>Ga0268284_1001096_pt1 | contig 15115 bp, 7 predicted proteins | sample saktaG_14_FD_190137 | JGI IMG/M metagenome (GOLD analysis project Ga0268284, IMG submission 190137) | Saline water microbial communities from Sakinaw Lake, British Columbia, Canada - sak_2013_06_06_40m | ecosystem: Environmental > Aquatic > Non-marine Saline and Alkaline > Saline ... | reverse complement strand
ACGCATGGGCATGAAAACCGGCCTGCTCATGGTGATGAACGACGCCTACAATACTTCGCCAACAGAAATGCGCATCAAGCCGATCATCGGCTGCCCGGACCACTACCTGTGTCCTAACAAGCCGGGGAGTGTGGAGCAGATGATCGCCTGGCAGGAACAGGTTTTCAAGGCGCTGCCCCAGATTGACATCTTCAACCTGTTTCCGGCCGATCCGGGCGGATGCGCGTGTCCGGATTGCACGCCGTGGCCGACACGCGGTTTCTGGCGCATTGCCAAGCCGCTGGCTGACAGGATTCATGAGATCTCACCCAAGACCGAAATCTGGGTGGACACCTGGCACCTGAACCATCCGACGTTCGGCGGCAAGGACTGGCAAAACCTGGTCGCCAACCTTGATTGGACCAAGGAACGGCCGAAGTGGTTCGCCGGTTTCGAGGTGGGCCTGGCGCCGCATCACGGGTTTGCCCGCATGTCCGCCGAAGACCGGAAAGTTTACTACGAGGCCAGGCAGCCGTTGATGGTTTTCCCGGACATTTCCATGTGGGGCAACCACGAGGGCATGCTCGTCAACAAGGAATACTGGAAGTCATTGCAGGCTGAGATGAACGATTACTCACCAGGGTTGATGAAAGGCGGTTGGCCCTACAGCGAGCGCTGGAACACCGATATCGCCAGCGTGATGATGCTGTCGTGGTTCTGGAATTCAAAAAAGCCAGCGGAGACGGTACTGGACGAGTATTCTTCTTTCTATTTCGGGCCCGAGGCGGCATCCGGCAGGGATCTCCTGGATCTGCTGGACGACTCTATCACGGATCCGCAGCGCAAGGAAAAGATCAGGGAGAAGCTTGCCAAGCTGGAGGGTTCACTGCCCGAGTGGGTGAAGTGTGACTGGCGCTGGGCTGAGATCGCGGAATCCTGCCGGTTCAGGACCCGGTGATACCGGTCATCCGAACGATTGTGGCCACCGCGTCTATGCCGAAGTCATTTGCCAACTCTTCCCACTTGTCACAAGAAATCCGAAAAATGGAGCCAAAGCCACCAAGTAAAGCACCCAAGCATAGGAATAGACGTATGAGAAAACTGACAGCCATCACCCTGACCGCCCTGCTGCTGATTGCGCCAGGGATGGCCGCGGAAAGCGAGAACGTCGCCCCGCTGCGGTCGCTTTCCGTCGAGTTGCCGAACCAGGAGCACAACGCCGTTAAGACTTCCTGGCCGGGAATCGGCTGCTGGTTCTGGACCGCCGAGGAGTTCGCGCCCGACGGCTACAAACGATTCCTCGATTTGCATGAGAAACATTCGGGCTTCGGTCTGCTGACCACCAGTATCCGTCATCCGGTGGAGGTGACCGACCCGTTGGTCCATGACCAGATCAAGGCGGCGGCGGCTTACGCCAGCGAGCGCGGGATGGGCATCGTGATGGACTTGGACGTGCGCCTCGCGCGGCAAGCCTTCCTGGACAAGCACCCGGGCGAAATGCAGGAGATCGTTCGCTTGCGCGAGGTCGCGCTCCAACCCGACGGGGCGGCTTTGCTCGCCGTCGGCGCGATCAACTTGGGCGATCACTACACGTTCAAAGCCCGGGGATACGACGCGCTGTCGGCACGCCTGCTGCGCGCCTACTCGTACTTGACCGGTCCCACGGGGATCGATTCTACCACGATCCAGGACATCACCAACCGTTGCCAGGTCAACCAAGCCGACGCCCAGGACGTGCGCGTGGCGATCCCCTGCACCGCCGAAGACCGGGGGCGCACGGCCTGCGTAATGGCGGCCTTCACGCTCTTTACGCCGGACGTGTTCGCGCCGCACCTGGTCGAGTTTGAAAAGAATATCCTGAAGCAATACGCCGACGTGCCGCTGGCAGGGGCCTGCAAGGATGAATGGGGATTTCCCGGCCGGCCCGGCCCGCGCACCGACGACCTCTATTTCTCGCGGGCCATGGCCGCGGCATACTCCAAGCGGCGGCCGGGACACGATCTGACGCGAGACCTGTTACTGATGTGGAAAGGCGAAAGGGGACGAGACGGCGAGCGCGCAGCGGCTATCAACCATTACATGGAGATGAACTGGCAAAGAAACGGCGAGGTAGAAACGGCCTTCTATCATTCCATCAAAGAAGTCTTCGGCCGCGATGCCATGTCGGCCACGCATCCGACCTGGTATTCGTTCTTCTGTCCGGAAGAGGTTTTCAAGAACGGGCTGGATTGGTGGGTTTGCCGGCGCGATTTGGCTCAGACCGACGAGGCTACGCCATTCAGCGTGCGGACGGCCCTGGCCAAGAAGTGGAACAGCCCGCTCTGGTACAATATGTACTATCGTGACTCGGTCCGGTGTTATGAGGAAGACCTTTGGCGTCATGCCCTGGGCGGCGGCCGGTTGAACTTCCATCCGCTCTGGCCGCATCCATGGGAGAACCTGACGACCTCGTTGCTTTCCGGCAAGCTGCTGGCGGCAGATTGTCGGGTGCGATTGCTGAACTACATCTCGACGGCGCCTATCGATTGCCCCGTGGCGATCGTTTTCGGCCATCCCTCGGCGCTAAACTGGGCCGGGGACGGATTGGCGGACGCGGGGCTGGCCGTTGCCAACGGCCTGTGGGCCCAGGGATTCTATGCCGATCTGATCCCCAGTAGCGAGATCGCCGCCGGAAACCTGACGATCGCGGCCGACGGCAGCCTCCAGTACGGCCCGCAGCGCTATGCCGCGGCCATACTCTATCATCCGCAATACGAGCGGCCGGCCGTGGCGGATTTCTTCCGCAAGGCCGCGGGTAAAACAGCCCTCTTCGGCGCGGGCGATTGGACGATCGATTTCGAGGGCCGCACATTCGACGGCACTGCCGCCCTGCCGCCGGCCATGCAGCCCATCGAAGCGGCTGCGGTGGTGCGGCAGACGATTGCGCGTCTGAAGGCGGCGGGCATCGCGCCGCAGACAACCTGCACCATGCGGGGCGGGCAAGGTCCGGACTCGATGATGCCCCTGCCGCGTGGAGAATGCCGGTTGCTGGACGGCACGCTGATTCTCATTTCCGGCGAGAACGACGTGATGGGCGACCCGATCAGGCAGACGATCCAGGTCAACGGCCAGGATGTCGCCTTCGACGCTGTCGGTGTGGCGGCCGTGCGGCTGGACAAGGACGGCAAGCTGGAAGCCCTAGCCGGCGGCGCATTGAAATCGTTCCGTGGCGGAGGGTTGGCTATCGAACTGCCCGAGCGAGTTGACGTGGCAATGTGGCGCGATACGAAAGGTCAGTGGCACGGCGTATTGCAAGATTTCAACGGCCCCGTTCCCGCCGCGCTTCTCGCCTTTACACACGATTGGCTGCGGCTGCGAGTGCCCCGGCCGCTTGAACCATGAAAGGTTGTAGAATGAATATGAGAATATCAATATTGATCGGGGTGGGCCTGTTGAGTTCGAATTTGCTGGCGGCTGAGGCTCAGCCTGCGGCTGTGAAATCAGTGCGGCTGATCCTGCCGTCGCGACCGGGCCCGGTGATCGAGAATACAGGCAAGGTTTTCACGCGTCAGGTCATGCAGCGCTGCGAAGCCAAGGTGGTCACCGGCGGCGAGGCGCCGCTGACGGTGGAACTGGCTGTGGAGAAGGGCATCGGCGCGGAAGGTTACCGCATCGAGGACGGCCAGGGCGGCGGGGTCCGCATTGCGGGCAATGATGAACGGGGTCTCGTCGCCGGGGTCGGGAAGTTCCTGCGGACGTCGCGTTACGACAAGGGCGGCTTCACGCCCGGGTCTTGGCGTGGCACATCGGTGCCGACCCGGAAGGCGCGGGGCATTTACTTCGCAACCCACTTCCACAACTATTACCACGATGCCCCTGTCGAGGAGATCGAACAGTACGTGGAAGACCTTGCGTTGTGGGGACTCAACGAGCTGGTGGTGTGGTACGACATGCACCACTTCGACGGGGCCGATGATCCAAAAGCCGTGGAGTTCCGGAAACGGCTGCATGCCATCATGGCTACGGCGAAGCGGATCGGCATGGACGTGTCTCTCCTAGTCGTCGGCAACGAGGCTTACAACAACTCGCCGGCGGAACTGCGGGCTGCGCCTGGAGCCGGTCGCGGCGGCTACTACCCGTGCGCCGTCTGTCCGAGCAAGCCGGAGGGGATGAAGTATATCCTGAAGATCCTCGGTGAGGAGTTTGACTGGGCGGCTGATCTCAAGCCCCGGTTTGTCGGGATCTGGCCCTACGACCAGGGCGGCTGCGGCTGCGCGGAGTGTCAGCCGTGGGGCTCGAAAGGATTCATGAAGTGCGTCAAAGAGGTGGGCAGGCTCGCCCGCACGAAGATGCCGGGCACGAAGATCGTCCTCTCAACGTGGATGCTTGATCAAGGGGAATGGGGCGGGATCAAGGAACAGCTCGCACGGACCAAGGGCCTGGCAGACGAAATTCTCCTTGAGCCTTCCGTCGGCCCGGCGATCGATCCGAAAGAGCTCGGCCTGCCGATCATCGGCTTCCCCGAGATCAGCATGCACAATACATTCCCGTGGGGCGGGTTCGGCACCACGCCGCTGAGCGCCCATTCGCAGGGCCAATGGAATGCGGCCAAGGGCATTTCAAGCGGCGGGTTCCCCTATTCCGAGGGGATTTACGAGGATCTGACAAAAGTGGTCTACAGCCAGTTCTACTGGAACGATCAACCTGCCGCGGAGACGGTGAAGGAATACATCGCCTTTGAGTTCTCGCCGGATGTCGTCGGGGATGTCGCGGGTGTTGTCAAGACGCTCGAACAGAACCATCATTGGCGCTGGTGGCCCGGCGAACTGGAAGGAGTGAAGCTTGAAATGGACTGGTTCCCGTCGAAAGGCGCCGCGCCGCAGGACGATCCCGGAGCGGAAGAGGCGTATGCCACGATGCAGCGGATTGACGGATTGCTAACGCCTCAGGCGAAGAATGCCTGGCGCTGGCGGCAACTCTATCTGCGCGCTCTGCTCGACTCCGAGTTGAAGACCAACGGCGGCAAGCCGAATGACCGGTGCAACGAGGCCTTTGCCGAACTGATCAAAATCTATCACGCGGAGAACGCCAATCCGGCCGTCCGGCCTCCGCTGCCGAAGGACTATCAGGGAAAGAGGTGAAATAAATCACCCAAATGGAGGAATATACTCATGAACAATCTAACATACATCACCCTCACCGCCCTGCTGCTGGCGCCGCTCACCGCGCTCCACGCCGTGGACAACGACGGAGTGCTCGCGACCGTCGGCGGACCAGCGGCGTCACCGAAGGCGGAGGCGAATAGGGTCGCGGAAATCTCGCCGATACCCGTGGTGGAAAGGTTTCCGTCCCCTGTGCCGCACCAGCTGTTCTCCGAAACTCTGGCAGAGCAGCAGCAGGAGCTAACGACCAACGCCCTGATGCTACGTTTCGCGGCCTCGCGCAAAAAACTGGCGACGGATCCGTATCGGCCGGCCTACCACTTCGTCAGCCCGGAAAGCCAGTTGAATGATCCGAACGGGCTGTGCTTCTGGCAGGGCCGCTGGCATCTGTTTTACCAAGGTTATCCGCCCGATGAGTTTCCAGCGCCAGCGGACATTCCTCGCCGCCGGCAGCATTGGGGGCACGCGGTCAGCGATGACTTGGTCCACTGGCGCGACCTGCCTTATGCCATCTATCCTGGCATTGAACGAATGTGCTTTTCCGGCAGCACGGTGGTCGAAGAGAACCAGGTCGTCGCATTCTATCCGGGCATCGACGCCGGTCAGATGGTCGCCGTCTCCAAAGATCCCCTGCTGCTAAACTGGGGAAAGATTGGGGGAGGCCCCGTGAGGAGCCCGGCGGGGGATTCGTGCATCTGGAAGCAAGGGGATACCTATTTCGGCTTGGTGGGGGCCAACCTGGTTTCATCGAAGAACCTGGTTGACTGGTCGGCACTCGGCGGGTTTCTGGAAGAGAACCCCTTCCCCTTGGGTGATGCCTCAGCCTGCCCCAACTTCGTTCCGATAGGCAACAAGCACTTGTTCCTTTCCTTCAGCCATACCATGGGCGCTCAGTATCTGCTTGGAGACTACAACCCGCAGAATCATCGATTCAAGCCCTATGCCAACGGTCGCCTCAATCACGGAGCTGTTTCCCCGGGAGGTGTCCACGCCCCCTCCGCTGCGGCGGACGGCAAGGGTGGGGTTGTCAACATTCTCAACATCAACGACGGCAAGCCAAGCGACGAGTGGGATCAGATCATGTCCCTTGCGCAACGGCTGACCCTGGGGCCGGACTCACAGCTTCGGATTGAGCCGGTTGACGCGGTTACCTCGCTGCGCGCCGACCCTCAGCACCTTGGCGAGACCCGCCTGCCTGCCAATCAGGAAATCGTGTTAGATGCGATCCGGGGAAATTCCCTGGAACTGGCCGCCGAGATCGACCCGCTATTGTCGCGTTGGGTGCAACTCAACGTCCTGCGCTCGCCGGATGCCGAGGAGCAGACCTCGATCACCTTTTACAACTTCGACCGGAAACTGAGCATCTGGTATCAAACCCATGGCGTCATTTGTCTGGATGGATCGCGCTCGAGCACGAGTCCGGACGTGTGGCTCAGGCCGCCGGAAAGAGCGGTCATGGAGCGGAAAGGCGAGCCGCTGAGAATGCGCGTGTTCGTCGATCGCAGCGTGGTGGAGGTCTTCGTCAATGAAACGCTATACCTCGCCATGCGGGTCTATCCAAGCCGTCAAGACAGTGTCGGGGTTTCCCTCCGTGCCCAGGGACAGGATGCCGTGCTGAAAAAGCTCGATGCCTGGCAGATGCGGCCAATCTGGCCGGCCACGAGCGTGTCCACAGAGCGGATAGGGTCGTACCCGGAAAGTATAAAGTAGTTGATGGTGCCCAGGACATGAGAGGTTTGATGAATGCCAATGAAAAGAACCAAACTAACATCCCTCACCCTCGCCGTCCTGCTGCTGACGCCGCTGGCAAGGGTGTACGCCGCTGACACGCCGACACCGGCAAGTAAGCCTGTCTTCCGCGACTACGTGGACTACGTGCGGCCGTGGATCGGGTCGAAAACGGGGCGCTGGTTCCAGACGGTGAGCGGGTGCCGGCCGTTCGGCATGGTTGGCATCACGCCGGACACGGAGCTTGGAAGCCGCTATAGTGGCTGCGGCTACGTGTATCAGAAGCCCAATATCTTCGGCTTTTCCCATCTGCACGGCTGGGGACTTGGCGGGATTCTCGTCATGCCGACCGTGGGTGGCGTGGCTCCGGCACAGGGGCCTGGTGGCTGGAATGCTGTTCACCAGCACGCCAATGAAGTCATGACGGCCGGCTATCACAAGGTACTGTTAGACCGCTACGGCATCACCGCGGAAATCACTTCCACCGCCCGGGCGGGCTTCCACCGCTGGACCTTCGCCAACGACGGTGTGGCGGATATCTTCTTCGACTTGCACTCCGAGCTCTCCGAAGCCGATCAGGTTGACGCCGAAGTAACCAAAGTGAGCGATACGGAAATCGAAGGCTGGGTCCGCCTGCACGCCAACTGCGAGTTCCCTGGCGGCGACGTCGGCAAGGTCTATTTCGTCGCCCGCTTCAGTAAGCCTTTTGAATCCCTGCGCGCCTGGAAGAACGCCGGCCTGGGAGATGTTAGTTCGGCCGCCGGCCACCCGCTGGTGGTCTATCCACGCTTTCCGGTCAAACGCGGCGATGTTTTGGCGATGAAGATCGGGCTGTCGTTCTGCGGAACGGGACAGGCCCGCAAGAACCTGGACGTCGAGATCGGCACGCGGGATTTCCAAGCGATCCGGGACGAATCCCGCGCCGAGTGGAACGAATGGCTCGGCAAGGTCCAGATCACTGGCGGAACCGAGGATCAACGCATCAAGTTCTACACCGACGTGTGGCACTCGCTCTTCGGTCGCCAGACCCTCAATGACGTGGACGGCACGTACTACGACCGGATGAACAACAAGATCCGTCAACTCCCACTGGAGAACGGCAAGCCCAAACATCGGGTCTTCAATACCGATGCCTTATGGTGGACGATGTGGAATCTCAATCTGTGGTGGGGACTGGCCTATCCGTCCGTCCTGGAGGAATGGGTGCAGGACTCACTGCTGTGGTACGACAACGATCCGGAGCACCGCATCCCATGGGGCAATGTCAACGGTGGACATAGTTGGATCATGATGGGCTGTGAACGGACACCCCTGATCTGTCGTGCTGTCCAGATGGGCATGACCGGCTTCGACGTGCAGAAGGCCTACACCGCGCTCAAGCAGATGCATTCCTCATCCCGAGGAGATGGGAAGGGATGGATGGACGGCATCAACGATTATCTTTCTATCGGATATCCGGCGAAGGAATTCGTCATCAGGACGTATAACAATTCCCCTGCGAACCATTATATCCAGTCGGCGAAACTCGCCGGCGCACCGCTGAACAACTGTTGGATCTACCATCGCGACCTTGCCGCCGGCAAGACGCTGGAACTTTGGTTGGGGCCGAAACCCAACACCAACTGGGGCGTGGCGGTTTCGCCCGTCAATTCCAGTTCATCTTCCCAGCCGATGCGGCCGCTTGAGAAGCGTGAGGGTGGCGGGAACGGCTCCTCAAATCTGAAATAACTAATATGCGAAAGGAATCCACTATGAAAAACACACTTGCCATCACCCTCACTGTCCTACTGCTGGCGCCGCCAAGCGCGCTCCACGCCGCCGAGACGACGGCGGCCCAACTTATTGACCGGGAAACATTGGACAAGTGGTCCGCGCCCTACCGGGGCTGGCACTATCAGCCCGATCATGTGATTTCCGCTGATCCCAAGATCCCCGGGCACGAGGACTTCAAGAACACGGATGTGCCGTGCGTTTACCAACTGCCGGGTCAGCCTGACAAATGGTACATGAGCTTCATCGCTTTCAACGGGAAAGGCTATAACTCGTTTGTCGCCGAAAGCACAGACCTTGTCCAGTGGACCAACCCGAAACTGGCGTTGGGGTTTGGAAAAGAAGGCGAGTTCGATTTTGGCGGATGTGTGATCGGTGCGTTCCTTTACGAATCTTATGACATCAAGGCGCCGCGCGTATTGAAGAAACGGGATGGCAAATACTGGACGCTCTATGGCTGCTACCCCAAGCAGGGCGGCTATGAAATCGATCCAGGTTACGAAGGCGTTGCCAGCAGCGAAGATGGCATGACATGGAAACGGGCAAAAGAGAAATACATCCTGTCGGTGCATGAGCCGGAGGCTGGTGACTGGGAGAAGAATTGCATCTATCAGCCATGGCTGGTTGAAAATGACGGCAAGTTCTACAACTTTTACAATGCCAAGGGTGGAAACGAGCAGATGGGGCTGACCACGTCCGAAAACCTGATGGACTGGAAGCGGTATGAAGGCAACCCGGTGGTGCGGAATCGTCCGGGCGGCTCTGACGAGAAGTTCTGTTCAGATGGCAAGGTGTTTCGCGATGGCGATCACTGGGTGATGTTCTACTTTGGCCTGGATGCGGGTTTCCAAGCGCACATCATGGCCGCCTTTTCGCGCGACCTGATGCATTGGACCGCACATCCGGAACCGCTGTACAAGGCGGGCGGCAATCCCAGCGGCTTGGACAAAAGTTATGCGCACAAGATCTCACTGGTTTACAACCCGAAGAACGAGACGTTCTACCTCTACTATTGCGCCTGCGGCAATAAAGGCCGCGGGATCGGGCTGATCACCAGCAAACCGCTCACTAACAAAGAAGCGACCGGAAAATGAAACGCATACTGACAGTTGGATTGATGATGGCTGGATGGGTCGCCGGCAGTGCGCTGGCGAATGAGGATCTTCCACGCCTCTCGCCACGGCCACAACTGGTGGCTGGCGTGAAAGAACCGAGTTTGGATCTCGGCGGCACCTGGCGTTTCAACCCCGCACCGCCTGAGGGATTTGAAACACGCTCAATGCCAACGGATGGAACCCGTTGGTCCGACATCCAAGTCCCCGGCGAATGGGTTATGCAGGGCTTTACGGTTGAAGCAGACAAGGCCGCTGGCTATGTCCGTTCCTTCAAGGTCCCGCAGGACTGGAAGGGCAAGCGCATCAAACTGCGTTGCGACGGTGTTTACAGTGACGGCACAGTCTGGATCAACGGCAAGAAAGCAGGAAAGCATCTAGGCGGGTTTACGCCGTTTGAGCTGGATATCACGGAGCTTGCCAAAGATGGCGAGAACGTCATCGTTCTCAGTGTGGTGAACGAATCCGTTGCTGACAAACTGGCCAGTGGCAGCTCCTACGCCGGCCACCCGCTCGGCGGCATCACCCGCAAAATCATACTGTTCGCGCTGCCCTCAATCCATCTGTCGAAATTGCATGTCGCCACAACGTTCGACCCGGCATTCCGCGACGCCACCCTTGAGGTCAGTCTGGCCGCCGCCGCGGAAGGTGGCGCGGCTGCGGCGGATGTGCAGGCGCATCTAACATTGCGCGGACCGGATGGCCGGGGCGTCGCCCTCACGCCCGGGAGCATCGCGCTTAAAGACCTTGCGGGCTTTTCCAAGATCCCGGTGGCCAGTCCCGCCAAATGGGACAGTGAGCACCCGAATCTCTACACGCTCACCATCGAGTTGAAGGCGGATGGTAAGCTGCTAGAGACCGTCACCCAGCGGGTCGGCTTCCGCCAGGTCGAAGTGCGCGGCAACCAGATGTTCGTCAACAACATGCCCGTCAAACTTCGCGGCATCTGCCGCCATGAGGCCGATCCCCTGCGCGGACGCTCGCTGGCACCGGGCACCTGGCGCAAGGACGCGGAACTCTTCCGCGCGGGCAACTGCAATTACATCCGCACGTCCCACTACCCACCGGCCGAGGAGTTCCTTGAGGCCTGCGACGAGCTGGGGCTCTTCGTCGAGTGCGAGGCGCCATTTTGCTGGGCGAGTCAGACCAAAATCACGCCTGCGGAGGTGCCTGACCTGATCACGCGCCAGCACCTTGAGATGCTGGAAGCCTATCGCAACCACCCCTCGATCACCCAGTGGTCGTTGGCTAACGAGAGCGGAGCGTTTGGGGAGTATTTCCTGCCTGCCGCCAAGACGTTGAGGCAATTGGACCCCACGCGCCTGTTAGTTTTCAGTGACATGACAGGTGGCGGCGGCGAGTTCCTCGACATCAGCAACAACCACTATCCGGGCTATTGCGACGCGAAGTATCCCGGCCTGGAAGGCCCGGCCAGATACGCCGACTCCAAGCAGCCGATGATCTTCGATGAGTATTGCCATCTCAATTCCTACAACCGCCTCGAACTGGCCACCGATCCCGGCCTGCGCGATATCTGGGGCCTCGGGCTGGCCGCCATGTGGCAGAATATACTCAAAGCAAAAGGATGCCTCGGCGGCGCCATCTGGAGCGGCGTGGATGACACGTTTTTCTTGCCTAACGGGAAAATTGTCGGCTACGGCCCATGGGGGCCCATTGACGGTTGGCGGCGCCCGAAACCGGAATACTGGAACATGAAAAAAGCCTACTCGCCGCTGGCCGTGAAGGAAACCTCCCTGCCGGCCAACCAACCCGTGCGCCTCACCGTCGAGAACCATCAAACTTTCACCGACTTGCAGGAACTGCGCTTCGAGTGGAAATGCGGCAAACGCTCCGGCACCGCGCGATCCGCCTCCGTGCCGCCCGGCCAAACCGGCACGCTTGACATTCCCGTCTCGGACGCCGGCAAGATGTTAGAAGTGAGCGCCGTCAGCCCCAACGGCCTCAACATCGACGTCTGGCACATCGCGCTCGGTCCCGACCCGCGCACCGCGCCGCCGGTGCCCGCTGCCAAGCCCGGCCCGGTCACCCTGGAAAAGCCGGCCGGAAAAATCATTGTCCGCAGCGCCGGCTTCACCGTCACCTTCGATGCGGCCACCGGCATGGCCACCGCCCCGTTTACCGGTCCGGATCTGTTATTGCTGCCAAGCATTAGTGACAGTCCAGGCGGCGGAATGGAAGCGCCGTCCCAGCTCTTTACTAACACCTGCAGTACTTGGAAGGCGTCGGCGGTCACAGCCGAGGCCACAGCCGACCAGGGCGTGACGGTGCGTGTCGAAGGTGCCTATGCGGAAGCTCAAGGTGCCTACACCTTCCGTTTCACCAAAGATGGCTCGCTGACCCTCGATTACGATTTCATTGTCACGGAAAAGGGCCAGTGCGATCCCCGCCAGATCGGCGTGGTCTTCCGCCTGCCGCGCGAATGCGACACGCTCACCTGGCGCCGTAACGCCAAGTGGAGCGCCTATCCCGATGACCACATCGGCCGGGCGCAGGGCACCGCCACGGCCTTTGTCAAAGGCGTGCCCATCTCCCTGCTGGCCGGGCCGCGCGTCCTGCCCACCTGGAGTTGGGGCTCCGATGCCACTCCCAATGGCTCTAACGATTTCCGCTCGACCAAGATGAATGTTTACGAAGCCGCGCTGCTCTCGCCCTCCGGCCATGGCCTGCGCCTGCTCGCCGATGGCTCATCCCATGTCCGCTGCTGGGTGCTTGAAAATTCGGCGAACCTGCTCGTCGCGGAGTACACCAACCACGGGGCTCCGCAGTTCTTCACCGAACACGCCATCCCCGCCCGCCCGCTCAAAGCCGGCAGCGTCGTCAAGGACACACTGCGCATGGAAGTCCGCTGAGCCCGATATCATTTTAACCTAACATATAAAATAATGAAACAAATACTGACAGTTGGATTGATGATGACGGCATGGATGATGCGTCAGGCGCGTTCAGGCCTTGTTGCGGGGACTATCCTGGTGTTTCTCCCGCATGGTGGGTTTGCCGCAGTTCCAGAGGTTGTGGCAAAAACAGCCGCGTTTTGGCTCGATGCGGATAGCGCAACTTCCATGGTGATGGAAAATGACAAAGTGACGGAATGGCGTGATGCACGATTTGATGGAAAAACCTTCGCGAAGAAGGCGACTATTCATGGCCAGGCCCAGTTGATGAAAGACAAGCTCCTGGGAAACAAGCCGTATGTCTGGATGAGCGCCGGACATTTTTTTTCCTTTACTGACGAGACGAAGATTCGCGCGGTCTTTTGGGTGATTCGTGCAGATGCCCCCAATGCCTTTTTGCTCGGTCGGATTGGTGGCGAGAATGGGTATTATGATTTTCATCGAAATATTGATAGCGGGAACGGGGAGCTTTGGGATCGTACATACGCCGCGAATGGATTACGGAATGGGGCTACTTATTTCAATGGAACCCGGATCGACGGAACCGAGCATGAGTTGGATAACAACTTCAACCTGATCTCCGTCGTTGCTTCTGAGCCGCTTGCGGCAAATACGTTAGCGGCTGACCGTAGTGCCGCGCGAGCAGGCAACATTCGTGTGGCTGAGCTTATTCTGTTTGACGCCGTTCCAACAGATGAGCAACGCATACAAGTCGAAAAATACCTGGCTTCAAAATGGGGGCTCGCTGATTACGGAAAAGCTGTTGCTAAGATGGCTTCAGTCACACCGCTTTCAACATGGCTTGAGCCTGCTGCGACAGGCAAGAACTACCCGGAGGGTGAGGCGTCGCGGCAATGGGGTGTGTTGCAACATGATTTGAGGAAAACGGATCGTTTCAATCAGTTTGCGGCTGAGACCTATTGCGCGGACGCATTGGTGACACTGGAAGATAAAGACCCGCTGACCATTTTGCTGCGTCGCACACAAGCCTTGTTGAACGATCTTAAAGCGATGCGGAATGCCCCGTCGCTCGAGTCGGAAACAAAAGCATTGGCTGATCTTGTAGAGCGGGCAAAAGCAGCCGCTGAAACCGAACGCCGTCCATTGTTTGATGAGGCGCTACTCTTGCGCCGCAAGATTGCGTTTTCAAATCCGCTGCTCAATTTCAAGGAATTGCTGTTCATCAAGCGCGATTTAACCAATGTCATGCAGCATTGTTGCGATCAGTACTATGGTCAGCAGCAAAGAACCGGGGGCGGATTGTTCGTCCTTTCGGATCCGTTTGGCGAGTCGCCCGCGATACGTGATGTGCTGGCAGGCTCTGGACTTGAAATTGGAACACGTCAGGAGATGGGAAAGGATGGGGGATCCATTCTTTCGCCGGCACTTTCGTATGACGGAAAGATGATTGCCTTTGCTTATGTGGAGGGCAAAGGAAGCCGTGCACACATTTCGCATCTGGATCACGCGAACAACGGGCATTGGGACAAGGGCTTTTGTTATCATCTATTCACGGTTGGTTCCGATGGCTCAAACCTGAAGCAGATTACAGATGGAACGTTTAATGATTTTTCCCCGTGTTTTACCCCCGCGGGACGCATTGCATTTATTTCCGAACGTCGTGGCGGCTATTTGCGTTGCGGCCGCCAATGCCCAAGCTTTACGATGTTTGATATGGCTGTGGATGGGACGGACATGCGTTGCCTCAGCTTTCATGAAACGAATGAATGGTCTCCTGCGATCACGCATGATGGCATGTTGCTGTGGACGCGTTGGGATTATGTTGACCGCCATGGGTGCACCGCTCATCATCCGTGGATTACAACCCCAGACGGGCGTAATCCGCGTCCCATTCACGGCAACTATTCTCTCCGCTATAAGCGGGCGGATATGGAGATAGACACGCGCGCAATTCCTAATTCGCAATGTTTTGTCACGACAGGCGCGCCGCATCACGGACAAGCTTTTGGATCCTTAATGGTCATTGATCCGCGCGTGGCGGATGATGACGCCATGGCACCGGTAAAGCGGTTAACCCCTGATGCCGGATTTCCCGAAACACAGGGCGGTTCGCAGAGCTATGGAACCGCATGGCCGTTGAGCGACACCTATTATATCGCGGCTTATGAGCCTGCCGAAGCACGCGTTGGAGGCAAGCAACTGACATTCGGACTCTATTTGGTCGACAAATTCGGCAACAAGGAACTTATTTATCGCGACCCGCAAATTGCCTGCGTGAATCCAATGCCCTTCCGTGCGGAGAAGCGTCCGCCTATTATTCCGGAGCAACGTATTGCCGCTGTACCTGCGGCACAGCGCAAACCCGCAGACTGGCAGGCGGAAGCGCGTGGGGGCGTTCAATTTTCCGTTAATCTGCTAGAGGCCCGAAGGGCTGGCTAACGGGATGAGTGATGGCAGTTGCGGCACCGGTTGGGAAGGCAATTCTTCCCGGCGGGCGCAATTTTCTTCTCTT
>Ga0268284_1001095_pt1 | contig 15129 bp, 13 predicted proteins | sample saktaG_14_FD_190137 | JGI IMG/M metagenome (GOLD analysis project Ga0268284, IMG submission 190137) | Saline water microbial communities from Sakinaw Lake, British Columbia, Canada - sak_2013_06_06_40m | ecosystem: Environmental > Aquatic > Non-marine Saline and Alkaline > Saline ... | reverse complement strand
AACAATACGACAGCACCCGACACCCCGAAAAATTCTCATACATCCGCAGGTAGCTGCGGAATTGTTCCTTCGCGTCCACCCCGAATGCCAAGCGCCGCTCCACCACCCGCGTCACGCAGTGGTAAATCACCGGACGTTCAAACGAATCCTTCCATGGGGCCAACCAGCGCGCGCGTCTCATAAGCGGATCATAATCGGATGGCAGTATGGGTTGAAATCGAGGTGCTTTTGACAACCAACGGCAGCATCCTACCCTCACAATCATTTGCACGCAAAAGAAATCTCAATTATTTTTCTGACCCTATCTTCACCCATGGTTCTTGAGGATGATTATCAGGTCTATGGCGCATCCGGTTTACCGCAAACTCACACAGATGAGATCGCCCTGGTCATTGCGGCAGAACACCAAGCCGCGGCAGAGCACCGGCGGGGTCCAGAACTTGCCCTTGGTCGTTTTCTCCTGATCCACAGGGGTCTTGCAGATGGTGCCTTGCGCCAACTCGTGATAGCCGTCAGGCGAGGCCATGGCGATGTGGAGTTTGCCGGTCTCGGTCAGGATCACCAGCTTCCCGTCAGCTATCAGAAGGGACCCGATCCGCCCCAGGTCATGCTCCCAGAGTTTTGCGCCGGTCATGAAGTCCAGACAGCGCAGCATGCCGCCACCATCCTGGCCGCTGCCCGTGTTGCCATGCACTCCATAGAGGCGTCCGTCGAGGAGCACCGAGGTGGCGAATTTGTTCAAGAGCTGCTGGTTAAGCCATACTTCGGTGGGAGTGTTGTCAGTCACGCGGATGACCGAATCGCCTTTGCCGTAAACGGACGAAATGAAGACATGCTCGCGCCAGCAAACCGGATCGGCGGTGTTTTCGTCCTGACCCGTAGGCCATGGATAGTTCCAAAGCAACTCTCCGGTCTTGGCACGCACGCCATAGCAGGCATGCTGGCCGAAACAGATCAGGCGCCGCTCACCACCGGCATCATAGAGAACGGGCGAGGCATAGCCACACCGTTCCTTCGGGCTTTGCCAGAGCACTTGCCCGGTGGTGGCATCCATCGCCAGCCCGTACTGCCCGACGTTGAGGAACAACGTGTTGCCGTCGCGGATGATCGAAGTGCCCAGTCCCCAGGTGGGAGGCTTGGCATTGGCGTCCTTGATCAAGTCGCACTGCCACTTGACCTTTCCCGTGGCGGCTTCGAAACAGAACACCTTGCCATTGCGGCTGATGGTATGGATGAGGCCGGCGGAAAACAGCGGCGTGGCACGCGGCCCCGGATAGGAACCTGCCGGGCTGGGATAGGCATATCGCCAGATTTCCCTGCCGGTTTCGACATCCAGACAATATACCGTGTCCGCGTCGGCGTGGTATCCCATCGTGTAGAGATTCGGGCCGGCGATGCAGGTGCCGGAGTAGCCTTCGCCGACCTGGGCACGCCACAGGATCTTCGGGTTTGGCGCAAGTGCCTCGGGCCTCCATCCGCTCTCTAACGTGATACTATCGCCATTCGGTCCCCGGAAGCGCGGCCAGTCGAAGGACGCGTCCGCCGCGCCCGCCAAGGGGCCAAAGCAAGCGACGCATAGCAGCCTTCTTATGCCTATCACGCTGTGATTTCCTTGATTGTGGTTTGATTGTCCGTATGCCTCCTGGCGGTAGCCCCCCAGAACCAGACGAGCGCAATGAACGCAACGCATCCGGTGGTTATAGGCGACGGCTTCACCTCCAGGTGATCTTTCACAAGTCTGTGTGTCTTACCGGCGGACGTCATAACAGTAGAGCACATCGTGATACCGCAGGAACAGCCTGCCTTGGCAGACCACCGGATGAGCCCAGGCGTCTTGAACATCCCCCTCAGCCAGGCGGAACGTGCCTGCGGTTCGGAAGCCGCCCTCCGTCAATTCTTGCAGCGTCATCATGCCCCGCACGGTCAAACAGTAGAACCGCCCATCGGCGACGATCATCGAACCGTCGGACAAGTCGCCCGGCGGCTTCACCTGTGTCGGCTTGCCGGACTCCACGTCGGCCGTGAACCAGCCGGTCACGTCGCCACGACTGCTGGATCCATACAGCCGGCCATCCACGCTGACCGTCCCTCCATGAGTGATCTTCAGTTCACGGGACCATACTTGTGACGCCGTGTTGTCGTCGAACTTGACGCCGAATACGATGCCGTAATCGGGGCTGGAATCGGTGAACAGCAGCATGCGGCCGGACAATACCGGTGTGGTGTTGACGGTGTTTTTGGGATCCGCTTGTGGCAGTTTCCAAACCAGAGCGCCAGTCTCGGAGTCCGCGGCGAACACGTGCTTTGAACAGCTGTTGACCAGCAGTTTGCGCTTGCCCGCTTGAATGAGGACCGGTGAGGAATAGGAAGCCAGCTCGCCGTCGAGAGCCGGCGTGGCCCAAACAGGAGCGCCGGTCCGCTTGTCAAGAGCCACCATCAGGCCCTTGGTCCCTGCAGGTGTTGCAAACACGCGATCGCCATCCACCAGCACGGATTCGCTGATGCCCCAGATGATGTTTTTCGCGGCGTATCGCTCCAGCACATTCACGGCCCATGCTTCTTCACCCGTCACCGCATCCAGGCACGCCAGCCTTCCATGGGCGTTCAGGTGATAAATTTTGCCGTCGTCGAAGCAGCAGGACGACCGGGCGCCGGGATACGACTTCTTCCAAGGCTCGCCGTTGGTGGTCTTCCAACGCGGTTGACCATTGAGCGTGAACGCGCTGATGACCAGTTCCTTGTCCTCGTCGCCAGTGATGTAGACTGCGTCCGCGACGACGATCGGGGACGAGTAGCCACGGCCGATGCCGGAAACTTTCCATAACAGTTTCGGGCCTCCTTCAGGCCAGGATTGCAATAAGCCGGTTTCCGCGGAGATCCCGTCCCGGTGCTGACCACGCCATTGCGGCCAGTCCTGGGTTGCGGAGCGACACAGCGATGGCATCGGTTCTTGCGCAGCCATCGACCGGGGCCAAGCGGCAGTCGTTATGCCCATGCCCACACAAGCCATGACTCGAATCCAATTCATGCTCAGGGGATTTGTGCCAAGGCGTTACCGATCACCTCTTTACGCCGTCCCTGCGCGGTCTTGAGGGCTTCTGCAAGCGGCGCTTTGGCTGGCGTGCCGATCGACACCAGAACCGTCGCGGCGGCATCGGCGAGTTGCGAGTCTTCCGCGGCGAGGAGCGGGATCAGCTTCGCCACCGCGTCTTCGCCGGCGAGCAGGCGCAAGCGCTCGAGCAGGAACGTTCTAACGGACGAGGGGCGGGTTCCCACCGCCTCGTCTAACATCACGTCGGCGAGCATCTGCCGCTGTGGGGCCAGTGCGGGGGTTCCCACCGAGCTTGCTAGGGTTTGTAACAGGAAGCGCGGTTTCCAGTCGCTGCCGTTATCCACTTCCCGCAGTGCGTCGATCACCCCGACGATGGCGTCCTTTTCGCCTTTAAGGATGGTCTGCACCAGCTCGGTGCTTAGGGTGGCGTCGATGGGCGGCATTTTGCCATCCTGCAGTTCGGGCAGGCGGTTGAGGAGGGCGCTGGTCTTGGTTTCGGTTTCAGTCATCGTGCAAAGGTTGTTGGATGTTAGATTTGCATGGATTCCTACAGGTGCCATGGGGTGCGCATGGGTTGCTTGATCAGGCGGTTGGCTTCCTCGTCGCCGATGGCGACTTCCTTGACGGGGTCGAACATGATGGTGCGTCCGGTGCGGATCGCGACGTTGGCGAGATGCATGAGGCAAACCGAGTGATGGCCGGCATCGGCGTTGCCGCCCGATGGTTTGCGGGTCTTGACCGCTTCGCCGAAACCGATGAGTTCCGGTTCGTCCGGGATGGCATCGAGGGTTTTGAGTTCCTCCGCATTGAGGTCGCTGCGGCTGATTCTCTTTTCGGGCAGTCCTGACGGTTCGCCCCACTCCGCGCTCTCGATGACGAGTTCCACCCCGTCGGCGTATTTCATGCGGACCCATCCCCACATTCCGGTGGCATCCGGATGGGCGGGCGGGGCATGGGGAATAATCTCGACCGGGTGGGTGTCATCCTTGCCCATCGCATAACAGATAGGATCCAGGTGGTGCTGGCCCATATCGCCCAGTCCGCCGCCATCATAGTCCCAATACCCGCGGTGCATGCCTCCAAAGCGTGGCGGCTGGAAGGGTCTCAAGGGGGACGGGCCGCAATACATGTCCCAATCGAGAAAGTCGGGCACGGTTTGGGGTTCCACCGCGATGGGCCCGGACCACTGTCTCACCTTGAAGTCACCCCGTTTCACAACCCGGACTTCGCGGCCGTTGACCAGCCCCGCCCGGATGATTTTCCGCATCTCCTTGTTGACGCCGTAACGACCGTAAGTTCCGAACTGGAAAATCCGGCCGGTCTGGCGGGCGGTCTCGGCCACGACGCGGCCCTCGGCCACAAAGCGAGTCATGGGCTTCTCGCAGAGCACATCCTTGCCGGCCTGCATCGCGAGGATGGAGATGAGCGCATGCCAATGTGGCGGGGTCGCGATGGCGATGATATCGACGTCCTTGCGCTCCAGAATCCGGCGGAAATCCGTGTAGAGCGTCTTGTTGTCAGCCTTGCCGACCCACTTCACGTCGCACTTGGCGACATCGCGAATCGCGAGCCCGTGCTTGCCGCTGAGATCCTCATAGGTGCCCGGCCCGCGTCCGCCAACCCCGATCAGGGCCGCCCCGAAAGTCTCGCTGGGCGGAGTGTGGTTCGGCCCGCCTAACACATGTGGCGCCACAATCTGAAAAAGTCCGGCTCCCGCCGCAGCTTTGATGAATTGCCGGCGCGGCATGGGTCCGCCCACCGCCCTGTCAGTTCCCGGGAATATTTCCTGTTGCATGGATACAAGCGGACGTGTTGTTGTCACGACCACCCAGTTAAACGGGCCCGGCCGGCCCAATCAATCAATTTTTTTTGATGAAGTCGTTGTGATGGCTGACACCATCGAACAAGTCATCAGCATTTTCTAAAGTGCTCCGGTTGATTGCTGCACCGCCCATAAATAATTTTTTGACGCGATGTAAAGCACGCCGTTGGCAGCCACGGGAGTCACCCACGAGGCCGCTCCCAAGTCAATCCGGCTCAATAGTTTCATCTCCTTGCCTGCCGCAAGTACGTTGAGATGCTTTTCCGTGGCGAGGTAAACCTTGCCGTCGGCCACCATCGTGGAGCCAACCGTCCGGCTTTTGGTATCGTAAACCCACACGGCAAGGCCGGTTTCGACGTCCAGACAATGCAAACGCCCGGCAACATCGGCAAGGTATAGCAAACCGTCGGCGATGGAGACCGTGGAAAGCGAGCGGTCAAGTCCCTGATAGGTCCAAATCCTGGCACTTTGGGTGGCGTCGCCGGATTTGTCGGTGGCCAGGCAGAGCAACGCCCCACGACCGCGACCGTGATCGGGATCGCGGCCGATGGCCACATACACCCGGTTTTGATAGAAAACCGGGGTGGCGATAATCTCGCTGATGCCCACAAATGACCCGTCGTCGCGTTTGTTGATGCTGTCGTCGCGCCGCCGGTCGCCCAGCGTGTAGTGGACATACAGATCCATCCCGTTGAAATCACGGTACTCCGCCGGATTGCAATCGACCCACCAGGCTGTCTTGAGCGTCACGGGCTCCGTGGGCACGTCGGCAAGCGCCTCGAATGCGTAACAATTGCCGTCGCCACCGCCCAAAAACACCAGCTTGCGCCCGCCCACCGTCCCCATGGAGGGCGACGACCACTGCCCATGAAGCATCAGGGCCGCGGTGGGAGCCGCGTCCTTGGCTAACAAGCGTCCCGTGCGCTTGTCGAGCACGATGAGCGTCGGGGCATTGGGCGCGAAGCATCGGCGCGCGGCATCCTCAGCAATCGGCACTGTGATGATGCGGTCAACACCATTGGAGGTGGTGACATAGAGCAAGGGGCCATCGATCAGCGGCGAGCCATTGCAGGCGTCCGAAGGGCGTGATCCCACCGCCGGATCCGCATACATGTCAAATGCCCAAATCTCTTTTGCCTCGCCCACGTTAGCCCCGGCGGCAGCCGCTTGGCCGTTGACATCCAGACAGTTCACCACGCAGTTTTGGTCGACAAAGTAAAGTCGGTCCCCTTCGACCGCTGGAGTCGAACAGACGCCCAGCATCCTGGGGAACGAGCGGAAATTCATCGCGTCCTCCTTCAAATCCGCGCGGCAGCGTCGGGTCCACTGCCACAGCAGTTTGCCTGTCGCCTCGTCGAAGCACTTGAGGACACCCTGCCGGTCGATCATTCCACCGATGAACACCTTGCCGCCTGCGATGGTGGGGGTTCCGCAGGAGAACGCGCCTGTCTTGACGACCCACTTCACGTTTCTGGTTGTGGCCAGATCGATCTCCCCTATTGTTCCCTCACCCGGCACGAAAGTCTCCGGCAGGTTGCGTTCCAACGAGACCATGTTTTTGGACGACGTGCCGCCCCATTGAGGCGAGTCAGCCGCGCAAACGCTCAAGGGGAAAACCAGCAATCCAATCCAAACCGCGATGGAGGGATGGTACCTGTGGGTCTGTTTGCTAGAATTGGCTTTGGGGATGGCACGCCTGAAAAAGCCAATGTGCGTAGCGAAGATTTGGAGTGGGGAATTTGATGTCGTTTTCATGAAGAATTCCAATGGAAAATCCCCTATCGGCATCAGTCCTCTAGAATCATTACCCTGCCCCCGCAAGGTGAAATGGCCAAAAAAATCAGCGCTCCCTGCTATTTCTAGTCACACCGATCCGTTCCGCAGAACCAAGCAATCTTATGGGAATTGTTTTGAGAAGTCCACCCTCGCGCTTGACACCCGCCCGCGCGCGTCACAGCCTGGCCGGGTCATGCATCTGAAAAACATCATTCCCGCTCTTGCAGGGCTGGCCTTGCTGACCGCCGCCACCATCACCTTTGCCGCCGAGCCTGCCGCCAAACCGGCCGTCGCGCCTGAATCCTGCCAGATTCGCAACAAGAAGTTCGGCAAGCTCTTGCGCCCGGAAGACGCCAGCGGTGCCAACGGCGCAAGCATCGTGTTGTATGCGGCACAGCCTTGGAAATGCATGACCTGGAAGATGCATCCGGCGGGGGAATCCACCTTCAACCTGCAAAACCATTTCACCGGCAAAACCTTCGCGCCCGCGGCCAATGAGGACGGCACCCAGATCCCCGTGACCCAGGTGGCCTTTGCCAAGGACTCCAAGGAACGCCCCGCCTGGCGCCTGACAAAGCAGCCCGACGGCATCTATCAGATCATCGAAGTCAAATCCGGCAAAGCCCTTGCCGCCACCTCCGCTGATGGTGGCGTCACGATTGCTCCCGTGGGCAAAGGCGACGAGCAGAAATGGGTAGTGGAGAAAATCGATCCTTCCAAGCTGACGATGTAGGAAGGGAAACCAGGGGATTCCGGCATCATGAGAACAGGGATATGCATTCCACGTTCCCCGATGTCCGCGAAGATTTTGAAACGTTGGTTCGGGGTTGCGCCCGCCTTCGCCGCCCTGCTGTTAGCCTTCGCTCCCCTGCCCTGCCCGGCGGCGGTTCCACTGGTGTCGGTGGTGGTTGGCGAGTGAACTGCCCCGTGTTTCCCAACTGCATCGCAGACTTCATTTGCTGTAAGACGATCGTGCTTGCAGCCGTAGCGCATGGAAGCAGGCACCCAGACTACTGGCTAGAACGCCTGAAATCCGCCAAGTTTCCTCCGTCACCATGATGATACCCCAATCCACCCTGCGTGCCATGAGCCGCGTTCACCATTGGGCAGGCGCTTTGGCATCCTGTCTCCTGTCAGCAGTTTCGGCTGCCACTCTATCCGCCGAAATGCCGGCAGACCCTTCGTTGCTGACGGTGGAGAGGATCTTCGGCAAGGAGGAATTCAAGACGCAAGCATGGGGTCCCGCACGCTGGCTCAAGGACGGTTCGGGCTACACCACGCTGGAGAAATCCGCAACGCACAAGGAGGCCAGGGACATCGTGCGCTACGAGCCGGAGTCGGGCCGACGAGAGATCTTGGTAGCCGCGTCGGACCTGATGCCCCGTGGCGAGTCATCACCGCTGAAGCTGGATGACTACGCGTGGTCCGATGACACCAGCAAGTTGCTCGTTTTCACCAACACGAAACGAGTTTGGCGCAAGAACACGCGCGGTGACTATTGGGTATTCGACCTCAAAAGCAAGGAACTCAGGAAGCTCGGCGGCACGGCCGCGCCTTCCAACCTCATGTTCGCCACCATGTCGCCGGATGGCCGGCGCGTCGCTTACGTCTGTGAGAACAACCTCTTCGTCCAGTCCCTCGATGACTTGCGGATCACCCAACTGACCGCGGACGGGTCGCCTAACATCATCAATGGCACCTCCGACTGGGCCTATGAGGAGGAGTTCTCCCTGCGTCACTGTTTCCGCTGGAGCCCCGACGGTGAATCCATCGCCTATTGGCAGTTCGACACTTCGGGGGTCGGCGAATTCAAGCTCATCAACAACAGCGACACCCTTTATCCGAAAATCACCTCCTACGCATACCCCAAGGTCGGCGAAACGAACTCCGCCTGCCGCGTGGGAGTGGTCAAGGCCGGCGGCGGGAGCACCTGCTGGTTCCGCCCGAACACCGATCCGCGCAATCACTACATTCCGGAGATGGAATGGTCGGAGGATTCCAAGCATGTGGTGTTCCAACAGCTCAATCGTCTGCAAAACACCAACCAGGTCGTCCGCGGCAATGCTAACAACGGCGACACCCGGATCCTCCTCACCGAGCGGGATGACGCGTGGGTGGAGGTGCTTGATAACTGGCATTGGATCGAGAACGGCGCGCGTTTCCTCTGGCTGAGCGAACGCGATGGCTGGCAGCACATCCATGCCGTGTCCTCAACCGGTCAGCAAATCACGCTGCTGACACCGGGCGCGTTTGATGCCATCAGCATCACCGGTGTCGATGAGCAACTGGGATGCGTTTACTTCATCGCATCCCCGGACAATCCGACGCAGCGATACCTTTACCGCGCGCCGCTCGACGGACGCGGCCAGGTCGAACGCGTGTCACCAAAGGATCAACCGGGAACCCATTCCTACAGGATGTCTAACGACTGCCGCTGGGCCTTTCACACATACTCCCGCTTTGGGCAGGCACCGGTCATCGAACTGGTGCGGCTGCCGGGGCACGAGGTCGTGCGCGTGGTGGCTGACAATGCCAGCCTGCGCGCGAAGCTGGCGGAATTGAAAACCTGCCCGAGCGAGTTCTTCCGTGTCGGTCTGGACAACGATGTGCTCCTTGACGCCTGGTGCATCAAGCCGCCGGACTTTGATCCCGCCAAACGCTATCCGCTCCTCATGCATGTTTACGGCGAGCCCGCCGGATCGACCGTCACGGACAGTTGGGATGGCAATACTTACCTCTGGCACTGCCTGCTAGCCCAGCAGGGATATCTCGTGATGAGCATCGACAATCGCGGCACCGCCGCACCGCGCGGGCGCGAGTGGCGCAAGAGCATCTACCGGCAGATCGGCATTCTGGCCTCGGCGGATCAGGCCGCAGCCACCCGGCGGATTCTCCAGGAGCGGCCGTATGTGGATCCCGAACGCATCGGGATTTGGGGTTGGAGCGGCGGCGGTTCCATGAGTCTCAACGCCATTTTCCGTTATCCCGATCTCTACCGCACCGCGATGGCCATCGCCTTTGTCAGCAACCAGCGGTTTTACAACTCGATCTATCAGGAACGTTACATGGGGCTGCCCGCCGACAACGAGACCGGGTTCCGGGACGGCTCACCGATCACCTTCGCCAACCAGTTGCAGGGCAACCTGCTGCTCGTCTATGGCACGGGCGACGACAATTGCCACTATCAGAACTGCGAGGTGCTCATCAACGAACTCATCAGGCTGAACAAACCATTCTCCATGCAAACCTATCCGAACCGGACCCACGCGATCAAGGAAGGCAAGAACACCAAACTCCACCTCTTTGAAACCCTCACGCGGTACATCATGGCGAACCTCCGCGCTGGCGGGACCGGTCCCAAATAACAGATATCCGGCGGCTTCATACCCGGAACGCGTCCCATTCCGGCTCGTTCTCGAAAATCCAGCGGTAGTATTCGTTGCCTAGCAGTTGGCTGGCGGCGGTTTCGTCCACCACCACATTGCAACGGGCATGGAGCTGGAGGGTGGTTGCGGAAATCATCGCGGTGATCGGTCCTTCGACCGCCTTGGCGACGATTCCGGCTTTATCGGCACCGGTGGCCAGCAGCAGGCAACGGCGGGCATCCAGGATGGTGCCCACGCCCATCGTGATGGCACGGTGGGGCACCTGGTCAGGATCCTCGAAGAGTGGCGCGTTCTGGGCCCGCGTCGCCGGCGCGAGCGCCTTCACGCGAGTGCGCGAGCGGAAGGCGGAGAGCGGCTCATTGAAGCCCAAATGCCCGGCACGGCCGATACCTAACAGTTGCAGGTCGATGCCGCCGCAGCGGGTGATCTGTTCCTCGTAGCGGGCGCACTCGGCGTCGAGATCCGGGGCCATGCCGTCGGGCAGGTGGGTGTTGCGCAAGTCGATGTTCACCCGGCTGAACAGGTGGTGGTTCATGTAGTGCCGGTAGGAGTGGGGGTCCCCCGCGGGCAGGCCGACGTATTCATCCAGGTTGAAAGTGCGGCACAGCGAGAAATCCAGTTTTTCATCGCGCCACATCCGCACGAGCCGTGCATAGACCGCTTCCATGGTGCGGCCCGTGGCCAGCCCTAACACGAGGTTCGGGTTGGCCCGCAGTTCTTTGGCGATGATCCGCGCGATCAACTCGGCGGCGGCCTCAGCGGTTGGGCGAATGATGACTTCCACGGAGTGAAGTGAACCATCATTGGCGGGCCAGGGCACGCGGAAAATTATATTGTTAGAAAGCGCCTCCCGGGTGCTTCCGCCAACCGCGCCAGGCGTGGAACAGGAACGCGGCGGCGAACAACAGCATGAACAACGAAAAAAACTGGCCCTTGGTGAGGATGCCGACCAGTGCGGCGTCCGGTTCGCGGAATTGTTCGCCGACCATCCGGAACAGGGCGTAAAGCCCGAAAAACAAGCCGGTGAGCAAGCCGTCCGGAGCTTTCGGGCAGCGCGTGCGCACGACCCACAGGATCGCGAACAACAGCGCCCCCTCTAGCAGCCCCTCGTAAACCTGCGAGGGATGGCGCGGCGGCAGGAAATTGCCCAAGGTGCGGGACACCTCAGGATTTTCGCGGGCCGTGGCGATCAGGGTGTCCAGTGTTTCCGCGCCGGCGAGCTTGGGTTCCACGTCGGTGCAAGCCTGCCAGGCGGCGCTTTGCACCTCGGCGGGTTCCCCGGCCAGCGACAGCGGGAATTTCACCGCCCATGCCACACCCTCGGTCACGCGGCCATACAGCTCGCCGTTGATGAAATTGGCCGCCCGCCCGAAAAAAATCCCCACCGGCGCGACCACGCACAAGCCATCACCCAGCCCGGTCCACGACACGTGATGCTTTTTCGCGTAGAACCAAGTGAAAACCACGAGTCCGAGAATGCCGCCATGGCTGGCCATGCCGCCCTCCCACACCCGCAGGACTAACAGCGGATCCTTGGCCAATTCCCCCCACCCGGCCTTCGGCAGCTGGTAAAGCAGGATATATCCGAGACGCCCGCCCAGAAACACCCCGAACAAGGCCGCCGCCGCAATGAAATCCCCGGTTTGCTCGGGTTTGAGCACCCACAACCCGCGTTTCGCCAGATTCCGGAGCAGGAAAAACCCGCCGACAAAGCCCATCAGATACGCCAGTCCATACCAACGCAGCGCCAGCCCGCCATAAATCGGCAGGGCCACCGGATTCAAATCATGCACGTAATTCGCGAACACCCCCGCACCTCACACCATCCCCTCACCCCGCGCAAGCCACGATCCTGCTCTTCGCCATTGACCAACGCCCGAGGACCGTCAAACTCCCCACCATGCCGAGCAAAAAAGATCTCCTCGATCTCCAATTCATCGAAGCACGCCACAAGCTCATCGATCTCGCGGCCTTCCTCGACCGCATCGACCGCCATCCCGGTGCCGCCGACTACCGCTTCGAGGCGCTGAAAAACGCCCTGCCCATCCTGCTCACGCAGCGCCCGGACCGCGCCCGCGCCGTGCTGGAAGCCTTCTCCGACCCCACCACCGAACCCATCCCCAAAGCCACCTTCCAAGGAGCCTTCGGGGCACCGGATCCAAGCACTAAATTCCAAGCACTAAATCCTAAGCACTAAATCCTAAACGGAAGAAAAAAGTCATCGAAAAGGCGATAGGTTGCTTGATGTCTTCCTCTTCGTTTCGAATTTAGAATTTAGAATTTAGAATTTTCTTCCATGAAATACATCGAGCCCCACGCCCACATGGTCAGCCGGACGACTGACGACTATGAAAAACTCGCGCTCGCCGGCTGCGAGGTGCTGTGCGAACCGGCGTTCTGGGCCGGCTTCGACCGCTCGTCCGCCGCCGGATTTTTCGATTACTTCCGCCAGCTAACGGACTACGAGCCGAAACGCGCCGCGAAATACGGCATCCAGCATTACTGCTGGCTGTGCATCAACCCGAAGGAAGCCGACGATCCCGTCTTCGCCCGCGAGGTCATGAGCCTGATCCCGCAATTCCTCGACTGCCCGACGGTGTTAGGCATCGGCGAGATAGGCCTCAATAAAAACACCCGCAACGAACTCGCGATCTTCGAGCAACACGTCCAACTCGCGCTCGACCACGACCTGCCTATCCTGATCCACACCCCACACCTCGAGGACAAACTCAAGGGAACCCGCCTGATCCTCGACTCGCTCGCCAACTTCTCCCAACTCGCGCGCGCCAAGGTCATCATCGACCACGTCGAGGAACACACGGTGGCCCACGTGCTCGATGCCGGCTATTGGGCCGGCATGACACTTTACCCTAACAGCAAATGCTCGCTCGACCGCGCCATCGACATCCTCGAAATCCACGGCCCGGAACGGCTGTGGATGAACTCCGCCTGCGACTGGGGCGTCTCCGACCCGCTGGCCGTGCCGAAATGCGCCCTGCAAATGAAAGCCCGCCGCCACGACCCCGCCGCCATCGAACGCCTCATCTATCAGAATCCACGGGACTTCCTGCGCCAGTCGCCGAGGTTTTTGGACCTTTCATGAACTTCCACCAGTCCCACCTCGCCTACTGCACCAACATCCACCCGGCGGAAACCTGGGCGGAAACCCGGCAGGTGCTGCAAACCCACGTCCTGGCCGTGAGGGACCTGCTGCGGGCGCAGGGCATGCTGCCACCGCACGCACCTTTTGCCATCGGCCTGCGGCTCTCGGCGGTGGCTGCCCGCGAATTGTTAGCTGGCGGCCATTTGGCGGCATTCCGCGATTGGCTGGAGGTCACCAACACCTATGTTTTCACCATCAACGGTTTTCCCTACGGCAGTTTCCACGGCACGCGGGTCAAGGAACGGGTGTTCCAACCGGATTGGACCGCGCGCGCGCGGTTGGACTATACCAAGGACTTGTTCCGCATCCTCTCCGCCATCGCCCGGCCGAACACCGGGGCCTCGGTGTCCACCCTGCCCGGATCCCACAAGTCGTTTGCCGCCGATGAAGCGCTGATCCGCAATCACCTGATAGAACTGGCGCATTGGCTCGATGACCTATCGGCTACAAGCGGCCACGATTTCCATCTCGGACTCGAACCCGAGCCGCTCGGGCATTTCGAAAACACCGCGGAAACCATTGCCTTCCATCAACGCCTCCAACTCGCCGCGCCGGATGCCTCCGCCATCCAACGCCGCATCGGCGTGAACTACGACGCCTGCCACTTCGCGCTCGAATACGACGTCGCCCGCGCATCGCTCGACGCCCTGACCGCGTCGGCCGTGCGCATCTCGAAAATCCACTTGTCCAGTGCGCTCGCCTTCGATCCGCGCGATCCCGCCGCCCTGGAGGCGATCCGCGCCTTTGACGAACCGGTGTATTTCCATCAGGTGCTGCTGCGCGCCCGCTCCGGCGCGATCACCCGTTTCCAAGACCTCCCGGATTTCCTCTCGGCTGCTAGAGCCCCGCTGGATTTCGCGGAGGCCCGCGTCCATTTCCACATCCCGCTCGATGCCGTGCCCGCGCCGCCCTTGCGCTCGACGCGCGACCACGCCCGCGAAGTCCTCGCCTGGCGGCGCGAGCACCCGGCGGCGTGCCGGCACTTCGAAATCGAAACCTACACCTGGGGCGTGCTGCCCGCCGCCTTGCAGCGCCCGGTCGAGGAACAACTCGCCGGCGAATACCGGTGGGCGCTGGAAAAAAGCCGGTGATTGCCAAAGTCAGAATTCCGGTGTTACCTGCCGCTCATGTCCGACATCAAAATCACCGTCCACACCACCGCAGGCGACATCGATGCCACCCTCTATGCCTCCAAGGCTCCGCTGACCTGCGCGAATTTCCTCAACCTCGCCCGCCGCGGGTATTATGACAACATCGCGTTCCACCGCGTGATCGAGGGCTTCATGTTGCAAGGTGGCGATCCCACGGAAAGCGGCCGTGGCGGTCCGGGTTACAAGTTTGCCGATGAGTTCCACCCGGAGCTGCGCCACCGCGCGGCGGGCGTTTTCTCCATGGCCAATGCCGGCCCCGGCACCAATGGCTCGCAATTTTTCATCACCGCCGCAGCCACCCCGTTCCTCGACAACCGGCACTCGGTCTTCGGCCAAGTGACCAACGGTCTGGACGTGGTGGAAAAAATCACCGGCAAAAACAATACCGGCGAACGCGGTTGTAAATTCAATGGCGTCGGCGACAAGATCACCTCCATCACCATCCACGACGACACCTCCGCGCTCTTCGAATCCATGAAGGTCGAAGTCGAACATTGGAACTCGATTCTGACCCGTTGAGCAGGGTTCCAACAAATTGATTAATATACTATAACAATTCATAGATCCTCACTTTTGCCTTCTAACGGCAGGTGGGGGTCTTTTTGTTTATGTTTACAACACGTTTGTAATCAATGAATTGCAAAAATAAATAAACCTAAAAAGGAAAATGGGCGCAGTCATTGAGCGTAGCGCTTGTGCTGCGGCGTGGGTTTGACTCGGGCTGTGCCTGGCGGTCGGTTTTTCATCCGCTGAGCAGTATTTCCGCTTTGTCCGGCAGG
>Ga0268284_1001088_pt1 | contig 15174 bp, 15 predicted proteins | sample saktaG_14_FD_190137 | JGI IMG/M metagenome (GOLD analysis project Ga0268284, IMG submission 190137) | Saline water microbial communities from Sakinaw Lake, British Columbia, Canada - sak_2013_06_06_40m | ecosystem: Environmental > Aquatic > Non-marine Saline and Alkaline > Saline ... | reverse complement strand
TGGCAACAGCGGTTTTTCTTCTGCCTAATGCGTTTACAACTTCCATCATTATTTAATTGAATTTAATTTTATTTCTTTTGGTTGCTGAGCTTCATGAGGATGTTCTGATCCTGCATATACATATAAATTCCGGAAAATAGCATTTGAAAGCTTATTTTTTGGAAGCATACCTTTGATGGCTTTTTCAACAATTGCTGTGGGTTTTTTTGCCATTAATTCTAGCGGAGTGGTTATTCTTTGTCCCCCTGGATAGCCTGTATGTCTCATGTATTCTTTATCTGTCCATTTTTTACCACTAAGGGTAATTTTTTCAGCGTTGATAATAATAACATTATCACCACAGTCGACATGGGGGGTGAAATTTGCTTTGTATTTACCTCTTAACAATTTGGCAGCTTTTGAAGCTAATCGGCCAACCACTTCGTTTTCAGCGTCAATCAAAACCCATTCTTTAGTAACAGTAGCTTTGTTTGCACTTACTGTTTTATAACTTAATGTATCCATCAAAATATCTTTTCAATAAAATGTTCCTTGTTTTAAACGGGGTGCAAAAATATAATTAAATTTTATATTTAACAAATTTGCTAACACTAATTTGTTGAAAAATTACATTCTTTAATAATTGATCCTCGTTTTGTGGGTGCAAAGGTAAATAATTTATTGGCAAATGAATATAATATGATAAAATTAAGATCGTTTTATTTAAAAGGAAAGAGAAATTCTTAATTTCGTGGAATTATGACAATATTTGTTGAGCACTTAGGGAAAAATTACGGAGAATTACAAGCTTTAAATAATATGAATTTCAGTATTGAAACTGGTGAAATTGTCGGCCTTTTAGGACCAAACGGAGCCGGGAAGTCAACTTTACTTAAAATTTTAAGTTGTTTAATGAGCGCCGATTCAGGCAATGCAAATATCTGTGGTTTTAATATAGAAACCCAAGCTCTGGATGTAAAAAGAAATATTGGTTATTTACCGGAAAATAATCCACTTTATCCAAACATGTTTATTAGAGAATATTTAGAATTTTCGGCAGGATTTTATCATTTGGGGAAACTTAAAAAAAATCGAATAAACGAGATGATAGAAATAACGGGTTTGAAGGACCATCTTAGTAAAAGGATAGGAATACTTTCAAAGGGACTAAAGCAAAGGGTTGGTTTGTCGCAAGCATTATTGCATGATCCAAAGGTGTTAATTCTTGATGAACCAACTTCCGGATTGGATCCAAATCAGATTGTCGAAATCAGGGATTTAATATTATCACTTGGAGTAAATAAAACTATTCTTTTCTCATCTCATATTATCCAGGAGGTTGAAGCTTTATGTAAAAGGGTGATTATTTTGGATGAAGGTAAAATAATTGCAGATGGTCTGACTTCAAGTCTAGCGATCGATAATGGAAAGAGCAATATTGTTAATGTTCAGTTTAATGCTGATATTGACAAGAAAGATTTATTAGCAATTGGAAGGATCAAGCGAATTCAAAATCTTAAAAATCACGAATGGCTTATAGAATGCGAAGAAAATATTGATATAAGAAAAGATTTAATGGCATTTGCAATGAAGCATAACCTTACCATACTGTCGCTTAATCAGCAATCTAATAAGCTTGAAGGAGTATTTCATGAATTAACAAAAAAGAAGTAATTTATTTCAGAATCAACGATTATTTATATATTTGCAAAGAGATTGTGGACAAATTTGATTGATTGCAACCACGGATAAAAAATGCTAAACCAATTAGTTTACCTCCCAACTCTCAATTTTACTATTTCATATTAATTAAATTTATATAAGATGAATTATTTATTTACTTCAGAATCTGTTTCAGAAGGACATCCGGATAAAGTCGCTGATCAAATATCTGATGCTTTATTAGATGAGATGCTTCGTTTTGATCCAGAATCAAAAGTAGCATGTGAAACTCTTGTAACCACTGGATTAGTTGTCTGTAGTGGTGAGGTTAAAACACGCGGATATGTGGACGTTCAGACCATTGTAAGAAGGGTAATTAAAGATATTGGATATACAGAAGCAGCTTATCGATTCGATTATAATTCATGTGGTATTATTTCTGCTATACATGAGCAATCTGCCGACATTAGTCAAGGTGTTGTGCGAATAAATAAGGAGGATCAGGGAGCCGGTGATCAGGGAATGATGTTTGGTTATGCTACAACTGAAGTAGATAATTACATGCCGTTACCTATTGAGTTAGCACATCGATTCTTGCAAGAATTGGCAGAAATAAGACGCGAAGGTAAAAAGATGAAATATCTAAGACCAGATTCAAAATCACAAATTACAATCGAATATAGTGAGACAGGGAAACCATTGCGAATTGACACCATTGTGATCTCTACCCAACATGATGACTTTAACGAAGAAGTTGCCATGCTTGCTAAAATCAGAGAGGATGTTGAAAAAATATTAATTCCACGGGTAAAGAAATCATTACCTAACCGAATCAAAAGATTGTTTAAAAATGATTTCAAGCTTTTTGTTAACCCAACTGGTAAGTTTGTGATTGGGGGGCCTCATGGTGATACAGGTTTAACAGGCCGAAAAATAATTGTTGATACTTATGGTGGTAGAGGAGCTCACGGAGGTGGTGCTTTTTCGGGTAAAGATGCTTCAAAAGTAGATCGATCTGCTGCTTATGCCGCACGTCACATGGCTAAGAATTTGGTTGCTGCAGGTGTTGCCGAGGAAGCACTCATACAAGTCGCTTACGCTATTGGAGTTGCACAACCGGTTGGTTTGTTTGTGAATACTTACAATTCATCAAAACTAAAGAATAAAGATGGTAAAAAAATGAAGGATGGCGAAATAGCAAAAATTCTAAGCGAAGTTTTTGATCTCCGACCTTATGCCATTGTGGAACGTTTCGGATTAAAGAATCCCATTTTTGAAGCAACAGCTTCTTACGGGCATTTTGGACGTGATCATTATACGAAAGAGGTTGAAGTTTATTACGAAAATGAGCAAACCACAAAACGTGGTGATCAATTCTTTAAGCAAGTAGACTTTTTTGCTTGGGAAAAACTAGACTACGTTGATCGAATTAAGAAAGCCTTCAATATCTAAATTAAAAAAGCTCCTTCATAATCGAGGGAGCTTTTTTAATGCTTCACTATTAGCTTTTTTGTGAGTTTGATATCCGAACCCACCACCAGTGAATAAAAGTAAATTCCCTCAATGAACTCGTCAACATTGATCGTTGCTTTTCCGCGGGCTCCTTCAAGATTAGATTCTGCAACTATTGAACCTAATAAGGTTCGGATAATTATTTTTGCTTCTAAAACATTCTCTGGTATTGTATAGTCGAAATAAACCATTGATTCGGCAGGATTTGGATAGGCGTCAGAAAGTGCCAATTCTGGTTTAAATTTTGTCGATTCATTAATGCCATTGGTAATATACTCAATAGTTATTGTGGTTGCTATGTGAGGGTTGTTGATATCATAAAATGAATATTTGATTAAACTTGTCCCTTTACTGAAGTTTGGATTATATATAGTAGAAAAATCTTCAATTAACTGATTTGGTGCCAAACTTAATGAATAAGTTGGGGTTTCGTTTTTTTCGATTTTTGAACCCCAATAAAATGAATTTTCACTTCCATCTGCATTTTGTATCACCTCTTTAGTAACACTTAAAAAAATATCCTTAAGACTTGAGTTTTTGATCCCAAATAAAGATCTAATCTGCATATCCGTGGGGTTACCATAAACCTGAATAACAGAATTGTTCGGGATTTGAATGTTTTGTGCGTTAAAAATTTGAATCTCCTGTCCATAAGAACTGAAAATAAATATACCCGAGAAGATTAGAAAGAGTAAGATTTTTCTCATAGGCAGGTAATTTTTAAAACGTTATAAATATAGTGAAAAAAACAGCGAAACCATATTATTTTAATATTTATTAACGTTTGCAAAAAAAAAGCCTGCAAAAAAATGCAAGCTTTTTTTAAATAAAATAAATGTTTATTGCCATAAAATTAGAATGATTGACATAACCAGAATCATGACAAATCTGTACATTGACGTGATCCAGAATAATTTCAATGGACGATGTGAATACAAAGAATCAGATAATTGATTTCCTGCATATAAAAACAACCCAAACATAATTGATATCGGGAATGCATGCCCCCAGAATGTCAGATGCCAGGTTGCGATGACTGCCTCAAGTACAAATGCAGTCAAAAAAGTTGTTACAAATGTAAGAATCATCGCTTTTCCCCATCCTGCTTTAAGGTCTTCTTCTTTAAGATTCTGAAGATTCATCCAGGGTTTTGCAAATAATAGAGGGGAATACCAGAGTGCTCCAAGTGCAAAGCCGGCAATGGCAGCCACGAATACCGACAGCCAATTGAAGCCACCAAAATTAATAATACATTGGTCCATAATAGTTGATTTAGTTTGTAAATAGATTCGATTATCAAACAATAATACAAAAATTATTGAACCATCGCAATAGCTTCAAGCTCAACTAAAAGCCCTGGATTAATTAGTGAACTTACTTCTACCATAGTTGCAACAGGTTTAATATCTTTAAAAAATTCTCCATGTGCTCGACCAATTTCTTCCCTATTTGAAATGTTAGTGACGAATATCCGTGTACTTACAATATCTTTTAGCTGGCCACCTGCTTCCTTAATTGCAGCTTCTATTTTTTTAAGGATATAAATCGATTGAGTATAAGGATCATTTATTCCAACAATACTATTATCCGACTGGGAAGTGGTTCCTGCAACAAAAATCATGTTACCCGTTCGAACAGCCCTTGAATATCCTACGATATCCTCCCATTTACCTCCTGAAGAAATGTTTTTTCTATTCATAAAAATAAGATCAGTTTATAGCACCAAAGTACTACAAACCCAACTTATTTAAAAGCCTGTTAAAAATTATACTTAACATCAAAAAGGATAAATCGACCCGGAGATAGCAAACCCTTACGATCGATAAATGCATCATCCAATAAATTTTGAATTGTTAAATTCGCACTCAGATTTTTTGTGATGGTTTTGCAGAGTTTCAAATCTACTGTATGATATGATTTAATAAATTCAGTGTTTAAATCATCATACCATTGACGGTCCATATAATTGTAAACAACAGAAATATTCACAATTTTATTTTTCCAGTAAGCTGAAAATGAGAACTGGTGCTTTGGAACTTCAATTAAAAATTTACCTTCAAAATCCTGAACTGTGTTAGCATCATAAAACTCTTTAATGGTTGAATGATTATAGGTATAGGCTATCATAAAGTTCAACTGTTTGGAAAAGGAGTAATTTAAGCTGCTCTCAAAACCATAAATTTCCGCTTTGCTGATGTTCCGTTTTTGTAAAACATCTTGTTTTTTGTTCCCGCTTGTAGTGATTTTTTCGCCTGTTGCAATAAAATAAACCATGTCTTTTGCCCATGAATAGTAAGCTGCTGGCTCAAATTCTAATTTTTTTGCAATCAGGAATTTTCCTCCGATTTCAGCATTGGTGATAGTTTCGGGTTTGAGTTCAGGATTAGCCACTTTGAAGCCTTTGGTAACAGTTCCTGAGCGAACCATATCATCCAATTTTGGAGGCATGAACCCTGTAGAGAATGAAGTATAGAGACTGCTCTGTTCAGTGTGTTTCCATAATAAACTGATTTTGGGGCTAAATTCACTCCAGCTATTTTCAGCAAAGTTGATTAATCCTGCTTCTACAAAACCAGTTTCTTTTGTTGGATCTATCACATCTAATGATGCATCAGAAAAATTAGCATGATCAAGTCGGAAGCCAACAATAGTTTGTAATTTGTTTTCAATCAAGCTAATTTCATCTTGTAAAAATAATCCATAAAAAAACATTTCCCCTTTGTAATCAAGCCTATCGGTTGAGGTCATGTAAATTTCAGAGCCATCCATATTGCCGTTTTTTAAATCAACACCTGCAAGTAACCTATGCGATTTCAATTGTTTGCTAACATTAAAAAACAAACCGTAATCCTTCGTGTCCGTATATGATTTGGTAAATTTATATTCACCTTTGGTATTAATTTTTTCTGTAATACCATTTTCATCTTGCCATTGGGTAAATAGGTTCGCATTTATTTTAAAGCCATCCAGATTAGCAAAATATTTGGCAGAAAGAAGGTTGGAATAGTATTGGTCGTAAGCACCGTTTTCCTCCTGAACTTTCGTGCCTGAACCATGTTTTCCTTCGTAGTAAGAATATTCAAACGTAAGCTTTTGCATATCTTTAAACTCTAGGCCGGATTTAAGATTTAAGCTAAATTCGTCAACATAGGCTTTGGTATCGTATTCACTTCGTGTTTCTTCTGGTGCTAAAATATAGCCATCACCTTTGGTGTAATTCGAATGAAGTTGCCAAAATATTTTATTGTATCCTAAATCAGATTTCTGACCCAAATTCAAATTCCCACCAAATAAATTATAGGTGCCTGCAAATGCTGAAACACTTCCTTCGATTTTTTGATTTTCGGGTGTTTTTGTAATGATGTTTATAACTCCGCCCATTGCATTATTTCCATAAATTGCAGAACCAGGACCTTTAATAATTTCAACCCTTTCAACACTTTCAGGATTGATCATGTCCCAAATAATGGTGCCTCCGGCTGTTTTATTCATTGGCGTTCCATTCACTAAAACCAGGGTACGTGCACTAGCATCCATCCCGCGCATGGTTACACTTGAGTTCTTGGAAAACATACCCGAACTTCGGTTAACTACAAGATTTGGAATAGCCCTGAAAAGATCATCAAAACTTGTAGCCGGATAATCAGCGATTTGTTCTTTGGTAATAATATCCGCCTTAGCGGGAACATCTACTTTATTCAAATTTGTGAGGGTTGCTGTAATAACTGCCGTTTGCAATTCAACAACAGTAGGAAAAAGCTGGATGTTTTTTTCTGTGTTCTGATTGATATGGATTGTGAGTCTTTTGGTTTCAAACCCAATATAGCTGACTTCTAATTGATATGATCCATTAGCCAGATTCACAAATTGGTAATTCCCTTCAGCATTGCTGGTAGTCCCAATATTTAATTCAATAATTTTAATATTGGCTCCGGCCAATGCTTCAGTGTTTGCTGCATTTTCAATTTTTCCGGATAATTTATTTTGAGCAATGCCAAAATTGCAAAACAAAATAATTGACAATAAACTTAAAATGATTTTTCTCATACTCTTTATGCATTTAATTGGTTAATTTAAACATGACGTTATGCATTTAATAACATATCGATACTCATGATTAATAGGATTTTACACTGTTATTATTTATTTACAAACGAAATTTTTGTAATGGTTTTTCAAGAATAGCTCCAAGTAACCCGCCAAGAGAACCGAACATGAAAAAACTTAAAAACGGAAGTATAAACCCATTTTTATAAAAGGTTGTACTTGGGATTCCTGAAAACAGGGCAAAAAACAATTTGCTTAGAGGAATACTCACGTATGCAATTCCTGCAAAGAAAGCAGCAATAATAAATTGCTTTTTGTTGATTGAAAAAAAGATGAATAAGAGATCCAGGATTATTCCAGGAAGCATATAATTAATGCCCAACAATGGATCGTTAACACTGATGATGGGGAATAAAAGGAAAATACCCATTCCTAATGATGAAATGGTCGTAGCCCATCTAAAGTTTGAACTTAATCGTATTAGGAGGAGTATGCCCATAAATTCCAAACCATGATGCCCGGGCATGCGCAAAGGTGATTTCAGTCGGACATGCAAGTAAATCGCAGCGGCACCCATTGCCATCCACAAGAAAACCTTAAGGGCAGAAACTAAACTTAAATCAAGAGATGGACTTAATAAAGTCCTTTGATGCAATTTCCCATTCATAATTCGGTGTATTTAAAGCTTTTTCTAAAATTAATATTTTCTGATGGTTTTTATGTACCGGTCTGATCCATTCATTGATAAAAACCGATGAAGTATCCTCAACCAAATCTTCATTTAAAGAAATAATTTTATCTAAATGAAGTTCTTCTTTGAGTTGACCAATTGTATAGATTCCACTCGGAATATCACGTAATTCCTGTCTTCCTCTTAGCCAAATGAAACGTCCGTCGTTACCGCCTTTACGCAAACCTACTGCGGCTAAAGCCCCGATGACTCCATCTTCAGTTCCGCATAAGCCAATTAAGTAAATTCCGGTTTTTGAAGCAAGGTTTCTTCCTTCATATTGCGTTAGGACTTCAACTTTTGCCCGATCTCCCCAAGTCACAACTTCGTCAGTTACTGTGTCCATTTTCGCAATGCATAAGCCAACATCTGATCCAACCGGAGCAATACGATTCAGGTAATCTAAACAGATTTGTTTTAGTTTTTCAGGATCATTGCTTTCAACTTCAAGTGAAGCAGAACTATTCGCAGAAGTATAGGGGATGCGTGGATCAAAAAATAATTGATGTCGGATGATTCCTTCAATCGTTCCAATATTTTCTCCTTCGATGAGTTTCCCGATTTCACGCGCATTAAAACCTGTACCTCTGGTTTCTTTCGTGTCCGTATCATCAATTCCAACTAAATAGCGTGCCATCTGTGATTATTTTATATCCTAAAACTTACTTAATTTTATTTTTAAATTCAATAAATGCAGCTTCAACCTGATCGTCAAAAGTTTGTTGTAAAGCTTCGTAAGCCTCAATCAATTTTAAGGCTTTATCTGTTACGATTGATGTTCCGCCATTTTTACCCCCTCGTTGTCGATCCAATAATTGATAACCTAAAAATTCCTCTGCTTTTTTCAAATCGCCCCAGGCTTTTCGGTAGCTTATACCCAAATCGTCGGAGGCAGCTTTTAGTGATTTATCACTGGCAATATGCTTAAGTAAACGATATTCGGTATCACCAACTATCCCGTTTCCGGTGATCGATGAAAGCCATACTTTATAATTCAGCAGGACTTTATGCTGTCCGTTTTTATCGTTTATTCCCATAATATTTCGTTATGAAGCTATATTCATATCGTTCGCAAAATTAAAAAAAAAGGACATGAAAAAACATATCCTTTTGCATTTTTAGGCGATCTAAATTAGACGTACAAACAACGGTAGCTTGTGTCTGCTTTAACCTTTACTTTAAATTTTACATCTTTGGCAACGATAAATGTTTCAAAAGCTTTGTAAGTTTTCCATTCAGTTTCATTAGGTTGCTGAATAGTCATCTCACCTGAGGTAACAGTCATGTGCTCTACGGTTCCAGTTCCGAAAATATATTCGCCGGCTGCCATAACTCCAATGGTTGCAGGTCCTTCAGCGGTTTCAAAAGCAATTGATTTAACGTTGCCATCAAAATATTCGTTTGTTTTAAACATGATAAAATCTCTTTAGCTGATTGATAATAATTTCACAATACAAAGGTAGGAATTTAAGTATAATCTGACATACTATTTATTCATATTTCAATGCTTCAACAGGCTTAATAATTGCTGCTTTTGCCGAGTGAAACGATACCGTCAATAAACAAAGTATTAGAGAGGACAATCCGGCAGCAACAAAAATCCGGTAATCCATCGTGCTTTGGTATTCGAAATTCTGAAGCCATTTTTCCATGTAATAGTAGGTTAACGGAATGGCAATGATATTCGCAATGATAGTGATAGCAAAAAATTGTCTTAATAAACGTATGATTATATTCATAACACTTGCTCCTAATGTTTTTCGGATGACAATTTCTCGTGTTTTTTTCTGTGCAATGAAAAGTGAAAGGCCAAATAATCCAAGCGAAGCAATGAGAATTGCTATAAAGGCAAAGAACCCTATGAGTTTTGCAAGGTTCATTTCTGTTTTGTACATCTGCTCAATATAGGTTTCGGTAAAGTTGTATTCAAAAGGAGTATTCGGATTAATTTCTTTCCACTTACTTTCGATAAAAGAAAGCGTTTCAGCGATATTATTACCACTAAGTTTAATAATGATCTGCCTCATGTAACGAGGACCATATCGATCACTCATGTTCAGTATTACAGGCAATACTTTTTCGGTCAGCGATTTGGAGTGATAGTTTTTTACAATCCCGACAATTTTCAAATCCTCATCAGTAAGCCTGAAACTCTCCGACAGAGGATTAGTTACATTAAACTCTTTAATAAATTGTTCGTTCACAATTACAGCTTTTCTATCGGTTCTACTTTTGCTGTCGAACGATCGGCCTTCGATTATTTCCAGTCCAAGAGCTTCGGGATAATCGTAATCAACAGAATTGCTTTCGTAAATGAGTAAATCTTTGTTGTTTTCAGGTAAGCTCCCACCACTTGAACTGTACCAGTATTGTGGATTAATGGCATTTCCAACAGCTATAATTGTTGTGTTAAAAGTCGGGGGATCAGAAAATGCACTGGAAACGTATAAAATATCAGGATTTGTCAAGAGCTCTGCTTTTAGAGACAAATATTTATCGGAAATACTTTTGTTTTCAGCCGCCACCGAAATCAAATTTTCCTTATTAAAGCCAAGCACCTTGTTTTCTTTCATGAATCGTACCTGATTGTAAATAACTCCGGCACAAATAATCAATCCGATAAATATGATCAGTTGCACCATAATTAAAGCTTTTTGAAAAAAAGAACCCTTCAACCCTAAGTTAACCTGACTTCTAAAAACATCAACAGGTTTAAAAGAAGAAAGATAAAACGAAAGATAACTGCCTGAAATTACTCCTGCAAATAGTGAAATCATTAGCAAAACTGCCATTATAATTGGATTGTTAAATATTGTCAGTTCAATTGATTTCCCAAAAAGTTCGTTCAATCGTGGTAAAAAAAGATCGGCAATTATTACAGCAAACGGAATGGATAAAAGTGAAAGAAAGATAGATTCGCCCAAAACCTGTTTCATGATTTTTGCACGGGTTGCACCAATTACTTTTCGCAAGCCGATTTCCTTGGAACGACTGAGTGATTTAGCTGTGGATAAAATGATATAATTAATGATGGCAATAAGCAAGATTAATATGGCAATACCACCGAAAAGATAAATTTGTTTCAAACTCCCTTTGTTTTCAACATCAGAAATAAAGCTTTCAGAAAACAGGTGTACTTCTCGCAAGGGTTGCAAATTATAAGCATATGGAAATGTTTTACCAAGAGGAACATTTTGAGAAATATTTGTTTCAATAAATTGTGGGAATTTTAATACAAGCTGAGCTGCGTCGTAGGATACAGGTAAAAGAATATAGGTCAGAAAACTATTTGACCCCCAACTTTCGAAGGAAGGGCTTACCCGTTGCCGGTTAATATTTTCATAACTCCAGATAGTTGTGTAAATGGGCAGGATGAAATCGGCCTGAATATGGGAGTTTACGGGAAAGTCTTCAATAACAGCTGTTATTTGTTGTGGATAAACCTTTTCACGGCAGGTGATTTCAAGAATTTTTCCAACTGGATTTTCATTAGGAAAATATTTATCGGCAGTTGATTTTGTGATCACAACCGAATTGTTTTCGGTGAGTGGATTTTGGATATTCCCATAAAGTATTTTGAAAGAAAACAACTCAAAAAAGGTTGAATCTGCCTGAATAAAGTTTTTCTCTTTAATATAATTTTCTCCCATCCTCACCGTATATTCCATTTCACGAATCCTGCAGGTTTTTTCAATTTCCGGAAAAGTGGCTTTTAATCCCGGTGCAAGTTTGAATGGTGCCCGAGCCTCTATATTTCCTGACTTTTGCCCAATACTGGTAACCCGATAAATTTGATTTTTATATTGGTGGAATTGATCGAAATTAAGCTCATGCTGCACATAAAGCAATAAGAGCAAACTGGCGGCGGTGCCCATTGAAAACCCGATCAGGTTAATGAAGGTGTAAAGCTTATTTCGGATGATGTTTCTGAAAATAATCTTGAAATAATGTGAAAGCATAAAATTTAAAATTTATTCGACGCTCAATTTCAGCTAAAAGGTAAATTTGACTAATTTGAAAGGACTCTTTTTATCTTCACCATCTCTAATAATGGCTTGTATTTCTTTGTCACCAAAATGGATACACATTGATATAGGATTTACATTTAGCTTAAATTGGTCGCAATTAAACGTTGAGGTTCCAATGTATTGCCCGATATTAGAAAAACTTGAATAAATGGAGGCTGTATGAGTGGCTTTTCCTTCGGTGTACAAGAAAACCAAAATATTGTCATGATCATCAACCTGAATCGCGTGGAAGAAGGGCATTTTTGATGGGAGAATAATTTCATCAATTGATTTTTTATCAAAATCAGCATCTTTCCCGATTTTAGCTAAATACGATTTTATCTTTTGTTTGAACTCCGCTTTTGCTGAATCCGGTATAGCTAAGGCCTTTATATTTGTTTTCAGTGTAGAGATCAGTTGCCCTTCTTTTGAATATATTTTTAGTTTATCATCGCTTGTAAAACCAACGAGTAACTGGTCGTTATTTATTCGGTTTAAGATGAAATTTGTTTTTGAATAAGGATAAGAAATATTAACCATTTGTTTATCCAGTTTTAAAGTGTACGAACCTTTCGATAATGTGTCAATTATTGATTCTATTATCATATCTTTTCCAGAGATTATATCCTTTAGAATCACACATTGTTTATTTTGATCTCCGGGATAAACAATATTTGAATAGATTGCAATGATGTTTTCGGTTAAGGGAACTACCTGAGAAGCAGAATAATCAAGATATAATAGTTTGAACAGGGATCCATCCATGTTAAAGATGTGAAGGCGGTTGTAATTTTCGGTAACAATGTATTTGTTATCCAAAATACCTGCGATTCTGACTGTCATGTATTTTGCAATGTTGGTGATTTTAGCAAGCGTTTTAATAAAATTCCCATTACTGTCAAAGAGTTGTAATTCTTTCTTAATATTGTTGACCAGGTAAATGCTTCCGTCCTGGCCGGTGACAAATGATGCAGGCCTTGTATAATATGCCGAGTACAGACTTTCATCAGTGGTTGACAATTTGTTCCAGTCAGAATTTTTTCCAAAAGACTCATCGGTTTTTAATTGAATATTTCCAGGGGGATAAGGGGAATTTTGTGCATTCATCACATTTACGCTAAGGATAGTGAATGTAAGCAGTACGATTGACCTTTTCATGGACGTATTTATTTTCATGATTTCAATATTTATTTTCCAATTTCTGAACTAAGAAACACTTCCGATTTTCCTGTTTTCGGATCAGTTTGAGTAATGATTAATTCCCTTTCATGCCAGGCTTCGTTCATATCCGTAATTAGCATTTCCTGTTCAATTTGTATGCGTTGCAATTCAATATTATTTCGTTTTTTCTGATCTAAAAATAAAATGGAAATGCTTATCAAAATAAGAATAGTAGCCGCAATTCCTAGCCTGACAATCATTGAAGTTAGGCGGCGGTTTTTATGTGTTTTGTTTTCTTCCGGGAAAATAAACTTAGGTATTTCGTCTAACGGAAATGAAAAGTCTTTCATGCTGCCTTTTAGCCAATTAATTTCTTCTTGTTTAAGATTATAAACCTCCCTGCAATCCGAGCAATTATTTAAATGGAATTCGAGATGTTCATGTTCTTCCGAAGGAAGTTCATTGTTAATAAAGTCGAATAGCTGTTGATCATTAATACAGTTCATGATATTTTATTTTATGTAATTGGGCACTTATCTTTTGAATAGCCCTTGATAGAGTTTTGCCAACACTGGAGTATTTAATGCCTATTATTTCTGAAATTTCAGCATATGAAAAATCTTCCTGAAACAGGTAAATAAGTTGCTTTTCATTTGGGCTGACTTTTTCAATGGCTTGTTCTATATATTTAAGTCTTTCAGTTTTAATGTATTTTTCTTCAGGATTTTGAATATTTTGACTTTCATGCTTTGAGGATAATTGTTCAAAAACAATAACCTTACCTCTCTTAACACGATTTAAAAAGTCATTGGTCGCACATTTGAATAACCAACTTTTGATTAGCTCAATCTTTTTTCCTTCCGAAACCTCTGTGTATAATTTCATGAACACATCCTGACAAATATCTTTTGCTATTTCTTCATCTCGAATTAAACGAAACACATACCTGAAAAGCATGGGATAGTGTGTTTGATATAAATGTGTGAATTCAGTTCTTTCCAAAAGTCAAAAAGGTTTTTAATTAGGACAATTAAGATAAGGTTTTGTGACAATAAATATAAAAAAAGAGACCAACATCATCTATTGAGCTCTTTTTTAAAAATTTTAACGAATCAGAAAGGTCTTTCTGAATCAGATTTTAATTACTTTTTTGGTTGCAATCAATCCACCTTTGCTATCAGTTATTAAGAGGTAATATTGCCCTTTAATCAGGTTTTCAAGGTTGATTTCAATTTTCTGCTTGTTCACTGATTTGAGTAGTTTTATTTGCCTGACAAGTGTTCCGTTAGGATTTACGACAGAAATTATCTGAGCATCCAACTCACCACTAATTTCAAGATGAACTATATTTTTTGTTGGATTGGGATACATCAATATTTTTCTATTATCAACCTCAAAATCATCAATCCCGGTAGTTGTTGAAACATAAACACGAACTGTGTCATAGGTTCTTTCGAATCCATCTTCAACAACAACTTTATATAGCGTAGTTTCAGTTGGAACTACAATCGGATTATGCTCGGAAGAACAAGTGACACCATAGTGATCCATCCATAAACAGCATATTTGGTTTTGAGAACCATATACTTCAAAGCTAAGTTGTACACTTTGTCCTGCAATAATCGAATCGGGATATGCAAAAGCATGCAAAAACAAAGTTCCACCAATATCCTGTTCTACGATATCCTCACCAACATTAAAAAAAGCAATACTATCCGGTTCAAAAATATAACCGGGTCGAGAAGGGATTGCCCAACCGGAATAACCGGCAGGTACTTGCATGGTATATTCCCCCAGATCGTTCGTAACGGTTGTTTTGTTGATTTCTGTAAAAAACACGTTGGTAACAGGTAGGGTATTTTTTAAACTGATCGTTGAAATGGTACCACTGATTTGATAGGTAATCCCCGGCTCAACCTTTAATGTTACCTGATCTTGAAAACGACAGCCTGTTTCAATATCGCTTACCAATAAAGTAAAGGTTGTTGTTTGAGTAATTGGGTTAGTTAATGGATTTAAGATAGTTGGGTCAGAAACCATTTCGGCAGGAGACCACAAATAAGTATAAGTATGGGA
>Ga0268284_1001085_pt1 | contig 15185 bp, 11 predicted proteins | sample saktaG_14_FD_190137 | JGI IMG/M metagenome (GOLD analysis project Ga0268284, IMG submission 190137) | Saline water microbial communities from Sakinaw Lake, British Columbia, Canada - sak_2013_06_06_40m | ecosystem: Environmental > Aquatic > Non-marine Saline and Alkaline > Saline ... | reverse complement strand
CGGCTATCTACTTCTCAACCTCCCCCAGCTTTTTTTACAGATGCTTATAATAAAATTGCACTAAAATACGAATCGATCATCTCTTTACATATTTCTGAAAAATTAAGCGGAACGATTCAGAGTGCGCGCATAGGTTGCAAGGTTACGAAGTACAGTAATAAAATTCACGTTGTCGATAGCAAAACAAGTTCTGTTGCTTTAGGATTGTTAGTTGTTGAGGCGGCTCAATTAATTCAAGAAAGGTATAATCTTGAAGAAATCATTGATCGAATAAAAATTGCTGTTGACAATGTTAAAATCTTTATCAGTATACCTACCTTAAAATATCTGATGCGTAGTGGGCGTTTGAATAAAACGAAAGGACTTTTAGCTACACTTTTTAACTTGAAACCTATTTTGACTATAAATACTGATGGAAATATTGTCGAAGCAGCTAAAGTGATTGGGCAAAAAAGAGTTATTTATAAGACGGTAGATTTGGCGATTCAATTTGCTAAAAGAGTTAAAAACCCCCGTTTTGCTATTGCTCATGTAGCAGCACCTGAACTGGCTCAGTGGTATAGTGATAAAATTCGAGCCATCTTTCATTCTTCAAAAGTAATGATTGCTGAAGCATCTCCCGCTTTAAGCATACACATTGGTATTGGTGGAGCCGCTATTGCAGTCCTGGGGGATTCTTAGAAAATAGTAAAGGAGCGTTCTCTTCTATCTTTTTTTATAAGACAAAAATATTTCTAAAAAAAGAAAGGTTAAAGATAAGGTTTTTAATATAAAAGTAAGTAATATTTATATTATACGTAATAAACAGGTGGTGATAAGCAGGACATGAAAAAAACATTAAAAAACATTTTAGATTGGTTAGAAACAAAAGTAAGCTATGCTGATTTAAGATTTGTTCAAACCGAAGAGGAAAACATCGATGTAGAAAATGGCATTTTATCTTCCTACAATGTTTCAACTAATCGAGGAGTAGGGATACGAGTATTGGCAAACGGTGCCTGGGGATTTGCTGCCTCTAATAATTTAGATAAAATATCTTTACAGGAAACAGCTGCTAAGGCTTTAGATATTGCTCGAGCTTCTGCTCTTACAAAAAAAGAAGATATTAGACTTGCTTATGAAGATAAACATATCGACACTTATATTACTCCAATAGTTAAAAATCCTTTCCAGATTAGTCCATCAGAAAAGATAGATCTGTTAGTAAGATCTACTAAAACTATGTTAAAAGATAAAGTAAAGAAAAGTGAAGGTTCACTTAATTTTTATATGACCCATAAAATATTTATATCTTCCGAAGGTTCTGAAATTGAACAGACTATATTTGAATCCGGAGGTGGGATTGCTGCCTATGCTATCGGTGAAGGAGATTTTCAAAAACGGTCCTATCCTTCCAGTTTTGGAGGGGATTACGCTACGCGGGGTTATGAATTTATTGAAGAGATGAATCTATTGGAAAATGCAGAAAGAGTCACAGAAGAGGCTAATCAATTATTGGCTGCTCCTCCTGCGCCTGAAGGGATAAGGGATATTGTATTAGGGGGATCTCAACTTGCGCTTCAGGTCCATGAATCCTGCGGACATCCTGTAGAATTGGATAGGGTTTTGGGGAAGGAAATTAGCTTTGCCGGAGGAAGTTTTTTAACTCTGGATAAATTAAATCATTTCACCTACGGAAGTCCGGAAGTAACGATAGTGGCTGATGCAACTGTTCCGGGAGGGTTAGGTACTTTTGGTTATGATGACGAAGGTGTCCCCGCCTCAAAAAGTTTTCTGGTGAATAAAGGAAAATTTGTAGGTTATTTAACATCCAGAGAAGATGCCTTTAAATTGGGATTGAAAAGTAATGGCGCTGCCCGGGCGGAAAATTGGAACAGGATACCTCTGGTTAGGATGACTAATATCAATTTACTTCCGGGAAATTTGGAGTTGGATAAGCTAATCGGAGACATAAAGGAAGGTCTATATTTAGATGATAACAAGAGCTGGAGTATAGACGATAAGAGGCTAAACTTCCAATTTGGCACGGAGATTGCCAGAGAAATAAAAAATGGAAAATTAGGAAAAATTTATAAAAACGCAGTCTACCAAGGAATAACCCCGGAGTTTTGGAAATCTTGTGATGGAATAAGTTCTGAAAAATATTGGCATGTCTGGGGAGTACCAAATTGTGGCAAAGGGCAGCCGGAGCAAGCAATGCATGTAGCACATGGCACATCCCCTGCGAGATTCAGAAAGGTAAAGGTAGGTGCTTCCAAATGAAAGATATGAATTCTGGAAAAAAGCTTGTTAACAAAGTTAAAAATATTCTTAAAAATTACGATTTTGAAATAATTGCTTCAGAGAGTAGAAGTGAGCTTACCAGATTTGCAGAGTCTTACATTCACCAAAATGTAGCGGAATCCGATCTAAATTTAACCGTAAAGATAATAAACGAAGATAGGATCGGTGCAGTACAGATGAACAGTATTGACGAGAACACTCTATTAAAAAATATAGAAAAGGCAATTGAAGTAAACAAAATTACCCCAAAATTAGATTACCATTATCATTTGGTAACACCTCAATCATACAAAATAAAAAGCAAATATTCTACAGATACAGCCAATTTTACTCCTTTAAATCGAGCCCAATTAGTCAGTCAACTGATAAAAGGGGTAAATAAAAGAGGGTATGAAGCAGCGGGAGCCTTTAAAACAGAAGAATCTACCCTCATGGTAGCTAATTCAGAAGGAGTGTTTGCCTTTGACCGGGGTACCAAAGTAGATTTCAATTGTGTTATCACCCGGGATAATTCTACTGCTCATACCCTGTTTATAGACAGTGATATTAATAATTTTAATATAGAGAAGATAACCGATGAATTATTAGCGACTGCTTTAAAAAATGTAGAGCAGATTGAGATTGAGCCGGGGGTCTATACGGTTATTCTATCCCCGGAAGCCGTTGCGGAAATCTTAAACCATACCGGCTATACTGCTTTTAATGGCAAAACGGTTATGGAGGGCAAGAGCTTTATCTGTAACAATCAAGGTAAAAGGATTTTTCCGGAGACTATTACTATGTCTGACGATCCTTTTGATGAACTTACCATGCCCATACCTTTTGATTTAGTGGGGTATCCTAGGGAAAAGACATATTTTATTAAAGATGGGATAGTTAAAGACGGCGTTTATGACCATCTTACCGCTCTAAAATACAATAGAAAATGTACCGGGAATACTTTATCACCAGAACAGGCTTCTTTTGGAGCACTCCCTTTTAATCTGGTGATGAGAGAAGGAGATAGTACTATTGATGAAATGATTTCCGGCACCAACAAGGGTATCTATATTTCCCGATTACACTATGTTAATATACTCAATCCTATGAGTATTCAATTAACCGGGATGACCAGAGACGGTACTTTCCTAATAGAAGACGGTAAGCAGGTAAAAGCAATCAAAAATATGAGATTTAATACCAGCGTAGTGGATATGTTAAAGGCAGTAGATATGATATCAAAAGAGAGGCAGATAGAAGAAGGATTTGTCGGCCCAACCGTTGTCCCATATCTTAGAACCAACCATTTCACTTTTTCCAGCAAAACAAGCTTTTAAAATGATATAGTGTAAAAAAATCTTGACTTTTTTTTATGGTGGTATTATTATTATTAACGTGTGATAAGCTAAAAAAAGGTCTTTTAAGGGAGGTGATGTCTATGGAAATATAAGAAAAAATGGTAGATTTTGTAGCTTGAAAGTTCTTTTTAAACTTGCATGTGATTGAAAAATACGCTTATTTTTCAAATGTGATCTAATGTCAAGAAATTATTAAAGAACAAAAAATTTAAAAGGAGGTGAACTAAGGTATGATAGATAGAGAGTATGTCTATCTACCCGGTAGGTTATCCACAACTTTCTGTGGATGGTAAAAGAAGAAAGAACAAAAAAACTTACCACTATCATTAATTACTTCCTTTACCCCTCTCTATTTTTATATACCCCAAGAAAATGAAAATGAAAAAGATATTTTTTATTACCCTTTTATTGGTTATTGTTATAGCCAGTTCAGTAGCTGCCGAACCCATCAGATGGAGACTTCAATCGTATGCCGGACCTGCCTTAAATCAATATGTCTGCAAAAACGCAATAGATGAGTTTAATATTGCAGCGAACGGAGAGATGTTCATTGAAGTGTATACCGCTGATCAGCTGGTGCCTCATGGTGAACTATTCAGAGCATTACAGGAAGGAACAGTTGACGCAGTCGTTAGTGACGATGACTCAATGGCAGCTCCTGTAGATGTATCTGTATTTGGAGCTTATTTCCCTATGGGTGTACGCTACGGAATAGATGTTAACGCGCTGTGGAATTGGTGGGGGCTGAACGAAATTTGGAAGGAAGCCTATGATGAAATAGAAGGTGTCACCTGGTTAAGCGAGGGGAGCTGGGATCCGTGCAATTTTGCTACAACCAAACCCATCAATCACATGGAAGACTTTAAGGGATTGAGAATGTATATGTTCCCGACCGGGGGCGATTTCATGAAACAATTTGGTGTTGTCCCGACAGTCCTTCCCTATGAGGACGTTGAGATGGCCATTCAAACCGGTATGCTAGACGGCGTTTGTTGGTCCGGTATCACCGAGGATTATACTGTCGGATGGGCTGATGTTTGTGATTATTATCTGACCAATCCTATATCTGGAGGCTGGGCAGGTGGTTGGTTTGTAAACACCGAGGCATGGGAAAAAGTGCCTCCTCACTTACAACAATTATTCCTACTGGCAATAGACAAATCGCACTACTATCGACTACATTGGTACTGGGCTGGTGAAGCTCGCTACCGAACACAGGGAACCAAGATGAAACTCACCACCATCCCTGCCGATGAGTGGAAGGTAGTGGAAGATGCGGCTTTAGTGTACTGGGATGAAGTTGCGAAAAGAAGCCCCAGATGTGCCAAAGTCGTAGAGATACTCAAAGAATACGAAAAGACCATGCAAGCAGCCGGTGCTCCCTACCGATACTAATGAACTGGGTAATATTATAATAATTTAGGTTAATATAGAGGTTTCCCTTTTATATCTGACTCTACGTCAAGACTAGGGAAAAGTGAAGAGAGGGAAACCTCTAAAATTTTGCTTAATAGATAGGGGAAATTAAAATGATTAAAGCTGCAAAAATCTACGTCCGATATATGGACGCAACCAGCCGGGTAGTAGGTAAAATTGTAATGTATTTGATTTTTGGGATGATAGCCATTTTACTTTATGAGACTGTATCCAGGACCCTCTTTAACCGTCCGCATATATGGTCAGTGGAGAGTGCGCAGTTTGTTATGGCCGCCTATTACTTGCTTGGAGGTGGATACTCCCTGCTTATTGGGAGCCATGTTAGAATGGATCTTTTATACAATAATTGGTCGGTGAAGAAAAAAGCTGTTGTCGATGTTATCACCTTTTTTATCGCTCTCCTATACCTTGTGGTACTCTCCTACGGTGGTTGGCAAGGCATTTTATATGCAGTTAAATATAAGCAGGTCACTTATTCTGCATGGGCGCCACAGGTGGCTCCCATCAAGATTATTATGCAGATAGGAATCGTTATGATGCTTTTACAGATGATAGCCGAGTTTATCAAGGACCTGGCAATCGTTAGGGGGGAGAATATATATGAGTAATTTCGCGATTATGGCCATCCTTATGTTCTCTTCGATGATTGTCATGCTTCTCACCGGGCGACATATATTTGCCGTTATCGGTGGTGTATCCGCAATTTTTGCCCTACTCCTGTGGGGGAAGGGTGGCGTGGGGATGTCTTACCATGCAACCTTTCAGCTGCTGGTCTGGTATCCGCTCCTAACGCTGCCAATATTCATCTACATTGGGTATATGTTTTCTAAATCAGGCATAGCAGATGATCTATATGAAATGATACATGTCTGGATGGGCCCAGTCAGGGGTGGTTTAGCTATCGGAACCATTCTTCTGATGTCTATCATATCCGCTATAAACGGATTAAGTGTAGCTGGCATGGCCGTTGGAAGTACGATTGCTTTACCGGAAATGCTTAAGCGAAAATATGACAAACAAATGATAACCGGTGTAATCCAGGCCGGTAGTTCGCTGGGCATCATGATACCGCCCAGTGTCGTTCTTGTTCTTTACGGAATGATAGCCAGGCAACCGGTTGGACAGCTATGGATGGCAGGTTTTTTACCTGGCTTCATGCTGGCAGGCTTATTTATCATCTATATTTTTATTAGATGCCTGATTCAACCAGAGTTGGGGCCAGCCTTACCCCTGGAAGAGCGTAATATTCCTTTTAAAAAGAAAATTAAACTGCTCCAGGCAGGGATAGTTCCTATATTAATTATTTTTATGATGTCCGGACTGTTCTTCTTGGGGATAACCAGTTTAGTCGAGAGTGCAGCTGTAGGTGCAACAGTAATTACCATTGCCGCTCTTATCAAACGGCGGTTAACCTGGGATATAATGAATGAAGTACTACGTGAAACTCTGAGTGTTAGTTGCATGTTTATGTGGATTATTCTTGCAGCACTTTCCTTTGGTGCCATCTTTGATGGTCTTGGAGCAGTACATGCGATAGAAGAACTATTCCTCAGGTATGGGTTTGGTAGATGGGGAATAATGATTATGATGCAGCTTTCCTACCTCTTAATGGGTATGTTTCTAGACGATACAGCCATGCTCATCATTGTTGCTCCTCTTTATGTTCCCCTGGTGATCAAGTTAGGTTTTAATCCGATTTGGTATGGTATTCTCTATACCATAACCTGCCAGATAGCTTACCTGACGCCTCCTTTTGGGTATAACCTGTTTCTTATGAGGGCGATGGCTCCCAAAGAGATAACACTGGGAGATATCTACCGTTCAGTAGTCCCTTTTGTGTTGCTTATGATTCTTGGGTTAGCTCTTGTAATGATATTTCCCCAAATAGCCTTATTTTTACCCAATTTATATTTCGGGAAATGAAGCTAAAAAATATTACAGGGGATTGTTGTACGTGCGGCTGGGCTTAGGTCGTGATATTTAGCAGGTGAAAATCCTGCCTGGTAAGATCATAGCTGAATGGCAAGTTGCGAGTCTTGGAGTCTTTATCTTGCCATCTCTTCCAAAAAGGAGTATGATAAATAACTGATAAAAATTGAATGGTTAAGCTGTACAGGAAAATCCTGAACAAATATTAAAATATATCTTAAAAGGAGTGTTGATAATGAAGAAAATCGAAGATTACTTTGTACCCTGGCTTAAAGATATAAAGATGTATATTTCTCCCCATATTGAATTAGCCTGGAAGGACCCGAAGCTACACCGGATGATGTCCAATGAAAATCCCCATAAACCTTCTGAGAAGGTGGTGGAAGCTATTAATAAATATGCAAAGATGGCTAATCGATATGCCGATCAGGGAATGGTAGTACGAAGCAAGATTGCTGAGTTAAATAATCTACCCGGCCCTGAGAATGTAATGATTGGTAATGGAAGCAGTGAAGTTTACGATATGATGTGGCGGAGTTTCTTGCAACCCGGAGACGAGCTAATTCAGCATACTCCCTGTTTTGGTATTTATAAATTACGTTGTGCCGTTTTGGGGGGAAAGTTAGTGTCAGTACCCATGATATACAAAGATAATGAATTACTCTTTGATGCTGATGCGGTTATCAAGGCGGTAACCCCTAAGACCAAGATCATTGTTATTACTAATCCTAACAATCCAACCGGTAATTTTATGGACGAAAAGGATTTTAGAAAAATTTCTGATTTGGGCATACCCTTTGTAGTAGATGAAGCCTATATAGAGTATGCCGGCTATAAAAAATCGATGGTAAAGCTAATTAAAGAATATAAGAACGTTTTAGTTACCAGAACCCTCTCCAAAGCTTATGGTCTTGCGGGTTTGAGGTTCGGATATATGTTGGGGAACAAAGATGTTGTAGCACAGATTTCTGCTACTCTTATTCCCTGGAATGTCGGTACGATACCTATGTGGGCTGCCTTAGCTGCTTTAGAGGATACCGAAGCTTTGGAAAAGCGAATAAAATTCAACAATGAACAAGTTAAGTATATCGAGCAGGAATTAGCTGCTATTCCAGGTATGACCGTTTTTCACTCCTATGGTAACTACATACTTTTCGATGCTAAAGGTACCGGCAAAATTGGTGATGAGATAGTGGCATATGCGCAAGAAAAAGGTATTATTTTAAGACCACAAAGTAAAATATATGGTAGTGACGGTTTCTTTAGAATTACTATTGGGACTGAAGAAGAGAACAAGATGATGGTTAAGGTGGTAAAAGAGTTTTGCGCGAAATAATCATATTTTCTATAATGGATAGCAACCAAAAAGTTCTATTGAATTCAAACGTAGAGTTTTGGAATAGATTAAAGAATACCATTAACTATTAGGGAGGGAATAATAGGTTTGCTCTTAGTAGAGTATAAGTGGGCTGGGATATCCTAATAGTTATGTGACTAATGCCTTATCATTTATTAATACCAGAATTTATGCTAAAATATAAAAAAATATACCAAAAAAGACCTGATTTAATAATGAATGGAGGTGATGAATAAATTTTTTTGGCTCAGGCAGAGAATGTTTCTGCCTGTAAATTCAAAATTTTTAAGGAGGAAAAATGAAAACCAAAAGATTAACATTAACAATAATACTAGTTGCATTTAGTGTCCTATTTATTTTTACGAGCGGATGGGCAGCCAAGCAAGAAGTAGTTGTTTATACTGCTCTGGAGGAGGATGAAAGTGCTGATTACTTTGAACTTGCAGCCAAAGAATTGCCTGACCTAAATATCAAATGGATAAGATATTCCACCGGCGAGCTCATGGCTAAAGTTCTTGCCGAGAAAGACAATCCTCAGTGTGATGTTATTTATGGCACTGCTGTTACCGAACTTGCACGGGTTAAAGATATTTTGGAACCATACAAAGCTAAAGATTTCGACAAAATCGGTAAAGAATATAAGGACCCTGACGGTTACTGGACAGCTATTGATATGTATGTAGCTGCTTTCTGTGTTAACACTGATCGACTGGCTAAAAAGGGCCTTACCATGCCGACAAGCTGGTCTGATCTTGCAAAACCGGAATATAAAGGCGAGATTATTATGCCTAATCCGGCAAGTTCCGGAACCGGATACCTACAAGTTACCTCTCTGCTGCTAATGGGTGGTATTAAAGAGGGCAAGGAAGATGGTTGGAATTATCTTAAACAACTTGATAATAACATAGTAGAATATACAAATTCCGGTTCAGCTCCTGCAAAGCTGGCATCCACAGGAGAAGTCGCAATTGGCATATCATTCGGGTATCGCGTAGCCAAACAGATATCGGACGGTTATCCCGTAAAAATGGTTTTTCCGGCAGAGGGAGCTGGTTACGAATTGGAAGCCAATGCTCTGCTCAAAGGGGCAAAAAACCCTGAAGCAGCAAAGATGTTCCTTGACTGGGCGATTACTAAGAACGCTATGAAAGCCTATTCCAAATATAAAATGATGGTTACACGAGAAGGTATTATTTCTGAAGCTACATTACCTCTCCCCAAAGCTGAAGAAGTAAAGTTAGCTAAAATGGATTTCGACTGGAGCGCAGCTAATAAAACACAACTTATGGAAAAATGGACTGCTCTATTTGTGGCCAAAACAACACCCAAATAATAATTATTATAATTAACAAAATAGAGATAGGGCAATAACTGCCCTATCTCTAAATATTTATTAAAGGAAAATTAGATGTCAAAAAATGTTATTCTTGAAGGTGTCGTTAAAAAATATGGTGGGAAATATGCAGTAAAGGATATGAATCTCGAAATTAAAGAGGGGGAGTTTTTAACCCTTCTCGGTCCCTCTGGCTGCGGAAAAACAACTACCTTAAGGATGGTGGCAGGTTTCGAAAAGCCTGATTCAGGAAATTTAATCTATAATGGTAAAGTAATTAATGATCTGATTCCTCAGAGAAGGAACTTCGGGATAGTTTTCCAGTCATATGCACTTTTCCCGCATATGAAAGTAAAGGAAAATGTTGCTTTCGGCCTGGAAATGCATAAATTCCCTAAAAATGATATTAAAAAACGGGTTGATTTACTTTTAGATATGGTTGGACTACTTGAACACAAAGAAAAATATCCCCCTGAGCTTTCAGGTGGCATGCAGCAGCGGGTAGCTTTGGTCAGAGCTCTGGCTCCTAACCCTGAGGTGCTTCTCCTTGATGAACCCTTAAGCGCTCTGGATGCAAAGATCAGGATAAAATTAAGAGCGGAAATTAAACAGCTTCAGGTAGATTTAGGCATTACCACTATTTACGTTACCCATGATCAGGAAGAGGCTTTAGCCATATCTGACAGGATAGTTGTTATGAAAGAGGGTAGTATAGAGCAGATTGGTGATCCGATTTCTATCTATAAAAAACCTGCATCCCAGTATGTAGCTGATTTTGTAGGAACAAGTAACTTTTTTATAGGTATGCTGAAAGAGGGCTATATTGAAGGAAAAAACTTCAAAATAAAAATAGCAAAAACTAAAGAATCAAGTTCTGGTAGAGTATACGGAGCAATCAGGCCAGAAAAAGTTGAGATAATTAAAAGTGATCCTAACAAAGAACGGTTTAAAGAGAATTTGCTTGAAGGAAAACTTATGGTTATAAACTATATGGGACTTATGGTACGATTATTATTCAGAGTTGGAGAGATGGAAATAATCATTGATTGCTTAGAGAAACATCTTGAGGAGATGAAAATTAAAAGGGGTGACACCTTAACTCTTTACTTGCCCCCTGAAGAATTCATAGTTTTTAAAGATGAATAATCAGGAGAAACAGATGTCAACAGCAAAAGTTCAAAAACTTGAATTAGCCCAGCGGCAGATAGCCGATGATAGACTGATAATATATTTTGCAGGAGGCCTGATAGGTCTCTTCCTTATTTTCTTTATGTTAATTCCGGTAACCAATATTCTGCGTTTGAGTATTACGCCTTACAATCCGGAAGCTCACATTTTTAGCAAAGGACTAACCCTTAATAATTTTAGAGATTACTTTAGTAATCCTGTTACCATCCAATCTCTGTATAACAGCTTATATGTTTCGCTGTGGGTCACTTTTATTACAACTTTTCTGGCTTTCTTCTTTGCTTATGGGTTGACCAGGACAACCATGCAGGGGAAAAAGATACTTTATTTTCTCGTAATGGCGCCTCTTATTGCCCCTTCCCTTCTTCAGGCAATGGCATTGGTATCCCTATTTGGCAAGAATGGTCTGATTACAGGACTTCTTAAGACAGAGTGGAATATTTACGGAGCTACAGGTATCATTATTTCAGAGGTTTTATATTCATTCCCCCATGCTATGGTCATCCTTTATACTACTCTTTCGGCTATTGATTCCAGACTTGATGAAGCTGCCTCCAGTCTAGGTGCTTCAGCGTTAAGAACTTTCTTCAAAATAACTATTCCCACAGCGCGCTACGGTATCTTTTCCGCAGCAGCTTTAGTTTTTAATTTAACAATTACTGATTTCGGCAACCCTATTATTATCGGGCGGAACTACAAAGTACTGGCTACCGAGATATACCTTCAGGTAATAGGCATGCAGCGTTTTGATATGGGTGCCACGATAGCTGTAATCCTTCTGGTTCCTTCTGTCATTGCTTTTCTCTTAAATTACTATTTTACAAAAAGGAATACCGCTTTGATCAGCGGTGCTGCCAAACCCACACTGCCCCCTTCAAGTCCTTTTAAAAAAAGGATTTTTACAAGCTACTGCTGGATTATCGCAGGAATACTGGTTTCCGTAATCTTAGTGATCATTTTTAAATCATTTATAACTCTCTGGGTGTACAATTGGACTCCTACTCTCAAACATTTTAATTTCAGGGTGCCGGGTGGTGGTATGGGTGTACTATGGACCAGTTTATGGATATCAATTGTAGTTGCAATTTCTGCTTCTTTTTTAACTATGGTAAATGCTTACATTATTGAAAAGAGAAAGCCCTTTTTTGCCCAGCCTCTCTACTTAATGTCAGTTATTCCGGCTGCTATACCCGGACTGGTTATGGGATTAAGTTATATCTTAATATTTAATACTCGTTTTCTTAATATTAGCGACCTTCTTTATGGCAAAGCCATTTTGGTTATTATCAGTGTAATAATCTGTAATTTTACTCTGGGTACATTGTCAAGTATTACCAATATGAAAAATATTGATAAAGAGATGGATGAATCAGCAACAAGTCTGGGAGCTAACGTAATCACTAACTTTTTCAAAGTAATTTTCCCCCTGAGCAAGGTTTCTTTTTTCGGTAATCTTAACTACTATTTCATGCGTAGTATGGTCACGATAAGCGCAGTTATTTTTTTAGTTTCCCCGGATGTTCACCTGGCTGCTATATCTGTAGTGAATATGGAAAAAGATGGTAAGGAAGGAGCTTCATCAGCCATGTCTTTCTTGATTATTTTGGTAGCATGTGCAGGTCTCTTTGTAATAAATGCTTTCAACAAGAAGAAAAAAGCGAAAGTTAGCTAACAGGTCTGCAGGAAAATGATACTAATAAAGGTAGATTTATCCCTAATAATTCATACTTATCGTGTTTTATTATAACTGGAGCTAAGCGCGAAATACTTGTAACCCTAGGTTATTCTATGTAGGCATTCGATCATTTGCTAAAGTTAGAATCTGAATAGTGTGTTAGGAATAGATCAACTTATTGCATATTTTTTGAAAATAAAATAAAATAATAATGAAAAGTAACTTTAATCTCGAAACACTCTTCTTTAAAGCAAATAATTCACCTTAAATTATTTTAAAATGGAGGTAAAATGAGCCAGATCAGGAATCTTTTAGATGTAAAATTTACCGAAGATATATTTTTGGAACTTATGCCGGAGTGGAGGGATTCTGTAGTAAAGATAGAAAAACTCAGCGGTGGTATCACGAATAAATTGTATCGGGTGCGTTCTAAAAAAGGGGATGTTACCGTAAGAATCTATGGCGATAAAACAGAGACTTTTATTAATAGAGGCATAGAAGCAGAAATTATGAAGAGAGCATTCAAGATAGGCATATCACCCAGGCTAGTAAAATATATGTCTGAATATAGAGTTACAATTGTAGAATTTATCCCGGGTTATGTATTAAAAAACTCTGATTTCTTAAAGGAAGAACTTCTTGAAAAGATTGCGCGACCAATAAGAAAAATTCACCAGAGTGGAATCGTGTTTCCTCAAATCTTTAACCCTTTAAGTAAAGTGAAGGAGATGCAAAGGATCTTAAATAATCTGGAGATTAATTGTCCTGAGTTTGATATTGAGGGGGTAATTAAAAAACTGGAAAAGCTTTTTGAAATTGCAAATATACCAGAGAGTGAATTTACAGCAAGTCACAATGATCTATTAGCGGATAATTTTGTAGTGGTCGAAGATGACTATCGAGGAAAATATCACGAACCGATATATCTAATTGATTGGGAGTATGCAGGGATGGCACCTCGATATTATGATCTGGCAGATATGTTTCAGGAAATATTAATTCCTCGTGAGGCAGAAAAGAATATAGTAGAGCATTACTGTGAGGGTAAGGAGTTTGAAAAAACCCTCTATCTGATTGATCTTTTTAAACCCTTTCCCGATATTTTCTGGTTCCTCTGGAGTATGATCCAGAATAATATTTCTAAGATTGAGTTTGATTATTATAATTACGGAAAAGTAAAATATGAAAATACTCAGTGCAATATTAAATTTATTCAACAAGAATATAGTTTAAAAATATGAACTTACCAATAAGCAATAACCAACCAATTTAGGTAAATTTATTCTATAACAGGAGACAAAGGTAGAATTTTAAAATAAAAAGGAGGGCAAAATAAGTAAAATAAAAATTTTGAAAACATCACGCGTATAAAAACTTGGGTAGTAATTAGTAAAATTTTGTAAAGGAGAAAAAAAATGAAAAAGAGTGTAAAATTAACCGTGTTTTTGTTACTGGTATCTTTAATGCTTTTCGTCATTGGTGGTCAGATCATAGCGATATCTGCTCCAAATGTACTACGTCTTATTACCTGGTCTGGTTATGCACCGGAAGAGCTTGTTGCAAAATTTAAAGAAGAGACAGGTATAGAAGTTCAGGTTATTCTTAGTAATAACGAGGAGATGATTTCCAAATTACGAGCTACCAGAGGCGGTGGTTTTGATCTTGCACAACCTTCACAGGACAGAATTTCTTCTGTAGTGGCTGAATATGGCATTTATCAGCCGATAGATTATTCGAAAGTCGATGTTGATCAACTCGATCCTTCTTTGCTCGCGGCTGTTAAAAAGAACACCCTTGTTGATGGTAAATCTTATGCAGTACCACATGTTTATGGAACTTCAGGACTTATTGTTAACTTTGAAAAAGCACCGGATGTAAAAGATTATAAAGATTTGCTTGACCCTAAATATACCGGAAGAGTTTCCTACAGGATGAAAAGACCTACTCTCATTGCTATGGGATTTTCCTTCGGATATGATCCCTTTACACTTTACAATGACCTCGAAGGTTACCAAAAATTTCTTGATGACATTGCAGAAAAGCTTATTGCTGGCAAATCGGTTCTGAGAAATTATTGGGATAATGGTGATCAACTGCTTGAATCAATGAGATCAGGTGAAGTTTGGGCAGCAATGGCATGGGAGCAGGCAGGATGGAAGCTCCATAAGGAAAATCCAAACATCGATTATCTTGCTCCAACCAGCGGTGCATTGGCATGGGTAGATACATTCGCCATTCCCGCAAAATCTGAAAATGTTGAAGGTGCGTATAAATGGATTAACTTTATACTTAGGCCAGAAAATGCAGCAGTCTTTACTAATGTAGAAACATATGGTACAGCCTCAAAAGATGCAGGCAAATATCTTGAACCAGAAATTGCTGAAAATTTTGCCAGAGGATTACCTCCTGAAGTTCTTGCAAACATCAACTGGTATCCTACAGTACCCGCAGGACTTGAAGAAATAGAAGGTAAAGTAATGGATAGAATCCAGGCTTCAAAATAAGTTCATTAAGCAGGCAGTGTTTTCGCTGCCTGCTTTTCTTTTATGATAAATATTGATTAACGGAAGGTGCTTAAATGCAAATTGCTTTATCCGTAAAAGATATTTCTAAAAAATTTGGCGATTTCACAGCCGTAGATAATGT
>Ga0268284_1001083_pt1 | contig 15207 bp, 13 predicted proteins | sample saktaG_14_FD_190137 | JGI IMG/M metagenome (GOLD analysis project Ga0268284, IMG submission 190137) | Saline water microbial communities from Sakinaw Lake, British Columbia, Canada - sak_2013_06_06_40m | ecosystem: Environmental > Aquatic > Non-marine Saline and Alkaline > Saline ... | reverse complement strand
AAATAGCCGTTTTTGGCGAAGCGGCGATGTTTACGGCCCAGATTGTAAACGACAGTGTGAACGTAGGCTTCAATTCAGAATATGCACCTCAGAATGCACAATTTACTCTCAACCTGATTCACTGGCTAGATGGAATAGAGGAATACCAGGGGGAGTAAGAGGGTAAGAGGGTGTGAGAGTAGGAGAGTATGAGGGTGTGAGGGTGTGAGAGTAGGAGAGTATGAGGGTGTGAGGGTATGAGTAAGACTGATACCGGGTATCTGTACAATCCCTAATCCCTAATCCCTAATCCCTAATCCCTAATCGCTTTTCCGACACAGCAACGAAGACAGTACTGCTCTTACAATCGTCCCGATGGTTCCGCATACCAGCCAGAAATTTGCATGTTACAGGCTAAAACGACCGGTCATCTAATATCTGATTGAAAAGATTCATTTTCTTCGTAACATTACATTGTTTTTTGCGTGATGATAATCGAGTTTCCCAAAAAGAATAGCCTCTTCTGGATTCTCCAGTTATCGGGATGGAGTTTGTTCTACCTGAATGATCTCTTTCTTTTTACTGGTTACTCATCAATTACTCCGAAATCACTCATTCTTTTTTCAATTACTTTTCCCATTGGTTTTGCACTCACCGCTGCACTCCGGTATCCTTACCGTCGCCTGCAGGGAAAGTTAAAGATCATAGGATTATTACCCGTATATATCCTCCTGGCATCCTTGATAACTGCTATTTTATGGTATCTTTTAGATCTGTTGATAAGTATGCCTTTCTGGGATCAATCCACCTACGATAACTGGCTGAATAATTTAACCGTTAGATCTCTTATTCGTCGCAATTATTTACATTTCCCCATAATTCTGTTGTGGAGTGCCCTATATTTCGGAATCAAATTCTGGTGGGAGAAAAATGATCAGAGGGAGCTGACGGAGAAAGCAGTTATACTTGCGCAGCAGGCACAATTGCAAATGCTCAGGTACCAGCTAAATCCCCATTTTCTGTTCAATGCCCTGAATTCCATTCGTGCATTGGTGTTAGAAGATCCGAAAACAGCAAGGGTGATGATCACCGAGTTGTCGGAATTCTTAAGGTTTTCCCTTCTTCCGGAAGGCGAATCCACCAAACCGTTGACCCAGGAGTTGGAGGTGCTCAAGCTCTATTTCGATATCGAGAAGAAACGCTTCGAGGAGAAGTTACTGGTCACCTATGAAATTTCACCCGAGGCCGGAAAATTCCAGGTCCCTGTCCTGATTATTCAACCTGTTATTGAAAATGCCATTAAATATGGAATGCAGACGAGTCCAATGCCGCTGTGGATACATATTTCAGCACAGATTACAGGATCCTCGCTGTGCTTGTCGGTCATGAATTCGGGAAGATGGGTTGAACCAAATGCAACAACCGGTGAAAACACATGGTGCGGAATGGGGAAAGGGCTGAAAAATATCCAAATGCGTCTGGAAAACAGCTATCCCGAAAAACATGCACTCACTATTCAAAAGAATCCGGATAACGTTACAATTGTCCTTATCATCACTGTCTGAACTATGTCAAACATCGGCAAATACAGGGTTCTTATTGTTGAGGATGAGCGCCTTGCAAGAAACGAGCTGATTGCCATGCTGGCAGAATTCGATTGTATTGAAGTAGTTGGCGTAGCTGAAGATGTGCCTTCCGCAATGGAATGTATTAAAAACCAAAGTCCGGATATTATTTTCCTGGATATCCAGATGCCGGGGGAATCGGGATTAGACCTTCTGGAAAAAATCGATTTCTCCGGTCATGTGGTCTTCGTGACGGCATTCGACGAATATGCCATCCGCGCGTTTGAGGTAAACGCGTTTGATTACCTGTTAAAGCCTGTTTCACCTCAACGATTGCAAACGACCATAAACCGGGTTCGGGATGGAATTGAACTCCACGATGGGAAAAAAGAGTTACATTATGATGACCGTCTTTTCCTGATGGTAGGAAATCACATGCGGTTCTTTAAAATCGCCGAAATAATCTGTATCCTCGCCGTGGGGGATTACTCTAAAGTAGTGCTGGCAACAGGAACCTCAGGGCTGGTCCTCAAGACAATGACCGAATGGGAAAAGAGGCTCCCGTCCAACTGTTTTTCGAGGGTCCATAAATCGACAATCATCAATATGGAATTTGTTGAACGGGTTGAAAAATGGATGAACTATTCCTACCTCATATACCTGAAAGGGATAAAAGAACCAGTGACCCTCAGCCGCCGGTATGCCAGGCAATTAAAAGAAAGAATGAAATAATGAACCGGTAAAAATCTTTTTACCCGCTGATATCTTTATTAGATAAGACCCTACCGCTAATCCATGACCCTTGATCATTACCCGGTTGTTATCAGGGTTCATCCGACTGAACAGAACGGTTTTTCCATTTGAATCGATAATCAGCACTTCAACCTCTGAGACAGGCTCTCCCGGAATGGTCACGGTGAATTCACCACTTGAAGGGTTTGGAAACACCAAGAGTGTAGAAGAGATCCTGTCAGTGCCGGGAAGCGAGGTAGTGATAGTCTGGTTCTCAAACAGGTACAGCTGTTTTAGCACACCGGCTCCGGCCACGATGTCGTCATCCCCGTCATGGTCCATATCAATGACTGCCAAAGCGGTACCGCCGTTAAAGTCGGGAAACAGAATATCCTTGGTAAAAACGCCATTTTCATTGTAGAAAATTGCCAGTTCTCCGGGAACTTTCCCAACGGCAATGATATCCTTATCGTTATCGAGGTCGATATCCCTACCGATCCCTTTCACAGCGACTGCGAGTTGGTTGGTTACAAGTGTCTTCTCCCAGCTGTTCGTGGCAATCCCCTCACAAGTCCAGAAGGAAACTTCGTTCCCTGCCCACCCTGCACCTATGATGTCGGGCTGTCCGTCATAATTCATGTCTTCGGCATCGGGATTGATGCTGCCGTCGAGATTAGTCGTGATCAACTGCTTTTCCCAGCTCACCGGAATGCCCCCCAGGTTTTTCCACCACGCAATGTCATCGCAGGCATCCCCGGCGCCTATCAGATCGGGCAGATAGTCGTTGTCAAGGTCCTCCACGATGATGGATTTTGCTCCCCCGAAGTTGGAGTCGACGATTTCTTCCTGCCAGGCGGGAAGAGCGCCTCCCTGGTTATAAAAAACCGAGATGGTATTGTCCCCGGCTGCTGCTCCTACAATATCATTTTTCCCGTCACCGTCAATATCACTGCATACAGCATCATGAGGGTTGGTCCAGCCGGTCACTACAGGATAGGCGGTCCACCCTGATTCGGGATTCCCGCTGTTCTTCCACCAGCTTATTTTTCCATTCGACCAACCGGATGCCACGATATCGGGAAGCGTATCCTCATCAACATAACCCACATCGACCGACATAACATGAAGAAAAGTGCTATCGATTGTGAACCTGGTCCAGGTAACCGGATATCCCCCATCATTTCGCCACCAGACCAGACCTACGCTGGATGAATAAGGTGTGTTTTCGGACCCGCCAACTATGTCTTCATCGCCGTCAAAGTCAAGGTCCAGAACTTTCACACAATGAATTCCAGGGATGTTCATGTCGACCGGGTGAATGATAAAATCAGCATTCGTCTGAACAGAAGAATTCTTAATAGGAGTGATCGGTTGCTGGGCCATGATCAGGCAAGGCCATGAGTAAAGACCGAGCAGGGAAAATGAAAAACTGATCAGGATACAGACACTGCGAAATGGAAAGTCGTGGCGGTTCATATTGTTAAGGTATTGGTGTTATTGTTTTATCATCCTTTTTGTCACCAAATGGCCCTTGTTGTCTTTCAGTGTGATGAAACAAAGACCCGGTTTCAGCGCTTCAACCGGTATTGCCAGCCGGTGCAGGCCTGCAGGCAGAAAATAATAGGTATCCAGGAGCTCCCTTCCTGAAACATCCGTAACGAAAAGAAAAATAAGCTCCGGCATGTCCAGCCTGAATTCAATAAAAGCCTTGTTTGTGGCTGGATTCGGAAAGATTTCAAATGCCGGCAGAGCATCCGGCGATTCCTGGGTACCTGTTGGAAAGAGCGGCACTACCGCAATGGTATTATTCCCGTAATTACAAACATACAACGAATTGCTTTCGGGATGATAAGCCAGTCCGGCCGGTTTGTTGAATCCAGAAGCGATCAGTTCGGGACTTCCTGACAGGTCGGCGTTGTACCGGTAAATGCTGTTGTTGTAATACCTGGAAGCATAGATATCTCCTTCGGGAACACGTTCGGAAGCATGGACCTGGGAGATGCCCTGTGAAGCGGCATTGGTTATCTGCAATGAATCGGAAAGACTTACCGCCTTGATGGGGCCTGAATTCCACTGAAATACCAGCAGACGGTCGTTGACGGTATCTACCTCCACGGATTGCGAACCATACATCAATCCTGAACTCAAAGGCACAAAAACCGAATAACAAGGATGCCGGTAATCAAGTTTAATTATCCCCCCCTGCTGTTCAATGATATACACCAGGCTAGTTCTACCATCCGCATCCATGTGCGAAAGATAGGTCGCCTCAGGGATAAAAAGCTGATACAGCATAGTGCCTGTCGTGACATCTAAAGCTGTAATTGTTGCAGGACTCGAGGAAGAAATTATCAGGGTATCATGAAACAAAGCCAGCCCCATTGGGTTAGGAATAGAGTCAAGTAACTCTACAAAGTTTCCAACTGAATCCATAGTGACAACATTATTCCCTGCATTGTTGGTAATATAGAAGCAATGCCTGACCTGATCGTACACAATATCTTTGGGGTGGTTCAGGAAATTGGTTAAACCGATAGCAACCGCTACAAAAGAAGGCCTGACCGAAAAAATAACAACGGCTCCGAAAAGGAATAGTAGATATAAAATCTTTCTCATAGTAAAAAAATAATCGTTAAAACAGATTCCAAATATAGATACAGGATCAGTGGTCTGCAATGAAATTTCGATGACAGGTTGTTGGGAACGTTGAGGGGTTGACAACGGGAAATCCAGTACCCTAATCCTTTATCGCCAGGATCAACCGGATATCGGAAAGTTTTCCTTTTTTATCGAAACAATTCCAACGTATATGATCGTCAGCCACCTGAGTTATAAATCCCAGCGCATCTGATATGCTGAATTACAGATTCCGGATGACAAAATCAGAACTTTTAGGCAAGTCGATGAATGGAGATATCATTGTTCGTTCAGAGCCCCTGCCATTTAAGCCCACATCGTTGCCCTAGATTTCACCATCTTTCTTTTCCGGCATCAGCAGTGAAAAGATCACCGCCATCAGGAAAGCAAACACGAAACTCGCCAGGCGCTCGGAGACTCCCGTATCGGCCTCGAAGAGATTTTTCCAGATGATGGTGCCGGTGGTCCCGCAGATCAGGGAGGCGTAGACCCCTGCCCGGGAGACCCGTTTCCAGAAAAGGATCAGCAGGAGGGCCGGACCGAAACTGGAACCGATCCCCGACCAGGCATAGGAGACGAGGCTGTAGACCGTGTCGGTTAGGGTGATAGCCAGCAGAAATGCTGCAGCTCCAATAGCCAGAGTAAGGAGTTTGTTCAGCAACAGCTTTTGCTTGTTGTTCATCAGTATACGCCTGAGTTTCCCCACGATATCTTCGCCCATCGAGGAGGAGGATACCGTAAGTTCAGTAGCGGCGGTCGACATCATGGCAGAAATGACGCCGGATAGAAGGAACCCGGCCAGGATGGGATTGACCAGTGTGAGCACCATCACCGGGAGGATTTTCTCCGGGTCGGCGGCAAGTTTTGCTTCTTCATGGCCGAGATACCCATGCTGAACAAAGGCAATTCCGAAAAGACCAATCAGGATTGCTCCCACATAGGCCAGTATTGTCCAGGTTGTGGCAACCCATTTAGCTGTTCTTACATCCTTTTCATTCCTGATAGCCATCATCCGGGTAAGCAACTGTGGCTGCCCGGTATAACCAAAAGCCCAGCTCAGTCCGCTCAGGATGAATAGCGCGGCAGCTAAACCTGTTTTCCCCTCGGTGAGGGAGAGATAGACCGGACCGGCATCTTCAATGCTTTGAATAATAAGAATATCATAGGATTCCGCGATAAAGAGGGCAATGATCGGGAATACGACAAGGGTGAAGATCATCAGAACAGCCTGAAATACATCTGTAACAACAACAGCTATAAAGCCACCCATCATACAGTAGGTAATCACTACTACAGAACCGATGATCACGCCCCAGATCGGATCCATCCCGAATGTCTTTTGCAGTACTTTTCCGGCACCACTGAACTGAGCGGCAATGTAAAAGAGGAAGAAGAAGATAATGATCAATGCGGATATGATACTGATGTTTCGTTCAGCTCCGGGAAATTTCCGTGCAATCAGGCTCGAAACCGTCATGGCTCCTGTCTTTTCTGTCTCCCGGCGAAGCCGTTTTGCCATCACCTGCCAGATGAAAAGGATCCCGATCACACATCCAAGGGCTACCCATATGGCGCCGATTCCTTCAGTATAGGCATGGCCGGTTAGTCCGAGCAATAACCAGGCTGATTCACCTGTAGCCCGTTCTGATAACGCAAGGGCAGTGCCACCAAATTTCTTACCACCGATAACAAACTCTTCATTGGTCTTCGCTCCACGGGAATACCACCAGGCGATACCCATGGTGGCGACGAGATAAAGGATAAAAATGATAATCATAGTTCAGCGATTAGGGATTAGGGATTAGGGATTAGGGATTAGGCAAGAGCCATGAGGCATGAGCCACGAGCTAATTTTATTCTCCAACTTAAATACCCTCATACTCTCATACCTTTTATCCTCCCGAGATCAGATGAAGCACCTGCACGTCATCTCCTTCTGTGATGACAGCAGAATTATAATCCGGTTTAGGTATGAATTTTCCATTCACCTTAATGATCAGCATTTTAAACGTATATTTCTTCGCTTCCAGAAGCCCGGAAACAGTGAGCGCGGTTCCTTCCAACTCCTCGGTCCTATTATTCAATGTAATCCTCATTTCACCATTTCACTATTTCACTATTTCGCTATTTCGCTATTTCGCTACCTAATAAAATCTCTAAGACCACATTCGCCTGCATATTCGCTACCATCCCAACCCGGGGTGCAAGCGGAGGCAGTTCTTCACTGATCTCCGACACCTCATCCCCGCAGATATATAGGTTATCCGACTTCCGGAGATGGATTAAGTCACTCTTCCCCCATCCTGCCATTCCCAGTCCAACGACAAGGGGTTTCTCAGGAAAGTGTGTCAGTATGGTCTCAATCAGCATCTCCTTCTGATCGGCCAGATCAAAAGCCTCCACCACGATATCACAGAAAGCAAATATAGTTGGAATCGTTTCGGGAGTCAACTTAACCTCCAAAGCCTCCACGGCAATCGTGGGGTCAATCCGGCGGATATTCTCTTTCAGGGCTATCGTCTTCGTTTGTCCAACCTGATCAAGGAAGAAATACTGGCGGTTCAGGTTGCTCACGGTCACCCTATCAAAATCGACAATAATCAATTTCCCTATACCGACCCGGGCCAGCGCAACGGCACAGTTCGAACCCAGTCCGCCACATCCGGCGATGCCGACAGTGGTGGTTGACAGGCGTTTTTTAATCTGGTCGAAGGTCATAAGTCAGTTATGCAGTTGGCAGTTGGCATTACTCATTCAGGCTTCTCGTTTCACAAAAATATAAAAATCCGGGATGCGCTCCCGATATGCCTGAAAAAACATATCGAACTTTTTGATATTCTACTTTTTACCCGTTCTTTTTTCCTAATTTTGCCTTTAGAAAATCAATTAAAGATCCCTCATATGAATTTCGACGAATTCAAGAAAACACACAAGCTACTCAAACAGTACAAATACTCTTGGGCGCCAATTGATAAGGGCTATAACAACCGAACCGTCTATATCAATGTTGGTGATCTCAAGGTCAAAGAGAAACCGGTCAGCCAGGAGATGAAAGATAAGTTTGTCGGAGGTAAAGGATTCGATCTTCGCTTGCTGTGGGATGCCACAAAACCTGACACCAAATGGAACGATCCCGAAAATGAGATCGTGATCTCAGGAGGTCCTTGTTGCGGGATTACTCAGTACTCTGGCTCCGGAAAAGCCATCTGCTGTGCTATCAGTCCGCAGACCGACATTGTCGTTGATTCCAATGTGGGAGGGTTCTTTGGACCATTTCTGAAGTTTTGTGGATTTGATGCTCTGGAGTTACAAGGAAAATCTGATGAGGAGATCCTGATAATCTTCGATGAAGAGCGTGAGGTGATTGAATTTTACGAAGCAGGCGATCTTCCTTCCGATAGCCATGTGTTGGCTGAAGAGCTTCACGGGATGCTCTCCGATCCCGAAAACGAAAAAGATAAATACAACGTATCGGTGGTCTCTTCCGGAACTGCAGCCGAACACTCCCTGATCGGGATGCTGAACTTCAGCTTCTACGATATCAAACGAAAAAAGGTGCGGCTGAAACAAGCCGGCCGGGGCGGAATCGGGACTGTGTTGCGCGACAAGAAGATCAAAGCCATTGCCGCCCACGTGAAACAAATCGGGGGAAACAGGAATAACGTGGTCGACATGGAACCGATCAAAGAGCGCGGGCGTACATTCAATAAGGAGATGCGTGAACTGGATGACAAGCAGTGCGAGATGAAGAAAAAAGGGACTGCCCACCTCACCAACATCATGAACGACTACGACCTGCTACCGGTTCATAACTTCAAGTTTGGGAGTCACCCCGATGCCGACAAAATCCATGGCGATGTGTGGATGTCCTACTTCACACAGAATATCCCCGACGGCTGTTGGGTGGGATGCAACATGGCGTGCGCCAAAGGAGTCGACAACTACCTGCTCCGCAGCGGCCCCTATGCCGGTGACCGGGTCATCGTGGATGGCCCCGAATATGAAACAACCTCTTCACTGGGTTCAATCGCCGGGATATTCAATCCCGATTTCACCATCGAAGCGAATTTTTATTGCGACACTTACGGAATTTGTACCATCACCTGGGGAACGATCCTGGGATTTATCATGGAATGTTTTGAAAACGGCATCCTGAATGAGAAACGCACTGGTGGACTGAAACTCAACTTCGGCAATGCTGATACGGCCATGGAACTGCTTCACATGGTCTCCAGGGGAGAAGGGTTTGGCCTGATTGCCGGACAAGGTGTTCGGAAGATGAAAAAGATCTTTGCCAAAAACGGGTGGGGAGATCCTGGTTTTATGCAGGATATCGGCATGGAGAACAAAGGGCTGGAGTATTCCCAGTATGTATCCAAAGAGTCACTCGCCCAGCAGGGTGGCTATGCAATGACCAACAAAGGACCCCAACACGATGAGGCCTGGTTGATCTTTATGGATATGGTCAATAACCAGATCCCTACGTTTGAGAAGAAAGCTGAGGCGCTCCATTACTTCCCGATGTTCCGTACCTGGTTCGGACTGGCAGGATTCTGCAAACTCCCATGGAATGATGTGGAACCTGAAAACAACGCCCAAACCGACGAGCCGGCAAAAGTCCCCGAACATGTTGATAACTATGTAACCATCTTCAATGCCGTAACGGGATTGAATGTCGACAAACAAGAACTCGTCAGACAATCGGAACGGGTCTATAACTTCCAACGAATCTTCAGTATCCGTCGCGGATACGGTCTTCGGAAACATGATGCCCAGCCCTACCGCGCAGCCGGACCAGTAACCGTGGAAGAATATGAATCGCGGGCCGAACGGTACGACAAACAGCTGAAAGAGATCCTCCATTTCGATCCTGAAGGAAAATCGACGGAAGAGAAGATGGCCATACTACGCACGTACCGTGAAGATCAGTACGAAAAATTGCTGGATGCTGTCTACGAACGCCGGGGCTGGACCAAAAACGGAGTCCCGAAGATCGAACACCTGAAAAACCTGGGCATGGACCTGCCGGAGTTGATTGAGGTAATCGCTCCGCTGCAATAAGAAGGCGTGAGGGGATGAGAGTGTGAGAGTTTGAGAGTATCAGGGTGTTTACCATTTTACATTTCACACCATACGTCTCACGTAATTCGTAATTCGTAATTCGTAATTCGTAATTGAATCAATGGCATTTATCTGCTTTCATGAAGGGGTAGGTAAACTCGGTAGCAGGTATCAATGTTTCCTTGATCGTTCGCGGGTTGGTCCAGCGTAGCAGGTTCAGGTAGCTCCCTGATTTGTCGTTTGTCCCTGACCCTCTGGCTCCTCCGAAAGGTTGCTGCCCCACGACGGCTCCCGAAGGTTTGTCGTTGAAGTAAAAGTTCCCAGCCGCATACCGGAGAATCCGGCAAGCCTGGTTCAACGCCTTGCGGTCCCTGGAAAACACAGATCCTGTTAATGCATAGGGGGATGTCTGATCACAAATGCGCAGCGTCTCTTCAAAATCGTTGTCTCTGTATACATAGACAGTCAGCACCGGCCCGAAGATCTCCTCTTCCATCGTCTTAAAATGTGGATTTGTGGTCAGAATTATCGTAGGTTGAATGAAGTAGCCTTCCGATTTGTCACCGGTTCCGCCAAAGATTACCCTGGCATCCGGCGATTTTTTTGCATAGTCGATATACCCCATGATGCTGTCGAAGGCTTTCTCATCGATCACGGCATTCATGAAGTGATGGAATTCCCGTACGCTTCCCACCGTTATCCGGGAGATCATCTCTCCAACACGCTCATGGATTTCCGACCAGAGCGATTCAGGAATATAGGTCCTGGAGGCGGCTGAACATTTTTGTCCCTGGTACTCAAAGGCGCCCCGAACCATGGCAACGGCCACCTCTTGCGGATCGGCCGAAGGGTGTACGAAGATGAAGTCCTTCCCGCCAGTTTCGCCAACGATGCGCGGATAAGACCTAAAGTTGGAGATATTGGCTGATGTCTGTTGCCAAATCTGATTGAATGTAGAGGTGGAGCCTGTGAAATGGATACCTGTCAGGTCGAAGTGGCTTAACACCTGTTTTCCGATGACACTGCCCGGGCCCGGGATGAAGTTGATGACCCCATCAGGCAATCCGGCTTCACGGAATACCTTCATCAGAAAATAGTTTGATAAAAGAGAGGTGGTAGCCGGTTTCCAAACCACTGTATTTCCCATCACAACGGGAGCCATGTTAAGGTTTGAGGCAATCGCAGTGAAATTAAATGGCGTCACGGTGAAAACGAACCCCTCCAGGGGACGGTACTCAAAGCGGTTGATGATGCCCGGCGACGAGTGAGGCTGGTCCGCATAAATCTCCGAAGTAAACCAGGCATTAAACCGTAAAAAGTCAATCGTCTCGCAAGCTGCATCAATCTCGGCCTGGTAGACACTCTTGCCCTGACCCAGCATCGTGGCGGCATTAATCAATGGGCGGTAGGTAGTCGCAAGCAATTCAGCTGCCTTCAGGCTGATAGATACCCGCTCTACCCAGGAGATACTCTCCCACTCTGTATGCGCCCGCTTTGCCTCTTCGATGGCCATCTTCACTTCGGCTTCTCCGGCCATGTGATAAGTTGCCAAAACATGCTCATGGTTATGCGGCATGACAACCTTTCCCATCTTGCCGGTTCTGACTTCCTTCCCGCCAATGATCAGCGGGATCTCTACCAGGTTATCACTCAGTTTATCGAGCTCTGCGCTCAATAATTTTCGCTCCCCTGACCCGGGAGAATAATTCAACGTACGCTCATTTACAGGACGTTCAAAAAATATGGCTGCATTGTTCATGTTTGATTTTTTTACAAAAGTATCGTTTATTTCGTTATGTCGTTCGATGCATATCGCTTTATTCATTTTTCAAGAGCTCCGATAAGGACACCAATGAAAAGCAGGATAAGCAGTCCGGTCTCTTTTTTATTCGTAAAATTTTATGCAAAGATAAGAATTTATTTATATTTATTCTAAATAATGGACATGCATAAAATGACCTATCGTTAAATCTCGTAACTTTGTCTCAAATTCAATGTTATGGAAACTAAATTTGAATCGAAGCTGGACAACATTCGGTTACACTATAAAATGTGGATGGAAGATCTTGCTGGAGCTGGCATTCTGGGTGACGGAAAATGGCAGATGCTGAAGTTGATTGAAGAGAAGGGCTCCATGAAAGCTGCCTGTGATGAACTGGGTTACACCTATCGCCGGACCTGGGGAAATTTAAAAAAGATTGAAGGATTTTTTGGATTTCCATTGCTTGAAAAACACCGGGGAGGTGCTGACGGAGGCAACACCCAGCTCACACCTGAGGGAAAGCGGCTGGTAGCTGCATTTGACCAGTTCCATTCCAGGGTAGACCAGATTATCAATGAGGGATTTGCCGCTTTTCTTGAAGAACTACGTGGTTAAAAAATGAGATTATGATTTCGTTTAACGAGGCCCTTGATCGTTTACTTGAGACTGCGAAGCCATTGGGAACCGAACGGACTCCTCTGGCAACATCTCCCGGACGCGTTCTGGCTGAAGATATCCATTCCGATATCGATATGCCCCCCTTCAATAAATCCGCCGTCGATGGGTATGCCTGCCGCCGTGCGGATTTACCCGCCCCGTCCCTACGGGTTTTGGAAACCATCGCCGCCGGCACGCTGCCCCACCACCCCATCGGCCCGGGCCAATGTGCCAAAATTATGACAGGCGCCATCGTTCCTGAAGGTGCTGATACAGTCATCATGGTAGAAGATACAACGGAGCTGCCCGATGGAAAAATCCGGTTTATAAATGAATTCACTTCACCCAACATCTGCTGCAAGGGGGAAGATATTCGGAAAGAAGAGCTGGTTCTTTCAAAAGGGAGCATAATTTTGCCACCCGCAATCGCTGTTATGGCTTCGGTTGGGGCAGTCACACCAACGGTTTTCAAGCAACCCACAGTAGCAGTAATCTCCACTGGGGACGAGCTGGTAGACCCAAAAGATTATCCCGGCCTCGCAATGATCAGGAACTCTAACTCCTCACAACTGATCGCCCAAGTTGAGAGGATACACTTGAAGGCAGTAGACCTGGGTATCTCCGGAGATTCAAAAGAGGCGCTTCTCAGGAAGATTAAAGAGGGATTGACAGCTGCGGATATTCTCATCCTGTCGGGAGGAGTCTCCATGGGTGATTATGACTATGTGCCTGCTATCATGAAACAGCTTGGCATCGACATCCGTTTCAAAAGCGTCGCCATTCAACCCGGGCGCCCAACGGTATTTGGCACCAAAGGGTCTGGTTTTATCTTTGGCCTGCCAGGCAACCCGGTCTCCTCCTTCGTGGTGTTTGAAGTCCTGGTGAAACCATTTCTATTTAAACTGATGGGGCACAGCTTCTCCCCTCCCCTGGTGCGGCTTCCTTTAGGATCACCCATAAACCGGAGAAATTCAGCCCGAAAATCTATCCTGCCTGTTTTCATCCGTGATGGTGAAATTTTTCCAGTGGATTACCACGGGTCGGCACACATCCACTCTTACATTAACGCCCAGGGGATGATTTCGATCGAAATCGGGATCACAGAACTAAAACAAGGAGAGCTCCAGGATGTACGACTGCTATAACCGGAAGATCAACTACTTGCGGATCAGTATCACCGATCGCTGCAATCTCCGCTGCCTTTACTGTATGCCGGAAGAGGGTATCCCCCTGATCAATCATGAGCGAATCCTGCACTATGAAGAGATCACAGAGGTTGTAAGGGAAGCGGTTTCTATTGGGATTGACAAGGTGAGAATAACAGGCGGTGAGCCGCTTGTGAGGAAAGGGGTTGAGAACCTGATTGCCATGGTTGCACTGATCCCCGGCATCACCGACTTCGGTTTAACCACAAACGGTATTTTGCTGGAGGAATTTGCGCCTATCCTGAAAAAGGCCGGCCTGCACCGCGTAAATGTCAGCCTCGATGCTATCAACCCCTCCCGCTACAGGGAGCTCACACGCGGTGGCGACGTGGAGGAGGTTCTTCGCGGAATTGAGGCGGCGAAGCAGGCCGGCCTCACACCGGTTAAGATCAACTGTGTGGTGCAGCGCTCCTCCGAAGAGAAGGATGCCCGGGAAGTGAAGGAATACTGCCGTATCAACAACCTCGAGATCAGGTTTATTCACCAGATGAGCCTTGAACATGGTTGTTTCACCACCGTGGAGGGAGGAGATGGAGGTGATTGCTCTCGTTGCAGCCGCCTGCGGTTGACTGCCGCCGGAAAGGTCAAACCGTGCCTTTTTAACGATATTGAGTTTGATATCCATGAACTTGGCATCCGGGAAGCTCTGCTTCAAGCCATCAACCAAAAACCGGAAAAGGGCTCCGTGAATACGCTGAACTCGTTCCAGAATATTGGAGGATAAAAGTGAATTAGGAAGGCTTTAGCCACAAACTTCTGGGCTGAAACCCTCAAAAAATATGAATTGACAAGCAATCACCAACACAAATGAAAATAAAAAATCCTGTGAGTAAACCTGAAACCCTCTCCCATACCGACTCTTCCGGCAAAGCGAACATGGTCGATGTGAGTAATAAAACTACTCAAATCAGAACAGCAGTCGCCTGTGGGAATATCTCCCTTTCAGAAGAAACGATATGCCTCATCCGGGAGAACCAGATGAAAAAGGGTGATGTGCTGACCGTTGCCGAGATTGCAGGCATCCAGGGGGGTAAGAAAACCAGCGAACTCATCCCGCTTTGCCATCCCCTGCAGATCACAAAGTTAGATGTCAGAGCCGAATTGGGTAATACCGGCGTAACGGTAACAGCTACTGCCCGGTGTATCGGCCCGACCGGCATCGAGATGGAAGCGCTGACGGCCGTGTCGGTTGCGCTTCTGACCATCTACGACATGTGTAAAGCAGTGGATAAATCAATGGTGATCGGTGAAATCAGGTTAATTGAAAAAACAAAAGTGACCCCAGCCAACCATGAGTAAAATCAACATCCTATCTGTCAATATCTCAGCGAAGAAAGGCACAATCAAACACCCTGTACCCGCTATCACACTTACCGAAAACGGTGTGGAAGGCGATGCACACAGCGGCCCCTGGAACCGACAGGTCAGTTTGCTGGGTATGGAGAGCATTAGGAGATTCGAGCAGGAGGCAAACCGTAAAATTAATTTCGGTGAGTTTGCCGAGAACATTACCACCGAAGGGCTTGAGCTCTGGAAATGTCAGCCCCTCGACCGGTTTACCGGCGAAGAGGTTGAACTCGAAGTCACGCAGATCGGTAAAGAGTGCCAT
>Ga0268284_1001082_pt1 | contig 15218 bp, 15 predicted proteins | sample saktaG_14_FD_190137 | JGI IMG/M metagenome (GOLD analysis project Ga0268284, IMG submission 190137) | Saline water microbial communities from Sakinaw Lake, British Columbia, Canada - sak_2013_06_06_40m | ecosystem: Environmental > Aquatic > Non-marine Saline and Alkaline > Saline ... | reverse complement strand
TCTCGCTAGTGAGACGGCTCGTCTGCTCCTGTCCGTTCGCGTCGGCTGGTTCGCCGGGGGCCGCGTGTTCGGGCGCCCGAGGACGCCATACCGCCGCGACTTCGCGCCAGCGCCCGGTGGGTGGATTGTGGGCACTGTCGAGTCGCATGGTGATGCCAGTCTCACGCTCGAAGCGGAGGCAGTAGCTGCCCGTCCACACGTAGAGCACGCCGACGGGATTCTCGGTGCGCGCTTCGATGCCGAGCGCCCGGACCTCCTCGAATGTGTACTCACGCACGGCGCACGCGCCGTCCTTCCCGCACCTCGCCAGGCCGGCATGAGGCGAGTCTACACCCAGAAGCCGCGGCGCTGATGGACCGAGGGGCCGCCGCATGGACGGCTGGCGTCTTCCCGGGAAGCCAGGGAGCGGGCGCGGGTCCACGATTGGCAAACGCCGCAGAGCGCGACCGGCTGCTGGCCCGCGGCGGGAGCGCCATCGGGAGTGTCCCGTGTCAGGGTTCTTGGAGACTCAGGGCCTGAAATGGGCACGCGTCCGCGCGGTGCATCGCCAGTGGCTGACGCCACGCGAGCGACTCGTGTGGCCTGACCTCGGTGAACAAAGCAAGGAATGCTTCGACCTCCTCGGCGAGCGTCGTCGCGTGGTCGATTACGCGCTGGTGGAGGTGCGCGCGCTTGAGACTGTGGGTGAGACGCTCGCTGCCGCTCATGCTCGGCGAGTTGCGCCGCGTGCCGCCGTGGCAGTGCGCCGCCGCTCCTGTGCCGACGCAATGCTGCCAAGACGCCTCGCCACGGGCCAATGCGCCTGAGCACGGCGAAGCATGGAGGGCGCGTAGAACCTTGGACCGTGCGGCACCGTCCCGCACGTGCGCGCACGGCCCGTCACCGCCGCCTGACGACTGCAAGACCTCCATCATCGGTTCAACTCCGATCGCCGCCTCCAACGATCTCCCTGCGCCTGGCGATTTCCTGTCGCTCGTGCGCGCGCACGGACTTTCCGAATCGGCAGGACTGCCGACATGTTGCCGACGAGCCGACGAGACTTGACAGTGGATGAGGCGCACCGCCTCATCGCGGAACTCGGGCGCATAGGGTGGTTTGGTCTTGCCCATGTGGACTCCCTTCTGGGCCTCGGGTCCCCAATCTTCGGGTGTCCACCAAAGCGGGCCGATTCCAGTCTCTGGAGTCAACCGGAAACGCGCAAGAAGCTCCTGCGGGGCCTCGCCGAGAAGGGCTTCGGCGCCGAGCAGCTCGCCGAGATGCAGAAGATCATCGACACCGAGAGGAGCGACCTCTTCGACGTGCTCGCGCACGTCGCCTACGCACCCCCGCCCGAGAGCCGCGAGGTGCGCGACGCCCGCGCCCAGGTCGCGATCCACGCCGAGTTCACGAGCAAGAAGCAGGCCTTTCTCGACTTCGTGCTTGCGCACTATGTGCGCGAGGGAGTGCAGGAACCCGACCAGGAGAAGCGCGCGCCGCTGCTCAAGCTGCGCTACTAGGGCTCCATCGCCGACGCGATCGCCGACTTCGGCGACGCGACCCTCATAGGGCGCATCCTCGCCGGCTTCCAGAAGCACCCGCACCAGCCGGCGACTGCGGCCTGACGCGCAATCGAACCGCGTGCCTTGCTACGCCGGCGCGAGTCGGCCGACCTGCGAGGCTATGTCAGGGCATCTGGCCGGATGACGTCGGCATGCCGGCGGCATAGCCGGCAGAAGTCCAATGCCCACCCCCGCGTCCGCACTCGCCTACCCGCTTGCCGGCGCCAGCGAGGATGCTCTTGGTCCAGCGGTGGGAGTCGTTGCCTCGGCGGGTCCCACGACTCTGGTTCCTGCACGGCCTTCCATGGCCTCTGCGACATCTGTGAGTGAAGCGACGATGCCGGTGCCACCGGCGCGCACGACGCGCAGACATGCCTCGACCTTTGGGCCCATGGAGCCCGCTCTGAAATGGCCTTCGCCGGCGTAGCGCTCCATTTGCGTGAGGTCCACGACATCCAAGGCAGCCTGGTGCGGAGTCCCGTAGTGGACGTAGACCTTGGGCACGTCGGTGAGGACGAGAAGCACGTCGGCGCCGAGATCGAGGGCGAGACGGGCGGCGGCCAGGTCCTTGTCGATGACGGCAGCCGTGCCGCTGATCTGGCCGTTGCGACCGCGCAACACCGGCACGCCTCCGCCGCCAGTACAGATCACCAGGCAGCCGCGCGCAACCAGGCAGCGTATGGCCTCGAGTTGGACGATCTCCCGTGGCTCGGGGCTGGGCACCACGCGGCGCCAGCCGCGGCCGGCGTCTTCCTTCATGGCGAAGCCCTTTTCGAATGCCATCTTCTTCGCCTGCTCCTTGTCGTAGAAAGGACCGACTGGCTTGGTCGGGCTGGCGAAGGCGGGGTCGTCCTCTGATACGACGGTCTGGGTGAGGAGGGTTGCGACGGGCGCGTCGACCTTGATGCGGCGTAGATGGTTGACGAGGCACTGCTCCAGCATGTAGCCGACCAAACCCTGACTTTCGGCGCCACAAGCGTCCATGGGCATGGGAGCGACAATCGCCTCAGCGACGGCCTGCTGGATGATGATGTTGCCCACTTGAGGGCCGTTACCATGAACGACGACGACCTCGTGGCCCTTCTCCATGAGGCGAGCGATGCGGCGGGCGGAGGCGTCTACGTTGACCAACTGCTCTTCGAAGGTGCCGACCTGGCCTGGCTGCAGGATGGCGTTGCCACCCAGCGCGACTACGACCTTCGAGCGGTAATTCACAGCGACTCCGTTTCGTCCTCGGACCACCGAACGGGGTCCGCGAGAGCCTGGTAGCCCAACCCTCTCATTGGCTGGAGTGGGGGGGCGATGACCGGCCGGGCAGGAGGCAGTGGGCCCGGCCGGTCATCGCTGGGGGGAGTCGTCATCGCAGCGTCGTCAGCACCATCACGGCCTTCTCGGTGTGCATGCGGTTCTCGCCTTGGTCCCAGAAGACGCAGCAGTCGCTCTCGATGACCTCATCGACCATGTCCTCGCCGCGCGTGCCCGGAAGGCAGTGCATGTAGATCACATCCGGCTTGGCCATCTCGATGACGCGCCTGTTGACCTGGTAGGGGGTGAAGTCGAGGACGCGCTGTTCGCGGTTCTCGGTCGCCATCGAGTGCCAGGTGTTGCCGTAGATCACGTCGGCGTCGGTGGCCACCTGCTCGAGGTCCTTGGTGAATGTGATGGTCGAACCGGAGAGTGCCGCCCACTTCTCGGCCACCGCGAGCTGCTCGGCGTTGGGCTGGTAGCCTTCATTGGGCTGGGCCGCACAGAAGTCCATGCCCATCATCGCGCTGCCCATCATCAGCGAATGGCAGACGTTCCAGATGTCGCCGAGGTAGCCGATCCTGAGGCCCTTGTAGGCGCCCTTCTTCTCCTTGATCGTCATCAGGTCGCAGAGGCCTTGGCAGGGGTGGGTCTCATTGGTGAGCGCGTTGATCACGGGGTTGCGCATGTACTGGGCGAACTCCTCGACGACCTCTTGGCCGAAGGTGCGGATGAAGAGTCCGTCACAATAGCGGTCGATGATGCGCGCCGTATCGCGGATCGGCTCGCCACGGCTGGTCTGCATCTGGTCGGGGCTCATGTAAAGGGTCTGTGCCCCGAGCTGGGCGGCCCCGGCCTGGAAGCTGACGCGGGTCCGCGTCGAGAGCTTCTCGAAGATCATCGCGAAGGTCTTGCCGGTGAGCGGCTCGAACGCCTCGTCGGTGGCGCGCTTGCGCTTGAGCTCGATGGCGGTGTCGACGAAGTAGCCGACCTCCTCAGGCGTGAAGTCGGCCAGCTTGAGGAAGTCCCTACCCTTGAAGTGATGCAGCATCCCCGCTCCTCTCTGAGCGTCCCTCACAACGAGGTTCCACTGACGGTGGTCGTGCAGCGCGGCGCGGCAACAACGAACTCATGTCCTGCGCGTGGCCGGGGAGGCGGAGACAGCGCACCGTCGAAGGTGCCGGTGGCGACCACGTCCGTCGATCAGCAGCCACGCACTTGATGCACTCCTTTGCACAGCCCCTCGCTGTCGTTCCATATATTGTTGAGCTGTGCAATATTCTCAATACGGCGAGATGAAGTCAAGGCCCTCGGATTCCGGAGCGTTGCGCTGGCGACTACTGCGGATCAAGCGGCGCGCTGCGGTCGATCGACGCGCAGGCCTGATGCAAATGTCCTCGCCGCGTCAGTCCGATGGGTCCGTGGCCGGTCCCCTTGGGGCCCGGCCATGTTCGCGAATGAGGTTGTGGAGCAGCGGAGTGCCGCTGTCGGTATTCGTGCGCACGACGCCCAGGAGCACGGCGTCCCCTGTACCGACATTGTGGTAGCCGTGCTCCGCCGACTCGGGCACGAACAGCGTGTCGGTCGGCGACAGGTGATACTCGTGCTCGTCGACTATCACGGTGGGGGAGCCTTCGATGCAGTAGAGGACCTCTTGCGTGGGATGTTGGAGACCCTCGAGGCGGCCGTTCGGTGAGAGACGCAGCAGAAACGGCTCCATCTCCCAGGACGGGCTCGCCAGGTACCTGAGGTCGACGCCGGGACTGCGCACCGGGACGCGCAGAGCGGCGCCGAGTGGGACGTATTCGACGCGCGGTTCATGCGTCTCCGAAAGGACGTCCGCGACACTGGCGCCGCAGACTCCGGTCAGGCGCACGAGCCTCGAGATGGCGATCTCGGTGCGACCGTTCTCGACCATACTGACGAAGGAGGCTGAGAGCCCGGCCCGCTCGGCCACCTCTCGCAGCGTGAATCCCCGCTGCTTCCGGAGGGCCTTGAGGCGTGAGCCGATCCGTCGCAGTTCCTCGGCTTCGGCGCCGGGTTCATTGTCCCGCCAATCGCTACCTGTGGTCTTCTTCGGTTTCTCAGCGCTGTTAGCCACGCTTACCTACCTCCATTGCCGACCCCTCCACCCGGCCAGTTCCCGGTCTGCTTCCATGGCGCCGCCTGCGGACATGGCGATGTCTTCGGTGCTTGGACTCGAGCCCCCCCTGGCACGGTGCGCGAACGCACTCCGGCAGGATTGCTTGACTCTCCGGTATATTCTACTCGCTGTTCAAAATACTTGACAAGCTTTCTTGCAGCACATACGTTGATGCGGCGTCGGCCCTTGGTGCCGACAAGCTATCGCAGATCGTGCGGCGCCGCCCATTGGGGTGATCGGCGAATGCCGACAAAGGGCCGATTCGGGAGGTCGAATGCAGGTTGCTCGCGAGGTCAGTACGACAGCAAACCGTGTGACTGGTAGCCAAGGAGAGAACATGCGAAAAGGTTGGACACTTGCGGTAGTGGTGCTCGTGTTGGGAGCTGTATTCGCGAGCGTGATTGCAGGCTGCGGCGACGCCGGCACCACCACCAGCAGTGCTTCGGGGGCTCCGTCCGGCGAGCCCATCAAGATCGGGATCGACACCGCCCTGACCGGCATCGTCGCCGCTGCCGGAGAGGGTCAGACGGCTGTCGCCAAGATGTTCCAGGATGACGTCAATGCGTCGGGCGGTCTCCTGGGTAGGCCGATCGAACTGGTCATCGAGGACAGCGCCTCGGATCCCAAGACGTCGAATGAGAAGGCGAAGATCCTCGTCAGTAAGGGCATCGACGTCGCCGTCGGCCCCGCCCTGAGCGCCGAGCGGACGGCGGCCGAGCCGGTGTTCACCGCCGCTGGTGTTCCGCTCCTGTACTCCACCTGGTATGAGGGTGGCGCCTACTCTCCGCTCATGTTCATCAATGCGGAGACACCCGAGCAGCAGATCAACCCGTTCATTCCGTGGCTCGTTGAAAAGTACGGCCCGAACATCTATTTCGTGGGCAGCGACTACGAGTTCCCCCGTGGGCAGATCGAGATGGCCAAGAAGGCCCTGGCTGCAGCTGGAGGCAAGGTTGTCGGCGAGGAGTACGTGGCCTTGGGCACCACCGACTTCGGCTCGGTGATCACGCGTATCCAGAAGGCGCAGCCGGACGTGGTCTTCGACGTCACCGTGGGCACCGACCAGGTCGCCTTCGCCAAGCAGTTCTACGACTACGGCCTCTCCGAGAGCATGGCGTTCGCCGGCACCTGCGCGCCGGAGACGAACATCCAGGGCATCGGCTCCCCCGCCTCAACGGGCATCATCGAGTGCTTCGGATACTTCCAGAACATCGACACGCCGGAGAACAAGGCGTTTGTCGAGAGGTACAAGACCTACGACAGCAAGAACCCTGTGACGACCCAATCTGAGCACATGTATGCCGCCCTGCTCCTGTGGCAGAAGGCCGTGGAGAAGGCCGGCACGACCGAGGGCGAGGCTGTTGCCAAGGCGATGGAGGGCCTGACAGTGGATACGCCCGGTGGCGCCACGACGATGCGGGCCATCGATCATCACACTGCCATGCACATGTACATCGCACAGGTCGATAGCAGCGGTCAGTTCGTCATTCAGGAAGATCTGGGTCTCATCGAGCCCGGAGTGAATCAGAGAACGGGCGAATAGCCCCAAGAGACGCAGGGTCTCGAATGCTGCGGCCTGCGGCGACCTGCCGCGGGCCGCAGTTTCGAGAACCCGGCGCTGGCGACGGTGTCTGGAAAGGAGCCTAAGCCTCTGCCATGAGCGACACGCAAGTCATTCTCCTTCAGTTGCTGAACACGCTGGTCACGATCGGGGTTCTCGTGCTCGCGAGTCTGGGCCTGGCGATCATCTTCGGGCTCATGGATGTCCTCAACATGGCCCACGGCGAGTTCATCATGTTGGGCGGCTACACCGTCGTGGTCACCTCCACGTGGGGCGTCAATCCTTGGGTCGGCGCCATTCTGGCGGCGGGTGTGGTCGCCTTGGTAGGTGTGGCGGTGGAGCGCGGCCTGCTCGGGAGGCTGTCTGGTCGCCCCCTCGATGCATTGCTGCTCACCTGGGGCTTGGCCCTGATCCTGAGGATGCTGATACAAGTCATCTTCGGAGCCGCTCCCAGAACGGCCGTCGCCCCTGTCGTGGGAGCCGTGAGCGTCTTTGGCACGCCGTTTCCACTCTACAAACTCTGCGTTCTTGGCCTGACCATCGTGGTGACGATCGCCGTGCTTCTGCTCTTCCGCTACCCGACCTTCGGCATGAAAGTCAGGGCCACGCTTCAGGATCGTGAGATGGCGGCGTGTCTCGGCGTCAAGGTGAGGAACGTCTACACGATCTCCTTCGCGATCGGATCAGCCCTCGCCGGGTTCGCCGGGGCCTTGCTTGCGCCGTTCATCTCTGTGAACCCGAACCTGGGCGGAACCTACCTGGTCAACGGCTTCATGACCGTGATCGTGGGTGGCTTGGGCAGCTTGATCGGGACCGTCGGAGGCTCGGCGGTCATCGGCGGCGCGCAGGGTGCCATCGCCTCGTTCGCCTCTTCCGTGTACGCCCAAGTCATCGTGCTGGCTATTGCAATCGTGGTCGTGCGTATCAGGCCGCAGGGCATCTTCACTCGGAGGTAGGGTATGGCGAGTCTTGGCTCCTCTCGATTGAGGCGCGGAATAGCGGGCCTCATCGGCCCCTCTGATGGAGAAGGCGCCCGACGCAGCAAGGAGCGCCCGTTCGCACTGGCCTCGAAGACGCTGCTCTTTGCAGCGGCCGTGGGTGTGGCAAGCTTCTTCTGGGGCGGCAGAGGCGGTGTCGACCAAGCGACGCTCTGGCTGATCTTCGGCATGCTCGCCGTCGGCGTCGACGTCTGGTGGGGCTACGCCGGGCTGCTCAGCTTTGGCCACGGCGTCTTCTTCGGCCTCGGCGCCTTCGGTTACGCGTGGATCACGACCGGGAGTCTCCCGTGGTTCTCGTTCCTCGGCCAGACGCCGCTGGCCGGCGCGCTTTTCGGCGTGGTCGCGGCGACCGCGATGGGGGCTCTGGTGGCATATTTCCTCAGCTATGGTCGGGTCACAGGGGCGTACTTCTGCATCGTGACGATGGCGCTCTCGTTCCTGCTCGCGGCCTTGGCACAGGGCACTCCCCTCTTCGGCGGTTTCACCGGGCTGGGCGGCGTGCCGCCGCTGGGCATTGGGCGCTTCAGCTCCAGTGGCGGCGCCGCAATGCTCGCCATCGTCGCCGTGACGCTCACGGTCGCCGTGTATCTCCTTCGCTGGCTGCTGAATACGAACCTCGGCCGGGTGATCGATGGTTCTCGCGAGAACGAGACCAGGATCGAGTACCTTGGAGCCAATGTCCCGAAGCTCAGGGTCATGATGATGGCGCTGTCGGCTGCGGTGTCGGGACTTGCGGGCGTGTTCTTCGCTGCGCACTCGGGCTATGTCTCCTCCGACCTCCTGGGCATGGGCATCTCGACCGAAGCCGTGATCTGGGTCGCCGTAGGAGGACGCATGACCTTGATTGGGCCAGTGATCGGCGCCGTGGCGGTACGGGCCGCGGGCTATGCGCTCAGTGGAGTGGCCACCTCGTTCTGGCAGTTGTTCCTCGGCCTGGTGATCGTGATCCTCGTGCTCGTCGGCGGCAACGGCATCGTTGGCCTGGGGCGAGCGACCACGGGCTGGATCCGAGGCAAGATGGCGAAGAAGCCGGCGGTCGGGAAGGCGCCGACATGAGCATCCTCGAAGCCCGTGATCTGGGTATACGATTCGGCGGCCTCTGGGCGCTCAAAGGGGTGAATCTGTCGCTGACGGATGGCGAAGTCCACGGCTTGATCGGCCCGAACGGTTCGGGGAAGTCGACGTTCTTCCATCTTGTCGTTGGCCGCTTCGCTCCAACGACGGGGGAGGTCCTGTACAGGGGCAAGGCCTTGACGCGCCTCTCACCTAGCCAACGAGCACGGCTCGGTATCGCGATCAAGTTCCAGATCACGAGTCTCTTCGAAGGCTTGACTGTAGCCGAGAACATCGAGATCGGTATCGTCGGCCGGCAGACTTCGATGCGACAGCTGGTGTGGGGTGGCTCGGGCCGCGGTGGCCCCTCGAGAGAGGACAACGACGAGCTCCTTGAGCTGGTCGGGCTGCAGGACAGGCGAAACGACCTAGCCGGCAACCTGAGTCACGGCCAGAAGCAGTGGCTTGAGATCGGCATGGCGCTGGCAACAGACCCGGAGCTCCTCCTTCTGGATGAGCCGACCTCCGGCATGGGAACCGAAGAGACACGGAAGACAGCGGAGCTTGTTCTGCGGCTCAAGGGGTCACGGACGATCCTGGTCATCGAGCATGACATGGCGTTCGTCAGACAGGTGGCGGACAGCATCACAGTGCTGTCCAAGGGAGAGGTCTTGACTGAAGGGACCTACGAATCGGTGAAGGACGATCAGCGAGTCATCGAGGCGTACCTCGGGAAAGGGCGTGTCCGCGATGCTTCTTGACGTTGACGACGTCCAAACGCTCTACGGTCAGAGCCACGTGCTGCACGGGACGAGCTTGCACGTGGCAGAGGGTGACTTCGCGTGCCTGCTCGGCCGGAACGGGATGGGTAAGACCACCCTCATGCGGACGATCATGGGCCTGACCCCTCCCCGCGAGGGCTCGATCACTTTTCGCGACCGCCGCATCGACCGGCTCAAGCCTGACGAGATCTACGCTCTCGGGATCGGCTATGTTCCCCAAGGGCGACACATCTTCCCGCACCTGACGGTGCACGAGAACCTGCGCATGGGGCTGAAGGCGAAACGCCGCAAGGAATCCCCACTTCTGGACAAGCTACTGGCCTACTTCCCGGTCCTTCGCGACAGGCTCAAGCAGAAGGCGGGCACTCTGAGTGGCGGCGAGCAGCAGATGCTCGCGATCGCCCGCGCCCTTGCCGGCGAAGTCACGTTCATGTTGCTTGACGAACCGACCGAGGGCGTTCAGCCGAGCATCGTGGACGAATTCCTCGACATGTTGCTCAGGATCAACAAGGACGAGGGACTCACCGTCTTGCTCGTGGAGCAGAATCTGGAACTGGCTCTCTCCGTCGCGCGGAGCTACTCCGTCATGGAGGGGGGAAGGATCGTCGAGAGTGGCGACGTGGCTGCGATCGACCAGGCGGCCGTCATCCAGAAGTACCTGAGCGTCTAGGAATAGGCAGCGTCCATCACCGCAGGGCGTGGCGCCTGCGCGACACTTCTTTGACTTGGTTCGCACATGACTGTGCGGCGTGCACGTGCGGTCGGATCCACCGGTGTCTCTCGATGAGGAGGACGCATGACCATCAGCGCTGCGGGTTTTCAGTTGGCTTGTCACAACGGTTCGCCCGAGGAGAATCTGACGGCGATTCGAGACGGTGTCCTGGCGATCGCGTCGCAGCATCCAGAGACCCAGCTCGTCGCGGTGCCTGAGCTCGCGCTGTCCGGTACCGACTGCGGAGCGGGCTTCTTCGACCTTGGCGTGCGGTGGCCGGACGGCAAGGCGCTGACGAGCCTGGCCGCGGTCGCCAAGGAGGCCGGCATCATGCTCATTGTGGGCATTATCGAAGCCTCACCGGCACCCGGCGTCATGTACAACGCCGCCGCCATCTTCGACAGTGATGGCTCGCCGCTCGGCTGCTACCGCAAGACGCATTGTCTGGCCCGCGAGATGCTCTACTTCAGGAACGGCTGCGAGCTGCCCGTGTTCGACAGCGACCTCGGAAGGTTCGGCGTGCTCATCTGCTGGGACGCGGCCTTCCCGGAAGCGGCTAGGGTCATGGCTCTGCAGGGCGCCGAGTTCCTGGTCGTCCTCGGGGCGTGGCAGGATCCCTACGCATCCGACTGGGAAATGGTCGTCTCAGCGCGCGCGTATGACAACGTGCTGCCCATCCTCGCGGTCAATCGGTCTGGCCATGACAACCAGTGGACGTTCTCCGGCCACAGCAAGATCGTCGATTGCCTCGGCAAGACGGTCGCGGAGGCGGGCGAGGGCGAGAACGCCATTTTCGCGGGCGTGATCGACAAGGAGCACACGGGCGAGGTGCGCAAGGGCTACGGCTCTCAGCTGCGCGATCGGAATCCGGCCGTCTACGGCCTTCTCACGTACCCGAATCCGTGAGCCCGGCATGACCACCTTCGATGAGACTCTGACCGTTGGACGCGTGAGGGCCCCGTGCGACGCCGGTGCGTCCGCGTTTGGGCCGGAGAATCGCCGGATGGCTCTCGAGTGCCTAGGCACAGAGGTCTTCGACGTGCTGGTTATCGGCGGCGGCGTCACCGGCTGTGGCGTTGCTCTCGACGCAGCGAGCCGGGGACTCTCCGTCGCTCTCGTCGAGAGACGGGACTTCGCTGCCGGTACGTCGAGTCGCTCCAGTAAGCTGATCCACGGCGGGCTTCGCTATCTGGAGGGCTTAGACCTTGCGCTCGTGCACGAGGCGCTCCACGAGCGGCGTCTCCTTGTCGAGAAGATCGCGCCGCATCTGGTCCATCGGACACCGTTTCTCTTTCCCTTGCGCCGCAGAGCATGGGATCGCGCTTACATGGGTTCGGGGTTGCTGCTCTACGACGCCCTCGCGGGACTTCACCCCGCGGTGCCGCGCCACCGCCACCTGTCTCGTGCCGCATGCCTGCGAGCCGTGCCGGCGCTGAGCGAGGGCGCGTTCACGGGCGGCATCCGCTACTATGATGCCCAGGTCGACGACGCTCGGTTCTCGCTGACTCTGGCACGCACGGCGGCCTTCTTCGGCGCCGTATGCGCGTCGGCCGTCACCGTTGGCGCGTTCCTCCATGAGGGCGACCGCGTCGCTGGAGCACGAGTCACGGATCTCGAGTCGAGTGTTGAGTTCGACGTCCGTGCTCGCACGGTCATCAACGCGACCGGCGTGTGGACGACCGAGATCGAGCGCTTGGCGGGAGTGGGGGCGCCCATGATGGTCCGGCCCTCGAAGGGCGTGCACATCGTGGTGCCCAAGTCACGCATCCGGTCCGACTATGCACTGATCCTGCCGACGGAGAAGAGTGTGCTCTTTGTGCTGCCGTGGGGTGAGCAGTGGATCATCGGCACCACGGACACCGACTGGAGATTCGACCTGGATCACCCCGCTGCCAGCCGCAGTGATGTCGAGTACCTCCTGACTCACGTGAACTCGGTACTCAGAGAACCGCTCACGTTTGACGACATCATCGCGGTCTACGTCGGTCTGCGGCCTCTGCTGGGTGGTACGGCGGAGGAGACTGCCAGGATGTCGCGCAACCACGCAGTCCGCCGCAGTGTGCCTGGCCTCGTGAGCGTCGCCGGCGGCAAATACACCACGTACCGGCTCATGGCCCGCGACGCCGTCGATGCTGCCGCCCTCGAGCTTCCCTTTTCCGTCGACGCCAGCCGCACCGCTGAGCTTCCGCTGCTCGGCGCCGTCGGGTTGGCTGGCGCGGAGTACCGGCTGAGCAGGCACCCGGGCACCGCGGCACTCTCGCCCGAGCAACTGCACCATCTACTGGCTCGCTACGGTACGCTGGCTTCGGAGGTCCTCGACCTGCTGGTTGCCGAGCCGGACCTCGCGGAGCCGCTCGTGGGAGCCGGGACGTACCTGGCTGCGGAGGTTCGCTACGCGGCCACGCATGAGGGAGCGCTCCACGTCGACGACGTGCTCACCCGGCGCACGCACATCGCGTTCGAGGTCTACGATCGGGGGCTGTTGGCTGTTGAGGGCGTCGCCCGGCTGATGGCGCCGGTGCTTGCGTGGGACGACGCCACGATGGACCGTGAGATCGCGCATTATCGGGCTCGACTGGAGGCCGAGCTTGCTGCCCAGATCATTCTCGATGACGCCGGGTCAAACTCGGCGCGGGCGGAGGTGCGCGACCCTCGACTCGACTCGCAGCCCGTCGCTGTGGGTTAGCAGTCGCGAAGCACAAGACGGAGCGAGATGCCCCAGGGCGGCCCAGTGCATCTGACACTTCACTGTTCTGCGGCTGGTTGGGGTGGTTGCGTGCCGCTCGAGTCGGCGCGCGATGGTGTAGGTGCGTCGTCGAGCCGGTTGCCGACTTCCTGCCGACGAGGCTCCGTGTCATGGCCACTGACGCCTGAACACCGGCTGGCACCTCGTCATCCTGCGAACTTGGACCGTGCAGCACAATCGCGCCCGGTCGACCATCGGCCAGCACAGCAGACTGACGACTGCAGAACCTCCATCATCGGTTCAACTCCGATCGCCGCCTCCGCGAGGTCGACGATCCACCAACGCGATCCCTGCGTGTCTGAGTTCGCCAAGCGCCGCGCGGTAGCCCATGAGGTCAGACGGACGTGGGGGCCACGGAGGACAGCGCCGAGCCGACGTGAGAGGGGCCCCGGGGAGATGAGCGGGTTCTACTTGACAACGCTGTTCGCATGAGACACTAATGTTGCATGCGAAACATCGATGTCTCCGCCCGCGAGATCCTCGACACGGCTTCCGCGGTCCTGGCTGCGAACCCCCGCGCGACACTGGAGGAGATCGCGCGCGCCGCGGGGCTGAGCCGCGCGACGCTGCACCGCGCGTTCTCCTCGCGTGAGGCGCTCCTCCGGGCCACGGCCCTCGACGCCCTGAGCTCGGTAGAGGCCGGGATGCGGACTGCCCCGCTCGGGCGGGGAGACGCGCTCGAGGTCCTCCGTAAGGTCATCGAGGTCCTCGTCCCGCTTGGGGCGAAGTTCCACTTTCTCGCCGCGGAGGACTGGCTCGAGCGGGACGAGGAGGTCGCAGCTCGTATCGAAGGACTGCAGGAGGCCGTCGGCGGCGAACTCGACAGGGGGCGCGAGGAGGGGCTCCTCGATGGAGGCCTCCCCGTGGAGTGGCAGCTGCGCGCCTTCGTCGCGCTCGTCTACGCGGGGTGGGAGGCGGTCGGCGCAGAGGACCTCGTGCCGCGCGATGCGGTGCGGGCGGTCTTCTCGTCCTTCCTGAACGGGCAGGGGGCGCGCGGAGACCGAGCGGTGCCGGGCCGGTCGGCAGGCAGGCGGCGGAGGTGAGCCGACGACCACGTCGGCTGACCCCGATCATCCTGCTCGAGGCCGCCAACCTCGCATCCGGCGTCGGCAACGCGATCGTCATGCTGACGATCCCGTGGCTGGTGCTGGAGCGGACGGGGTCCGCGGCGTCGGCAGGCCTGGTCGCCGCGGTGAGCGCCCTCCCCGCGGTCGCGGTGGCGCCGCTCGTCGGCTGGCTGGTGGACCGGTTCGGCCGTAAGGTGGTCAGCGTCGTCTCGGACATACTCTCCGCCCTCGCCGTCGCCGATCTGCGTGAAGCCCGCGTCGGCCGCCTGCGAGGGACGCTGGTGCGTATCGTGTCTCGGATCCATGCCCCGGCCTCACTGCCCGGTCTGTCGTCGATGACCCGGGGCGCCGGCATGTCGGGTACACTACTGTGACGTAAGTGTAGGGTTGTCGTGACCAGCGCCGGCAACGCCCCATGGGGGTCGGCGAAGGAGGGCCGTGACCTCGACCACGGCAGATGCCGAGTGTCCCCTCTGCTCGCACAGGGGATCCTTCGTCCGGCTCCGCGGACCTCTCGGCTTCGGCTACTCGGAGTGCTCCGCCTGCCGGCTGATCTTCATGGACAGGGCGTCGCTGCCGTCGCCCGAGGACGAGAAGAGGCGGTACGCCACCCACCGCAACGGACCGCAGCACCCCGGGTACGTGCGCTTTCTCGAACAGGCCATCGCGCCCGCGCTGCCGTACCTGGACGAATCGATGCGAGGTCTCGACTTCGGCTGTGGCCCCGTCCCCACCTTGTCGGTCTTGCTTGCGCGCAGAGGCCTGCGCTGCGAAGACTACGACCCCTTCTTCGAGCCGAAGGTGCTACCGCCGGGTCGGTTCCACTTCATCTTCGCAACGGAGGTGTTCGAGCACCTGTTCTGGCCTGGCAGAGAGCTGCGGCTCATCCGTGACGTCCTTCGGCCGCAGGGTCTCCTCGTGGTCATGACCGAACTGTGGACCCCGTGTCGGGAGTTCTCCGAGTGGCACTACGCGCGAGATACCACTCATGTGAGCTTCTACGACCGGAGGACGATCGAGTCCATCTGCCGGCTGTACTCCTTCAGGCGGTTGCCGTCGGGTAACGCGCGAGTCTTGCTGCTTCAGAAGGCCTGAGGCCCCGGCGGTCCGCCTTGCGGCGGCTCTCCTCCCCCTCCGCGTTCATCTTCTTGTCACAGAGTCCTCACCAGGCCTTGACAAGAAGGAAGGTGATCATAAGATGTGATCATCTTTGACCGACCCTGTCTGGTCATGATCGTTCAGGCACAAAGGGGAGGTCCTCGGGAAGGAACCAGCCGTCCGTGGCAGACGTTCGAGAGATGCTACCTGCCGAGAGGCGATCGCGGATCGTGTCCGCGCTCGCGGCTCGGCGCGCCGTCCGGGTGACGGAGCTC
>Ga0268284_1001081_pt1 | contig 15229 bp, 12 predicted proteins | sample saktaG_14_FD_190137 | JGI IMG/M metagenome (GOLD analysis project Ga0268284, IMG submission 190137) | Saline water microbial communities from Sakinaw Lake, British Columbia, Canada - sak_2013_06_06_40m | ecosystem: Environmental > Aquatic > Non-marine Saline and Alkaline > Saline ... | reverse complement strand
GGTGATGTTTCAGATAATATCCCTGGAGTTCCCGGTGTAGGAGAAAAAACGGCTTCAAAACTTATTGGCGAATTTGATAGCTTAGAAAATCTATTAAAAAATACACATCAACTGAAAGGAAAACTCAAAGAAAATTTGGAAGCTTTCAGTCAACAAGCAATTATGTCGAAACAATTGGCAACAATTATATTGGATGTTCCGGTTGATTTTGATGAAAATCTGTTAGAAATCAATGAACCGGATATTCCTGTCCTTAAACAATTATTTAATGAGCTTGAATTTCGCCAGTTAGCTCAAAAATTTTTTACTGATCAACCACCTCAACCTACCGTTGTGGTGAAGCAAGACAATAATACTTATGCTGATTTGTTCAGCGAATTACCCGAAAATGAAAGATTAATTCCCGATAAAAGCAATATTTCAACAGTAGCCCACACATATACGTTAGTCGATTCTCCAACAGCACGTAAAGAATTAATTGAGACCTTAAGTTCAAAATCTTCATTTTGTTTTGATACCGAAACAACCGATAAGGATGCGAATAATGCAGAAATTGTTGGTATGTCATTTACCTTTGAAATTGGCAAAGCATTTTATGTACCCTTACCTGAAAATTATAATGAATGTTTGCTTATCCTCTCTGAGTTTAAACCGCTTTTTGAGAATGAAAAAATAGAAAAAATTGGGCAAAATCTCAAATACGATATCACAATTTTAAAGTGGTACGAAATTGAAGTGAAAGGCCCACTATTTGATACTATGATTGCCCACTACCTGATCGAACCTGACTTGAGGCATGGCATGGATTATTTAGCCGAAACTTATTTGAAATATAAAACAATAAGTTATGATGAAATAACAGAGAAAAAACGTGGTCACCAACTGAACATGCGACAGGTTCAGCAATATAAACTTTCTCAATTGGTCGATTATGCATGCGAAGATGCAGATATTACACTGCAATTAGCAGAATTATTCAGACCAAAATTAAAAGAATCTGGTACGCTTGAATTGTATGAAAAAATTGAAGGCCCACTCATTCCGGTCTTGGTTTCGATGGAAACAGAAGGTGTCAGGCTCGATTTTGAAGTTCTGAATACTTACTCTAAAGAATTGCACGAAGAAGTATTGAAAATCAGAGATCGGATTTATGAGTATGCCGGACAAGAATTTAACGTTGCATCACCAAAGCAGTTAGGCGAGATATTATTTGATCGCTTAAAAATAATTGATAATGCCAAAAAAACTAAGACCAAACAATATTCTACCGGAGAAGACATCTTACAAAAATTGGTAAATAAGCATCCCATTATTTCTGAGATATTGGATTTTCGCTCCTTGACCAAATTAAAATCAACTTATGTTGATGCTTTACCCGAATTGGTAAATCCTCGCGATGGGCGTATCCACACTTCGTATATGCAAACCGTAGCCTCAACAGGCAGGCTAAGTTCACAAAATCCAAATCTTCAAAATATTCCTATCCGAACAGAAAAAGGTCGGGAAATTCGAAAAACTTTTATTCCAAGAGACGAAAACCACATTCTTTTTGCAGCAGATTATTCGCAAATTGAATTACGGATTATTGCCGAATTAAGTAAAGACCAGCAAATGATTGCTGCATTCAAAGATGGGATTGATATTCATACTGCAACCGCATCAAAGGTTTATGGTGTTGGTCTAGATGAAGTTTCAAAAGATATGCGCAGAAATGCAAAAATGGTCAACTTCGGTATTATTTACGGTATTTCTGCCTTTGGTTTATCTGAACGATTAAGCATTCCTCGAAAAGAAGCCGCTGAAATTATTGACCAGTATTTTAAGCAATATGATGGTGTGAAAAACTATATGGAATCTACCATCGTTTTGGCTCGTGAAAAAGGCTATGTTGAAACCATTATGGGTCGTCGTAGGTATTTGAATGATATCAACTCCAATAATGCCATGGTTAGAGGATTCGCTGAACGGAATGCCATCAATGCTCCTATTCAGGGTTCATCTGCGGATATGATCAAAATTGCAATGATTCGTATTTATGAAGAATTTGAGAAACAAGAACTTCAATCCAAAATGATTCTTCAGGTACATGATGAGTTGGTTTTTGATACTTTGAAATCAGAGTTGCCAATCGTGCAAAAAATTGTTGAAGACAAAATGAAAAACGCCATAAAAATGGATGTACCCATTGTAATTGATATGAACACAGGGAATAATTGGCTCGAAGCACACTAATTGATTGAAAAATTAAATGCCTTATTTATTGCCACTCTTTAAAGTAATTACGATGACACCCATACTTCCTCTTGAACCATACATTGCTGCAGATGGTCCTTTAAGTACAGAAATTGATTGTACATCCGTTGGATTAATATGATCTATAGAACTTATTTCAGATCCATTCACGACAAATAATGGATTGCCTTGGGCATTCATTGAAGAAATCCCTCGTATTGTTATTTGTCTTCCACTTACGGCAACACCTGGAACCAGACCCTTTATCATTTGATAAATATCAGTATACGAGGTATTTTTTATAACATTATCTTCAACATTACTTATACTTGAAGTACTGTGCTTCTTACTAACCTTACCATATCCATAATCAAACATTTTACCTTCCTCTGAACTAACATAGTTGGAATTTGTTGAATCAGCTAATAAAATAAAATTAATTTTAGTTCTTCCGGTAAAATTTACCTCAATACCTCCATGATTAATTGAATATGCCATAATCGTTTTTGTATCCGGCTTTACTTTGATTTTATAAAACCCTTTTTTATTGGTCATTACATCAGATCTGGTATCATCCACAATAATTGAGACCCCTTCAAGAGGCTTTTCATTCACATCAGTTACATAACCACTTACCAATATTTTTTTTGTCTTAGCTTTTACTTGAGCAAAAGATACTTTAACTACCAACAAGGATAACGCAATTATAACAATCGTTTTTAATTTCATCTTCAAATTATTTATATTCCTTTTAGATATTGTGTGCTATTTTTTAATCGATCCGCTCTTAGTTGTTATTAGGATTACTCCGTTGGCACCCCTAACCCCATAAATTGCAGTTGCTGAACCTTTTATAATTGAGATTGATTTTACGTCCCTTGGATTGATATAATCAATAGCATCAGTTGTAGAACCATCAACAACAAAAAGTGGCTGGGTACCACTATTAATTGAATTAGTTCCCCTGATTGTTATAGAACTTCCACTTACAACTACACCGGGAACCTGACCTTGAATCATATCAAATATATTTTTATAAGTAAAATCGTCCGATTGCCCTCCATCTATAACCCCGTAACTAGATGCCAGGTTGCTCTTAAGTGCATTTCCATAACCTAAGTCAACCAGTTGATCTTTTGGTATGTATTTTCCTTCATTTGATGTATTTGGCTCCAGAATAAAATTAATTTTAGTTTTACCCTTGAACTCAACTTCTAATCCGCCATTGTATAAAGTATAAACCATTAATGATTTAATATCCGGCTTTACCTTTATGTTATAAAATCCTTTCGAATTGGTGGACTTATTAAGGGTGACTCCATCAACAATAATTGTCACTCCTGATAATGGTTTATCATTGCCATCTGTAACATATCCACTTATGGTGATTTTTTTCTGCCTTTTAGTTTGAGCAAATGATCCTTCGATCACCAATAGCGATAACGCAAGTAGTAAAATTATTTTAAAATTCATTTTGATTTTTTTGTTGAGATTAATACTTTTTTTATAATGAATTGTTTTTCTTTGAATTTTTGCTAACATTATTAATGATGATTTAAAGAAACTCAACCCTACCTTTAAATAATGATTTGATCGTTATTAATATGATTTCTCTGTAAATCAGAACGTTAAAATTACATAATTAATTGCTAATTTTTACTTATTGTCAATAATTAATTGATTTAGCTTTTCGTAACATTCCAAACAACATGCCAAACACTTACTTTTAAACATATTTAAAATTGGCACGCTGTTTGGATAACTCAGATTAGATTCAGTATTGTTAAACTAAAATTAAATGTGATGAAACGGACAATATTTTTAAAACGAAATGAAAAAATCCAGGAAAGTGAATTGATGAACATTTTAGTATGAGGGCAACTTATCGTAAGGTAGAAAAAAGAATACATGCTCAACAGTAAGTCTTGAATACAAGGGCTTACTTCTATATATATCACATCCAACGGACCTGCCAAAAATTGGCAGGTCTTTTTATTAAATTATTTCTAATTTTAAGGTCTCATTATAACAACATATGAATTATTTCAAAGATGAAAGAATTGTACTTACTCTGGATGCTGGAGGTACAAATTTTGTTTTTTCTGCAATTCAATCAGGAAAAGAACTTGGCCAACCTATCAGTAAGCAAATTAGGGGTTTGAAACTTGAAGAAATCTTATTAACGATGATTGATGGATTTCGCCAACTAAACGAAAAAACAAAACATAAAGCTGTTGCAATTAGTTTTAGTTTCCCCGGACCTGCCGATTATAAAAATGGAATCATTGGCGACCTTCAAAATATTCCTGAATTTAGAGGAGGGATTGCATTAAAAGCGATGCTTGAACATGAGTTTAAACTTCCGGTTTTTATCAATAATGATGGTGATTTATTTGCATTGGGAGAGTCGATGGTTGGCCTGCTTCCGGAAATTAATTCCATTATAAAGCAACAAGGAAGTTTTAGGAAATTTAATAATTTGTTGGGCGTCACATTGGGAACAGGATACGGCGCAGGAATAGTTCATGAAGAGATCCTGTTTTGTGGCGATAACTCGTCAGGTGCAGAAATAAATCGTTTTCGGAATAAACTTTACCCTGAAACTAGTGCTGAAGATAGCCTTACAATAAGAGGTATAAAGCGGGTTTATGCCAGAGAATCAGGTTTGTCATTACATCAAGTTCCGGAACCGGATATCATTTTTAAAATTGGAATTGGACAAACTGAAGGCAATCAAAAAGCTGCCATAAAAGCTTATCATGAATTAGCAGTTGTAGCTGGTGATACTTTAGCAAGTGCAATTAGTTTAATAGATGGTTTAATAGTTATAGGCGGAGGATTATCTGGGGCTCACCCGCTTTTTATTCAATCATTGGTTGATGAAATGAATTTAAATTTTATTACAATTGCTGGTAATGGATTAAGCCGAATGGAAGTTATGGCATTCAATCTCGAATCCGCCGAAGGATTGAAAGCATTTTTAGAAAATTCAGAAATAAAAATTAAAGTGCCTTTCTCTAAGAAAGAACAAATTTATAACCCCATTAAGAAAATTGGTGTTGGAATAAGTAAATTAGGAACCTCAAAAGCAACTTCAATTGGAGCATATGCTTTTGCCCTGAATCAGTTAGTTTAAAATGAAAAAAAATAAACAGATGAAATTATACGCAATTGAAACCGGAAATTTAAAATTGGATGGAGGAGCCATGTTTGGAGTTGTTCCGAAAGTAATGTGGAACAAACTTTATCCTGCTGATGAAAATAATCTTTGCAATTGGGCCATGAGATGCCTGCTTATTGATGATGGGGAAAGGGTTGTTTTAATTGATAATGGAATTGGTGACAAACAAGACGAAAATTTTCTGAAACATTATTATTTAAATGGGGAAGCGACCCTTGAATCTTCCTTAAAAAAATACGGATATACTACCGACGATATCACCGATATGCTTCTTACCCACCTTCATTTTGATCATTGTGGCGGAAGTATCAAATACAACGAAAAAGGTGAACTGGTTCCAGCTTTCAAAAATGCAAAATATTGGGTCAGCAAAGAACAGTATGAATGGGCGACAAATCCTAATCGAAGGGAAAAAGCATCCTTTTTAAAAGAAAATATACTACCGATAAAAGAAAGCGGACAATTAAATATTGTGGAAAAAGAAGGAGTAATTATTCCAAATATCTATGCCAAAATATTTAATGGTCATACCCAAGGTCAAATTATTCCGCATATCAAATTTGGGGATAAAACTATTGCTTACTCTGCTGATCTCTTCCCTTCAACAGCCCATATTCCTATGCCCTGGATCATGGCTTACGATACCAAACCTTTAATCACACTTGACGATCGTGAACGCTTTTTTAAAGAAGCTGTGGAAGAAGGTGTAATTCTGTTTTTTGAGCATGATTTGTATCATGAGTGTTGTAGCATCGAAATGACAGAAAAAGGTGTGACGGTTAAAGAAACCTTTACATTAAATGAATTGGTGACAGGATAAATTCATGAACACATACCTATTAATTGGGACCACCGTTGTTATTTTTGCACTTATTTCCTATTCAATTGGAATAATAACGGAGCAGCGAAAGCACCTCATCACAAAAACTGTTTTAATCTTTATTTCAATTGGAATAACCTTGGATGTAACGGCGACAACTTTCATGATTATTGGGTCTCCAAACAGTCCTTTCTCCTTACACGGATTTTTAGGATATTCTTCCTTAACAGGGATGTTAGTCGATGTGATATTGATTTGGAGGTTTCATCTGAAAAAATCAAATAAAAAAGTCCCAAAATCATTGCATCTTTATTCGAGATATGCTTATGCCTGGTGGGTATTGGCTTTTATCACTGGGGGATTGTTGGTGGCTTTAAAATAAACTTTTAATCATATTGCCACAAAGCTCAAATTGATCTTTATTTATTTTGGTTTTAATGTTTTTATTATCAAGATAAGAACATAAATTTCTTGTATTAAGGTTTGAAAGCAGTTCATAACCCGTCATCGGACAACCGCCCATTCCTCCAATAACTGTATCAAATCGCTTGACCCCAGAATTATAAGCGGCATCTACTTTCTCGAACCAGGTATCTTTACTGCCATGTAAATGAAATCCAAATTCAATATCAGGATAGTCCGGAATAATCGAGGTATAAACTTCTTTAATCTTTTGAGGGGTTGATTCTCCGGTAATATCTGATAAAGGAATTATTTTAACTCCCTTGATAATTATTCTTTCAATCCAATGGCGAATAATTTCCAAATTCCAAGGGTCACCGTACGGGTTTCCAAAACCCATGGTTAAATAAGCCACCAATTCTTTATGATGCTTATTGCAAATATTTACAATTTCGTCCAAATCATTTTCTGCTTTCTGAAAATTTGCATTAATATTCTTTTTAAGAAAAGTTTCTGAAATTGAAAATGGGTAAATGAGTTGATTAACTTGTTCAAAATCGGCAGCAGTTTTAGCTCCTTTTTCGTTCCCTACCAAAACCATTATTTTTGACTGCGTACCTGATAAATCCAAGTTTCGGATTACCTCGGCTGTATCAGCCATTTGTGGGACAGTCTTTGCAGAAACAAAAGATCCAACATCGATGGCATCAAATCCAACCCTAAGCAAAGCATTGATATATTCAAATTTTTTTGCTGTCGGAATGAAGGGTTTCAAACCCTGAAATCCATCTCTTACCGTTTCGATTATTTTAATCATCAATCAAAGCTAAACAAAAAAGGTGTCTGCTCAGATAATGAGAAACACCTTCTTCAAATTTACAAACCTCTTTATTTCCTTCCTGATAATGATTTGGGAATTCTTCCATTTTTAATTGCTTCAGATCGCAATGGTCTTCCACAAATTCGCTCAACCATCCTACCTATTTCAAGCACTTTATCCACATCCAAACCTGTATCAATACCCATCTCATCCATCATAACCACCATATCCTCCATCGAAACTAATCCAACTATTGAAGGATCTTTATAATAATACGCACCGGTACCCGAAACCGGAACCCCACTTACAAAATTCGCTGGCTGACCACCAATTCCACCCATAGTTGCTTCATAATTTGTCATCCCTGCTTGAAGCGCAGCCAATACATTTGCCAATCCCCAACCTCTTGTCTGATGAAAATGAACAATATGTTTCTCAGGATGCGGTATGGCATCCAACAGCATTGAATAATATTTGTAAACCCTGTCGGGAGATGCAGAGCCATCATGATCGGCATGTTCAACATCATTAGCTCCAATATCTAACCATCGTTTGGTAAAATCAATTGCTTTCGACATTTCTGTTGGCCCTTCAATAGGGCAACCCCAAATGGTACTAACGGTTCCGTTTACCTTAATCCCAGCATCATGAGCTTTCGGAATCCATTCTTCGCACATTTTAAAATATTCTTCAATGCTAAGTCCGGAATTTTGCCTTTGATGAGATTCACTTGTCGAAACCATAACCAAAACGCGATCGGGGCCCCAACCCTCTTTTTTTGCTTCAATTGCACGTTCAATTGCTTTTTCTCTGATTGTAATAGCAGTTACAGATACCTTATCTATAAGGTGGGCTACTTTTTTACTTTTATTGAGCATTTTCAATAAGTTGTCTGCATCTCTAAATTGAGGCATTCCACGCGGATTTCCCAGATTTGTTGCTTCAACGTGCTTAAATCCGGCTAACATTAATTGTTCGAGAACCCAGAGTTTTGCTTCAGTTGGAATAAACATTTCTTCATGTTGAAATCCATCCCTAACAGTTATATCACCGATTGTTACTTTTTTGGGGTAATTCATATCAATATTTTTAAAGTTTTATGATTTGATCAGTTGTATTTGCTAATATTTGTGTAAATATTTTCCTTTGTATTTACATTATATTTCTTTATTAATTAATAGTATGATTTCTGATAATTTTCAATTGAATAAAATTTTCACTATACTTGCACCTTGCACTTGTTGAGTTGTTAACATGCTAACAACTCAAGTAAAAATACAAAAAATTTGATAAATACAATACCTGGAAGTGAAAATATAGTCAAACGAAAAAATTGAAACGTGTTTAAGCTAGAAACTAAAATTGACACAAGCTCTGATGAGTTTAACAAGAACAAAGAAGACTTTTTAAAACTCCTTAGCGAATACAAAGCGATCCATAAACAGGTTAAGAAAGGTGGTGGCGACTCTACAGTAAAGAAGCATAAAGAGCGGGGAAAATTATTAGCCAGAGAACGTATTGACAAGTTAATCGATCCCAATACTCCATTTCTTGAACTTTCAACACTAGCTGCTTATAAAATGTATGACGATGGCCACCCATCAGCCGGTATCATTACGGGGATTGGTGTAATTCATGGTCGCGAAACCGTTATTATCGCGAATGATGCCACTGTTAAAGGAGGTACTTATGTTAAAGAAAGTATCAAAAAACATTTAAGGGCTCAGGAAATTGCGATGGATAATCAGCTTCCATGTGTTTATATGGTTGATTCAGGTGGGGTATTTTTACCTGAGCAAGCAAATGTATTTCCGGATAAAGAACATTTTGGACGCTTTTTCTATAACCAGGCAAAAATGTCGGCAAATGGCATTCCTCAAATTGCCATTGTGATGGGTTCATGTACAGCCGGAGGAGCTTACGTTCCTGCGATGAGCGACGAAACTATTATTGTTAAAAATCAAGGAACTATATTCCTAGGTGGACCTCCTTTGGTAAAAGCTGCCACAGGCGAAGTTGTAACTCCCGAAGAATTGGGTGGAGCCGAAGTTCATACGACACATTCTGGGGTTGCCGATCATATGGCCGACGATGACGTTCATGCCATTCAAATTTGTAGGAATATTTTCCAAAATCTGGATAAAAAGGATAAACAAAAACTTGATATAAGCCCGATTGAAGAACCTCTTTACGACCCCAAAGAGCTTTATGGTATTGCCCCAATTGATTTCCGAAAAATGGTGGATCCATTGGAAATCATCATGCGTATGGTTGATGGAAGTAAGTTTCACGAATTCAAAGCAAAGTACGGAACTTCTTTAATTACCGGTTTTGCTAAAATTATGGGTTATCCCGTTGGCATTATTGCAAACAAAGGAATTCTGTTTAATGAATCAGCACTTAAAGGAGCACATTTTATTGAATTGTGTTGCGCACGTAAAATTCCATTGGTTTTTCTTCAAAACATTACCGGATTCATTGTTGGTAAAGATTATGAAAGAAAAGGAATTGCCAAAGATGGTGCAAAATTGGTACATGCCGTTGCAAATGCGAATGTTCCTAAATTCACGATAATATTTGGAGGTTCATTCGGAGCTGGCAATTATGGAATGGCTGGTCGTGCATATAGCCCCAACCTATTATTTATGTGGCCAAATGCCAAAATTTCGGTAATGGGTGGACGACAAGCTGCAAATGTGCTGATTACTGTTAAAAAGGATCAATACGAAGCTAAGGGTAAAACAATGCCACAAGAAGAAATTGATGAACTTCGAAATGGTATTATTGAAAAATACGATCATGAAGGTTCTGCATATTATAGCACAGCTCGCTTATGGGACGATGGAATTATTGATCCTGTAGATACCCGAAAAGTTTTGGCCATGGGAATCTCCATGTCTTTAAACAAAAAATTTGACGATCAAAAATTTGGTGTTTTCAGAATGTAAATCTAAACATATGCAATCTTTTAATAATATCGAATTTGAGCTTCAGGAACAAATTGGCACTATATGGCTAAACAGGCCTGATAAACATAATGCAATGAATGCCGAAATGATTTCGGAAATTATTGATTGTTTCGAGTTGTTAAATGATGATCCGGAAGTTCGGGTAATACTCTTAAAAGGTAGGGGAAAATCATTTTGTGCCGGTGCCGATCTCAATTACATGAAGGGTATCGCTGAATTTGGCTTCAAGGAAAATTATGAAGATAGCTTAAGATTGGCCAAATGCTTTAATGCAATCTATACTTGCAAAAAGCCCACCATTGCTGTTGTGCAAGGTGCTGCCATTGGTGGTGCCAATGGTTTACTGGCGGCATGCGATTATGTGTTTTGTACGGAAGATGCTAAATTTGCATTCTCAGAAGTTAAATTAGGCATAGCCCCTGCAACGATTTCACTATACGTTCTTAAACGGATTGGCGAATTCAGAGCCAGAGATTTAATGTTAAGTGGAAGGCGTTTTACAGGAATTGAAGCAGCGCAATACCAATTGGCAAACTCAGCTCAACCCGAAAATGAAATTGAAGAACATGTCCATAAAATGGTTCAGTTCTTATTAAGCAGTGGACCAAACGCGATTTCTGCTTGTAAAGAACTAATATATAACATCAGTAATAAATACGATTTTGAAAGTGCTATTGATTACACTGCGAAAGTAATAGCCGAATTAAGAGCTTCTGACGAAGGACAAGAGGGAATGGCTTCTTTTCTTGAAAAGAGAAAGCCTAATTGGGTCAAATAAATTTTATAACGAATTAAGAATGAAGAAGAGACAAATAAAATTCAGCCTGGTTTACCGAGATATGTGGCAATCTTCCGGAAAATATGTTCCAAGGATTGATCAATTAAAAAAAATTGCTCCTGTTATAATCGATATGGGATGTTTTGCAAGAGTTGAAACCAATGGTGGTGCTTTTGAGCAAGTTAACTTATTATATGGGGAGAACCCAAATACTGCAGTTCGTGAATGGACCCAACCTTTTAATGATGTAGGAATCCAAACCCATATGCTGGAACGTGCACTGAATGGTATTCGAATGTTTCCGGTACCTGCCGATGTGAGACGATTGATGTATAAAGTTAAGAAAGCACAGGGCACTGATATTTCGCGTTCTTTTTGTGGATTAAATGATCACAGAAATCTGGAACTCTCTGTTAAATATGCGAAAGAAGCCGGAATGATTTCACAAGCAGCTCTCAGTATCACTCATTCTGCAATTCATACTGTTGATTATTATGCTGAATTGGCCGACCGAGTAATTGAGTATGGTGCCGATGAAATTTGTTTGAAAGATATGGCCGGTATTGGCCGTCCAGCAACCCTTGGTGAATTAGTGACCCGAATCAAAAAGAAACATCCACATATTGCAATTCAATATCATGGTCATTCAGGACCAGGTTTTTCTGTCGCTTCAATGCTTGAAGTTGCACGTGCAGGGGCCGATTATATTGATGTAGCCATGGAACCATTAAGTTGGGGAATGATTCATCCTGACGTAATTACCATACAGGCAATGTTAAAAGATGCCGGATTTGATGTACCTGAAATTAACATGAAAGCCTATATGGAGGCACGTGCCTTGACACAAAGTTTCATGGACGACTTCCTTGGATATTTTATAGATCCAAAAAATATGCTCCTTTCCTCCTTGATGGTAGGATCAGGATTACCTGGTGGTATGATGGGCAGCTTAATGGCCGATTTGAAAGGCGTTCATGATGGTATCAATTACTCATTAAAAGCAAATGGAAAAGATCAAATTAGTCAGGATGAGTTACTGATTCAACTTTTTGATGAGGTTGCTTACGTTTGGCCCAAACTTGGATATCCACCATTGGTAACTCCATTCAGTCAATATGTTAAGAATGTAGCTCTATTAAATCTGGTTCAATTATCAAAAGGAGAAGAGCGTTATTCGATTCTTGATGAAAATACCTGGAATATGATTTTGGGTAAAGCAGGTAAATTACCTGGCCCCTTAGCTCCAGAACTTATTGCTTTAGCAAAAAAACAAAACAGAGAATTCTATACAGGCGTTCCTCAGGATGCATGTCCTGATGAGTTGGATAAATTCAGAAAAGAAATGTTAGAGAATGGTTGGGATACCGGTCCTGATGAAGAAGAACTTTTCGAATTTGCAATGCACGAAACACAATATCGCGATTATAAATCTGGTCTGGCCAAAAAACGTTTTGAAGAAGAAATAGCAAAAAAACGTACGCCTTCGCCAACAACTTCAACAACCCCTAAAACTTCAGTAGCTGTGAAAGAAGATCAAGCTCCAAACAGGAATAATTACACCAAAGGTGCAGTTGAAAACCAAGTAGCAATACTTGCGTATTTGCTCCATTCTTTAAATAAAGAAACAAGCGACAAATCTTATTTAGATCCCAAACACGACGTTTGGAATGCAATAGGATATTGGAGGAACCTAATGTCATTGCAAATAAATTTTCAAGGTGCAGATCATGAAATTGAGATAAATAAATCGAAAGATGATAATTATCAATTTATCTTCGATGAAGTTGAACATGATTGCCAATTGATTTATATGAATCAAAATGAGGTTGATTTTAAAATTGGCAACAATACCTATTTTGCAAGTTTTACAAAGGCTGAAGATGAAATGATCAAGGTTAGTATTAATGGCGGGGATTTCTTAATCAGACGAAATGATTTATTAGACACCGAACATAATGTTGCGGTTGAAGATGCTCCTGTAAATGAAGAAAACGTTATTGTTTCTCCAATTCCGGGTCGTGTTTTTAAAATCCTTGTTAAGCCGGGTGATGTAGTTAAGAAAGATGACGTAATGGTGGTGATAGATGCCATGAAAATGGAGAATAATATATCGATCAAAAGAGATGGTAAAATTGCAAAAGTGCTTGTTTTACTTGACGATATGGTTGATGCAGGTGCAGTGCTGGTTGAAATTGAATAATATTCAATTTGATAATTTGAAAATGTGCTAATTTGAAAATCATTTAATTGAGAAATGACAAATCAAATATTATAGTTGATAAAACTTTTCAATTTGCTTTGGAGATTGTGAAATTTGTTGAGCAATTAGAAAAAGAGAAACGATTTGTTATTTCTAAACAATTGATTCGATCTGGAACTTCAATTGGAGCAAATGTCCGAGAAGCTCAAAATGCTGAGAGTAAAGCTGACTTTATTCATAAGATGAAAATTGCTGCTAAGAAGCTGATGAAACTGATTATTGGTTAATGATCTGCAAAAATTCGGAAGGTTATCACTATAATGAGAATATAGAACTACTACTTAAAGAGATCATTAAAATTCTTTCAAAAATAATTTCGTCATCTAAAACAATGTAATATTTTCAAATCTTCAAATTAACAAATTTTCAAATTTAAAAGTTTAAGCTATGAATTTCGATTTAAGTGAAGAACAAAAAATGATCCGCGAGGCAGTTCGCGACTTTGCTGAATTAGAAATTAAACCAATTGCCCAGGAATTAGACGAAAAAGCAGAATTCTCCCTTGACCTGACACGAAAAATGGGAGAATTAGGCTTATTTGGGATGTACCTGCCCGAGAAATATGGAGGACAGGGACTCGACACTTTATCTTACATCATTGCCGTTGAAGAATTAGCAAGGGTTGACAGCTCACAAGCTGCCACACTTGCTGCACACAATTCCCTTGGAATCGGACCTCTTTATTATTATGGCACTGAAGAGCAAAAACTAAAATACCTTCCCCCTCTTTGCACAGGTGAAGCACTTTGGGGTTTCGGCTTGACCGAAGCAACTGCAGGATCCGATTCAAGAGGAACTAAAACCAAAGCACGACTAGAGAGTGGTCAATGGATAATTGATGGTTCAAAAATTTTTATCACCAACGGATCTTCCGAAATTTCAGTTGGTTCAACCGTTCAGGCTGTAAGCGATGAAAAAAACGGCAAAACGGAATTTACTTGTATCATTGTTGAAAAAGATACCCCCGGATTCAAACGCAGTACCATGCACGGTAAAATGATGTGGCGGGCTTCCGACACAGCTGAACTGCACTTTGAAGACTGTAAAGTCCCGGAAGGAAACCTTCTCGGTGAAGTTGGACAAGGCTCAAAAATTATGCTCAGCACCCTCGACAATGGTCGGCTCTCGATTGCTGCCATGGGACTTGGCCTGGCGCAAGGTGCTTTCGAATTGGGTTTAAATTATGCCAACGAACGCAAACAATTCGGGAAGCCCATCTCCAAATTTCAGGTGAATGCCTTTAAGCTGGCCGATATGGCATTAAAAATTGAACTTGCGCGTAACCTGCTTTACAAGGCTTGTTGGTTGAAAGATGAAAATAAACCTTTTGCAAAAGAAGCAGCCATGTCGAAATTATACTGCTCAGAAATTGCAAAAGAAGTTGCCGATGAAGCCCTGCAATTACATGGGGGTTATGGTTTAATGAAAGATTATGCCATTGAGCGTTTTTTCCGTGATCAACGATTATTGCAAATTGGCGAGGGAACTTCTGAAATTCAGCGATTGGTTATTTCTCGTTATATCGGATGTTAATTTGAAAATTAGTCAATTTGAAAATTTGATAATATTTGAGGAGAACGAGTCATTTCCAAATTAACACACTTGCCCGCGGCAGGTAGGTTTTCAAATCTTCAAATTCATTTTTGAGTAACCCTTATTTGCTTAATTATAGACTGAAAATGAATAATACAAAACTTTGGCAACCCAACCCTCAAAAAGCCTCTGCATCACAAATGCAGATATTTCTAAATCTGATTAACGATAAAT
>Ga0268284_1001080_pt1 | contig 15246 bp, 16 predicted proteins | sample saktaG_14_FD_190137 | JGI IMG/M metagenome (GOLD analysis project Ga0268284, IMG submission 190137) | Saline water microbial communities from Sakinaw Lake, British Columbia, Canada - sak_2013_06_06_40m | ecosystem: Environmental > Aquatic > Non-marine Saline and Alkaline > Saline ... | reverse complement strand
CCCTGCGCAGGATAAGCTCCGGCGCCGGGTCAATATCGGCAGCCTCCAGCAGGGTGTCGAGCTTTTCAGTGGCGACGCTCTTCAGAACCGCTTCGATAACCGCCTTGTTTGTCCCTGAGCGGACCAGATCGCTGCTTGCCCTCTCTCCAAGAACAAGATTCAGGGCCCCGATAAGAATGGATTTACCTGCACCGGTCTCTCCGGTGATGATGGTCAGTCCCGGTTTGAACTCAACCGATAGTTCCTGGATCAGTGCGAAATTCCTGATATAAAGGCTGAAAAGCATGACCGGGTATCTTGGTGTGCGCTGTCAGTGCGATGCGATAAGGCTGAAAAGAGGATAAACCGGAGCTCCGTCAGGCAGAAAGCCCGGTGTAGGGCTTTCTGCTGAGAGATCTATCCTGTGATATTACGCGGTTTTCTTCTCTTTTTTAGGCGTTTCGTCAACAGCCTTGTTGAACTCTTCCTCTATTTCATTCTGGGCTTTTCTGAATTCCTTCATGCCTCTTCCCAGTCCTCTTGCAAGTTCGGGGATTTTATTTGCGCCGAATAAGAGAAGGATTATAAACAGAATAAGACCGAGTTCCTGTGGACCTGGCATCGGTATTCCTCCGGAAATTAAATAATGATCAAAAGCTTCCTGATATTTATATAAGCAATATGCGTTCTTAAACCAACTCTTTTCAATTGAAACAGGTGATTTGCCTCCCCCGGTTCAATACCGGGCAAGGATGGTCTCTCCGGCCCGGGTTGACTGGCCGGGCCGTACCAGAACGGATGCTGAGGATGGCAGAATAATATCGATCCTGGAACCGAACTTGATCATGCCGAAACGGCTGCCGGCAATGACCGGGTCTCCTGAATGAAGCCGGCAGACGATTCTTCTGGCAAGAAAACCCGATATCTGGCTGAAGAGCACCCGTATCCGGCCATTGTCAATGCCGATTTCCATTTTTTCATTGCTCTGGGTGCTCCGGTGGTCGAAAGCCATAAGGAATTGACCGGGGATGTAGCGGAGATGGATCACTTTTCCGCTGAGGGGTATGCGGTTGACATGGACGTTGAGCGGTGACATAAAGATACTGATCAGTGTTGAAGAGCTGCCGGTAAAGCTGTTGTTCTGCTGCTGAACAAGAAGAACCTTTCCGTCGGCGGGGGCAAGAATCATACGCTTTTCATCCGGTATATTCCTTTCCGGGTCACGGAAAAAATAGAGGGAGAACAGAAGAGCCGTACTGGCGGTCACCAGAAGTGCTGTCCGGAATCCTGAAGGCAAAAACATTGCGGCGGCCGAAAGTGTCAGGCAGAAAATAAAAACTTTTATCAGGCTGCTGTAGCCGTAGGGAGTCAACATCTTTATGTCGTCAATGAGCGGGTTATTTTAGGATAAGCTCACTTATGTTAGTTATTTATCTTGTACATGAAAAAGGCGGGCGAGGTTTTTTCCGTTTTTTCTGCAATTCCGCCCGGCAACTCATCGAAAACGCATTGCGTTCACACTCTTTGCGGCTGATGGTTCCGGATACAGTGCTCCCTGGTCAAGCCAGGGGGAAAGTGCGGTTAAATGATTCAGAAAGTGAATGCATTGGAAAAGAAGTTTCTTGATCAGATCAGAACAAGAGGGCTGGTCGAACATGGTGACAGGGTCCTGGCTGCCGTTTCAGGCGGGCCGGATTCGATGGCCATGCTCTCTCTGCTGTGTGCCGTAAAACCGGTTCTGCATTGTGAACTGGCCGTGGCTCACTGCAACTTTCAGCTGCGCGGCGCCGAGAGTGATGCTGATGAATCTTTTGTGCGGGATCACTGCTTCCGGCTTGGTCTCGGTTTTTTTGTCGAGCACTTTGATACGCCGCACTATGCCGGGTTGTGGAAGAAATCCATTGAGGAGACCGCCAGAATACTTCGCTATGATTTTTTCGATAAGCTGGTGAGGGAGGGCGGCTTTACCAGGATTGCCACCGGCCACCATGTCAGCGATAATGCCGAAACCGTTCTGTTTAATCTGTTCAGAGGGGTCTCTCTCCCGGGTCTTAAAGGCATCCGTGCCCGTCACGGTAAAATCATCCGGCCGATGCTTCTCCTGCATAAGGCCGATATCACGGCGTACCTGAAGGAAAAAGGCGTTGTCAGCCGTACCGACACCAGCAACGTTTTGGATGAATATGACAGGAATTTTATCCGCAACCGCGTTATCCCTCTTGTTGAGGAGAGGTTTCCCCACAAGCTTCTCCCTTCGCTGCAGAGGCTGTCGGAACAGGCCGGAGAGCTTGAGGAGTTTCTTGAGCTTTACTTCGAAAATCTTGCCGAACGTGATCCGGGGGTTTCCCTTATTGACGGCACTCTTGATGTTGAGTCGCTGCGGCGCCTGACGGTGTTTGAGCAGAAAGAGATTTTCAAGAGGGCATTGCGCGATATGGATGCCCCTGTTGACACGAAAACTCTCCAGAAGCTGGTCGATCTGCTGAACACACGGCCGGGAAAAATGATTATGGCCGGCAGAGGTTTGCGGGTTCTCTGGAAAGGAAAGATGCTCTGTTTTCTCCGGGACATCCCTTGAAACGCAAATAACTACTCTTTCTGTTTGGCGTGCTGAAACAGTTCTATGGGAAGGTCTGTGTGAATGATGACCGATTCAAGGTTCTGCCGGATTTCGATTTTTTTAAGCAGCTGTTTTGTCTCTTCTGATGTTCTGGTGCCTGAGAGTTCCGAAAGTCTGACGGCGCCCCAGAGAAACGTCGATGCGAAATAAGCCGCCCGTCTGGTTTTATAGACCCATTCACTATGAGCTTCTATTCCGTTGTTGAACTTGACGGAGAGTGCAAGATTCTGGATACGGTTCAGGTTGCCCAGTGTTTTCATATCCCTGTTTGCCGAGGTGAGGCTTTGCAGGGCTCCTGCAGTCCAGGCTGCGGAGGGGAGAGCAAACCACAGGTGCGACTTGTAAACGGCTTTATCGATAAGTACGGTGGAGAGCGAGTCCCTCTGGTAGAAGCTTCCTGTCGGAACAAGGAACTCTTCAAGCATTTTTCTGCTGTTTGCCAGGGCTATCCGCCTCGGGCTGAGCGAACAGAGCCATAGTGTGCTGTCAAGTGCATAACACTGACGGCCGCCTATCATTTCAGTTGATCTACTGTTGGCTTTGAGAAACGATTCAGGGAGTTTTGCTGAAAACGGACCCCAGGCGATTCCGAGAAAGTCCTGTTGTTTGTACCCATGGCGTTTGAAGCTGACCAGCAGGGTGTCCAGGTCAATCGCGGGGTTGATATTTGCCGCTTTCATGAGGGTATCGAGCCTCCCTTTCGGCTGGAAGAGCGGCGCCTTTTTCAGGGAATCCGGAATGATTTCAAGCCATAGCCTGCTCTGGCGGATATCTTTAAGACCGATGTAGATAAGGGCATCCGACTTTCCCGGAATGTGATCGATGACTGTTTTAAGCTCGGGGCTTAAGGGTTCCGGTTGAAGCCGTGCTTTCGGCCAGTTGATCCAGAGAACAACGGCAAGAAAGCAGAGCATGCTGATTACGCTGATCGATATGAGCAGTCCCACACCTTTTTTCAGTGAGCGCTTTTCGGGTTTTGCTTCAGGTCCGGCATTCCTCTCCATGCATCAACTGATTAAGAATTGTTTTTGATTGCCAGGCGGGCAAGCGCATCGCAGCGGTTGTTGTACGGGTTGTCGCTGTGTCCCTTTACCTTGTGAAAGGTAACGTTATGCAACTTAATCAACTTCAGGATTTTTTGCCAGAGATCGATGTTTTCCACATTTTTTTTTGCCGCTGTTTTCCAGTTGTTGGCGGTCCATCGTTTCAGCCATCCTTCATTGACGGCATTGACCAGATAGCTGGAGTCGCTGTAGAGATCGACCTTACAGGGCTCCTTGAGCGCTTCGAGCGCCTCTATAGCCGCGGCAAGTTCCATGCGGTTATTTGTCGTTGCCGGCGAGAATCCTGAAATTTCGCGGGTGGAAGAGCCGTACATCAGGAGCGCACCCCAGCCGCCTTTTCCGGGATTGCCGCTGCAGGCGCCGTCCGTGTATATGATTATGTTTTTTTCCATCGACAAAAAAAAGCCCAACTTTTGATGGTTGAGCCTTTATGGGATATTGAAAATCTTTGACGTTATGCCTGTGCTTTACCTGACCAGTTTTGCGAGTTCGGCGGTCCCTGTCTTGGCGATAATTTTCATGGCTTTGGCTGAAAGCTTGACCTTTACAAACCGTTTTTCCTCTTCTATCCAGATTCTTTTGGTGTGGAGGTTCGGTTCAAAACGGGTGCGGACGTGGTTGTTCGCATGAGATACCGTATTGCCGTATATGGGTCTTTTACCGGTCAGTAAACAAACTTTGGACATGGTGTAATCAATTGGTGTTAAAAAAACGAACAGGAATATAGCAATAGTTTTATAAACCGGAAACCTATTGTTTCACCGTGGACTATAAATTGTCCCGATTGACGATCAGAACTCCTCTCACGGCCGGATGCCGACCGCACATACCATCATGGATAAAACGTAGAGCAGTGTGCCGAAGGCATTGTACCAGACAGCTTTCTCCCTGGGATGGTCAATCAGGATTTTCTGCATCGGAAGCTGCCCTGCAAGCAGGAGCAGTGCTATCGTGGTTGGGATATAGGAGGCTCTGGCAACCAGAATGGCGATGGCGGCAAGCTGCGCCGCGTCCATGATGACGGATGCGAGAATTGCGGCTTTTTTCTCCCCGAGCTGTACCGGGATTGAGGCAACCTTGCGAATGTTGTCGCCGACCACCGATTTGAAATCGTTGAGAGTCATGATGCCGTGCGCACCCAGAGAGAAGATGATGGCAAGTGCGATGGTCTCTGTTGAAGGAATACCCTGGGTGATGGCAAAACTGCCCGTCAGCCAGGCGACTCCCTCATAGGCAAGCCCGACAATGAGATTGCCGAACCAGCCGTTTCTCTTGGCCCTGATCGGAGGTCCGGAATAGGCGTGCGACATGAGCACCCCGACAAATGCAATGGCGACGACATAGGGATGAATCGACAGAGCGACAAGAAATCCGGTAAGGATAAGACCGAATGTAATCAGCCAGCTTGCCGATTTTGAAATTTTACCGGCAGGAATCGGACGGTCGGGTTCATTGATTGCGTCAACTTCCCGGTCGAAGTAGTCGTTCATGGTTTGCGACATGGCGCACATGAGAGGACCGGCAAGAATGATGCCCCGGAAGAGAATAGACCAGTTATCGGCAATATTTTCACCCGTTGATACCACTCCGCAGGCAAATGCCCACATTGGAGGGAACCATGTGACCGGTTTCATGAGCGGAAGAACAGCAGAGGGCTCGATTCTGAAGCCGGGTTTATTGACATTCTCAAGAGCCTGCTGGATGGTCTTCTGCCGGGCTGCGCTCACTCCTGACAGGTGAAGCTTTTCGCTGATGCTCTGATGCATTTCAGGGTTTAGCGTATTGCGTCCGTTCATGGGTGTAATGGTTCTCGCTTCGGCTTAAACAAGGCAGACAGTATACAAGTTTTCCGGCAAAAAGATAAGCATTTAGTTGACTGCCAACCTGTATTTTTCCGAGAGTTCGGCGTTTATTTTCAGGATTCCGTTAAATTTAACGGTGGCATTCCCGCTTTCAAGAGCCTCTTTAGACATAATCATTCCATCATTAATGCAGAGTGCTTTTCCTGAAACATAACAGGCCATGGCGGAGGTGTACAGGGCTGCATCAATGTATGCTGCCGGAGCGCTTCCGTCAAGGATTCCCTTTATAATGGCCGCGTTTTCATGCTTGTTTCCTCCCTGGATGTCTGCAAGGGCATGTCTTGTCAGTCCGAAATCTTCAGGATAAACGGTATGCCGGCAAATGCATCCTCTCTCTATCTCGATAATATGCGTCGGCCCGTTGGGGCTTGGTTCATCGAGAGCCACGCCCTCTTCTGTCATGGAGTGAACGACCATCGCATGGCGGGTCTCTGTCTGCAGCAGCACGTCGGCGTAGAGTTCCATGATCTCAGGGTTGAAAACTCCGACAAGCTGACGTTTTGCCCTTGCCGGGTTTATCAGCGGACCGAGAATGTTAAAGATGGTCCTGATGCCCAGTTCCGTGCGGATATGGGAGACCCTCTTCATTGAGGGGTGGTAAAGGGGGGCAAAAAGGAAGGCAAAACCTGTCCGGTCAAAGAGTTCCTTAGTCGCTTCAGGAGGCAGGTTTATGGCAAAGCCGAGAGCTTCAAGAACGTCGGCGCTTCCGCAGCTGCTTGTTACCGATCGGTTTCCATGCTTGGCAATAAGGACCCCTGCACTGTTGGCAATGATTGATGCCATCGTTGAAATATTAAAGGTCCCGGCATGATCTCCTCCGGTGCCGCAGGTATCGACAGCGTTGTCATCAAGCGCTATCCCGGTTGATTTTGCCATCAGGCTGTAGTATGCGCCGGCAGCCTCATCCGGGGTAATGCCGTTTTTCTGCTGCAGGGCAAGCAGGGCGGCAATGACAATGTCGGAAAAGTTGCCGTTCATGATATTGTTCATGCAGAGCGTCATTTCCTCCTGCGAAAAATGCCCGCCGTTGAGCAGCTTCTGAAGCAATTCCTTTTGCGGCATAACTAATAAATGGTTGGCAAATGAAACGGAATATTCGTAAATGTAAATTATAAGAAGAATTGATCGTATTTCAAGTACCCATTTCGATATACCGCACTCTGGCGGGGGTTCTCTTTTTTTATCAGGTAACAGCCTTCTGGATATGGATAGTCAGCAGCAAAGATTCTACCGTGAAGAAGCCTTGAGGATGGTTCTGGAGAAAATGATGAGCCGGGCGCTTGATGCCTGTATTGTTACCGATCTTTCCTCTATCCGGTGGCTCACCGGATTCAGCGGTTCAAGTGCGAGACTTCTTGTTACACCGGGAAAAAGCTGGCTGTTCACTGATTTCCGCTACAGGGAGCAGGCTGCCAGTGAGGTGGTGGTGGCTGAAACGGTTATTGCGGCTGACGGCTTTGCTGCAGAGCTGAATTCGGGGAGTTATCCTCTCGGTGAAACCGTTGCCCTGCAGTCTGATACGGTGACATGGCATGAAGCTTCACGGCTTATCGAACAGCTTCATGGCCGGCAGCGGGTGATACCGGTCGACTCGTTTTTCGATGAGTTCAGGATGCTCAAGAATGACATCGAGATCAGAAAGATGCGCTGTGCAGCGGAAATCACCGAACAGGCGTTTGAAAAAACGCTGTCACTGATCACTGCGTCAGCTACAGAACTCGATATTGCCGCGGAGATCTCCTTTCAGCATAAGAAACTTGGTGCGGAAAAGGACTCCTTCAGTCCGATAGTGGCTGCCGGACCCCGTTCCGCCATGCCGCATGCCAGCCCTACGAAAGCGCATCTCAAGCCGGGCGAGCTGATTGTCATCGATATGGGATGCGTTTATGAAGGTTATGCTTCCGACCAGACCAGGACCGTTGCACTTGGCAGGGTTTCAGAAGAAGCCCGCCGGATTTACCGGATTGTCCGGGAGGCGCAGGAACTCGGCATTGCTTCGGCACGGTGCGGCATGACGGGCAGGGAGCTTGATGCTGAAGTTCGCCGCTATATCGCCGGTCATGGTTATGCAGACGAGTTTGGTCATGGTCTCGGCCATGGTGTCGGTCTTGAAGTGCATGAGGAGCCCAGGATAAGCCCGAAAGGGGAGGTGGTTCTGCAGGAGAATATGGTTTTTACCATTGAGCCAGGTATATACCTTGCCGGCAGATTCGGTGTCCGCATTGAGGACACCGTGGTCATGGGAGCTCAGGGTGCAGATCCGTTTCAGCGCTTCAGCAAAGAACTGATAGAATTATAACGTTTCTTAAAACCCCGCAGACGATGAAGAGCTTGTATTGCATGGTCATTACTACGGCTCCCGATCGACAGGAAGCTGAAAACCTTGCGGAAGGCATCCTCAATAACCGCCTTGCGGCCTGTATCCAGATGACCGATATCAGGAGCTTTTTTCTCTGGGAAGGAGCACTGCAGAAAGATGATGAAGTTGTCCTCTGCATCAAAACCACAGAAGCCCGTTACCGGGATCTTGAAGCCTATATCGCGGAGTATCACTCCTATGATGTTCCGGAGATCATCAAACTGCCCGTTACCGGCGGACTGCCCGGCTATCTCAGCTGGCTTGATTCAACGACTGGTGGCGATTGGGAAGGAAAAAAGATTACGAACCCGAAGAACAAATAGGATCAAAAGGGAATACCTGGAAGATTCACTTTCTCCGGGCTTTTCACTCTCTTTGCAGCAGGGCCCTGATTTCAGCCGTAAGGGAGGCCATGACCAGAAGCGGGCCGGCGTTGCGCTCGATGGCGCGGATAGCGTCTTCGATAATTGTTGAGATTTGAAGGAAATCGGGATCGGGGAAGTTTTTTGCAAAACGGTCGATTGCGTCGGAAATGTCCGGGTTGTTCAGTTCCTGAAAGTCCGGGTTGATCCTGCGGTGGTTGACGTCCTGAAAGAAGAGCAGGAGAGCTGCGAGAAAGAGCGTGAGTTCGCTGCGTGAAAGGTTTCTGGCGTTCTGCTCGCATGCCGCGACGGCTTCGTGAAACCGGCTTGGCGTCAGGACTGTTCGCAGGTAATCGAGTGCCTGGTTCCGGAGCAGAATGGTTGGTGTTTCCGAAAGGTTTGCGTCGCGGTTGTTGATAAGCTCCCAGGCAAGCCTGAGGTTCCCTCTGGAAAAGCTGATAATAGAACTCAGTTCCGGATCGATGATTTCAGGGCGGTTTTCCTGCAGCCACAGCCGCAGTTCCGCAGCGGTTACCCGGGAAAACTTCACGGACTGGCATCTCGAGCGGATAGTCGGAAGCAGCGTTTCGGGCCTCGATGAAACAAGAATGAAGACCACGTGGGCCGGTGGTTCCTCAAGCAGTTTCAGCAGTTTGTTAGCTGCTGAAGGGTGCAATCTTTCTGCCTGTGAAATAATGAAAATCTTTTTTGTTCCTTCGCCCGGCATGAAAGATGCCTTATGCTGAAGAGAGACAATCTGTTCGGTCAGAATGCCCATGGAGCGCTCCATGGCGGGGGAGAAATAGGGATTCTGCTTTTTTTGTTCGAGCAGCGCATTGTACCTTTCCCGTGCCTCTGCAAAGCGTTTGTTCTCTTTTTTTGCGGAGTCGCCCGGATCAAGCAGTGCCGATTCCACTGGAAAGATATACTCCACGTTCTGATGCATGAAGGAACGGACCTGAAGGCAGTCAGGGCATGTCCCGCATGATCCTTCAGTATCCGGTGTATTGGCGGAGCGGCAGCAGAGGATTGAAGCGATTTCAAATGCTGCGGACTCTTTTCCCGACCCTTCCGGGCCGGTGAAAAGGTAGGCATGAGCAAAGCGTCCGGTTTCGAGCGCCTTTCGCAGGACGCGAATCTGCTGTTTCTGACCGATAATGTTTTTCCAGCTCATACCTGTCCTGCCGCGTTCAGATAAAGGTCAGCCAGTTGTATGGATCTTCGCCGGTCTGGACAATTTTCAGGTAGTTATACTGGAGCGCTTCGGTGATCGGTCCCCGTTTTTCATTGCCGATCGGGTATTTGTCTACACTTCTGACCGGGGTGATCTCTGCAGCGGTTCCGGTCAGGAATACCTCGTCGGCAACATAGAGGGCTTCACGTGGAATGAGCGTTTCACGGACTTCATAACCGAGTTCTTTTGCGATATGCATGACAGCATAGCGGGTAAATCCGGGCAGAATCGACTGGGCCGACATGGGTGTATAGATGATGCCGTCGCGGATAACAAAAATATTTTCGCCGCTTCCTTCAGAGACGTAGCCGTTGACGTCGAGCGCCAGTCCTTCAGCATAGTCATCCATCAGGGCTTCCATTTTGATGAGCTGCGAGTTAAGGTAGTTGCCGCCGGCTTTTGCCCATGCAGGCAGGGTGTTCGGGGCCGGTCTGTTCCATGAAGAGACCCGGACATCAACACCCGTTTCCAGAACATCTTCTCCAAGGTAGGAGCCCCACTCCCATGTCGCGATGGCGACTTCTATCGATGCCCGGTGAGGATTGACGCCGAATGCGCCCTGTCCCCGGTATACCAGCGGCCGTATGTAGCAGGATTTGTGACTGTTGGCATGGATTGTGCTGATTACGGCGTCTTTCAGTTCCTTCTCGGAGTAGGGAATTTCGATACGGTATATTTTCGCCGAGTCCCTCAGACGTTTGATGTGTTCGTCCAGAAAGAGCACTGCAGAGCCTTTAAGGGTTTCATAGCAGCGGATTCCTTCAAAGATGGATGAACCGTAGTGGACGACATGTGACAGAATGTGTATTTTAGCGTCATTCCAGTCAATCAGTTCGCCATTCATCCAGATTTTAGCAGACTTGTTCATGATGCAGGCTTTGGATGTTAAATCATTAACGGTACGAAACTAAAAGATAGCTTGTTTTGTATTTTTTAAAAGAAAAAGCGGCTGTTTTTATGCAGTTGCCGCGGTGACCGGCTCTCTCAGGAAGTCGTGCAATCCATGCCGAAAAAACTCCGCCGCCTGCTGCCGGGAGTTTTTTCGGACCGGATAAATGATCAGTATATTCTTTCGTAAACGCCGTCCACCTCGCGCAGAATCGGGTCGTACATAACGGGCTTGCGTCCGAAGCAGATGCCGAGCGATTCATACATGGCGACATGGTCGAGATCGACATGGCGCTGCATGATCGCCTTGCCGGATTCAATGAATTCAATCTTGCGTCCTTTTACCTTGGAGATCGTGACACCGGTCTTTCCATCGAGAAGGAGCAATATGGCGGCTGCACCGGCTTCGAAGCCGAAGTTGATGTCATATGCCGAAGAGTTGCCTGAACGGACAAGATGTCCGGGCTGGATAACGCGAACTTCGGGAATCTCGTAAATCCCTTCGACGAACATGCCGGTCTCTTTCATGAAAAGCGGCATGGCCGGGTCGGCTTTCATTCTCTTCTGGATCTGCTGGCAGGTGAATTTTCCTGCCCCGGCAAGTTTTTTGTGACCGAAGGCGTCAACGCCTGCCGATTCATCGACAATGTCGCTGCCGTCGGCGTTTTTCAGTCCTTCAGCCACAACAATGGTGTAGGTGCCGCTATGGACATCGTTCTCCCTGATCCTGCGGGTAAAGCGCTCTTTCAGGTGTTCATAGACAATATCCCAGTCCGCAGGAATTTCAGGAATGAGAATACAGTCAGCTTCCGCTGCGATACCGCTCCGGAAAGCTGTATGGCCGGCATAACGGCCGAATACTTCGGTGACAAGCACCCTGTTGTGGGTTTTGCCCGTTGTTTTAAGGTCGTGCACAAACTGCGCGATCCGGTTTATGGTCGAGTCGCCTCCGACCGAGTAGGTCTGCAGGTCGAGGTCCATGGTTTTCGGAGCGTGGATGCACTGAATTCCGTTCTGGTTGAGATCGACCATGACACTGCCTGAATCGTCTCCGCCGCTTATAACGAGAGCGTCCAGTTCAAATTTCTTCATGCCGGCCTTGATGCGGTTGTACTTTTCGGGATTGCTTATCGCCTTGATCTTGACTCTTGAATGTCCCGCTTCGGATCCGGCAAAACTTGCATCGAACCGGTCGAGACGCTTCAGGTCAAGACGGACGATGTGCTCCTGATCAAGAAGATTGTATAAACCCGCGTAACCGTTGGGTATGATATAAAGTTCAAGGTCTTTTGACAGAGCCATCATCGCTGCGCCTTTAAGCACAGCATTGAGCCCGCCACAATCCCCGCCGCTGGTAAGGATGCCAATTTTTTTCAATGTTGCTCTCTCCTTCGATGCTCAGGTTAGTTTTTGATGGCTGAATTTATTTATTTGTCAGGAAAGAATGTTTCCTGCTTCTGGCAATCAAGATAGATTTTTTGTCTGATTTTTCAACGACAAGCCTCAAAATTAACAGCAGATGCTTCCGGTAATGCCTGATATGCGGATTTCTTCATGAACTATATGGATGAGGCGAGGATTGCCTTTGTGCATCTCAGGGAGAGGAAGCGCCAGACTCTTCTGACCGCACTCGGTGTGGCTGTAGGATCAGCAATGCTGGTTACAACCATCTCTGTTGCCCGGGGATCGTCATCGAACGTTGTGGCAAAGGTTATCGACACTGCTCCGCATGTTGTTATCAGCGCGGAACGGGTAACTCCTCTGGTGCCTGACAATATCATCGTGCAGAATGGGGGCAGGGTGGCGATGGTGACCAAAAACATTACCCCTGATCGTCAGGATGTCATCAAAAACTACGCGGGCGCAGTCCGGGGCATCCGGAGTGTCAAGGAGCTGCTGAGTATTTCTCCCTTTGTTCTCAGCAAAGTCATAGCACGCAATAAAACCCGTGTTACGCCCTGCGTGGCCCGTGGTGTTGTGCCGCAGCTTGAATCCGAAATTGCGGGATTGAAGAAGAACCTGATCGAAAAAAACGCCCTTGAAGAGCTGGCCTATACTCCGGGCGGTATTCTGGTCGGAGACCTTCTTGCCAAAAAGCTCAATGCCGGTTACCGAACCCGGATTGTGCTGGTGACAAAAAACAGTGAAGAGTTTCCCGTGACGGTGGTCGGGCGCTTCAGCAGCGGTTTCAATGGAAAGGATGAGCGGGAGGCATATATCAATCTCTCCCTTGCCCAGAGAATGGAGGGAATCTCCCCCAATTCGGTGACCGGTATCGGCCTGCGGACGGCTCATGTTGAGCGTGCGGCAGAGACCGCCGCAAAGGTTGAGGCGTTGACCGGATATAACAGTGAGAGCTGGGATGAAACCAACCGCAACGTTATCGAGTTCTATAACCGCAATGCCTTGATTACGCTGGTTCTTGTCGGATTTGTCTTTATTGTGGCCGGTCTGGGTGTTTCATCCGTCATGACTACGGTAGTGCTTCAGAAGGTCAAGGATATAGCCATCATGCGCTCCATGGGGGTTCAGCGGGGAAGCATCACCCGTATTTTCATGTTTGAAGGATTCATCATCGGAGTTATCGGCGTGCTTATCGGCAGCCCTCTGGGACATCTGATCTGCCATTTGGTATCTGCAATCCGTTTTGAGGCAAGTACCGCAGGGGTGCTGAAAAGCGACCGGATCAATCTTATCGAATTGCCCGACGCCCACCTGATTGTAATCGGATTCGGTATACTGATAGCCGTCATATCCTCCCTGAGCCCGGCAAGAAAAGCAACACGCTATATGCCGGTAAGAATTCTCAGGGGCGAAGTAGGGGCTTAAGCCCTGCTGATAATGCAGACTGCATGGGCAGCAGCGCCTTCCTCCCTTCCTATGTAACCGAGCTTTTCATTTGTGGTTGCCTTGACAGAGACCGTTTCGATCTCAACGCCGAGACAGCGTGCAATGTTTTTGCGCATGTCGGTGATGTAGGGAGCGATTTTCGGCGCTTCAAGAAGCAGCATCGCATCGACGTTCACCGTCCTGTAACCGTTCTTTTCAAGCAGTTTTCCGACCTGTTTGAGCAGGATCATGCTGTCGATATCCTTGAATTCCATGCTTGTATTGGGAAAGTGAAGACCGATATCACCCAGTGCTGCCGCACCGAGAAGGGCATCACTGACGGCATGAAGCAGGACATCGGCATCGCTGTGGCCGTCAAGTCCTTTTCCTCCGGGGATATGAACCCCGCCGATCACAAGTTTCCGGCCTTCAGCAAACGGGTGCACATCGATACCGATTCCAATACGCATGGTCATAGATTTTTAAGGGTTTCCAAGGTCTCAAAGATAGAATAAATCGGGAAAAATCAGAAGAGGAGAGTATCGCTGCAGCTCAACAAAAGTAAAGCGGGGAAGCAGGTTTTTCCGGATCTCAAAACAGGGCGCCGTAATCTGCACCTGAGAGGCTTTCGAAAGGGGAGAGGATAAAGATAATATCGTTAACCGGTTATGAGGCTGCCGCAGTACTCCCTGAATGAAGGCGCACCGGGAGCTGAAAAATACTGTTCAATGGCTGTAGCCACTTTTTCTCCGATATCGGGATAGACAAAGTTCATGGTTCCGATCTGCACAGCGCTTGATCCGGCAAGGAGAAACTCCATGGCATCCTCGAACCCCGCGATTCCTCCCATTCCTACAACCGGAATCGATACTGCCTTGTAGACTTCCCACACTTTAGCCAGGGCAATCGGCTTGATCGCCGGACCTGAAAGTCCGCCGGTAATGTTTTTCAGCAGCGGCCGGCGGGTTTTATAGTTAATTGCCATGCCCACAACGGTGTTGATGAGAGAGACCGAGTCGGCTCCGGCTTCTTCGGCGGCAAGGGCGATTGAGCTGATGGACGTGACGTTCGGCGTGAGTTTTATCATGAGGTGCCGGGCGGTGAGTCTGCGCAGTTCCGAGACGATTTCAAAGGTCGCCTCCCTGCTGACCCCCATAATCATGCATTCTCCCTTGACGTTCGGACAGGAAAGGTTGATTTCGTAGCCGTCGAGACATTCGACGCCGTCAAGTCTTGAGACGATCTCGCAGTATTCATCGATCGATCTTCCGGCAATATTGACGATGACAGCGGTATCCAGCTGACAGAGAAAAGGAACTTTTTCTGATATGAAGCGTTCCAGTCCGACGTTGGCCAGTCCGATGGCATTAACCATGCCCGACGGGGTTTCAGCGATGCGTTGGGGGGGATTGCCTGTTCTCGGTTCGAGGGAAATAGCCTTGGTTACCAGACCTCCGATTCTGGAAAGATCGCATAGCCGACTGAGTTCTTCCCCGTATGAGACAGTGCCCGATGCAAGGATGACCGGGGATTTCAGCTCAAGACCGCGACCGAGAGAGACTGCAGTGCAGGGCAGTGATTTGGCGGTTTCGTGCTGACTCATGTTGTTGCTGTTCTTGACAATTGGCTGATAGGCGTCATGGTGCTACTCTATACGTTTACCCCTACCCCTGTCCGTTACCGTGCCGGTTCAGGGGTAAAAAGGGCATGACAGCCTTTCTGAGGTTCAGTTCGCTTTTCTGTTCAGATAGTAGCGGGTCGCATAGTCACGGACCATCCTGTGCGTGTTGTATTCCGGAGCTATGGTTGCAATGGCATTCCGGATTTTCCTGATCCAGTTTACCGGTATGTTATTTTCGTTCCGGTTGTAAAAAGTCGGAATGATCTGGTTTTCCAGAACGGAGTAGAGCTTTTCAGCGTCAAAACTGTCCTGTTCCTCATGGTTTTCAAAGGATTCACCGTTGCCGATCGAAAAGCCGTTTTCTCCGTTATAGGCTTCAGGCCACCAGCCGTCGAGCACACTGAAATTCAGCCCGCCGTGCAGTACGG
>Ga0268284_1001079_pt1 | contig 15248 bp, 8 predicted proteins | sample saktaG_14_FD_190137 | JGI IMG/M metagenome (GOLD analysis project Ga0268284, IMG submission 190137) | Saline water microbial communities from Sakinaw Lake, British Columbia, Canada - sak_2013_06_06_40m | ecosystem: Environmental > Aquatic > Non-marine Saline and Alkaline > Saline ... | reverse complement strand
AATGATCCCGACAATCTCGGAATCGCTGACATCAACTACTGGGTCGTCGAGGGGAATGTGGGCGCGGTCGAGAAGTTCACCCGCAACGGCGGCGCCTCGATCCAAGCCCGGAGGATCGGCTCCGTTCCGGCCGGAAACAAGTAACGGGTAGAATGACGATGAATCGCTGCCCAATCACCTCCAGCATGCGACGCTTGTAGGAAAGAAAAATACACCCCCAAATGGAGGAATACAAACTGAACAAACGAGCAGCCAACACACTTTCCGTCCTGCTGCTGGGGCTGTTGATTGCGCCAGGAATGGCTGCGGAAAGCGAGAACGTCGCCCCTCTGCGGTTATCCAACTCTTTGCCCCCGGAGCTTGCCTGCTGGTTCTGGGGTGACGCGGATTTTGCGCCGGAAGGTTACAAAGAGAAGCTCGATCTTTTTGGCCAACACACTTCGTTCACGCTGTTGACCGCATCCTTCCGCGCCGGGCGGCGGGAACCGCTCACCGACCCCGCAGTCTTCGAGCAGGTCAAGCAGGCCGTCGTGTATGCCAAGAGCAAGGGCATCGGAATCGTGCCTGAGTTTAGCATGTGGAGCGATTTGACCGGGTTTCTCCGGGCTTATCCTGATGAACTTTGTTATGTGGTGTCGCTGCAGCCGATTCAGATGGCCGAAGGCGGGCGAAACGAAGTGGTGATCGCGTCACAGGCGTTTGCCGGTTCCCCGTCGCTGAATTACGAGCCTGGCTGCAGGCCGGACATCAAGCTGCCTCCCGCCCGATTGCTGAGAGCCTACAGCTATGAACTGGCGGGCGGGGTCATCAAGGCCGGATCGCTGGTGGATGTTTCGCCCCTCTGCCGGCAGTCCGTTGCGCCGGACGGCTCTCTAACAGTAAGCGTGGAGTGGCAACCATCGTTGCTAGGGAAAACCGTGGTCGTGCTGGGCGCATCGCCTGGCTGCCTGGCCGAGATCTTTGCGCCTCACTACAACGAATTCCAGGAGAAGATTCTCGCACGCTATGCCGGGGTAGGATTGGCTGGCGCGTGCAAGGATGAAGGTGGAGATCCGGCCGTTGGGCTGGAGAAGCTTCCCTGGTCCACTTACCGGCAGGGGGCCTATCAGAAAGCCACTGGCGGCAGGGACCTGCTGGCCGATTTCTTGCTGATGCGAACGGGTGAGCAAGGGCGCGAAGCGGAGCGCCAGTTGGCCATCAATCACCACCTGGAAATGGTGCGCCGGCAGAATGCTGATGTCGAAGCCGCCTTCTATGATCTCGTCAAGAAATGCCTGGGCCCCAAGGCATTCGTCGGCACGCATCCCACCTGGATATCAGACCCTAACAATCAAGGCGAGTATCAACGGAACGGGCTGGACTGGTGGGAGGTCAAACGTGACATCGCGCAAACGGACGAGGAAATTCCATTCTGCGTGGGCACGGCGCTGAGCAAGAAGTGGGGCAGCCCGTTTTGGTTGAACATGTATTACAGCGAAAGTCTGGAAGCCTACCGCCAGCGTCTCTGGAAATACGCGTCCAGCGGCGGGCGGATGAATTTCCACCCGATCTGGCCCGCCCAGAATTTTACAGGTGACTACTTGTCTCTGCACAAGTCGGCGTTGATGCGCGGCGAGCAGCGGATTCGCTTGCTCAACCTGATATCAAAAAGCCCGCTGGACTGTCCGGTCGCCGTGGTGTTCGGCCACGCGGCCACCATGAACTATGCCGGTGCGCACTTTCAGGACAGCGGATCCCGCCTGGCAGATGCGTTTTGGGCGGCGGGCATCCCGGCGGACCTGATCCCTAGCAGCGAGATCGAGAGCCAATCGCTGAAGGTCGATTCAGATGGTTATGTTAGATATGGGGAACAACGCTACGCCGCCGTGGTTCTCTATCATCCCGAGTTCGAGAAAACCGTCTCGGCGGACTTTTGGCAACGGGCGGCAAAGGGCAGATCGGCGCTGTACCGGATGGGGAACTGGACTCGCGATTTTGACGCCAAGCCGGTCGAGGGTGACAAACTGCTGCCGGCCGGCATGACCCTGGTTGCGGATGACGGGAGTTGTGTGGATGGGGTTGTCCGGGATCTGAAAGGGCGCGGGATCGAACTGCAACAGGCGGGAAAACTGGACGGCCACTGCCGATTGTTAGACGGCACGCGGATCTTCATCGCGGCGGACAAAACGATGGAGGGCGATCCCCTGCGAAAGACGACCGTGATCGGCAACACAAAGATCGCTTTCGATGCAGAGGGGCTGGCCGCGGTGCGCCTTGACAGCAACGGGCTGCCGGAGGCACTGGCCGGCGGCGGCGTGAGAAGCTTCACTGTTGGTGAGTTGAAGATCGCGTCTGAAACACCTTATGATTTCGCGCTCTGGAAGGATGGTGCCGGACACTGGCGCGGCGTCTTGCAGGGATGGAACGGCCCGGTCCCGGATGACCTCAAGCGCATCACGGCGGATTGGCAGCGGCTGGCTGTTAGCGGAGCCGCTCAACCTGCGGATTCGCCCAAGATCGATTCGACAGCACTCCGGTCGCCAACCAACATTCCCCCCGTCCTCGGTGCGTGGTTTCCGCAGGAGTCGGAGATGCGGCCGGACGGGTACAAGGACTATCTCGATGCGATGGCCGACCACTCGCATTACAACCTGCTGACGACCTCGATGCGCAACGGCGGGCGTCAGATGATTGACCCTGACGTGCATGACTGGTTCAAACAGGCGGCGATCTACGCACGGCAAAAGGGCATCGGCATGGTCCTGGAACTCGATGTCCGTCATTCGATTCCCGCCTTCAAGAATCGATACCCGGATGAATTGCAGGAGCGGCTCTGGCTTCAAGAGTTCACGCTTCCCGAGAGCGGAGTTATTCTAACAGACGTCTCCTATCCGTGCGGGCATGGTGACGCGATCTGCGGCGCAGGCGCGATCGCCATTCGCCTGGAGCGAGCCTACAGTTATGTGAAGACCGCTGCGGGCATCGACCCTGATACGGTCACCGACGTCACTGTTTCCTGCAAGACGTCAAAGACCGAGCCCCGCAGTTTTTCCGCCGCCCTCTCGTGCGGCCCGGGCGTCAAGGATCGCAAAGTGTGCATCATCGCCCGGGTCACTTGCGAATATCCGGCATTGTTCAGCCCGCATCTGATCCCCTTTGAGGAGGAAACGATCCGCCAGTATGCCGACCTGCCGCTGGCCGGGCTGATGAAGGACGAATGGGGATTTCCGGTGTGCGGCGACGGCAATCCCGGGAAGAACGGGTTCTGGTTCTCCCGCTGGCAAGCCGACGCTTATGCCAAAGCCAGCGGCGGCCGCGACTTGGTCCGCGACTCGTTGTTGATGTGCTTTGGGGAACGGGGCCGGGAGGGCCAGCGCCAGGCGTCCGTCAATCATGTCATGGAGCTTCATCGCCTCCGCAACACCGAGATCGAACAAGCATTCTATCGCTCAACAAAGGCCACCTTTGGCCCCGACTCCTTTGTCGGCACGCATGACACGGTCATCCCCTACCCCGATGCCCGCGAGTTTGAGCGGAACGGGCTGAACTGGTGGACCGCGACGCGCAGCTACGCTCAATCCGACGAGACCACGCCCTACAGTTGCCGCACGTCGATGGCGAAAAAGTTCGGTGCCCCGTGGTATAACCAATGGTACGCCCCCACGCCGGAATCCTACGAGAAGCTGATCTGGAGTTATGCATTGGCCGGCGGGCGGATGAATTTTCATGTTCTCTGGGACGGCCCTAATCCAGTTTCGGAACTTGGCAAGAAGCTCCTGCGCAGCCCTGTGATTCGCGCCGACTGCCGGATCCGTCTGCTCAATTTCATTTCCGCGGCACCGGTCGATTGTCCCGTGGCCGTGATCTTCGGCCACGCCGGCGCGATGAATTGGGCGGGACCTGCTTATGACGATGTGGGCATGGAACTAACCGACGCCTTCTGGCGCGCCGGGTATTACGCGGACCTGATTCCCACAAGCGAGTTGCGCGATTCCGCGTTGCGGGTTGACGCCGACGGGAACATCTGGTTCGGGCGACAGCGCTATGCGGCCGTGGTTCTCTATCATCCCGAGTTCGAGAACGCCACCACCGCCGGGTTCTTCCAGAAAGCCGCTAAAGGAAAGACCCTCCTTTATCGTGTCGGCGACTGGACCCAGAACTTCGAAGCCAAACCATTCGACGGAAACGCTGCTCTGCCTGCTCGGATGAAAGTTGCCCGCGACATCAACGGTTGTGCCGAAGCGGTCCTCGCCGAACTGCGCGCAGCGGGAGTCGAAACGCAGACCTGCGCAACTGTGACGCTTCCCAGGTGGGGCAGTCTGGGCCTGACGTCAGCCGCGCTGCCTTCGTCCGGAAACTGCCGGCTCGTGGACGGCACGGTCATTCTCGCGTCCGGCCAGAATGACGTGAGGGGCGACCCGATCCAGAAGACCATCAAAGTAGATGGCCACGAAGTCGCCTTCGACGCTGTCGGTGTGGCGGCTGTACGGCTGGACAAAGACGGCAAGCTCGAAGCCCTCGCCGCAGGCGGATTGAAGCGGTTCGCGGTCGGAAAAACAAAGATCGAATTGCCACAACGCGCCGATGTTGCCTTATGGAAAGACGAGAAGGGTATCTGGCAGGGCGTGCTGCAGGACTACGAGGGAGAGGTGCCCGCAGACCTCAAGGCGATCACAGCCCATTGGCTGCGGCTGAGCGTGCCCCGGCCGCTTGAACTATAATATGAAAAGGAAACACACCATGCTTGTCGGCCTCGTCGCGCTGATAACTGCAACAACCCTTTTTGGGGCTGAAGAATCCCGCACCGGGGCAGAGGATAAGTTCCCGATCCGCGACCCCCAGTGTGATATTCCGATACTCGCGCCATGGTTTCCCGGTACGGACTCCAGTTCGGAACCAGGCGGATACCACGAGTACATCGATATGATCGCGGAGCATTCCGATTACACGATCATCGGGGCCGACTGCAATCGGCTGGGGCGAGACAGGGCGTACCAGCGGCAATATATGAAAGAGGCGGCGGCTTATGCGAAAGGCAAAGGTAACGGCGTAGCTCTGTACGTGTCCATACCGCACTTCATCGGCGAATTTGCCGGGGCCTATCCTGCAGAGATGCAGGAGCGGCTGGACTGCAAGAGAGAGGAAGTAAGCAGGATATGAAAACATTGGCGGATAGGACGTATAAGCCGCGTTTCGCCGGAAGGGTCTGTGTATGCCGCCGGCGGATAGCGTGCGCATGGCTGGCCGGTTGCCTGTGTCTGCCGCTGCCGGCCGCGGCGGATGCCGCAGCGTACCGGTCGCTGCAAGTCGAGTTGTCAGGTCAGGAACACAACGCCATCAAGACCTCGTGGCCGGGAATCGGTTGCTGGTTCTGGACAGCACAGGAGTTCAAACCTGAGGGTTATAAGCTGTTTCTCGATCAGCATGCCAGACATTCCGCTTTCAAGCTTTTGACCACAAGCATTCGTTACCCGGCCGAGGTGTCCGACCCTAAAGTGCATGACCAGATCAAGGCGGCGGCGGTATACGCGCGCAGCCTGGGGATGGGGATCGTCATGGAGTTGGATGCGCCGTTCGCCAGGATACTGTTTGCGGAGAAATACCCGGATGAACTCCAGGGACTGGTTCGCTTGCGCGACGTAGTGTTGCAGGGCGTCGGCGAGGTAAGCCTGGCAGTTGAACCGCTCAACGGCGGCACGTATGGTTTCTATACGAAGGGTTTTGATTCCATGGCCGGACGCTTACTGCGCGTCTATTCCTATTCCTCCGGCGCGCAGGGAATCGAATCGGTCGAGGATATCACCGGCCGTTGCAAGGTCGACCAGGCCGATGCGCTGGGCGTCAAAGTCACCATTCCCTGCACGGAGAAAGACCGGGGCCGGACTGCCTGCGTGATGGCTAGGTTCGATCTGCTCACGCCGGATATGTTTGCGCCCGATCTAACGGAATTTGAGCTGCAGGTGCTGCGGCAGTATGCTGATGTGCCGTTGGCTGGGGTTTGCAAGGACGAGTGGGGGTTTTTACCATCAAGCGGAAACTCGATCACCGACCTGTGGTTTTCTAATTCTCTGGCGAAACAATATGCCCGGCGCCGGCCGGGACACGAGTTGCCCCGCGATCTTCTGTTGATGAGCAAGGGCGAAAAAGGACGGACTGGCGAACGGGCTGCCGCCGTGAACCACTACATGGAAATGTATTGGCAGCGCAACGCCGAGATCGAAACAAAGTATTACCATGCGATCAAGCAGGTCTTCGGCAAGGAAGCCATGGTGGGAACCCATCCAACCTGGTGGCCCTACCCCAATACGGCGGAGGTGTTCAAGAACGGCCTGGACTGGTGGGCCGTCAAGCGCGACCTCGCGCAAACGGATGAAGTGACACCATTCTGCGTGCGCACCGCACTGGCCAAGAAGTGGCGCAGCCCGCTGTGGTACAACATGTACTACGAGACCTCGGTGAAACCTTACGAGGAAGACCTATGGCGTCATGCCTTGGGCGGGGGGCGGATGAATTTCCATCCGCTCTGGCCATCGCCGACGGAGACGTTGACCACCAGTCTATTGTCCGTGGGCGGAAGGCTCTTCCGGGCCGATTGCCGCATCCGACTCCTGAACTACATCTCGACTGCGCCCATTGACTGCCCGGTTGCAATCGTATTCAGCCACCCCCGTGTCGCCAATTGGGCGGATCCGGGAACCGGTGACGCCGGGGTTGCGGTCTGCGACGCGCTGTGGAAGGACGGCTACTATGCCGACCTGATTCCCAGCAGCGAAATCGAGGCCGGGGCGCTGAAGCTCGCGGCTGACGGCTGTATCCAGTATGGTCCGCAGACCTACGCGGCCGTGGTTTTCTATCAGCCTCAATATGAGCGGCCATCGGCGGGCGAATTCTTCCGCAAGGCGGCCGCCACGGGCAAGACCGCGCTCTATCGGATAGGTGACTGGACCATGGACTTCGATGGCAATCCGGTCGATGCCAGGACGCTCCTGCCGGCGGCGATGACGGCCAGTGATGCCGCCACCTGCACGGCTGCAATCATCGCGCAACTGAAGGCATCCGGTTACCACCCGCAAACGCCTTGCACCATGCGGACGCATTCCGGCTTCAACTGCCCGTCGATGATGCCCAAGCCCAGCGGCCAGTGCCGGCTGTTGGACGGCACGATCATCCTTGCTTCCGGCGAGAAGGACGTGCTGGGCGATCCGATCCAGAAGACACTCAACGTGGACGGCCACGAGGTCGCCTTCGACGCCGTCGGCGTGGCGGCTGTACGGCTGGACAAAGACGGCAAACTCGAAGCCCTCGCTGCAGGCGGACTGAAGCGGTTCGCGGTCGGAAAAACAAAGATCGAACTGCCGCAGCGTATCGATGTCGCCTTATGGAAAGACACGAAGGGTGTGTGGCAGGGCGTGCTGCAGGATTACGCGGGAGACGTGCCGAAGGACCTCGCCGCGCTCTGCAAGCACTGGACCCGCTTGCAGGTACCGGAACCACTGAAGGAGTAAATGAAAAAGAATCCCAAACTCATGGACGAACTCATTCTGCCGGATGGCGTTCACCTGACGGATAAAGGAAATGACGTGGCCGCGCAATATATTGCACCCTATATCGCAGAATTGCTGGCCAAGCCTTGCAACAACAAGAAGAAGTATCAGCAAGAATCAAGGCAGCAAACGGATGGTGCTGTCAAACAAGACACAAAATGAAAGACAAAATGAAACGACTACTGACAGTTGGATTGCTCGCCGGCAGTGCGCTGGCTCTCGATGCCCGCGACGGCGGTCTGGAACGGCTCAAGGGTAAAGAAGCGGAAGTGCCGTCTTATGAAACGGTGTCGGCGCTATTTCCGTTGCCCGGCACGAAGCGTATCTATTTGCACCAACCCTGCGACACCATGATCGTTGAGGCCCGGCCCGACCTTAAACTGATGATGAAGCGGGCGTTGGGTGGCGGGCCGGTCACCGGGCTCGGTTTTGTGCTTTCCGGGACCGGGCAGGAGGGGAACTTCGACTACACGCGCACGCGCCAGCAATTCGAGGAGCAAGCGTTCCCGTTGCTCAAGCAGACGGTAGCCCAGGCAGGGTTCGTGTTTGAGCAAACCGCCTTCACGACGACCGCTGACTCAGACCGCAGGCTCGTGATGATCCGGCTGCGCGTGACGCCGGAAAGCGGTGCCGCGGCCGATGCCCTCGCGCTTGCCTGGCTGTCCGTCGCGCAACCGCAGCACCTTTTCTACTCGCACGGAAACGAGGACTACATCGTCTTTGAGCCGTGGGGCGCGGCCTGGGGGGCTGGACTCGACCTGCAGGTTGAAAACAATGTCCAGCATGACGGGAAAACCGTGTTTGCGGTCTTCAGGACCGGCAAGAACGTGTCGCTCGCGCAAGCTGAGAACCCTCGATTGAAAAAGCACCTAATTGTGAACCTCGATTTCAGGCAGACGAAGGAAGCGGTCATCGAAGTCTGTGTTCCCTACGCGTCCGGCCCCGGCACGCCCTGGCCGGCCGATAAGGCTTTCCGGCTGGACGAGGCCCCGAAACTGATCGCGCTGTCCTTTGACAAGGAATACGCGCGGCAGGCCGGCCAGTGGCGGGCGCTCGGCGAACGGGCAGCCAAGATCAGCGTTCCCGAAGCCTTGGTCAACCAGATCTACCGCACGCTGACGCTCAACAACCTCCAGTTTCTGAGCAGCGCCCCGGGCGTGGCCTTTTGCAAGCCAGGGCAAGGCGGCTTCAACACGTTTTCAACCGTGTACGGTTGGGAGTCCTCGAACTTTCTGACGGTCATGGACAGGCAGGGTTTTCATGATGAAACCCGGCGCGTTCTGGACTTCTTTCTCACCACACAGCAGGGGCCAAAAGGTCAGGGACCCAATGGTGACATTTCAACGGCGGAAGGCAGTTTCCGGCCGCATATCCATTGGATGTGCGAATCCGGGGCCATTCTCCGGGTTTTCGCGGAACACGCCCTTTCTGCCGGCGATGCGGACGGACTCCGACGCGACTCACCGGCCCTGCTCAAGGCCGCGCGTTGGATTCAGCACGAGCGGTCGCGCACCAAAGAAATCGGTGCCGACGGCAAGAAAGTGCCGTACTATGGCCTGATGCCGAAAGGACTGGCCACGGACTGGCCGGATTATGTCTATTCCTTCTGGACGGACGCCTACACTTGGCAAGGCTTGGACCGTCTGGCTACGGCCTACGAAACGGCGGGGTTGCCGGAAGGTAAGTGGCTGCGCGAAGAGGCGGCCGATTATCACCAATGCATCCTCGACGCTGTGACGGGCTCCATCAAGCCGCACCCGCTCGATCCGGCGCTCCGTTGGGTGCCTAGCCACGTTTATGAAGATCCGGCCCAAGTCTTGCCGAAGACGCTGTTTACGGGCTCCTTTGCGTTAGTCGACGCGAAGGCTTTCCCTTCGGAAGACCCGATCATTCCCGTCATTGAAAGCTGCTTGCGTAAAGCGGATTGCTTGAGTGATTTTTTCGCCTTACACATGAAGACCATGGAGGACGAGAGCCTGAAATCAAGGCAGGAGCAATCGGCCGGGGGTAAGGCTGACTTATACTATGTCAACCTTGGCGAGAAGAGCTGGCACCGCATTTGGCTGGAACGCGGGGAGCGTCTCAAGGCGCTGCGTTTCTTTTACGCGACGCTGGCCTACTCGACCTCGCGCGATGTCCACATGGTCCACGAGCGCTACTGCCCCCAGCTCCCCTGGCTGTTGCCGTGGCAGCCCAACGCCAGCGGGAACGGACGCGTTCTGGAAATGATCCTCAACACGCTGCTGTTTGAGAAGGGTGATTCTCTGTGCCTACTCTACGGCGTTCCCGATGCCTGGTTCGCCGCAGGAAAACCGCTCGGGATCAGCGGGCTTTCGCTGACATCCGGAAAGTTTTCATTCAGCGTGAAGCCGCTACCGCAGCCCGGTTCCTACGTGTTCAGTTACGAGTGCGGAAACCGGGTCCCCGCCAAATTTCTGCTGGCGCTTCCTTCCGGCAGCGGCAGGGAAGCGCGGCGCATCGTCGAAATCGCGGGTCAAAACCGGAAAAGCGCGACGCATATCATTCCGGCAACGCCTCAATGAAAGAAGGAGACAGACGATGATAATAAATAAAAAAATCACAATTCTAACAGTGTCGGTCCTCGTGGCCGGGGTTGCGGCGCGAGGCGCTGAGCGTACGGACTTACCGGCCGGCGGGCGGACCACAATTTCGCTAAACGGCACGTGGCAGATCGACGAGAGCGTCTCGGCGACCGAGGTCCCTAAGGCGTTCAGTCGCACCCTCGTCGTGCCGGGCCTGGTGAGTCTCGCCAAGCCAGAGTTTCCAGAGGTCGGAATCACCTCGGCAAAGCGGAATTACTTCTGGTATCAGAAGTCGTTTGCCGCACCGGCCAGGCGCGAAGCGGCAATTCTGAGGATCGGCAAATCGCAGTTCGGCACGGCTGTCTGGCTCAACGGCAAGCCCGTGGGCGAACACCTCAGTTGCTGGACGGCGGGCTATTTCAACCTGACCGAGGCCATGAACTGGTCTGGTGAGAACCAGTTGGTGGTTCGCATCGGCGCGCATCCGGCGCTTCTGCCTGCAAACATTCCCGGTGCGGGCATAGCCGGTTCAAGCAAGTATTGGATCCCCGGGATTTGGGATGATGTCGGCCTGATGCTCTGTGACAATCCGGTCATCGAGACGATTCAGGTGGCACCGCGCATCAATGCATCGGAAGCCGTGGTGCAGACGAAGGTCAAGAACTTCGGTCAGGCGCGGAACTTTGAACTGAGCCATCTGGTCAAGAGCTGGAAAGCAGGGAAGGAGGTTGCCCGGGGCGAACCGCAGGCGGGACGGATTGAGGCCGGCGAAGAGAGGACTTTCACGCAGACGATCAAGATTCCCAATGCCCATCTCTGGTCGCCTGACGATCCGTTCTTGTACGTGGTGGAGAGCCGCACGACGGGCGACAGCATCCAGACGCGGTTCGGGATGCGGGAATATACCTTTGACAATGCGACGCGGCGGGGGATGTTGAACGGCAAGCCGTATTTCCTGCGGGGCGGGAACATCGAGTGGAACCTTCACGTTGAAGATCCGCTCTGCGGCGATCGAGCGTGGAATCGCGCGTGGGTGAAGAAGGTTGTCGCCGACATTCCCAAGAAGCTGAACTGGAACACATTCCGCTTCACCATCGGCACCACGCCTGAAATGTGGCTGGACATTGCGGATGAAGAGGGGATCTTGATTCAATTGGAGCCGCGCATCTGGGGCTATCGCGCGGAATGGGACAAGCAGGAGCTGATCGCAGAGTTCGGCCGCTGGATGCGCGACAACTGGAACCATCCCTGTGTGTTTATGTGGGATGCCAACAACGAAGCCGAGAAGGGAAGAGAATTGGTGCCGGTAATCAATGCGGTGCGGTCGCTGGATTTGTCGGGCCGCGCCTGGGAGAACGGTTGGGGTCCGCCCGCCGCGCCAACCGATCCCTGTGAGGCACATCCTTATCTTCTCAATCAAGAGCAGTGGAAGGACCTGCGGAAGCTCACCACGCTCAATCCCGAAGACAGTTGGGATGGATGGTCGAAAAATCCGAAGGGATGGGCCCGGTCTCCAGAGGGAGAAGGGCATTGCCTGATCATCAACGAGTATTGTTGGTTGTGGCTGTACTCAGATGGCACGCCCCTTCCCCTCTCGGCCGACATTTACGACAAGGCGCTGCCGGGCGGTAAGGCCGGGGAACGGCAGGAGTACCGCTGGTACATGACCGCCGCGCTGACGGAATTCTGGCGGTTCCAGCGTTGTGCAATCGGTGTCCTCTACTACGACTTCCTGGGGTCCTATCCGCTGGGACGCCAAGGGCCAGGGCCGTGCCACTTCGGTGCTTTTTCCGATATCGTCACGTTGCAGCTCCAGCCGGAATTCGAGAAGTATATGACCGAGGCATTTAAACCGCTTGGGGTTTATATCAAGTTCTGGGGCGATGGTGAACCGGGAAAACAGCCTTATGTTCCCTACGGTCAGTGGTTCCCTATACAGGGGGGTACGAATCATAATTTCACAGTGGGCATGATCAATGATGATCTGGAGCCGGTTACGGGCAAGCTGGTTCTTTCGGTTGAGAATCTGGAAGGCAAGACGATTGCCTCGACCGAAGAGCCATTCCGCTTGGATGGCGTCGGCAAGAAGACGTATGAACTGGGTGTGTCAGTTCCGAAAGAGAACGGCAAGTACTTGTTGAAGGCTGTGGCTTATCCGCAGGGAACTCGTCACAAGAGTCCTACGGTTTCTCTGCGAAAAGTGGTCGTCGATTCACCGTAACGCTATCAGGGCAAGAAGTGAGACAAATGAAACAGACAATGAAAACATCGATCAAAGAAAGGATGCGGAATCCACTAACTACTGCACTGCGTCTTGTGAGAGCAGCAGCAGGAGTGGGTGCTGTGATGATGCTGGCAACGGTGAACGCGCTGGCCGGTGTGCCGACGTTCCAGGACCTGATGGATCCGGCGGTGTTTCCGGATGCGCAATTCGGGGTGCAGGTGTCCGCATCTTCGAACGGCTGTGGGCTAGCGCTCCCCGCCTTAGGTCTCGATGCGTCCACGGCCACGACTGTCACTCCCAGGCCCACTAATGAAGTGTTGCTGAACCCCGGCAAGGGATGGGTGCTCTACGGCATGCCCGAGTGGCAGGTGCCCACGGCTATGGTTATGGGAAACATCGGGTACGAGCGCTTCCAATGGTCTGATCTCGAGCCGGTTGAAGGGCAGTTCAACTGGAAGAAACTTGAAGACGCGCTGGCCGGCTGGGACAAAGCAGGCAAGCAGTTCGCTTTCGGCGTCATGTGCGCCAGCTCGCACTCGAAATCCCCGTACGTCACGCCCAAGTGGGTCTTTGATGCCGGTGCCAAACACCGCCTGATCGACTTGAATACGCTGGCCAACCCTTATGCCGGCGTGCCGGGACAGAAGGCCGTCCCCGAGTTCTATGACCCGGTTTTTCTGCTGAAACTGAAGAATTTCCTGAATGCGATGGGCAGGAAGTTCGACGGCGACCCTCGCATCGCATTCATTGACATCCGTTCGTACGGCAACTGGGGCGAAGGGCACATGTACCCGTTCGGCGGCAAGGGGCTGACCTCCGACGAGTTCAAACATCACATCCAGATGCATCTGGACTCATTCAAGAAAACGCGTCTCTGCGTTTCGGCCGAAGCCAGGGAACACTCGGGCGTCTACGACTGGGCCGTGCAGCAGGGCGTGGCGGCGCGCCGCGACGGCATCTGCGGAAATAGTGACGGTTCAGAGACGGCGCGCGCTTTCGGGCACGCTCCGGGCGTCTTTGAATTCTTCGGGACGTACTCATGGATGAAGGAGAAGGGCTGGTGGGAGGGGAAGAAGGACAAGGATGGCAACGGCTATAAACTGGTTGACTGTGTCGAGAACGGTAAGCCGAGTTACATAGGTTTGAGCCAGGGCGGCAAGGAGGAGTCGCTGAAGTTCCTGGCCGCTGAGCGTCATCATATCGAGCAGCTCGCGAATCTTATGGGCTACCACTTCGTGTTGAAAGAAGCGAGATATCCGTCAACAGTTGTGCTGAACACGCCGGTTGTCGTGAAACTGACGTGGTCGAACGAAGGCGTCGCACCGGTCTACGTGCCGTGTGCCGTGGCGCTGGCACTGCTGGATTCGAAAGATCAACCGGTTGACCTATGCTGGCCCGCGGGGCAGGTTTTTCAGCCTGCCGGCGGGAGTGCCATGCCATCGTCTACAGGGCCCGGATCGTGGATGCCAGGTAAATCCGTAGTCGAAGAGGTTAAGGTCTCCTTCGCTAAGGCAAAACCCGGCGGGTACCGTCTTGCCGTCGGCCTGGTGCAGCGCACGGGCAGCGAGAAACCGTGGATCAAGCTTGGAATTGAAGGCCGGACGGAAGGTGGATGGTACCCGCTGGGGCAAATACAAGTGAGACAGTAGTTCATATGGCAAAAAAATATTTTCTTATTACTCCGCTCGTGAAGGTGGAACGTATGCTCCGCATGCTGAAGACAATGGTTTTGATAACAATACTTGGCTGGCTTGTGGCAAATGGAGCCGTTCAAGCAGATGGAGGCGAGGAAGTGAATTCAAGTGCTGGCCCTGTGAAATCACGGGAGTTCAATGTGATCAGCAGTTTCGAGGCGAAAGGCAATGAAACGCTTTCCGGCTTTTATCTGTTATTGTCACCTTCCGCCCGGCCGCTCTACCGCGGAGGTTTTGCGGTGGAGGTCTCGCCGCAGGGATCCCGCCTGGTTTGGTATCCGTTGGAAGGCACGGCAATCGGTCTCACTCCCTACGGCGGTCCGAAGTGGACGGCTGGGACAACCTACAAACTGGCCATGCAGCGCGACAACGAGACGATTTCCGGGACGGTGGACGGCTTGCGTCTCGGCCCTGTCACCATCACCGATCCTGCACAAAAACAACTTCTCGAAGAACCGCAACGTTTCAAATTCTACGGCTGGCAGGGCGGGCTTTACACCATCCAAAACGCCATTCTCCAGGACGGTCCACCATGAGTCTGAATGGCAATGCATATATGATGTGCTGGGTCGTCGAGGGGAATTGAAGAGCCTACACGAGACGATGCCGGCAATGATTGTTAGAGACTGGTTGAATCAAACAAGCAACGATTGAAAGGAAAACAGATGAATATAAAAATATCAACATTGATCGGGTTATGCCTGTTGAGTTCGAATTTGCTGGCGGCTGAGACGGGAGACAAAGAGACAGCAAGGAATTCGAAGAGCCAGGTGATCGCAATCGGTAATTCTGAACTTGCCGTGGTGCTGGGAGAAAAACCGAGCCCGGCGGAGAAGCGGGTTGCGGAATTGCTGGCAGAGCGGATCAAGGATCGGGCCGGCATCGCGCTGGCCGGGCCGGGCGACAAGGCGAAGTTTCAGCTGGTTATCGGCAAGGTGGCATCGAATGATAAGATCAAGGAATTTTCCGGTGCGCACAAGGAGGTAGCCTCGCTCGGTTCTGACGGATATGTCATTGCAGTCAACCCGGGGAATAAGGAAATCCATATTGCAGGCCAGAGCGACAGCGGGGTTGTGGCCGGGGTCGGACGTTTGATGCGCGAAATGCGATATCAGAATGGAAGGGTAGAAGTGCCTTCCCTTAATATCGCGGAGACTCCGCAGATGCCGAATCGCGGCATGTATTTGTGGGCGCGCAAGGATTTCTTCGGCAAGCCGGACCAGGTGGACCGCTATGTTGAGGAGTTCGCATTGTGGGGGTGCAA
>Ga0268284_1001076_pt1 | contig 15278 bp, 17 predicted proteins | sample saktaG_14_FD_190137 | JGI IMG/M metagenome (GOLD analysis project Ga0268284, IMG submission 190137) | Saline water microbial communities from Sakinaw Lake, British Columbia, Canada - sak_2013_06_06_40m | ecosystem: Environmental > Aquatic > Non-marine Saline and Alkaline > Saline ... | reverse complement strand
ACGTGATACGTGATACGTGGTACGTGATACGTGGTACGTGATGCGTGACACGTTACACCTCACACGTTACACCAAAACAAAAAGGCTATGGCAAATATTGAGAAATACATTCCAAAACTGCTCGCCCTGGAGGGTGGGTATGTGAACGATCAGGCGGACCGGGGTGGGGCGACGAATATGGGGATTACGCTGGGGTCGTGGCGTTCTATGGGTTATGACAAGGATGGGGACGGGGATATTGATGCGGATGATATCAGAAGGCTGTGCCGGCAGGACCTGGTGATGTTTGTTGAGAATTTCTTCTGGAAGCGCTGGAGGGCTGATGAGATCCGTGATCAGAAGCTGGCTGAGATGCTGGTTGACTGGACCTGGTGCAGCGGCCGGTGGGGGATCGTGATTCCGCAGAGAATTCTGCAGCTTACCGATGACGGTATCGTGGGTGGGAAAACCTTATCCGCCGTCAATGCTGCTGATCCTGGTAAGTTCCTGATCCAGGTCTATAATGCACGGCTGGCGTTTTTACGCAGTATTTTCAGGAGGGATCCGTCTCAGCTGCGTTTTGCAAAGGGTTGGGTGAGGAGGGTTAATGAGTTCGTTTAGAACGAGAGGAAGTTCGTGAGGGTAGTTCGTGAGGTAGTTCGTGATGGTAAAACGTGAGGAAATGGGTTAGTTTTCGGTTGTTATTTTTACAGACTTTTCGAGTATCCAGGTACAAATTAGGCTGAAAGAATATTGACCTTTAGCAATCATAAGTACGAAGTCATATTTTTCGGATTGTGTTGCGTTGATGTCAAAATTGTTCTCGAGGAGAAGATATCTCATAAGCGATTGCCCGCGGTGCCACCAAATTTATCGATTAAGATTCCGTGAATGTTAATGACTAATTCGATATTAATCATTTTGCAAGCTTTTCAAGAAGTTCCTGATCTTCTTTAAAGATCTTTTTCAAGTGTTTAAATGATTCAATATCCTTCACTGATTTATTCTCAATTTGTTTTAAATAGGAAAGGATGTCACTGAGGAAATCGTCAGGAACTTGTTGAATGACACGGCTAATCTCGTTTCTAAGATCTTTTGTTGTCATGGTTAATCTGTTTACACAAAGGTACAAAAAAAACCGTGATTCGTGAGTCGTGAGTCGTGAGTTGAAAAATTGTAGTTATGAATAAAATGATGATTTTATTGTTGGGGGTGTTGCTGTGTGTGGGGTGTTCGCCGCAGAGGAGGCTGGCCAGGCTGGTGGAGAGGCATCCGGAAATGTTGAGGGCGGATACTATCACGGTCAGGGATACTGTGGCAGTTCCTGGGGTGATGGCTGACACGGCAGTGCCGTGGGACGTGGCACGTGATACGTGGGCCGTGGGACGTGATTCGGTGTTTCTGGAGAGGGGGAGGCTTGAGGTTGTGGTGAGAAGGGTTCATGATACCTTGTTTATCAGGGGGAAGTGTAAGGCTGACACGGTATTCATCCGCCGAAAAATACCTTTTACGAAAATAGTTGTACAGGAGCCTAGAAAGCTTTGGGTGCTGTGGGGAGTCATAGGGCTTTTAGTTGCGATGGTTTTTGTGATGCTTTTTCGGAAGTCGTGAGTCGTGAGCCGTGAGTGGGAATGAATGTTAATTAATGTTGAATTTTAAATGACAAAAAAAATGGCTAAGAGTAAAACGAATATTATTACGCATGGTTACCATGGAAAGGTTGGTGACCAGTTTGTTCTGAGGGTAAGGGGTGGAAGTAGCATGATTTGTGCAAAGCCTGACCGGAGTTCAGTTGAGCTGACTCAGAACCAGAAGGATCAGACCCGGAGGTTTTCGGGGGCGGTGAATTATGCCAAGAATGCGCTGGCGGATCCGGTGAAACGGGCTTTTTATGAGTCCAGGGCGACCAAGGAGGTGTCGGCATACAACAAGGCTTTGGCTGATTTCCTGACCAAGCCTTGGGTTGACCAGATCGATGCCATCGATTATACCGGGCATCCGGGAGACAAGATCAGGATCATTGCTTCGGACAACGGTAAGGTTGATTCGGTAGTGGTAAGCATTTCTGATAATGCTGGGGCTGTTCTGGAGACTTCGTCCTGCGTGTTTGACGGGGAGAACATGAACTGGGTGTATACTGCAACGACTACTCAGGCGGTGATTCCCGGCCTCAAGGTTTCGGTTGTTGTGCGGGATATGCCGGGGCATGTGGTGGAGAGGTCGCTGATGCTTTAGATGGGTTGTAGGTCGTGAGGAAGGTCGTGAGGAAATTCGTTAAGAAGGTCGTGAGGAAGGTCGTGAGGAAGGTCGTGAGGGAAGAACGCAAGTAAGAACGCAAATAAGATCGTGAGGAAGATCGTGAGGAAGGTCGTAAATAAGAACGCAAATAAGATCGTGAGGGAAGAGCGCAAGTAAGAACGCAAATAAGATCGTGAAGAAGTTCGTGAAGAAGGTCGTAATGAAGATCGTTAAAAAATTCGTGAGAAAGATCGTGATGAATTTCGCTAAGAGGAGCGGTTTTCTTCACGTTCTACCTTCACGATTTACCCTCACGTTTTACCCTTACGGTTTTTCTTCACGATTTACCATCACGTTTTATCCTCACGATTTTCCATCACGTTTCCCTTTTACGGTTTACCGTCACGAACTTTGTTTCATGGTTTAATGAGTTACTGGGCGGCATCTGGCAGTCTGAATGGTGGGTAGGGTGTTGGCTCATTCGCCTGATGTGGAGCACATGTGGTAACCGCCGCTCCGACATCCGCAGAGGAGCGTTAAGAAGATCGTTAAAAAGTTCGTGAGGAAGTTCGTGAAGAAGATCGCAATGAAGGTCGTTAAAAAATTCGTGAGAAAGATCGTGATGAATTTCGCTAAGAGGAGCGGTTTTCTTCACGTTCTACCTTCACGATTTTCCCTCACGTTTTATCCTCACGATTTTCCATCACGTTTCCCTTTTACGTTTTACCGTCACGAACTTTGTTTCATGGTTTAATGAGTTACTGGGCGGCAGCTGGCAGTCTGAATGGTGGGTAGGGTGTTGGCTCGTTCGCCTGATGTGGAGCACATGTGGTAACCGCCGCTCCGACATCCGCAGAGGAATGTAAGTATCCGCCCTACCAACCCCATCTTTCCCTTTAGGAACAGCTGATTTACCTTTGCTGAACAAATCAGGGTATCATGAAAACACCGAAGTCAGCGGCAATGTTTGCCAAAGTGGATGAATGGGAAAAAAGCGGGCAATCTCTTCGTGAGTTCGCCACAGCCATGGGGCTTTCCAAAGGTGCATTATCTTACTGGGTACGCAAGAAGCGTAAAATCTCACGTAAGACTCCATCTTTTGTGGAGTTGTCGCCCCTGGTCAAACCCAAGGTGAGCATTGAAGCCTCTTCAAAACATCCGATTGCTGATGCCCAGGCACAACTGGTTTTCACTTTTCCGGGTGGCATGTGTATAAAGGTCTACGGTTAGATGCTTGGGCTAAGCGCCAACCTGCGCTATTTTCTGTGCTGCCAGTCTACCGATATGCGCAATGGCTTCGATGGATTGGCTGGGATTGTGCGGAATTTTCTGATGAAAGACCCTGTTTCGGGTGATGTTTTCATCTTTTTGAACAAAACCCGCACCCACATTAAGCTACTTTATTGGGATGGCGATGGGTTCGCTCTTTTTTATAAGCGTTTGGAAAGGGGCAGGTATGACCAATGTACAGCCGTTACTGGGTTGTCCAAAGAGATGAAGAGAGAAGAGCTTTTGATGCTTTTGGAAGGTCTGTCATATGGTGATATGCGTCGAAAAAAGAGATTTAAATTTGAGTAATTTATTTGCAAATATATTTGCTGAAACCCTTGTTAATTCAGGGTTTATGCGTATATTTGATGCATGCAAGGGCAGCAACTACCAACAGATTTTACAGCAGAAACATTAGCAAAAAGAGTGCTCTTTTTGGAAGCTGCACTTGCCATAAAAGATGCAGTCATTTCCGAAAAAGATGCAGCCATTTCTGAAAAAGATGCAGTCATCTCTGATAAGAGCGCTGAGCTGTTAAAACTATCCGGGGAACTTGCAGCCGAGAAGTTCAGATATGCCCAGCTTCAGCGCATGATCTACGGATCGAAAAGGGAACGGTTCATTTCATCAACCTTTCCAGAACAACTCAAATTCGAGTTTGAGCCAAAAGCCCTGGAGATTGAGCAGGCTGTAGAAGCTGAGCGTGAGACCATCAGAATAGAGTACGAACGTAAAAAGGCTAAAAAGAAACATCCGGGCCGTTTGGCGTTACCATCTCATTTACCAGTAGTTGAAACCATTATTGAACCCACTGAAGATACTACCGGGATGGTGTGCATTGGCCGGGAGGTAACCGATGAACTGGATTATACACCGGCAGAACTGCACATTAACCGCACCATCCGTCCAATATACATCAGCAAAGAAGATGAACTGGGTAACCAAAAGCAAGTCATTGCCCAGTTAAACCGGCCCATTAACAAATGCATTGCCAGCGCCGCGCTATTGTCAATGATCTTTACCGATAAGTTCATCTTTCATCTACCGTATTATCGGATTCAACAGCGCATAAGCCAGATGGGGGTTCCAATACCTACAAGCACGTTCGAGTCGTGGGTCAAACTTGGCGCCCAACACATCAAACCCCTGTTCGCTGTGCATCGCCTGTATGTGTTTAGCGAAATATACCAGCAGATTGATGAATCTCCGATAAAAGTCCAGGATAGAGATAAACCCGGAACCTTGCACCTTGGCTATATGTGGGTAAGGCATGCTCCTTTGTCGAAATCGGTACTCTTTGAATACTATAAAGGTCGTTCTCCCAAAGAACCTTTGCGTGATTTATCAAAGTTCAAGGGCTATATTCAAACCGATGGCTATTCAGGCTATACCCATCTGGCTGAAACAGCCGGGATCACCCACCTCTCGTGTTGGTGCCACGCAAGGCGCTATTTCGACAAAGCCCTTCCAAACGACCAGCAGCGGGCATCGAAAGTATTAAAACTGATCCAGGTGTTATATGCCATCGAGGCCCTGGCCCGTGAGGCTAATATGACCCATGAGCAGCGACATGAACTCAGGCTCGAAAAATCACTGCCCATCATCAATGAGATTGGATCCTACATCTATAATGAAAGGGACAAGGTTCTTCCGAAAAGTCCCATTGGTGTGGCATTTGAATATTGTGCCAACAGATGGATCAGTTTGCAGAATTATCTCAAAGACGGAATGTTGGAAATTGACAGTAATCTTATTTATCATAACTTTTCAGTTATCGAAACCATTGCCCATAGTCCCCTGAACTACTGCATAGTAGCGTAAAAAAGTTTTGATAATATTATCGAACTTTGTGTCCAAACCAAAAATAAATTGTATTATGGACACAACGCATCTACAATCAACAAAACACTTGCTGCTCGACTACCTGCTCGAGAAGGGGTACAAAGATGACACGCTTTGGATGACTCGCAAGTGCCTTACACTTGCCATTGAAGAGGGTTATAAGCCGGAAATCCGTTCTTATGAAGACTTCTATGGTTATGCTGAGCAGCAGTTAGGTTATCAGCTTGGGGAACCTCGCGATAAAAAGCTCAAATCCTATATTGGTATCCTCTGGAACTTCGACATTAACGGGAAATTCCCTCAGGGTCTCGCAACCGGGTTCATGGCGGGTCCATCGAAATATGAACAACTTAGTAATGATTTCAAGGAGATCATTGATAATCATTCTGTTATACGAAGAGCTGAAGGGAAAGCTGAAAAAACCATTTACACCGAATACCGTGCAGGGCTGATTTTTTTTCTCTTTATGCAAGACTGTGGGGCCAATGCATTGACCAATATTGAGGCCAGAATGATATACGGGTTCTTTCATAATGGCAACGAGGTTATCCGTAAAGGTTCATATTGCCATCTTGTAAAGATGGTTCTGGGAACCGTCGTTGACAAACATAGGGAAGTTGCTTGGAGAATCATACGCCTTCTCCCAAAAATCAGGGAGCCAAGAAAACTGTTTGATTATCTGCTGCCGGAAGAAGCCCGCAAAGTCTATGATTGTCTCAAAAATGAGCAGTCCAGTTTGAGCCACATGGAACGTGCAATTGGATGGATCGCATACTTTGTTGGACTGCGAGGCACCGATATCGCCAATATGAGTATGCAGAACATTGATTGGAAGCATGAGAGGATTCATTTGGTGCAATCCAAAACCGGCGTTCCACTGAATCTTCCTTTGAATGCGGCGATGGGCAACTCCCTTTTCGATTACATCACAGTTGAGCGTCCCGCTGTTGATAGCGAAAAAATATTTTTTCACGCAACTCGTCCACATAATGAGTTCCAGGAAATTGGTTCCATCATTAACAAGGTATTCGATGCCGCAGGTGTTCGAGCCCAAGGCAGGGCACGTGGCATCAGGGTAATGCGTCATCATCTTGTCACAAGCCTTCTTGCCAAAGGAACGGATTGCGCCACTGTATCGAGCATAGTAGGGCATAAGAATGAAGAATCCTTGCATCCCTATGTTGACACGGACATTGAACATCTCAAGGCCTGTGCAATAAGCATCGAGCGATATCCTGTTGATAATAGAGTGTTTGCGATATGATACGAAGGCCTTATCTATCCGGACTTGCTCCGCTTATGAACGAGTTCGTGCTAAGTCGCAAAGCTGCTGATGCCTGGAGCGTAACTTATAGTGACAATCTCCATAATTTCGACAAATATTGCTTCGATAACTTCCCAAAGCAATCGGAGCTAGCAGATGGGATGCTTGCATGGTGTAATCCACGTGATAACGAAAATGGGAATTCATGCCGCGTGAGAACAACTTGTGTCTGGAACTTTGTTGATTATCTCCGTGAATTGGGCAAGACTACTATCCGATCCAAACGCCAAAAATATGTCAAGGATCTGTCCTTTGCTCCCCATCTTTTCACGGATGAAGAACTTGATCAGTTCTTTTTGGAGTGCGATCGAGTATGTCTCGCCAAATGCGAACGGAATAAGACTCTCAGTGCAAGGCTTAGCGCTCTGGAAATACCTGTCTTTTTTCGCCTGCTGCGGAGTTCCGGGTTGCGTACATGTGAAGCCAGATGGCTGAATATCTCTGACATAGACTTCACTACGGGTGTGGTATCGGTTCATAAATCCAAAGGTGGTGGGCAACATCGTATCGTTTTGCACCAAAGCATGTTCGGGCTCCTGAACAGGTACATAGAATCGTTGTACAGGTTGATGCCAGAATCCGCCTTGCTCTTTCCCGATGCAAAAGGTCATCCACATGATCCAAGGTGGGAGTCCTACAACTTTAGAGATATTTGGTCCAATGTGAGTAGTGAACCGGCCAGGGCATATGACTTCCGTCACCTGTATGCCACCCAAAACATCGAAGCGATGGAAGGTATCGGATGTGAGATGAATGGAGAGTTGATGTTCCTGGCGCGTTCGATGGGGCATAGTTCCCCAGCTATGACTTGTGCGTACTTCCATTATATCCCCGTCTTGCATGACAAGGTAGAGAGATGTAGCGGAGACTCTTTCAGAAATCTTCTTCAAAATCAATCGTGCCATGGGGAAAACTAGGAAAAGAGATGCGGCACTGCAAGAGTCATTGATATTGAGTGCTTTGGTTCACAAGTGGACCTGTTCATACCTACCTTCGGTTGGGGCTCAGAGTCCCCATACTGTAAGAACTTATCGGTCATCATTGGGAATGTTCTCCAAGTTTTTAAGCCAATACAAGGGTCTTACTCCGTTCAGCTTGAATGCTGATTGTTTCTCTGCAAACGTCCTGAACGAGTGGGTTGTATGGATGAAAACAACCATAGGGGCATCTTCTTCGACATGCAACAACAGGATGGCAGCCATAAAGAGTCTGCTCTTGTTCATGGGAGGTGCAGATATGGGTCTGGCATATCTTTATGATGCAGCGAAGAAGCACGTAAAGCCTCTCCATGAGCCGCAGCGGGAGGTTAATAGCATCAGTAACGAAGCAATAAAGGTTCTTTTCCAGGAACCGGACCTGAATAGCCGCGTCGGCCGCCGGGACTACGCATTCCTGCTGTTGACATACGGAACAGGGATGCGTCTGGACGAGGTTCTTTCCTTGAAAGTCAAAGACTTAACTTTGGTAAAAGGGAAAGGGGGAGTTCACGTTCTTGGCAAGGGTAACAAACTGAGAACAATCCCTCTTCTGGATAACCTGGTTGACTGTCTTTGCTTGTATATGAATGAGTTCCATGGTCGTACGCCTAAAGCAAATGATCTTGTGTTCTACTCTCCGTGCCATAGTATGCGTGCTAAACTGACGCAACCAGCGATGTCAAAGCGACTGAAATTATATGCTGAAAGAGCTCACTTAAAATGTAGCGAGGTACCTTTGGATATGCACGTCCACGTCCTGAGGCACTCCCGCGCTACACATTGGAGGGAAGAAGGGCTCAATCTTGTTGAAATCATGGAGCTTCTTGGACATAGTAGTTACCAATCTACGTTAATCTATCAGACAGTGACTGACCAGCAAAAGCGGGAGGCCATTGAGAAGATGGCTGACGAAGAGATAAACAACCTGCCCAAGAAATGGCTGCTCCCTGAAAACACAAGTTTGGCCGAAGCCTTTGGAATATATACGAAATAACCTTATTGTTATCCGAACTTCCTGGATGGAAGTGCTTGTGTATAAACCCTATCGAACGGGAAGTTTCGATAACTGAAAAGTTATGATAAATGAGGTTATCCAAAAGTTTGTATAATCTTATTGAAAATTCTATCCGTCCCCTGGCTTTGGGTCGGAAAAATTTTCTCTTTGCCGGCAATCATGAAGCGGCTGAGAGCATCGCAATGTTTTACAGTTTTTTCGGCACTTGCAAAAAAAGCGGAGTCGATGCCCAGAAATGGCTTACCTATGTCATCAACAATATCAACGACACAAAATCCTCTCACCTCAAAGAACTCCTCCCGCAATTTATTGATAAAACCCTATTGAAGTAAGACGGGGTTGGTAGGGCGGATACGAATGTAAAGAAGTTCGTGAGAAAGTTCGTGAAGGAGGTCGTTACGAAGATCGTTTTTCTCATACGTTCCACCCTTACGATTTACCATCACGAACTTCCTTCACGATTTTCTTCACGTTCTACCATCACGAATTTGTATCACTTTTCGCCCCTCGCCGGATTAAGTAGTAAAAACTATGAAAGCGATCAGAACACACAAAGACCTGGATGTATGGCAAGTCTCGATGGAATTAGTGAAGGATATATATGCTCTCACGAAGAACTTCCCGTCGGACGAAAAATTTGGATTAATTAATCAGCTCAGACGCGGTGCAGTTTCGATTCCTTCAAATATTGCCGAAGGAGCTTCGAGGCAATCCAGTAAAGAGACAATACAATTCCTGTATGTTGCCTTAGGGTCCTTATCAGAAGTTGAAACTCAGGTAGAGATTGCCCGTAATCTGGATTACATCAGCGAGATAGGGCCTGTGTTGGGGAAGATGTTGAGGGTGAGGATGATGTTGCTTGGGATGATTAGGAACGTGAAGGAAGTTCGTTAGGAAGGGCGTGAGGAAGATCGTAAGGGAAGAACGCAAGTAAGATCGTGAGGAAGGTCGTGAGGAAGGTCGTGAGGAAGATCGTGAGGAAGGTCGTGAGGAAGGACGCAAGTAAAATCGTTAAGAAATTCGCAAATTAGATCGTAAACAAGGTCGATATAAAGTTCGGTTTTCTTACGTTTTACCCTTACGATTTCCCATCACGTTTTACCATGGCTGCTACGGTCTAAATGAGCTCACCGTTTGTGTTCCCTTATTGGTTTCCCAAATCTCTGTTCGCTCACTTAGCCCTGAGGCAGCCCTGGTAAGGTGCTGCGATGCAATAAGGACTCACGGATGCCGCTGATTAATTCATGTCGATCGGATTTGTAACAGTGAGCAATGCTATCCGCAGACAGAGAAAAATCGTGACGAAGATCGTTAGGTATGTCGTAAATACCGCAAGGAAGGTTGTTAAAAGAACAATTTATTTCACATTTCCCTATCACTTTTCGAGATTGGGCGGATTAAGTAGTAAATGAAGCACGTGATTATATAATAACGCGATATGATGAAGGAAACGGAAACAATAGAATTTAAAAAGACTACCGCGGAATTAAAAGAGGCGGTAATTTCGATTTCTTCGATGCTAAACAAACAGGGGTTTGGAACTGTTTTTTTCGGCATTGAGGACAGTGGGAAAGTTGTTGGTCAAAGCATCGGCATTAATACTTTGAACAGGGTTACACAAACCATTGTTGATAATATCGAGCCAAAAATTTATCCAAAAGTTGAGGTGATTGAGATAGATGGAAAATCCTGTATACAAGTAATTGCAAATGGAATCAATAGTCCATATTTTGCATATAATCGGGCATATATAAGAGTTGGGGAGTCTGATAAAAGCTTAAGCGTTCAGGAAATTAAAAACAGGATTCTAAACAATAAACGATTGTTTTGGGAAACAGAGCCATCTAAAAAAGCAATAGGTGATGTTGATGAAAAAACCTTGATTGATTTTATGTCCAGAGCAAAATCAGCTCAAAGGATTGATTTTGACTTTGATAATGTAAAAACTACTTTGAATAAACTCCACCTTTTAAAAGGAGACTATTTGACTAATGCTGCTGAAATATTATTTTGTAATGATAACTTTATGGAAATTCAGGCTGGAACCTTTGCCGGAACTGATAAATTGACATTTTTAGATTTCAAACTATTTAAAGGAGACCTTTTCAGGTTGCGGCAACAAGCAGAGACTTATATCTTTACAACCATGCGATGGCGAGCAGATCTATCAGGAAGCCGTAGGATTGAAATTCCTGAAATCCCAGTACGAGCCTTGTCGGAAGCTGTCGGGAATTCATTAGTCCATCGGGATTTCGAAAATTCAAAAGGTAATGAAATAGCAATTTATACAGACAGGATTGAGATCTATAATCCGGGACAATTTCCTGAAGGTATCGAGCCTATGGATTATTACGCAGGTAACGAACATTCTGTATTGCGAAATCCTCATATTTCCGAGATAATTTTCAGGTCCAAAGATATCGAACGCTGGGGGAGCGGAATAAAGAGAATTCATGATGAATGTAGTAGGTCCAATATAAGAGTCGAGTTTAAGCGATTGAAAACCGGGTTTGTTGTTTGTTTTTATCGTCCCGAACGGGAAAGTGATATGCCCAGGGTCATAGAAAAGGTCGTAGAAAAGGTCGTAGAAAAGGTCGTAGAAAAGGTCGTAGAAAAGGTCGTAGAAAATATAAGTAAGAACCAAAAGGAAATTATACAATGCATGTCATCAAACCCTTTGATCTCTGCTTTGACTATCGCACTTTCATTAGGAATTTCTCAGAGGAAAGTTCAGGCAAACATTAAAAGGTTAAAGGAATTAGGATTGATAAGCCGCATTGGGCCTGATAAAGGAGGGCAATGGGTTGTACACAAGCTTAAGGAAGGTAGCACCGATAGTGCATAAAGAAGGTCGCAAATAAGTTCGTGAGCCGTGAGTCGTGAGTCGTTGACTGTTTCTCAACACCCTTGACATGACTGCTTCTCAGCACCCTTACCAGGGCTGCAACGGTCTAAATGAGCTCACCGTTTGTGTTCCCTTACTGGTTTCCTAAATCTCTGTTCGCTCACTTAGCCCTGAGGCAGCCCTGGCAAAGTGCTGAGAAGCAATAAGGGAGTTAAGAAGGGCGATTTTCTTCACGTTTTACCATTACGTATTTCCTCACGTTTTACCATCACATTACGGAGTGTTTAGTTTTGCAATGAGTTCCAATGGGTCGAGATCGGTTTTTGCAAAGGCAAACCATTTTTTGCCAAGGTCTTTTAACGAAGCGCCGATATGGTAAATTTCAGCTTTATCGATGATCAGGAATCGATCATGGGATTTAGTAAAAGTTTTCACTCCGATTGCAGGGTACTGGGCATTAAATTGTTTCAAATCCAACGGTAACTGCTTTGATATAAAAGCGGTGTATATCGTAGCTGTCACTTCACTATTCCTTTTCGACAACATTGTCAACACACTTTCGTCCACATAGTTGTCTATCAGTACGATGGACTTTTTAGCCGATTTGATAATATCCGATGCAAACTGGTAGGCATCGAATATTTGTCCTTCAAAAAAAATACCTTCAGTGGGGAGCAAGTTTGTTTTGTATTTTTTGCCATCTTTTGCAGTTAGTAAGGAATCCTTACATACTGTTTCTTCTTCTATACGTACTTCAAGCTTCATAGACACATTGTCAGGTTGATAAATGATTATTTCACCATTTTCGATTGAGGTATTCATTTTTCAGAGGGTTTATGGATAGGTGATACTTAATCCGCCGAAAGTGAAAAAGTGATATACTTTCGAGATAGAAAATTCATGAGTCGTGAATCGTGAATCGGGATCGATGGGTGACTGGGTAACTGGGTGGCTTCGCAGCCCCGGCAAAGGTGCTGCGATGTGATAACGGGAGGGTTAAAATCGAGGAGGAGTAGTGTACACGCAGGTCATTATAGTTTAATGCATTAGGGTAAGTGTTTCCAAAAAATGGAAATACATGGCTTATTTCCATTTTTTGGAAAAACCAAGAATATTTCCAAATTTTGGAAATAAATTCCAACCGCAAAAATGGTATTCCTGGCCCGGCGGTTTAAGGCTGGACAAGGATTTGCTCAATCTCGTTAACTGTATACAGGGAGAATTGCTATCCGCAGTCTGGTTAAAATCGTGAGGGAAAATCGTAATGAAGGTCGTGAATGAAGGTCGTAATGAAGTGCGTAATGAAGGTCGTGATTAAGGTCGTTAAGAAGAGCGATTTTCTTCGAATTTGGTGTTTCGTTCAGAATTTACCTATTCAGGTTTATTGATTCAAATTCCTTGAATGTCATTACGTTATAACCGTATCGGCTTGCTTCTTTAAGTAACTCTTTATCGCCGCTGACAAGTACAGCATTACGACTATGCTTGCATAAGCTGATCACATAACTTATCCAGATATTGCTATCCAGAATGAATACTTCATTCTTCATGATGTTCTTTACGGTATGCTGTGATCTCCTCGGCTACCTCGTCGATGCTGATGTTATTGGGCTTAACTCTATCAGATAATTTTTGTGCCCGGTAGGCAAGTGTTTCCTTTTCCAATTCTTTTTCCAGTCTCAATTTATCCTCAATTGAGAAGGATTTGATGAGTTTTAATACATCGGAGAAGGTAAACGGCAAATTGTAGGTGCGTTTATATGATGCAGTACTCATGACTTGAAATTTCTTTTATAATATACCTCAGGTATTGAAGTGTAAAGGTACAAACACTATTGCTTTTTTAGAAGCGGTCTTCAATAATAGTTGGCGAGGAAGGACGTGAAGAAGGACGTGAGGAAGGTCGTGATGAAGGACGTGAGGAAGGTCGTGAGGAAGGGCGTGAAGAAGGGCGTGAAGAAGGTCGTGAGGAAGGTCGTGAGGAAGGGCGTGAAGAAGTTCGTTAAGTTCAAGATCGATTTTTTTTCACGTTCTACCGTCACGTTTTACCATTGCGTAATTCCTTACGTTCTACCGTCACGTTTTACCATTACGTAATTCCTTACGTTCTATCGTCACGTGAGGGAGGGTGATTTTAATCACGTTCTGCCAGCAACCATTTCCAAACCGGGAGGGAGATGATGGGAGAGGAGTGTTGGGGAGTTTCATTCCAGGTCAGGAGAATGGATTTTGCAGGGTTCAACTCCATGGATGCTTCGGTGAGTGCACCTATTTCTCGCTTCAGTGTTGAGGGTTTTGAGGTGTCGTAACAGACCTGGATCAGGTACTCGTTCTGGTGGCCTTTTTTACACAGGAAATCAATTTCTTTGTTGTTTTGCGTCCTGTAATAAAACAGGTCAAGATCGGGACGGTAACCTCTTCGTATCAATTCTATAAAAACAAGGTTCTCGAGTCGACGGCCGTAATTGGGTGAAAGTTCGTGTGACCTGGATTTAATAAATCCATTATCAACGATATACACCTTTTTGGGTGATTTGTTGCGGATGCTCATCTTATTGCCAAACCGCGATATATAGTAAAATAAAAAGGGTTCTTCGAGATATGAAGCAAATTTTTGCACGGTTGTGGTGCTTTTCAACCCTAGAATTTCCCTGAGCGAATTATAGGTGAAGGTTCCTGAAAATATTGTAAGCATATAATTTGCAAGGGAATACAGCTGTTGTGCGTTTTTGATACTGAAACGCCTGATGATGTCCTTGAGTAAAACCGAATCGAACAGGGTACTCAGGTACTCATCCGCCAGCAACGGATTATTTACACTTTCGGGAAATCCGCCATTGGTCATGTACTGTTGCATCACCTGCAGTACGGAACCCAGGTCTTCGGGAGTCTTGATGTTTTGCGGGCTGAAGGACTTGTGCTGACTGCTGAGAAATTCTTTGAAACTGAATGGTAAAAGATGAATCGGAAGGTACCTTCCGGTGAGAGCGGTACTCATTTCGCGGGACAAAAGTTTTGAATTTGATCCGGTAAGGATCAGATTGTGGCCCCTGCGATGTAACTTATTTACAAGGGATTCCCAGTTATCGAGGTTTTGGATTTCGTCGAGAAAAATGTATTTAAAACCTGGAAAAACCTGCGGGAGTATTTCCATCATTTTATCGTATGAGAAAACTTTAAGCAGCTCATCATCATCAAAATTCATGTAGGCAAACGGCAGATCTTTAAGCAGCAGAAAGGCGAAGACCGATTTTCCGGCACGCCTGGGGCCAGTGATCAATTTAACCAGGCTACTGCGCAGAATCTCGTCTTTATCATATCCCTGCAATCTGTCGACATAGTTTCCAGATTGTAAAACCACTGCCTCCTGCTTGTGTTGTTCAAGAATATTTTTCATTGGTTTCTTCGTTTCAGTGGATAAAAATAATGAAATTTATCCAATAGAGTGATAATAATGGATAAAAAACGTGATGAACGTGATGACGTGATAGCGTGATGGACTTGATGAGCGTGATCATGCTCGCGATGCGAGCACGTGATGTCGTGATGGTCGTGATAGGGTGATGACATCACGTTCCTCACGCCATCACGTTCATCACGTTAATATACAGTATTCTTTGACTGGACCTTATGTGGACCTAAAGTATACATCAGAGCGATGTTATTTAATCGTTTCGAGCACCTTGGGGAAATCGAGGATGCGTAGGTTATTGGTTTTCTGGAAGAGGAGGTGTTCGAAGTCGCGGGACTTTTTTTTAAGGTCGGTATGGGCAAGCATTTCGGCCAAAG
>Ga0268284_1001075_pt1 | contig 15308 bp, 13 predicted proteins | sample saktaG_14_FD_190137 | JGI IMG/M metagenome (GOLD analysis project Ga0268284, IMG submission 190137) | Saline water microbial communities from Sakinaw Lake, British Columbia, Canada - sak_2013_06_06_40m | ecosystem: Environmental > Aquatic > Non-marine Saline and Alkaline > Saline ... | reverse complement strand
TTCAAGAGGTGAGGGCATGCAATTTACAACCAATTCCATAAGAAGATCGATTCCTATGTCCTTTATTGCGGAGCCGCATATAACCGGGACAAAAGTTCCGGATATAGTGCCTTTTCTCAAAGCTGCCTTGATCTCGTCATCTGAAAGGGCTTCACCTTCGAGGTATTTTTCAATCAGCTTGTCATCTGCTTCGGCGATGTTTTCAATAAGGGCTTCTCTTTCCTTGTTTGCCGATTCCATCATATCCGCCGGAATTTCGCCTGTTGTTACTTTACCATCCGAATCGTAGATATGCGCTTTCATGGATATGAGATCCACGATACCCTTAAAGCCGGATTCAGATCCGACAGGCAACTGAAGTATGATCGGTTTGGGTTGAAAAATATTTCTCGCATTATTGAAGGTGCGGATGAAGTCCGCACGCTCCCTGTCGAGTTTGTTAATGAAAATAACGGCTGGAAGACCGAATTCCCTGGCATAATCCCAGGCGAGTTCGGTTTGAACTTTTATGCCGTCAACAGCATCAATTACAACAACAACTCCGTCTGCCGCCTGCAAGCTGTTTATGGTATCGGTAAAGAAATTCTGATCACCGGGGGTATCTATAAGTGAAATAATATTTTTTTTCCAGTTGAACTGATTGAATCCGCTGCTGATACTTATGAGCCGTTTTAATTCTTCCGGCTCATAATCCATGACAGTATTGCCGTCCTCAACACGCCCGAGTCTTTTAATGGTGCCGGTTTTGAATAACATGATTTCAGATAGAGATGTTTTTCCGGAACTCCCGTGACCGACAAGCGCGATGTTTCTAAGTTTGTTTAACCTTTCACTCATTTAAGCTCCTCTCCATATAGTATTTTGATCGACGGTACTTGAAAATACGAACCTTTAAAATATATAGTTTTGATCAAATAAAATCAAGCTCAAAATCCTTTTATTGAAGCTCCCAGCCGCAAGAAGCGGGGAATCTTCGACCGTAGGGAATAGTGGTTGTTTGTAACTTGCTCGCTAACCCAGTCGAACGAAGCGGGGATGCTCTCGCTGTTTCGGTTCAGGCTTATTAGTCATTCAATCCCAGAATCCTTTACACCAGGGAATTTCATGTAAATTAAAAACTCCTTATTCCCTTTCGGGCCAAATATGGGAGAGTCGATAACACCTGCTATTTCTAATCCGGCTTCGGAAAAGCAGTCCGCCAGATTCTTAATGACTTCTTTGTGCAATAAGGTGTCTTTTACCACACCTCCTTTTCCGACCCTGCCTTTTCCAACTTCAAACTGTGGTTTAATAAGGGCTATAATACCCGAATTATTTTTCATGAACTTCAAAATGGCCGGAACAACTATTTTTAAGGATATGAACGAAACATCGATTGTAACAAAATCAACAGGCGAGGCAATCACTTCGGATGACATGTATCTTATGTTGGTTCGTTCAACAGGAACTACTCTAGGGTCTTGTCGTAATGTCCATGCCAGTTGCCCATATCCGACATCGACTGCAAAAACCTTTCTCGCACCATGTTTCAGCAGGCAATCAGTAAATCCGCCTGTTGATGCTCCGACATCAAGGCATATCCGTCCATTGACATTGATGCCGAAAGCCGTTAATGCCGCTTCGAGTTTTATCCCGCCCCTGCTTACAAAAGGAATATTTGTTTCTTTAAGAGCAAGGGAATCCTCTTTTGCGACTAAAAAGCCCGGCTTATCCTGAATCCTGTCATTTACGCGGACTTTTCCGGCCATGATAAGACTTTTTGCCCTCTCCCGACTTTGAGCCAGTCCCTGCTCATATATAATAATATCAAGTCGTTTCTTATTTTCAGGCATAGGTGTATATATCGGAAACAAGGAAATCTGTTTGGACTTTTTACGAAGCCGTCAATTTTAAAGCCGAATCTACTATGGCCTTTGAATCAATTTTATATTTGGCTCTGAGCAGATCCTGCGGGCCGTGTTCTACAAAAAGGTCGGGTATTCCAAGACGTTCAATTTTAAAACCGGAAATACCTTCATCATTCAAACATTCGAGGATTGCGCTTCCGAATCCCCCCTGGCGGATATTCTCTTCCACGGTAATAATGCGGGGAATTTCTTTTGAAAGGGAAGTAATCAATTCTACATCAAGGGGTTTCACAAACCGGCAGTTTACTACCGTAGGGTATATTCCGTGTTCTAAAATTAACTTTTCATTTGCCGCTAACGCCTCGCAAACCGATTTGCCGATGGCAAGAATAAGAATATCCTTGCCTTTTGTAAGTATTTCTCCTTTTCCTATCGGCAACGGTTTAATATCCTGTTCTATAGGAACACCAACAGCGGTTCCTCTGGGATACCGGAATGCAATCGGGCCATTATGAGACAGGGCTGTCAAAAGCATACGTCGCAGCTCGTTTTCGTCCTTCGGAGCCATAAGCACCATGTTGGGAAGGTTTCTCAAATATGATATGTCAAATAATCCGTTGTGAGTGGCTCCATCTTCACCGACAATACCTCCACGGTCTATGGCAAAAATAACGGGAAGGGCTTCAATACAAACATCATGCAATATCTGGTCATAAGCTCTTTGCAGAAAAGTTGAATAGATTGCTACAACAGGCTTAAAACCTTCGGTAGCCAAGCCGGCTGCAAAGGTAACGCCATGCTGCTCGGCAATTCCTACATCAAAAAATCTTTCAGGGAACAACTCATGAAATTTTGTAAGGCCCGTGCCTTCCGGCATTGCTGCAGTGACGGCAATTATTTTTTCATCTTCTCCGGCAAGTCTTATCATTGTTTCCCCGAAGACCTCGGTGTAAGTTGGAATATTGTTTTTTTTACCGTTACTGTTTCCGGTTTTGATTTCAAAACTTCCAACACCATGAAAATAAACCGGATTTTTTTCTGCAGGGGGATATCCCTTGCCTTTTTTCGTAGTTACATGAAGAAGCGCTGGCTCTTTCATATGCTTTATATTGTTGAGTATATCTATCAGATGATCCATATTGTGCCCGTTAATCGGACCGAAATATTCGAAATTAAAAGCCTCAAAAAGCATTCCCGGGGTTACAAATGCTTTGAATGATTCTTCCGAGCGTTTGGCGAATTTATATACATCGTCACCTATCCTTGGAAGGGACTTTAATAATTCCCCGAACTCTTTCCTGAGATCCTGGAGATATTTTTTTGAAAGTGTCCTGCTTAAAAAAGAGGAGAGGGCGCCTACATTTTGTGCGATAGACATGTCATTATCATTCAATATAACAATAATATCCTTGTCCTTATGAAGATATCCCGCCTGGTTCAGGCCTTCATAGGCAAGACCTGCCGTCATTGAACCGTCTCCGATTACGGCTATAACCTTTGCGGTTTCATTTTTCAGGTGTTTCGCACATGCGATTCCAAGCCCTGCAGAAATTGAGGTGCTGCTGTGGCCTGTTGAGAATGCATCGTATTGACTTTCACATATTCTGGTAAATCCGCAAATACCCTCATGCTTTCTGAGCGTATGAAATTTTTCACGCCTGCCGGTGATAATCTTGTGCGCGTATGCCTGATGCCCGACATCCCAGATAATCTTGTCAACGGGAGCATCAAAAACATAATGAATTGCTATGGCCAGTTCTACAGCGCCAAGACTCGATGCAAGATGACCGCCGTTTTTTGATACTACATCTACAATCAGTTTGCGTATCTCGGAAGCGAGTTCTGGAAGATCCGAACGGGAAAGACTCTTTAAATCGTCGGGTGAGTTAATATTGCTAAGTAAGCTCAACTATAAATTGTCCTTTATATTGAAGCTCCCGCCAAGGCGGACCTTCGGCGGAAATGCGCTCGCTGTTTTTTCGGGTCATCGTTCTCTCTCAATAATATACAATGCAATTGCCCGGAGCGAATTAGATTTATTATCAAATGTTTCGAGCGTATGCAAGGCATCCGTTATAAGTTTTTTTGCATGATTTTCCGATCCGGTAATTCCAAGCAGGGCAGGGTAGGTATTTTTATTTCTTGTTTTATCACTTCCTACGGCTTTCCCTGTTATTGCAGGATCACCTTTAACATTAAGAAGATCATCGGTTATCTGGAAAGCTAAACCGATATTCTTTGCATAAATTTTAAGATGCTCTATTTGTTCCGAATTTCCGTTCCCTAATATTGCCCCTGATTCAACCGATGCTTCAATAAGAGCTCCGGTTTTCAATGAATGGATATCTTCTAATTCTTTCAATGAAATATTGCTGTTTTCAGAAGCTATATCCCGCATCTGTCCTTCGATCATTCCTTTGTAACCGGCAGCAAGGGAAACTAAATGAATAACCTTTAACCATTTTGCGGCATTAATGTTCGTTTGAATCGAAGAAAGGATCTGAAACGCAAGGGTAAGAAGGGCATCGCCGGCAAGTATCGCCGCAGCTTCGTTAAAAGTTACATGGCAGGTTGGCTTCCCCCTTCGAAGAGTATCATTATCCATGGCAGGAAGGTCGTCGTGAATTAATGAATAAGTGTGTATCATCTCCAGTGCACAGGCTGCAGGTAATACATCATATTCGGTACCGCCGACAGCTTCTGAAGATGCAATACAAAGAACAGGTCTTATTCTTTTTCCTCCCGACAAGAGCGAATAACCCATTGCTTTTGTTAAAAGGCTTGAATCTCGTGAAGAATTAATGATTTTGTTTAATTCATCATTTATCAGGATATTTTTATTTGAGATGTATGAGTATAAATCAAAACCTGAAAAACCATGGTTGGAATTCTTTAAATTCATTCTGTTACTCTCTCGGGAACAAACGGTTTTTCAATTACATTTCCATCCTGATCTTTCAAAAGGAGGGTAATTTTTTTTTCAGTCTCATCAAGCTTTGCAGAACAAAATTTGGAAAGTTTTATTCCTTCCTCAAATTTTTTTATAGAATCTTCAAGGGAAAGGTTCCCTGATTCAAGTTCCTGAACAATTTGTTCAAGCTGTTTCATTGCAGCCTCAAATGTTACTTTTGCCATATCTCATATTTTCCTTTCAACAATGCATACTAAAGAGCCTTTCGCAACCATTACTTCTACATTTTGGCCGATATTTACATTATTTGAATCAATTACAACATTTTTATCTGGAATAGTTCTGGTGATGCTATAGCCTCGCTGAAGTATAGCGTTTGGATTTAATGCATTTAATTTTACTGAAAATTCTTTCAATGCATGTCTCTGGTTATTAATAATTATATTTATTATTATTAGCATATTAGAAAGAATATGTTTAATATGTTCATTATGTTTAATTATGTAATTAATTGGATTATTGAATAATATTTTATCTTTCTTCCATTCAGTTCGCTCTCTAAGCTGATTTAATATATTAGTTTGTGCTCTTGCAATTCTCCGGGATAGATCGTCGTTTTTAATCATCAGGTCCTGAATTTTTTTCTTTGGACTTTTAAGCCTGTTTATCAAAGTATTTAAATTGTTTTTATAATAATTATGAAATCTTGAATAATTTGATTTAAGAGAAAGAGTCAGTTTACCAATTTTGATATTTAGTTCATCCTTTAAGGGAACAATAATTTCGGCAGCAACTGAGGGTGTTGGAGCTCGATAATCCGAAACAAAATCTGCAATGGTATAATCTGTTTCGTGTCCGATAGCAGATATTATCGGAACAGATGATTCATATATTGCTCTTGCTACAAATTCCGAGTTAAAAGCCTGTAATTCTTCTAAAGAACCGCCTCCGCGGGCAATTATAGCTACATCAGCATAATTAAATTTATTTAATAATTTAATTGCTGAAATAATATCTGATTCCGATGATTCTCCCTGAACTTTTACAGGTATTATTCTAATATTAATGCCAGGGTATCTTCTGTTTATAATATTAAGAATATCATATAGTACTGATCCAGTAGGTGAAGTAATGATACAGATTGTTTCAGGTAGAAACGGTAATTCTTTTTTATGAGAAACATCAAAAAGACCCTGCGCCGATAATCTTGCTTTAAGCTGTTCATAGGCTATCTGTAAAGAACCGATACCTTTTGGTTCCAGATATTCAAATATAATCTGATAGGTTCCTTTTGATTCATAAAGGCCTAATCTACCGAATCCGATAACAGACATCCCGTTTTCAGGATTAAATTTTAAGTTTTTGAGTTGCCCTTTAAATATTATGGAATTGATCCTGGCTGTTTCATCTTTTAAGGTAAAATATATGTGGCCTGAAAAGGGGGCGCTTATATTCGAGATCTCACCATAGATCCATATAAAAGGATATTTATCCTCTATGAGACTCTTTAATTCGGATGTCAACTCTGTTACTGAATAGATTTTTGTTTCCATTTTATGATCAAAAATATATTATAACAGCATGATAGTATTGCATATATTATCTTCTTTACACAAAAGGCATAAGAGCCAACACGGTCGCTCAGACAAGTCGATCAATGAGAATCCGCGAAGCGCTTTAAAACCGTACCTAAATACAACGTCTGATAATGAATATTATGTAAACTAATAAGAATAATTTATGTAAATCTAAATTTGTGCGAAAACACCCTCCTCCAGTTATCTATTATCATAAAGACTGAGAAGATCACGCACCGCCGGGATAATGTAAATGTTATCATATTCGAGTCCGCTTAAAAATTCAGCAATAATTTCATTTTTTTTTCTTACTGGCAGATCTTTATCAATAATAAAATAATTGTCACCTTTTATTTTACAGAATCCGCTTTTTATATTAATTCCCGATTTACGGAAATTTTGTTCGCTTACAGTTATGTCAAGTTTTTCAGCAATTAGTTTCATTTCCAGAAATAATTTATCCGGTTTCATATACAATTATCCTCTTGAAAAAAAACCAGCATGTGTTAATATACTAACCATAACTTAAAAAATTTAAAGGAGAAATTATATGCAACAAACATATTCTGTAAAAAGTTCACAAACACAGGTTATAGTTAATGAATTCATTAGAAGCGTATATAACTGGATGGGTATTGGCTTGGCCATAACAGGTTTTATTGCGTATTATGTTTCAACTAATATCTTAATCCAGAATTTAATTTTTGGAAATAAACTTGTATTTTTTGGACTAATTATCGGCGAATTAGCTCTTGTATTTTTTATTAGTGCGAGAATCGGGAAAATTACAGCTTCAACCGCAACATCTCTTTTTATCCTTTTTGCTGCTTTAAACGGCGCTACCTTGTCATCAATATTTCTTGTATATACAAGTTCATCTATCACTACAACTTTCTTTATATGTTCTGCAACTTTTATCTCATGCAGTATTTATGGAATTACGACAAAACGCGATTTGACATCCATGGGCGGATTCATGACAATGGGATTAATAGGAATCGTAATTGCCTCCCTAGTAAATATTTTTATCCGAAGCTCTGCAATGGATATGATAATCAGCTACATCGGCGTCATTGTTTTTGTTGGTTTAACAGCATATGATACACAGAAATTGAAACAGATGGCAATTGCACAACCTGAAGGCCTTGATTCAGGCGTAATAAGAAAAGGAACAATTTTAGGTGCTCTTACTTTATATCTGGATTTTATCAATCTTTTTTTAATGTTACTCAGAATATTAGGAAACAGAAAATAGTTCATTTGATAAAAAAGAGCTACTAACCGTTGTAATCTGTTAGTAGCTCTTTTTTTTACGAGAAATCCCGGTTTCAATCTGCAAGATTTCTTATTCGGATAGACATTATTTAAGCATCTATTCCTATAGTTCGGCTGACTTTATCTGCTATCTGTTGACAAAGCCTTGTTATTTCTTCCTTATCCGGACCTTCAACCATAACTCTGCAAATTGATTGAGTCCCCGAATACCTTACGAGCACCCTCCCCTTCTCTCCCAGAATATTTTCAACATGCTTAACCGTATCCGCAAGTTCATGAACATCATTTATAACAGGTCTATGTGAAACATGAATGTTCATTAACACCTGGGGATAAACTGTCATGATTTTTCCTAGTTCTGAAAGAGGTTTTGATTCTTCTTTCATGAATTGAATTAACTTTAAGGCTGACAGTATTCCATCTCCGGTTGTATGATAATCTAAGAAAATGATATGTCCGGAATCCTCTCCGCCAAGCATGGCTCCTGATTTTATCATTTCCCGTATTACATATCGATCCCCAACCTGAGACATCGTGTGCTTTATCCCGTTTTCCTTGAATAATGAGACCAAACCCATATTGCTCATAACGGTGCTTACGACATGATTATTTGCTAACCCCCCCTTTTTTTTCAATGCAATAGCGCTTACCGCGAGGATCTTATCGCCGGACAACATCTTGCCGTATTCATCCACCGCTATAAGCCTGTCTCCATCACCATCAAATGCAATTCCAATATCAGCTTTATTTTCCAATACTTTATTTATCAGCGATTCAGTATGTTCGGAACCGCAATTTTCATTAATATTTTTTCCATCCGGTGAATTATATAAAACATCAATATCAGCTCCAAGATCAGATAATAGTTCAGGAGCGATTTTATATGTTGCGCCGTTTGAACAATCCATTACTATTTTTAATCCTTTTAAGGTAAATCCTTTAGGAAGCGAACTTTTTAAAAAATCAGAGTACCTTTTCGCAGAATCATTTAAAACTGAGACATTGCCAATATTATTCCCTGGCTTATTTTGGAATGACATACTGTTATTTAAAACCAAGTCTTCTATTTCATCTTCTGCTTCGTCTGTAAGTTTAAAACCATTTCTATCGAACAATTTTATTCCGTTATCAATAAAAGGGTTGTGCGAAGCGGTTACTACTATTCCGGCACTTGCCTTTAATATCCTGGACAAAAAAGCTATCCCCGGGGTCGGCAAAATACCTGCAAGTAATACATCAGAACCAATTGCGCAAATACCTGATGCTAAAGCATTTTCAAGCATATTACCGGATAGGCGCGTATCCCTGCCAATAATTATTGAGGAGTACCCCTTTTCATTTTTGAACTTTATGGCAACCGATCTTCCTATTTTCACCGCCATTTCCGGCGTCATAGGATATTCATTCGCAATGCCTCTGATTCCGTCGGTTCCAAATAACTTGCCCATTTAGAATAAATCCTCATGTAAGTTTGATGGCTTCGTAAAAAGTCATTTTGACGAAAAAGAGCAAAATAGAACTTTTTACAGGTTAATCAAATTTCTTGGGAAAAAAATCTATATGCTTGCAAATAAAATAATAACATATATATTTTTATAATAAACATATTATCTTATTTCAATAATCTTTTACGAGGAATCTTAATTGCTGCTGAATATATCTATAATCCTGCTTCTTCTCATATTTTCAGGGTTTTTTTCCGGTTCTGAAACAGCACTTTTTTCATTATCTTCAATCCAGCGTGAGCGTATTAAACGAACCGGCCATAAAAAATCATTATTAATCAACAAACTGCTGTCAAAACCCAGAAAACTCATAGTAACTATTCTTATCGGAAACGATATGGTCAATATCGCAGCCTCTGTAATTGCAGCATCTCTATTTGTCTCATTCAATAAAGATCATGGCGAATGGATTGCATTAGCCGTGATGACGCCGGTAACACTCATTTTTGCCGAAGTCATACCCAAAACACTGGGTCTTACCTATAATGAAAAAATTGCACCGTTTATCAGCGCGCCTCTCTATTATTTTTCAAAATTAATTTTTCCGTTAAAATTTATACTGTATAACATCTCAATATTGCTTTCTAAATTGATAGGCTTTGAAAAACGTCATATTTCAACGGCCATAATGGAAGATGAATTCAGGGCTCTCGTTGATCAAAGCCATGAGAGCGGAGAGATTAACAGAGCTGAACGGGATCTTATACACAATGTCTTTGAATTCAGTGATACACAAGCTTTTGAAATTATGACTCCATTAAATGAAATATTCTCACTCTCCGAAGATATGACCATTGATAGAGCCGTAAAATCAGTGCAGCAGAGCCGGTTTTTAAGAATACCTGTTTACAGAAACCGCTTCGACAATATAGTCGGGATTCTTTATACAAAAGATCTTTTAAAAATGAATCCGGGTAAATTTAATGAAAATGAGAAGATAATTCAGAAAATTTACCGAACACCTTTTTTTGTCGATGAAAACATCAAAACAGATGATCTGTTTCACATCTTAAAGAAAAAACGAATTCATATCGCTATTTGTATAAACAAACAGGGTAAAGTTACAGGCCTTTTAACAATGGACGATCTTCTTGGTGAATTGTTCGGAGAAATTCATGACGAATATGACAGGGAATTAAAGTGAACAACTTTCTTTATATTTTTGTGATAACCTTATGTGTTGTATTTCAGGGATTCTTTTCCGGATCTGAAATGGTTATCCTCTCTTCAAACAGGATAAAACTGAGGCAGGCTGCAAAGCGGGGCCACAAGGGAGCCGCCCGTTTCTTAAAACTGATCGAAAAACCGGAATGGTCACTTGCAACAACAAGTACCGGCACGAATATGTTTGTAATCATTGCGTCCGTATTTGCAGCAGTATGGCTGGATGGGGTATTCCGGAATAACAGCGAGTTGTTTACAATTATTATTATAACTCCGGTTCTGCTGATATTTGGAGAGATTCTGCCCAGAACTATTTTTCAGCAGAAAGCGGATGAGATAGCCCTTAAAATAGCATCTCTTTTTGTTTATGCCTCCTGGATTATTTTGCCGGTAACATATATTGTTTATTGGACCAGCAAAGCATTTTTTAAACTGATCGGGAAAGAGGCTCTCAGACGGAATTTTTATATTTCAAAGAAAGAACTGGAGCTTGCCCTTTCCATCGATGGAGAAGGAAGTGATCTGGAAACAGGAGAAAAAAAGCTTATCAGAAGGGTTTTCCAGCTTTTTGAATCGGATGTTTCGGATGTTATGGTTCCTCTCGTTGATGTAACCGCAATATCATACAAATCAACCGTTGGCAAAGCGATAGAAACAATTAACAGCACCGATTATTCACGGTTGCCAGTATATAAAAGCAGAATCGACAACCTGGTTGGAATCATCCACCCTTTTGATCTGATTCATATTACAGATGAAAATGCTTCTATAGTCCCGTTTATTCGTGAAGTCCCGTTTGTTCCGGAATCAAAAAAGGCCCATGACCTGCTGGTGTTACTTCAGAAAACAAGAAATTCCATTGCAATAGCACTCGATGAATACGGCGGCACAGTCGGAATTATAACAATAGAGGATATCCTTGAAGAAGTAGTCGGTGAGATCAATGATGAGTATGACGATGACACAAAGCAGTTTGTCAGACTTGGGGAAAACAAGTTTCTTGTAAACGCGAGGATGGAGATAGAGCATGCAAATGAAACAATGAATTTAAGGATTCCCAAGGAGGATTATGAAACCATGGGCGGTTTTCTGCTAAAACTGATGGGTAAAATACCTAGAAAAGGTGAGTCGGTATTGTTTGATAATATAAAATTTACTATCCGGTCATCAGGGAAAAAATCAATTCATACAATCATTGTGGAACCGAAACAGCGAGCGCAAACCCCGTAGATTGATGCGGGGTAAGCGAGCGGATTAAAAATAGACAATATTCCCTACGGTCGAAGATTCTCCGTAGCTTGCTACGAGGAGCTTCAAATACTTGAAATAAACAATTAAATGAGAGGCCGGGTTTTATAGCTATTTTTTCACCCGTTCAACATATTGTCCGGTCCTGGTGTCAATCCGCACAAGCTCCCCTTCATTTACAAAGGGAGGTACCTGTACAACATATCCTGTTTCAAGTGTAGCAGGTTTGGTGCTTCCGGCCGCCGTATCACCTTTGGCCCATGGATCGGCTTTGATTATTTTAAGATTAATGAAATTCGGAAGTGATAGGCCTATCGCTTTTTCTCCAAAGAACAGAACATTGCAGACTATATTCTCCTTCAAAAAATTCCTGGCATCACCGACCTGGGCAGAGGCAAGAAATTCCTGAACATAGGTCGATGTGTTCATGAAGCAATAACCGCTTCCGTCAGAATAAAGATACTCCATTTCATGCTCTTCAAGGTGTGCCTCGTTGAATTTATCTCCCGATCTGAATGTCCGGTCAAACTGAGAGCCTGTCAGCATATTTTTAAGTTTGCATTTATAAAGAGCCTGGCCCTTGCCCGGCTTCACAAAATCAAACTGCACTACGACATATGGATCGCCGTCTATTTCAATTTTAAGACCCTTTTTCAGGTCGCCGCTTTCATACATCTTTTTTGATTATCCTCCGTGATAATTTTATGCTGATTTTAGAAACCATACTTATTTATACGGCTTCCGCTCTCCTCGATTCTTCAATAAAACGCTTCACCTTCGCCATGTCTTTTTTAAACCTGACCGGATTGCTCTGCATATCACGGGCATTTGTCTGCGTGCAACTGTCAACTCCTGAAGGTTTAACTTTTATTATACCGTCAAAAACATTATCCGGTGAAAGTCCGCCTGCAAGTATCACAGGTATATCGGTTGAATCAACAAGTTTTCTTGCAATGTCCCAGTTGCATGTAAGACCTGTAATTCCGACAAATCCGTTCACGGGCTGATTATCCGGGATTGGGCCTGCATTGTTCATGATAACCGTGTCCGTTAAAAAAAAATCGCTGACATTTCCGAATATTTTTGCAAGCTCAATTGGAGAAAATAAATCGGCGATTCCGTGTTGTGGAATCGGAATTGTCCTCATTATAAGTATTTCAGGAAATCTTTCTTTGACATTCTCCTGTAAATCAATCAGGGAATCCAAACCGGGTCGGTTGTTCCTATATTTATTCAGGTCTTCACAAAAATGCACAATATCGGGTTTGTAAAAATCCAGAACATGTAAAATGGAATCCATTTCTGAAAAAAGAGGAATCAGTGAACTTTTAGATGCAGAACTTCTCGCGACATCAATTGTTTCTTTTAGCAGCGACCGTTTCAAACTTCCTTCCGGAGTCAGCACACTTCCGATGTGATCAACTCCGGCTTCGATGAGAGCTTCAGCTTCATGAGGTGTCTGTATTTCATAAAGCTGAATTATCATATATAAAATATCTTCCTGAAATTAAGTAACTCCAAAATTGAGTTGACATTTCATGCCATGTCTAACATATTCCTTATCCTCAGGCAAGCAAGATACTTTGTGCATCTGTGCCTTTGCCCGTATTATAATCAGTGAACAACTACAATAACAAAAGGTATGCCACATGATACTGATAATAGATTTCGGATCTCAGTACAATCAGCTTATAGCAAGACGAGTGCGTGAAAACCGCGTTTATTGCATGATCGAACCTCCGTCAATTAATGTCGGTGAAATAAGAAAGCTTGAACCCGAAGGAATAATATTGTCCGGCGGACCGTCAAGCATTTATGAAAAAAACAGCCCTAAGATAGATAAGGAGATATTCAATCTGGGAATTCCGATCCTTGGAATCTGTTATGGAATGCAATTCATGGTGCATTCACTCGGCGGAAGCGTTGAAAGAGCCGGAAAACGGGAATATGGTTTTGCGGAGCTTCGAATAAAACGACAGGAAGCCGTTCTCAAAGATACCTGCAGATCAACGAAATGCTGGATGAGCCACGGAGATTCCATAAAAAAACTGCCTGAAGGCTTTACCGTTACAGCTTCAACGGAAAACACCGAAATAGCCGCGATAGTCCATAACAGCAAAAAACTTTATGGCCTGCAGTTTCATCCTGAAGTTGAGCATACACCTCTGGGAAAGAAAATGCTTAAGAATTTTCTTTTTGACATGTGCGGATGCAAGCATTCATGGACGATGAAATCCTTCGCAAAAAAAGCGACAAATGAAATCAGAGAGAACGTCGGGGATAAAAAAGTGATTCTCGGATTGAGTGGTGGCGTTGATTCTTCAGTCACCGCAATGCTGATTCATAAAGCAATAGGAAGACGTCTTACTTGTATTTTTGTCGACAACGGCCTGCTCAGGAAAAATGAAATGGAAAAGCTGAGAAAGACCCTGACTCGGAATCTTGATATTAGCATCAGATTTGTTAATGCCGGAAAAAGATTTTTAAAAGAGCTTGCGGGGGTAACAGATCCTGAAAAGAAACGCAAAATAATCGGCAGAATATTCATGGAGGTTTTTGAAGCTGAAGCAAAGAAGATAAAGGGCGTGGAATTTCTGGCGCAAGGCACGCTTTATCCTGATGTCATCGAATCAAGATCTGCCTTCGGCGGTCCGACAGCCGTGATAAAATCCCATCATAATGTAGGTGGTCTTCCTAAAAATATGAAACTGAAACTGGTCGAACCGTTAAAGTACCTGTTCAAGGATGAGGTGCGCCGCCTCGGTAAAGCAATAGGCCTGCATGAAGATATGATATGGAGACAGCCCTTTCCGGGACCTGGTCTATCCATAAGAGTAATAGGGGAAGTCTCAAAACCAAGGCTTTCAATCCTTCGGGAGGTTGACGACATTCTGGTTTCCGAGATTAAAAACGCAGGCCTCTACAGGAAGCTGTGGCAGTCTTTTTCGATCCTGCTTCCTTTAAAGAGCGTCGGAATCATGGGTGATCAGCGAACCTATGAAAACATTGTAGCAATAAGGGCGGTTACGAGCAAGGATGCCATGACGGCAGACTGGGCAAAACTGCCCCACTCGCTGCTGGGAAAGATTTCAAACAGGATCATCAACGAGGTTGCGGGAGTAAACAGGGTAGTATATGATATAAGCTCAAAACCGCCGGCTACCATTGAATGGGAATGAAAAATGGAAGAGAAAAAACCGCATGAATTTAAGATCAATATTGACTCGGTACATTCCGATTCTTTTATCAGGGAAGATAAAAAAGACATCCGCATTGAAAAGCTGAATCAGAAGATCACCATTCTTTCTATTATATTCCCATGCATAGTAGTCATTCTGATTTTGATTATCTATTTCGATATCAAAAACAAGATTACAGGAGTTCATGATTCGGGCTCCATGGAAGTTAAGACCCTTTCGGAGGATATCGATAAAAAAACCGCCGAACTTTCTTCACTTTACTCTAAGCTAGAAGAATCACTCGAAAAGAAAGCAGCAGCGCTTAAAACCGAATTTCAGAACTCTTCGAAGGACATGAAGGAAACGAAAGCGGAAAAAACCGAATTGGCAAATTTCATCACGGAAATAAACAGACAGATTTCTGCTGCAAGAGACGATCTTTCCGCGGTTTCAAATAAAGTCAAAGGCATGGAGGCGGGTTTATCTCAGAAAATAACGGATATGACAAAATCTCTCGGTAAAATAGAGAATGATCTCGCAAAGATACATTCTGATATCGCGGGAATATCGGCGTCTAAGGCGGATAAAAAAGACTTTGACGC
>Ga0268284_1001073_pt1 | contig 15323 bp, 10 predicted proteins | sample saktaG_14_FD_190137 | JGI IMG/M metagenome (GOLD analysis project Ga0268284, IMG submission 190137) | Saline water microbial communities from Sakinaw Lake, British Columbia, Canada - sak_2013_06_06_40m | ecosystem: Environmental > Aquatic > Non-marine Saline and Alkaline > Saline ... | reverse complement strand
CTGCGCCTGCGTGGATCACGCATTCCATGACGCCTCCCGCCGGACCATGGTCACGAACCATGTGATGAAGAATTTATGGCTGGTTGAAGGCTATCAGGCGGGCGCGGCGAGCGTGTTCCGTTGGTTTCGCGACCAGTTTGCGGAATTGGAGTCCGCTTATGCAAAAATGTCCGGCCGCGATACGTATGATATTTTGACCGAGCTCATCAGCAAGGCACCTGTCGGATCGAAAGGCTTGTTGCTGATGCCCTATTTTGCGAGCGCCGGAACGCCGCGCTGGAATTCCGCTGCGCGCGGCACGTTGATCGGGATGACCTTTGCGCATGACCGTTATTGCATGGCCCGCGCCTTTATTGAGGGCATTACGCTAGAAGTGCGCGACATGCTGGAGTCGCTGGTTTCGGCCGGCGTGACGTTTGAGCGCGTGCATCTGCTGGGCGGTCCGACCAAGTCGTCGCTGTGGAATCAAATTCAGGCGGATGTCTATGGTCATCCTGTCTGTACCTTAATCAATGGCGATGCAGCCGTGACAGGCGCGGCGATCCTGGGCGGTGTCGGGGTTGGAGTCTTTAAAGATGCGGCCTCGGGCGTAGAAAATCTGGTGAAGATGAAGACGTTGTATCGGCCGGATGGTGCTAATAATGCGCGTTACAACGACCTCTACGACCTCTACAAAAATCTGTACACGGCCCTTGACAATGCCAAGATTTATCAGCAGATCGCCGAATTTCAGCGGAAGTACGGAGAATTAGAAAAATGACATCCCGTGAACGTGTACAGACGGCCTTGAGCCATCAGTCGCCTGATCGGGTGCCGATTGATGTATGGGGTTCTGCAAGTCGTTTGTGTGACCGACTCTATTTTGACATTGTGCGTGACCAGAAGTGGCAGGATCTCGGAAAGTTTGTCAGCGCGAGCCGCTCGGGCAATTACATGGATGAACGTGTCGCTGATCTCATCGGCTGTGACTTTCGTCACATCCAGTTCGGTAAAGCGAAATATTTTGCCCCGATCATAGATGCAGACGGCGTGGAGTTCAATGAATGGGGCGTGGGCTTCAAAAAGGTCGGCGGTGAGCCGATGATTGAAAAGGTGCCCTTCCTGGATGCGGATTGCAGCCTGATTGAAAAGCATCGCTGGCCCAATCCGAAAGACCCCGGACGTATGACAGGCGTGGTGGATTCTGCCAAGCATTGGGCTGAGAATACGCCTTATTTTGTAGGCACGAGTTCGTTGGTATCAGGTCTGACGTTGGATATCGGGCCCTATCTGCGCGGGTTTGAGGATTTCTTTGTGGATCTCTATATGAACCCCGAATTTGCAAAGGCGTTAATTACTAAGATTACGGATGTGTTGATCGAGATGCATGAATACGCTTTGAAGCCGATCGCGCCGTATGTCGAATGGGTGGAGTTCTCCAGTGATCACGGCATGCAGGACCGCTTGCTTGTGGCACCGGACATTTATCGCGAGTTTTTTAAGCCCGAATATAAGCGCCTCTTTGATGCCGTGAAGACGTTTGCGCCGAACGCGAAAATCTGGATGCACTCCTGCGGTGCGGTTCGCGACCTCATTCCTGATTTCATCGACATGGGTGTGGACGTGCTCAATTCGTTGCAGCCCCGCGCAATTGGAATGGACCCCTTTGAACTGAAAAAGGAATTTGGCAAGGATATCATCTTCCATGGTGGACTCGACATGCAAGGCGCATTGTCAGGTACGGTCCAAGAGGCGCGTGACGAGGCAAGGAAATGCTTGGATGCCTTCAATCATGAGGGCGGCTACATTTTTGCGCCGAGCAACCATTTCATGCAGGACATCCCGCTGGAGAATTTTTATGCGGTGTATGAGGTCGCGCGAGGCGGTTAGGCGTCCTTGGGGGTTGGTTTCGACTTCCCTCGATTTCTTCCGACTTCCTCCGATTTCATCCGCCTCCAATAAACTGAATGGCAAGTGAGAAGCACATGAAACAGAACAAAAAAGAAGCAGCACTCCCCAAAAAGGAGCAGTTGCTGGATATGTATTTGAAGATGTCGCAGACGCGACTGTTTGAAGAGAATGCAGCGCGCCTGTTTTCTTTGGGCAAGGTGCATGGGACCGCCCACTTTTGCATTGGCGAAGAGGCGGCCGCCATTGGTGTGACCACCATGCTGCATCCCGATGACCTGATTTACGCGACGCATCGTGGACATGGCCAGAGCATTGGCAAGGGCATGGACATTGGCCGCATGATGGCCGAGTTTCTGGGCAAGGCGACAGGCTTTTGCAAGGGCAAGGGCGGATGTATGCACATCGCTGACTTGTCCAAGGGCAATTTGGGCGCGAACGGCATTGTCGGTGCGCAGTTTCCGATCGCTGTCGGAGCTGCGTTGAGTATGCGTCTTCAGAAGATTGACCGCGTGGTCATCTGCTTCTGCGGCGACGGTTCGACGAACGAAGGCACCTTCCATGAAGCCCTCAACCTTGCCTCGATCTGGAAGCTTCCCGTGCTCTTTGTCTGCGTCAACAATCAGTATGGCATGTCCATGCATGTCAACGACTCTATGAACATTCCCGATCTCTCCATCCGTGCGCAGGCGTATGGTATGAAGGGCTGGTCTGTGGATGGCAATGACGTGATGGCGATCTGGCGTGCAGCGGTCGAGGCGCGTGACTATGTGGAATCCAATGGTCCGGGATTCCTGGTCGCGAACACCTATCGTATCATGGGACACTCGAAAAGCGATGGCAACAAGTATCGAGACAAGACCGTGATTGAGACATGGAAAGAGCGCTGCCCGATCAAGCTGATGCGCGCATGGCTACTGGACGAGAAGCTGGCCACAGAAGCGGAAATTGACAAGGTGGAAGAGCAGGCCAAAAAATCGATCGAAGATGCGTTGGCCTTTGCGGAAGCCAGCCCCGAGCCTGAACTGGAGAGCGCGCTGACAGACGTGTATGCAGAGTGATGTAGGGGCGACCTACAGGTCGTCCGCAGGGTAGGCAATTGCCTACCCGTACGAAAGGATTTTGGTAGCATGAGAGAAATAACGTATGCACAAGCAGTTTGTGAAGCGATGAGCGAAGAGATGCGTCGCGATCCGAAGGTTTTTTTGATGGGCGAGGATGTAGGCGCGTATGGCGGCGCATTCGGTGTCTCGGCTGGGATGCTGAACGAGTTTGGAAAAGAGCGCGTGCGCGACACGCCGATTTCCGAAGCGGCGATCATGGGCGCGGCAGTTGGCGCGGCCATGACCGGGATGCGGCCGATTATTGAGATTATGTTCTCGGACTTTATTTCATGCTGCTTCGACGGCCTGTGCAATCAGGCGGCCAAGACGCGGTACATGTTTGGCGGACAGACCACGATGCCGATCCTTGTCCGTGCTCCGGCAGGTTCAGGAACAGGCGCAGCAGGACAGCACTCGCAGAGTCCCGAAGCCTGGATTTGCAATATGCCTGGCCTGAAAGTCGTTGTGCCTTCCACGCCGTATGATGCAAAGGGATTGACCAAGGCTGCGATTCGTGACAACAACACGGTTGTCGTGCTGGAACAGAAGCTGCTGTATCGCATCAAGGGCGATGTGCCGGAGACGGATTACATTGTCCCGCTGGGCGAGGCAGCCATCCGACGCGAAGGCAAGGATGTGACGATTTTGACGTATGGCCGCATGGTGGCGCGTTGCCTTGAAGCGGCTGAGCAGGCCAAGGAAGTTGGGATTGATGTGGAAGTCGTTGATTTGCGCACCTTGGTGCCATTGGACAAAAAGACGGTCATAGCCTCCGCGATGAAGACGGGCCGCGTGATGATTGTGCATGAGGCGTGCAAGACGGGCGGCTTTGGCGGCGAGCTGGCAGCGGTGATTACAGAATCTGAGGCGTTTAATTACATGGATGCGCCGGTTATGCGCATCTGCGGCGCAGATGTCCCGATCCCTTACAATCCAAAGTTGGAGGAGAGTATCGTCCCCACCAAGCCGGTCATTCTTGAAGGCATCAAAAAACTGATGGAGTAACGACATGGCAATCGCAGTGATTATGCCCAAGGCAGGTATGGCGATGGAGCAAGGTACCATAACCCGCTGGCTGAAAAAAGTTGGCGACCCTATTAAGAAGGGCGAGCCGATTCTAGAGATTGAGACCGATAAAGTTTCGATGGAAGTAGAGGCTGAAGTCAATGGCTCGCTGCTTGCGATTCTCGAAGAGGCTGGTGCGGTTGTGCCCGTGATTCAGGCCATTGCTTGGATTGGCACGGCAGGCGAGGCTGTCCCATCTGTTGAGAAGACGGCGACCGCTGTTAAGACAATCGATCCTGTCAAAAAGGTCAACGAGGTCAATCCAGTCATCACCCAACAAAATCCCGGCAAGATCGCTGCGACACCTGCGGCAAAGACATTGGCCAAAGAGAAGAAGATTGACCTAGCGAAGATTGCACCGACGAGTGCGTCGGGCGTGATCAAGCGTCGGGATGTTGAAGCTAAGGCGAATATCAAAGTCACGCCGCTTGCGCGCAAGATGGCGCTGGAGCGTGAGATTGATTTGCAGTCCATAAAGGGCACAGGCGCGGGCGGAAAGATTACTGTCTCGGATATCGAAGCGTTGCCGCGTCCGGCGAAGAAGATTCCGTTGGTCGGCATGCGCAAGGTGATTGCCCAGCGCTTATGTGCCAGCAAGCGCGAGATCCCGGAGGTCACGCTGACCTTGTCTGCGGACGTGACGGCGCTCTTGGCGCTTCGCACGAAGCTTAAAGCAGAAGGCAAGACCTTCACGGTCAACGATTTTATCCTGTGCGCTGTCGCGCGTGCGCTCAGTGAAAGTCCGATGGTGAATGCCACCTTAGAGAATGATGTCATCCATTCATGGCCGGATGTGAATCTGGGTGTGGCAGTCGGCTTGGACAACGGACTCGTTGTGCCGGTCTTGCGCAAGGCGCAGAGTTATACGCTTGCCGAACTTGCAGCGGTTGCGAAGCAGCAGATCGAGTTGGCGCGGAACGGCAAGTTGATGCCCGACGATTTTCTGGGGGGCACGTTCACGATAACCAACCTCGGGATGTTTGGCGTTGAACATTTCAATCCGATTATCAATTTGCCACAGGTGGCGATTCTTGGCATTTGTGCGGCTCAGGAAAGGCTCTTCTTGGATCAGGGCCAGGTCAAGGCCAAGACGATGATGCCGCTCTGCTTGACGCATGACCATCGCGTAATCGATGGCGTGTGTGGGATGAATTTTTTGAATAGGGTGAAGGGCTTGCTGGAGAATCCTGAAATACTATGAAGACAACAGATGTGATTATCATTGGCGGCGGACCGGGCGGATATGTTGCCGCGTTAAAGAGTGCGATGCTGGGTGCGTCTGTGACTTTGATTGAGCGCGATGCAGTAGGGGGCACTTGCTTGAATCGCGGATGCATTCCCACGAAGACGTATCTGCACAACGCGGAGATCATCCACCATATTCATCAGGCCGCCTCGCGCGGCATCTTGCTGGCTGATGCGAGCATCACGATTGATCTGGCAAAGGCTGTTGCCGCAAAGAATGCGGTGGTGAGTCCGCTGGTTGCCGGCATCAAAGGACTGCTGCGCAGCCGCAAGGTTGCACTGGTCACAGGCAACGCCACGTTGATCGGAAAGAATCAGGTAAAGGTCGGTGATGAAACATACGAAGCGACCAAGGGCATTATTGTTGCGACAGGCTCCAGTCCTGCACGTCCGCCCATCAAGGGCATCGACTTGCCGAACGTGTTGACCTCGGATGAGATGTTGAATCTGATCGAGATGCCGAAAGAACTCGTGATTATTGGAGCCGGTGTTATCGGTATCGAAATGGCGCAAATTTTTTCAGCGTACAACGTGAAGGTGACGGTGGTCGAAGCCGAGCAGACGATTACGCCCTTTATTGATTCGGAATGTGCGACAGCCCTGCGCGCCCTGCTTGAAAAGTGCGGCATCACCTTCCTGACTGGACAGAAGGTAACCAAGATCGTACATGGTAAACAGGGATTGAGCGTATCGCTGGCATCGGGGGAATCGCTTTCAGCCAGTCATGTGCTGGTGGCTGTTGGCCGTAAACCCAATGTTGAGGTGCTGGGGGCGCTCGCGATTGAAAAGGAGCGTGGCTTTATTCGCGTTAATGCGCAGATGCAGACCTCGGTTCCTGGGATCTATGCGGTGGGTGATGTCACTGGAAAATCCATGCTCGCACATGCGGCGGCAAAGATGGGTGAGATTGCAGCAGAAAATATCATGGGGCATGCTGCACGGTTTGATGGGTCTGCTGTGCCGGGATGCATCTATGGTTCGCCAGAGGTGGGCTGGATTGGCATGACCGAAGCGCAGGCCAAAGAAAAATATGGAGAGATCAAGGTGTCGCGTTTCCCATTTGCCGCCAATGGCCGGGCAAAGTGCGCGGGGCATGCGGACGGGTTGATCAAAATCGTGTCAGAACCTAAACATCAGGCGATTCTGGGCGTACACATCGTAGGGCCGCTGGCTTCGGAACTGATCAACGAGGCCGCTGCACTGCGTGCTGCGGAGGTGACCTGCGAGGAGTGGGCCGAGATGATGCATGCCCATCCGACGCATGCGGAGACACTGATGGAGGCTGCTGCAGGCGTTCTGGATCGCTGTTTGCATCTGCCGCCGACGAAGGCATAGGCCTAAAAAGAGCAGTCCATGAAAGACAACGTCTTGAAACGAAATGCCATTGTTGCAGGAGCGTGTCTGGTCCTGTTGGCGGTGCTTTCCGTTTTTCAGTTGAAATACAGTTTGAAAGCTGCCTCAAGCCTCTCAGCGATTGGAGTTTTGCTTGCGTTCGTCTGGGCAAACAGGATTCTGTGGAAGCATATACACCGCTGGTTCGCCGTCTTGTTATCCGGCATCCTCTCAATCAGCCTGACTTTTGTGCTCTTCGTCTTTTTTTCGCAGGTTATCCAGCCCCTTATAGCTACGAGACTACTGGGCATGAAGGGTGGATGCAATATGGCAATGGTGCAAATGGCAGGCTTTGACGTATTCGACGCAAAAAGACAACTTGATGAAGCGAAACAAACCATCGGCGCTCGCACGAATGAAATAGCGAAATTACAAGCGAAGTATGTAGCTGCGCAGAAACGGTGCGAGTTTTGGAAAGAGGATGTTAGGAGGCGGGGGCATAGATATTGGATTCCAGAATATAAGGAGGCTAGTCCAGTGCAGAAGGATACCAAGTGATAGACGTTTGCATCTCCTTGGCGGCTGTTATGCTTCTCGGAGTCTGTGGACTGTACGGAAAAGTGAAATATGATTATCTGGTCCGGACAGACGGACATGGAGACCTGCTAGAGGCGACAGGGGGGCCATTGCGAATCATTACTTCTCTTCGCCGGCCTGAAAGACTGGCAACTTTTTAACATCCGAAAAGCGCGAAAGGCGAATGTGGGGCAGGGACTGTTCGTCGAACCGCCGAACGCCAAAACGGCAGCATCGCCAAGGATTCTATAAGAAAATCACTTCAGACTGGTGATTCGTCAACGTGCCAATCCTCTATTTTCAAGTTCTTGATCCGGGAAAATTCACGGGTATTATGCGTGACAATAACGGGATAGTATCTCATCCCTGACTTCGTAATTTTCCTGCTCTTCACGAACCAACGGAGTGTTAGCAAAACATCCCGCTGTCTGTTCAAAAAAGGCAGATGGCCAAGCAAGTGACAACGCTTCGTCAACAGGGATCACAATGATCTCTAATTTGCGGTGCAGAAAACTTTTCGGCACATTGACGCAAAGCGTATCCGTTTCAGCCGTCTGTATTTCGCGTAATGCTTGCATTTTCTCTTCGCCCTCATGAAAATCGTGCCACATAATTAAGAGAATTTGAATATAGCATAACGGAGGGAAGAAGAACAAGGGGAAAGAAAAGGGCGTGAAATATCAGGAATTGCTCTTGTCGGCTCCATCGGCAAATGGGTATAATTTCTGGTCTTAAGACAAAGGAGGGGCTTGTGAGCGAATACCAGTATTATGAGTGGCAGACCGTGGATCGGCTGCTGACGGAGGCTGAGCAGGAGGCTGTGTGCAAGTTGTCGAGTCACATCGAGGTGTCGGCCAGCCGTGCGGTCGTGACCTATTCGTATGGCGATTTCAAGCACGAACCGCGCACGGTTCTGGCGCGGTTTTTCGATGCGCACCTGTATCTGGCAAACTGGGGCAGTCGGCGGCTCCTGTTTCGTTTCCCAGGTGGACTTGTGAGCCGGGATGCCATCTTGCCGTACTGTGTTTCGGAGCTGATCACGTTCGGGACGGTCAGCGGGTTCGACATCTTGGACATAGATCTGAGCGAGGAGGAGGGCGGCGACTGGATCGAGGACGAGGGTTCACTGTCGGGCCTGCTCTCACTCAGGAGCGACATCATTCAAGGCGACTACCGCTCCCTTTATCTGGCCTGGCTGAAGGCGCAATCTTTACAGGAGGGGTATCGGATGCAGGAGCGAAAATCACCCGAGTCGAAGCCGCCTGTTCCAGCAGGACTGAAGCAGCTCTCCCCGGCCCTCAAGCGCTTTATACAGCAGTTCGACGTTCCGGCGTATCTCATCGAGGCTGCTTCCGAACACAGTCCCGCGTTGGCGAAAACGGTGGAGACGGATTTCCTGCCCTTGATTGCACAGCTTACTCGCGACGAATGCGACGGGTTTTTGTGTCGGTTCGCACAGGGCGATACGTCCGCCGGAACCGAACTCAAGAGGCGGCTGCTCGCTTTTGCGCCTCCTCGTCCGTCCGCACCTGAAGTGCGTATTGCCTTTGACAAGCTGATGAAGCGCGCCGAAGCAATCGAGGCGGAACACAAAGCGTACCGGAAGCAGGAGGCGAGGAAAAAGCATGAGGCCGAGATGAAAGACCTTGCAATATGCGAAGAGGATGTCTGGAGGCAAGTCGTGGTACAGGTCAACACCAAGCAGACGAAGGGCTATGATGTCGCAGTTTGTATGTTGAAGAAACTGGCGCAACTGGCCGAGTTCAACGGTTCGAAGACCGAGTTCCGCCGTCGGGTGGCTGAACTCTGCGAACGGTATAGCCGCTTGTCTGGTTTCCAGTCGCGTATGCAACAGGCGAAACTGGCAGTAGATGTAAGAGAAGATTCGTAATGCACAAAAATATATACTTTTGTGCATCACGATGAATGCAAGACGCTTCTGGTTTTGACGTCCAGGGAGGAACGCGATGAGGATGTTGAGTGGTTTGGCATGACAGGCAAAATCAAATTCATCCCGATGCTCAAGTGGCTGGAAGCGGACGACGTCCCGCCAGCCTAGCGTTCCGCCTGCCCACTCTAGCCTTGGCGTAGGCGCATTGCAAATCTGCGATTGACAGCCAGTATAAAATTGGTATATCCTTTATACCATGGATTTCGAATTCGATCCAAATAAGAACGAGGCGAACAAAGTAAAGCACGGCATCGACTTTGCCGAAGCCCAGAAACTTTGGGAAGATAGGGATCGGCTCCTTGTTCCGGCAAGAACGCAGAACGAAGCACGGTTTATGTTGATCGGCAAGATCGGACAGAAACACTGGTCGGTCATATTCACGTGCAGAAACGAAAGTATCCGAATCATCTCCGCTCGTCGCGCAAGGGAGGAAGAAGTAAATGCATACGAAAACTGAAATTTTTGATAAAGCGTTTGATAAAGGGGGAGACGTTTCGAAATATCTGGACTTTTCAAGGGTAACCCGCCCTGGAAGAGAACAGAAACGGGTTAATGTTGACTTCCCGGTCTGGATGATTCAGTCCCTGGATAAAGAAGCCCAGCGGCTCGGTGTGCCGCGACAAGCAGTGATTAAAGTGTGGCTTGCTGAACGGTTGCAAGTCGGTGTGCACGCTTGACTTTCTCGAACCATTGCCTTGAGACAACGGGGATACCCCTGTCTCAGGATGACGCTGGACATGAAAGATTGATGAAGATCACAGTCAAACTTCTCGGGTTGCTCATGGCAGTCGGATGCTAAGACAAATCCATCACGCCAGATTCAGCCAGCGTCACAGAGCAACTTGACCGCCAGCTCTCACCCTCACAAGCCGCGCACATCCTCTTAACCCATGTGACGGCGGCTACTCACTTTGGTGCCTCCTCTTCCGTCCGCACCTGAAGAGCGTATTGCCTTTGACAATCTGATGAAGCGCGCCGAAGCAATCGAGGCGGATCACAAAGAGCTCCGGAAGCAGGAGGCGCGCAGAAAGCATGAGTCCGAGATGAAAGACCTCGCCGTATGCGAGGCGGATGTCTGGCGTCAAGTAGTGGCACGGGGCGACACCATACAGACGAAGGGCTATGATGTCGCAGTTTGTATGTTGAAGAAGCTGGCGTAACTGGCCGAGTTCCGCCGTCGGGTTGCTGAGCTCTGCGACCGGTACAGCCGATTGCCTGGCTTCCAGTCGCGTATGCAATAGGCGAAACTGGGGCAGTAGACGCGACACGCAAAATACCAATTTTAAACACTGGCCAAAATCGGTATAGCGTGTGGGGCGCATTTCGTTTATAGTATAAGCAATCAATGAAGGTAAGGGGAAAAATTATGAAGCAATTAAGATTTGTTGCATTGCTACTGAGTATTTGTGTCACACATTCGGTATGGGGGGCGACATGGGTTGAGCGTATGGTTGAATATCTGGCGATGGCATCAAAGCCTGTGTCAGCAGGAGAAAAGGGTTTTGCGAGTGACGTCATGGCTGGCGGTGAAGCGCCTAAGCAGATTGAAGTCGATATTACGGGCTGGCAGAACGTTTGGCTGATCGTGGATAAACAGGCTGACTATAATAACGACTTAGTACATTGGGGGGAAGCGGTCTTTATTGATGCGGCAGGCAAAGAGATCCGCGTCTCATCCCTGAAGCCTGTGTTCGTTAAGCAGGAGTGGGGAAGCTTGGGCATTGACAAGGCTGCAACAGGCGAAGCCCTGTTGTATTCAGGCAAGAAGGAAGCCATGACTTTTGGTCTGGGGACGCATGCGCAGAGCGAGATACGCTTTGATGTGTCCAAGCAGAGCTTTGTGAAGTTTCGCTCATGGATTGGTGTTGACATCTCCCGCTCGGCTGGTCAAGGTAAAGTAAAGTTCGTTGTGCAGCAAAATTTCAAGGCAGCGGAGCAGGATGAGATGGAAAATATTTGGAAGAAGCTGGAAACGGAGTTTGACAGCAAAGTGATACGCACGGAGTTGGAACTGGATCGGGGCAATAAAATATGGTCGACGGGGGCGACACCTGCTTCTGTCGCTGAAAAATATGGAGCGGCGATACGCTTGCCCGCTTATCGGGAGCGTGCCAAAGTGCTGGTGCCCGGCGTAAAGACATGGGAACAGGTGTGGCCGATCCGTGCGCTCTATTGTGAAGCAACGTTGATGGAACAGGCCGCCGCTGCTGCTGACGCCTGGCGGTTTCGTCCCCTTGAGATGGCCATTGAAGATTTGATCGCGACTTATGGCTCCAAATATCCAAAGGGTCCTGACTATTTGAAGCAATTGCGCGCAGGGGATGCTGAATTAAAGACCGCGACTACAGAGCGGAAAATAGTCATTATTGTGGAGTTGAACAAGCTGAAACGCGAAGCATTGCTTGCGAATCCGCTACTCGACTTTGATCGCATCATGACGGTGCGTCGTCGTCCAAAGGCTGACGCTCGCACCGCGATGGACGGCGCGATCGGCATGGTGAACAACTGGCGTACCATGCAAAGTATCGGCATTGGCGCCGAATTGGACGACAGCATTGTTGAGTTGAGCAATCTACGTGGGGATGTGAAGGAAAAGGTTGTGTTCCAACCTGAAAAGAAGCAAGCCATCATTGATGCGGAAATTCACTTTAACGCAGATCGGATCGCATTCGCGATGGCCGGTGAAAAACAGAGAAACTTCCGGCTGTGGGAAGTCGGGATAGACGGAGTCAATCCGCATCAGCTTTCGCCGGATGACGGCGAGGATGTGGCGCACGCGGACCCGTGCTATTTGCCGGACGGGAAATTGATTTTTACATCCACAGCCGTTTATCAGGGCTTGCCCTGTACTTTTGGCGGCGACTTTATGATGTGCCTGTACCGTCTGGATCCGGCGGACAAGTCGGTTCGTCAGCTTACTTTCGAACAAGACTCTAACTGGTCGCCGACCTTGCTGCCGAATGGTCGCGTCATGTATCAGCGCTGGGAATATACGGATGCGGCGCATGCGAACTCGCGTATGCTTTTCAGCATGAATCCAGATGGCACAGACCAACGCGAATTGCGTGGGAGCGGCTCTTGGTTTCCGGGGGCATTCTTTTTTGCGCGTCCGATTCCCGGGCAGTCGCGGCAGGTTGTCGGCGTGGCGGGCGGCCATCACGACCGTTGCCGCTCGGGACGACTCTTCATCTTCGACACCACGCAAGGGCGGCGTGATGATTCGGGCGTTGTTGCCGAAATCCCCTATCATGGCAAGAAAACGATTCCGGTTGTGCGTGACGGGCTGATTGGTGAACGCTTTCCGCAGTTTCTCCATCCGTATCCGCTTTCCAAGAATTATCATCTGGTGACGATGAAGCCCGCGCGGGATATTCCGTGGGGTATTTATCTGGTGGACACCTTCGACAATATGATTCTGATTAAGGATGCCGATGACTCTGCCTATATTGAGCCCGCTCCCGTTATCAAGCAGGCCTCACCGCCGATGGTGCCTGACCGCGTCAATCTGGCATCCAAGACAGCGCGAGTCCATATTCAGGATATCTACTCCGGTCCTGGACTGGAAGGCGTACCCCGTGGTGTTGTCAAGGGCATCCGGGTGATCGAATACTATTTCGGCCGCCGCAACATGGGCGGACTGTATGGCACGATTGGCATGGACGGTCCCTGGGATGTGAAGCGCATTCTCGGCGTCGCGCCGGTGAAGGAAGACGGCTCCGCCTATTTCAATGTTCCTGCGAACTGTACCGTCTCATTGCAACCCATCGATGAAAAGGGACAGGCCTTGCAGGTCATGCGTTCATGGGTCATTGGCCAGCCGGGAGAGACCATCTCCTGCGCGGGTTGCCATGAAAATCAGGACATGGCGCCCCCCCCCTCGCCGCTGCTCAATCGCAAGCCCGATGATTTGAAGGAATGGTATGGAGCTGCGCGCGGATTCAGCTTTGTCCGTGAAGTGCAGCCTGTTCTCAACCGCTATTGCGTCGGTTGCCACAATGGGACCAAGGCAAAGCCGGACTTCACTCCGAATAAACCCCTCAACGACTGGAAGACCGCGATGGCCGGCAATTGGGGACCAGGCGGCAAGTTTACTCATGCTTATTTCAATCTATGGTGCTTCCTGCGTACGCCGGGCATTGAAGGCGACCGTCGGATGTTCTCGCCCATGGATTATCACTTCAGCCAAACCGAACTGGCGCAGATGCTGATGAAGAAGCACAAAGGCGTTGAGTTGGACAAAGAGAGCTGGGAACGGCTTGCTGCCTGGCATGACTTTAATGCGCCTTTCTTTGGCACATGGGGCGAGATCCCGGGCTTGAATTCGGTTGTTGAACAGACCTCAAAGCGTGCAAAGGAACTGAGGGCCAAGTATTCGCCCGTCAATAACGATATCGACATGGAGGTCTATCCGCAGGTCCAGTCCTACGGCGCGCAGTTTATTGAGCCCAAGAAACGTTCGGAGAAGGAAATGGAACAAACGCTTCCCGATTCCGAGCGCTTGACAGCGGCACAGGCTGTTGAACTTCAAAAGAAAACGGCACCCGGCGGACAGATCACGAAGGTGATCGAGGTCCCGCTCTCTTCACTGGGCAAGGAGGAAGCGCCCAAGGCGAAATACGTGCGCATCGAATCTGGGGAATCGCACCTGGTGGCTATTGGGGAAATCGGTATTTATTGTGCGGGCAAGAATGTGGCTTCCACGGGAACCGCTTGGATGAGCGATGACGGCGGGGATGGACTGACCTTTCATGAACGCTTGGCGGTCGATGGCAATCCGGATACGGTTGCTCAGACGCGCCAGGCGGATATGTACGAGTTTTGGGAGACGATCTTTGATCAGCCGCTGGCGGTTGAGCGCATTACGCTTTCGGTCCCAGGGGCGGGACAGGCAGCTAATCTCAAGGGTGCGCGTTTGGTGGTAATGGACGACAGCCGTCGCGTGCTGTGGCGCAAGAGACTCGATTTTACAGGCAAGACCTCCATGGAATTTGAGATTAAGGGATCCACGTGCGATAAGGTGAGCTTCGCGTTCGCATGGGTTCCGCCAGGCAAGTTCCAATTGGGCGGCGATTCCCACGATGCGCGTCCGATTCAGGTGCAGACGCTCGACAAGGGTTTTTGGATGCTCACAACGGAACTGTCGAACGAACAGATGCGCCGCTTCAATCCCCTCTTTGAAAGTCGCAAGGAGGATCGTCATGGGTATCAGTTCGGCGTTAGCAGCTTTGAGCAGGATATGCCTGACCAGCCCGCCGTGCGCGTGACGTGGCGCGAAGCTATGGCCTTCTGCGCCTGGCTGAGCAAGGAGAGCGGCATCAAGGTGACGTTGCCGACCGAAGTGCAGTGGGAACGTGCGGCCCGCGCCGGTACGGACAGCCAGTTCTGGTGGGGCGGGCTGGATGATGATTTCTCCACGTTTGCCAACCTGGGTGATGCTATGCTGGCCTACTTCTCCTGCAATCCGTATAGTCAGAGCTACAAGCAAGGCTGGTACAAGAATCCGGAAAATCCGTATGACAATTGGATTCCACAGGATGCACGTTTCAATGACGGCGGGTTTATTACAGAGCCGGTGGGTACATGGAAACCCAATCCGTGGGGCCTTTACGACATGAACGGCAATGCCCGCGAATGGACGCGATCCAAGTATCTGGATTATCCGTATGCTGACACGGGCGATCGGAATGCGACGGCGACAAGCACGGCTGATCAGCGCGTGACGCGCGGAGGGTCGTGGAGGGAACGTCCTCGTTTCTGTACCGCATGGCATCGGCAACCCTATCCAACCTGGCAGAAGGTTTATAACGTCGGATTCCGCCCTGTTGTTGAGTAGCAGGAAGAACTTTTGGCCAATGGACAAACTTTTTGGACAAACTTTTCGCACTTTTTATATATTTCTTAGTGAAAAAGCGGACGGAATTTGATAACCTAACATGCGTTTTACCTTGAGTAGGGTATTTTTAGTTAAATTGGAGTAATTTGAACATGAGCAGAAATGATCTCTGGAAGTGGCTTGTATTATTGATTTTAACCGTGTTGTCGGTGTATATCGTGTTGCCGCTGGATAAAAAGATTAAGACGGGTATCGATTTGTCGGGTGGTACGAGTTTTACGATCGCCATCGACGATGAAAAACTCAGATCAAATATTAAGGCGGGAAGTAG
>Ga0268284_1001071_pt1 | contig 15354 bp, 16 predicted proteins | sample saktaG_14_FD_190137 | JGI IMG/M metagenome (GOLD analysis project Ga0268284, IMG submission 190137) | Saline water microbial communities from Sakinaw Lake, British Columbia, Canada - sak_2013_06_06_40m | ecosystem: Environmental > Aquatic > Non-marine Saline and Alkaline > Saline ... | reverse complement strand
ATCGATAAGCCATCTTCCAACGCCTGGCCAAGTCCAAGTTTGTCGATGAAGCGGCCAAGATGGATGAGCCCGGCGTTACCGGTCAGGTTTTTTTCAGTAAATTGGACGTGAAAACTACGCATCATTTAAGTGCCTCATAGTTATGATTTATTTGAGGTATATATACCATAATATCAGATTAATGTCGAGTAATATTTATTTATTATTGCAGAAAATAGGTCATAAACATGCTGGAACACAGCGGTGGTTTTTTGATCGAACAGTTCCGGAGTGTAGGCCCTCGGTAAGCCATGGTCCAACATTTTTTCGATGGTTATCCGAACCTCGGTGCGGGCCTGCTGCCGTTTGCGCCAATCAAGAACCAATTTTCCGGCTTTAAGTGTGTCCAGCAGCTCTCTGGCAGTTGATTTAACTTTCTCCCGGTCCGAATCACTCAGTTCAATCCGCGGTTTGGTCAAAAGGTCAAAAAGGGCCAGTTCTTCTTCATTCAACTGTTCGCCCACGCCCCGCTGTTCTTCTTCACTCAGGCTTTGGGCAAAGGTCACCAGTTGCTGGAAGAACTCCTCGGCATTATATGCGTCGATCATCTCCTGGAATCTCTCCAGATAATCCATGCGGGTCCGGTTGAGCCGCACCATGGCCATGAGCTTCTGAGCCACCGTCCCTTTGAGTTTCTCGTTGACCGTGCGTTTGCGTCCAGCCTTGAATTTTTCTGCCAGCTTCTCAAAATCAATATTGCTCAGGTCTATCCAATGCTCACTGCCATAGGGAGCGACAGCCTCGCGTATGACGTAGCCCTCCGTGGCAATGGAGCGGTCAAGCAGCCCTTCCACCTGCTGCATGACCAGTGAGATATCCGCCGGCGGTATCAGCGACCGGATTTTATCCGCAATAACCTGAATTGGAGATATCTCTGCAGCAAACTCCCCTGCGGTCGAGTCGGGCAGAACGGCCTTGTAAAGTCGCTGCACTGCGTTGACCAAATCAAGATATCGGCGTTTGATCTCTTCGGAGACCACCAGGGCCTCTACGGCGTCATCGAGCAGGCCGATGCGGGTAAATCCCTGGGCTGTCTGTATTGCCGCTAGGTTGACGCCTTGTTCCTGGCACAAGCTCCGGGTTTCTGATAGCACCTGCCGGAGCGCTGCTACCAATGCAGACTTGTCCTCCACCGGCTTTTTAGCGCTTCCGCCACCAGCCCCATAGATGGCCAGCGCCCGCTCCAGGTTGCGGAACACCCCGGCATAGTCAACGATCAGGCCGCTCACCTTGCCGGGATAGACCCGGTTGGCCCGGGCGATGGTCTGCATCAGTGTATGGTTTCGCATAGGTTTATCGAGGTAGAGGGTTGAACAGCTCGGCACATCGAAGCCGGTCATCCACATGGCGCAGATAAAGACCAAACGGAAGGGATCTTCCGGATTCTTGAACTTGGTCTCCAGGTCCTCATCCACCATGCGTTTGCGGTGAGGGCGGATATCCAATCCCTTCTCATTCATCTCTGCAATTTCGTTCTGCCCCTGGGAGACTACTACCGCCATATCGGTTTCTTCCATCCTGGCGATCCGCTCTTGAATCTCCCGCCGGGGTTCGGCCCTTACACCGGTCAATTCCACCTTCAACACGGCAATTTTTTCACCCCAATGTCTTTTCACTTTATCGTACATGCGGATGGCCGTGGCTTTGTCGATGCAGATCATCATAGCCTTACCCTGAAATCCGCGCTCGGTGAAGTGGTCCACCAGGTCTTTGGCGACTGCCTCCAGCCGGGGATCCCGAGAAATCAAATGGTATTCCCTGGCAAATTCCCGTTCCAGCTTCTTTTCCTGGGATTCGTCCAATTCCGCTTCTTCGAGCAGTCTCTCCATATCCTCGTTGATCAGTTGCAGTTCGGGGATACGGTTTTCATAATAAAGGGGCACCGTGGCGCCATCGGCCACCGACTGCTGAAAGTCATAGACGCTGATGTAATCTCCGAAAACCTGCCGGGTCTTCTCCTCACCCACAATCAGGGGGGTTCCGGTAAAGGCCAGAAAACAGGCGCCAAGCAGGGCCGTTCGCATGTTCAAGGCCAGCGTGTCATACTGGCTCCGGTGGGCCTCATCGGTAATGACGATGATATCCCGACGCTCCGAGAGCACCGGATGCGCCTCCCCCTTCTCCGTTCGAAATTTGTGGATCAGGGTAAAGACATAGCGGTGATCCTCCTTGAGCAACTGCCGCAGGTGCCTGCTGCTTTCCGCCTGGGCGCGGCCTTCGGTTACCACACCTGCCGATGCGAAGTGTTTGTATATCTGACCATCCAATTCCTGCCGGTCCGTGACCACCACAAATGTCCAGTTGCCCGGAATCTTTCGGAGCACCTTCTGAGCAAAGAACATCATCGCCACGCTCTTGCCGCTGCCCTGGGTATGCCAGAACACCCCCAACTTGCCGTCTCTTTGCCGGATATCCGCCAAAGCCGCCATCGCGTTATTCACGCCCAGATACTGGTGATTCTTGGCCGTCAGTTTGATCAGACCTCCGGGGACTTCCTGAAACAGGGTGAAGTTTTCCACCAGATCCAGCAGCCGGACAGGATCGCAGACGCCCCGCAGCATGGTCTCCAGAGATACCCGGCCCGTTTCAATTTCGCTTCCCACCTTTTTCCATTCGGCAAAGTGCTCCCATCCGGCCGTAATGCTGCCCACACGGCTCTGACTGCCATTGGAAACAATAATCAGGGCATTGGGTCAGAAGAGCTGAGGGACGGTGTCCTTGTAGTCTCGCAGGTTACCGGTAAAGGCGGTCTCCAGGCGACGGTGAGCGGCCTTCAGTTCGATCAGAACCAATGGCAGGCCATTGACAAAGCCCACGAGATCAGCGCGGCGGGTGTGCATATCACCGGTGATCCAGAACTGGGAGCAAAGCAGAAAGTCATTATGGGTCGGATTGTCCCAATCCATAACTCGGACCACTTCCACCGTCTCACCATCGCCATCGGGATCGGGAACAGGAACCCGAACACCATTTTTGAGCAGATGATAGATTTCCCGGTTGGCGGCTGTCATGCTCATGCGTGAGCGGTCGCGGGTCAATTCCTCGATAGCCTGACCGATGGCCTCGGACGGCGCACCCGGATTGAACCGTTGCAAAGCTTTATGCAAATGGGCGGTAAGGATGACTTCGGCACGGGTCTCTCGGCCCAGGGTACTCGCAACGTGATCGAATTCGTGATAGGCGTTGACGGTCTCCCAGCCCAGGTCCGCCAGCAGGGAAATGGCCGGTCGCTCGACCAGTGCATCTTCAGTGTAGCCGGTGGGCGGGGTCATGGTTGCCGCTCCTTTTCAGCGTTCTCAAGAACCACGCGACCGGCTGGGGTGGTTCGGTACCGCTGCTTTGAGCTGCGGGGTTTGTCGGGAACGGTCATTTCGATGAACCCGGCTTCGATGAGTGGATTCAAGACTTGGTGCTTGAACTTAGTGCGATCAGAGCGCCCTGTAATTGCCATGATGTCTAATAAGAGTCTGTCGTCATTGCATTTACGCAGTATTTCAACTTGGTGCCCACTTAGTGCCAACTTGATGCCAACTGCCAGGGTTCCTGTGGGGTACTTGTGGGGTACTTGTGGGGTGGACTTCCGAGTCTCATGGTCCTGAACTTGGTCCCGCCTTGATGGGTGTCTTGTGGGGTCCCCGCCAGCGCCCTCACCTCAGGATTGGGACGGAAGATCGCGGTGAAAAAGCCGTTTTCCTCGAAGATCGGCGCCGGGCAACCCTGCTCGCGGGCATCCTCGCGCATGCGATTGATCCCGGTTCCGGCCTTTTCGATGAAGGTGATGCGGTGGAGCAGGTCGGCAATAAGGGCATTGCGGCGGATGCTTTTCCGGCCGAGGTCGGAAAACTTCATCCCCTTGGGAAGGCCTCCGGGGCTGGATATCTCGATCCGGTCAGTATAGATCTCCACGAAAACGTTGGCCCCCTCCATGAACCAGTCGCGATGCATGACCGCATTGGTGATGGCTTCGCGAAGGGCTTTCATCGGGTATTCCGGGACGTCCTCCCGGCGCAGCCCTTCAATCCGATAGGCCGTTCGAGTGTTGCGCTCGATGAAACGCAGGCTATCCTCGATATCCGAAACGATACCGTCGGCAAAATCTTTGCGGTCCAGGATGTGCACTTTGTTCGTTCCTTTCGCAAGGAGACAGGTGATGTACGCCTGGTTGAAAAAGCGTTGAACATTCCTGGCGAAGAAGAGAACCCCGGCATTTCAGAAAAGTAGCTTGGCACCGGATCGTTCGGCCGCCTCGATGTTGACCAGGACGTCCTCAGTGCTGGGCCGGCCGGTGATACCGCTCAGTCGGAACCAGGCATTGTACTTCTCCCGATCGAAGTCCTGAGGATAGCGGAACTTCGGACAGACAGATGTATCGAAGTGGATAGCCCCTTCACTGCGGAACAGATCCCGAATCTCATCGCGGCTGAGCTTCTGGGTAACGGCGCCCTGCCGCCAGAAATAACCATCGCTGCATTGCACCGGCTTTGCATCGCTCTCACGGACCGTCACCACGATGACCTCTCCAATGCGTTGCAGCAGGATCTTGACCGGCGGATCGCAATTGCGCGAAATGTCCTGGATCCGGGCGCGTAGCTGGTTCGTATCGGCAATCCCCTTGATGGTGCCGTCGTCGCGCACCCTGAGCAGGATCATGCCACCTACGGTGTTGGCCAAGGCCACCAGTTCGCGGGCAAATGAAGTGGAAAGACTCTCCTTGTACTCCAGCATGACGCCTTCGCCCTCCTGAAGCAGAATGTCGAGATCGGCGGCTTTCATATCACTGCCTCCATTGGGATATTCAACACCATTCTTTCCTGAAAAGATTTCCTTGACTTTGCTGTCTGCGTCAATTATTCTTAAATCAGCTCATTTACCATGTGTAAAAGGAGTTACGAAGCCGTCCAGCCGGGCGGCTTCAGCCTTTTTATGGTCTGTTTTTCCAGTAGGCATCATACTCTTTCATCAATTTTTGCTTGGTATGCTTCCTGGTTACCAAAAACGCCGTCCATGGCAACAAAAAACCCCTTCGATCTGCAAGTACCACAACGTAATCTTCCTCTTCCAGCCAGATGTGGATTCGATTCTCATTACGTTTGACGGATACCCAATACTTCACCTTCGGATCATTCTCGTGCTCAATGACCGGCTTCGGCCATCTTATGCGTTCGCAGCGTCTGAAATCTGGAGTTCGATTTTCTTCCTCCTGACCTTCCGAAATCATGTGCCAGAAGGTTGCCTCTTTACCTTTAGCAAAGGGGTACCGTTTGAGGCCCAGACGTCTCCCCTGAAACACCGGTGTGCTATCGACAAAATCTCTTTTGAACCACGCATAGATGACTGCCAAATAAGCATCCCATTCACCGAAGTCGTTGAACAATACCAGCGGAGGAAGCCAGTCAGGCGTTCCACTCATTATAGAACCTCCGCTGCGTCCCACTGAAAGAGATTGATCTTTTCTTCTCTCAAAAGCGTCGATTTGGTCAGGGTGTATCCCGATCGTTTTTGCATTCTTCGGACCACTGCCATTTTTCCGGCATTGCTCTCCAGACCCCGGTTCAAGTAACCGATTGCGCCGATCAGCAGGTCAGCAAGTTGCAACTGCTCAATTTCGTGGGAGCGGACCAACTGCAAGCGTTCGATCACTTGGCGAGAAAAGTCGTACATGTTGTTGCACAGCACTTCACGTAACTTGGCGACTTTCTCGGCACCTCGAGTATCCTTGATGTCCATGTAGATTCGATAATGTGAATCCGGCCTCAAGATAACCTTTAGCATGTCAAAATACATCTTGTAATACCAGGTATCGTGATCCTGGTCAGGAAAAGCAGTGTGTTGCAGTTTGGACTTGTCCGGAACGATCAGCGCCCGAAAGCGCAGGTCATCGTCGTCGAAAAAATAGTCGATCAGGTCCAAATAGAAGTTTTTCTTGGCGGGGGAGACTTTAGTCCACTTCACCTCGAATGAGGCCGGCATAAGATGTTTCTGCTTGAATTCCCGCAACCGCACAGCAATCTCCCGACGTTTGTCCAGCGGACACCAGACCGCACCCAACACCATTGCTTTCTGTCGATCGTTTTCAAGGTGGCAGGACTCATCGCAGTAAATATTGAATATTTCGCTCATTCCGCAGCCTCATCAGGAAGGGTGATTTCCAGTTCCGACACATCCACCTCACCGGAGATAAGCCGGGGTAGCAGCAGATCGCGAGTGCAGCGGAGGGTTTGATTTCGAAAAACGAAATTGTGAAGTTGATTCACGATGTCGTTCATGAATTCATTGAATTGGCCAAGGATTGGTTGGCAGGGCATGGGTACTTGATACTTCACCAAGACATCCCAATTCGCCCTTGGCATCTTCGTGCCCTGAGATGTGGCTGACGCATGCTCAACAAACTTGACGCTTGATGTGCATCCGAGAATTAAACCAAACCAAGCTGTCGATCTTGGCCTGATTACGATTGTGTCTGATGAACAAACACCAGATAGAGGAGCTACGCCTACTTTATGAAAATATGGACGGATTTTTCCAAAAAGAATATCACCTTTTTTGAATAAAAGCTTTGTACTATGAACCTCACTGGCAAATCCCCAGTCAGCGGGAGTTATTGATTCTCTCGGAAGATGCTCAAGTCCGAAATAGGGTGTTTCTGGATCAACTGAGTCTGGCTTTATGCCATCTCTAATTTGATCGGCTAAATTGCCAAGTAATTTCACTTCCCACCCTTGCGGAATCTGGCCGAGGGGAGAATCGATGAAGCGTTTGTGCTGGTGGCCTGGGAAGCGGAACTTGACGAACCACTCGCGGTAAAGGTTCTGCGCCATCTCCTCCAGAATCTTGATTCGCCTCAGATTGTTCTCGAACAGGTCATCGTAGGCTGAGAGGATTGCCGCAATTTTCCGCTGCGCGGGGAGGGGTGGAAGGAGAACCGGAACGCTACGAAGGATGCCCGTATTCAGATTTGGCAATGTTGCGCCGACTGCTTGATTGGCAATCCAGCCTATCACATTGGATTGGCGAAGGTAATAGTGGAGGAAAAGCGGCTCGATGACTGAGCCACTGAGACTTAACCGAAGACACCCTGTGCCACAGAGCCAGCCTGCCTGCGGCTGTCGAATCAATGCTTGTCGGCCAATGTCACCACGCCTGCCATAAACGATGTCGCCGGACTTGAGCTTGTGCCTCGATAGACGTTCAAGGTGTTCGGGAGCAACGCGGGCGATGCTATCCGTTTTAATTCTGCCTTCGATGATGTCCTTGGGCATCACCAACGGAATCCCCTCTTGCGAATAGTCCGACTGGTGAAATTGAGAACCGAATGGGCCGGTCTGGATAATGCCGCCAACTTGGTCGCATATTTTGCCGAGCGTTGTTGTTTTCCAATCCATCACTCCGCCTCCAGCAACTTGACCACATTCTCCGCAATCCGCTCTTCCAGCTCCCGGGCCTCGGCGTTGAGGATTTCCAGTTCCTCGTTCTGCTCCTCCAGACGCACCTTGAAGTCAAAGTCGTCTTCCTCTCGGGCAGCCACGCCCACATAGCGGCCGGGGTTGAGGCTCCAGCCCTGGGCCTCAATCTCTGCAAGGGTTGACGCCTTGCACAGACCGGGAATATCAGAGTATTTGCCATCAGGGAAGCTTTCTGCCATCAGGTCGGCGCTGTCATGCAGGTTTTCGGGGTTCTCGCCCCGGTAAAGCCGGGCAATGTTGGCCAGGAACTCAATCTGAGATGGGGTCCAGTCGCGGTGGGCTCGGTCGATCTGGCGGTAAAGGTGACGGGCATCAATAAAGAGCACCTGATCGGCCCTGGGACCGCCGTTGCCCAGAGCGGCAGTATTTTCCTGATTCTTGCCGCACTGGAGTGCGGCGCCCCCAGACTTGCCCTTATCAAAGAACCAGAGGGTACATGGCAGGGTTACGGTGTAGAAGAAGTTGGACCCGACAGACACCATCACATCCATGGCTTTGGCTTCGATGATTTGTCTGCGGATATCCAGTTCAGATCCCCTGGCGTCAGATGCGGAGTTGGCCATGACGAACCCGGCCCGGCCGGTATCGGAAAGGGCGCTGTAGAATAGCTGAATCCAGAGGTAGTTGGCGTTGTCTGTACGAGGAAGGCCGAAGGGAAAGCGGGGGTCGTCCTTGAGCCTGTCCTTGTCTACCCTGTCCACTTTGAAGGGGGGATTGGCCATGACAAAATCGAATTTTCCGGTTGAGCGGTGCAGGTCTTCGTAGTAAGCGTTGCCTTGGCGGATATCACCGGCCAGACCGTGAACGGCCAGGTTCATCTTGCCCAGCCGGACCGTCTCTGCCACCTTCTCCTGGCCGTAGACGCTCAGCTCAGCACCAGGGTTCTTCTGGTGTTCGGTCACAAAACGGGCGCTCTGAACGAACATGCCTCCGGAACCGCAGGCAGGGTCGAAAATGCGGCCGTGAAACGGTTCAATGATGCCGACGATCAACTGAACGATGGCGGTGGGGGTGAAAAACTCGCCGCCCTTCTGGCCTTCGCTCATGGCGAAATGGCCGAGGAAGTATTCGTAAATCTTGCCGAAGGCGTCCCCCTCGATGTCCATGGGAACCGAATTCAGGGTTTTGAGCAGTTCCTTGAGCAGGGAGTTCTCAAAGCGGTTGTAGGTCTTGGGAAGTACATCCTTAAGGTCGGGATTTTCCGCATCGATGGAGCGCATGGCGTCGTTGATGGCTGCGCCGATGTTGGAGCCTTCAGGTAATTGGATCAGGGCCGAAAAACGAGCGGCCTCGGGCAGGTAAAGCACACCTTTGGCCTGGTAGTCCGCAGGACCGATCTTTCGCCGGTCCCCACCTTGTCCGGTCAGCACCTTTACCGCCGCCTGGAATTTATGATCAGCATAACGCAGAAAAACCAACCCCAGTACAGGGACGGAATATTCTGAGGATTTCAGCTTGGAATTGGCCCTCAGTTCATCCGCCTCAGCCCAGAGGCGGGATTCGATGTTGTTACCATTGTGATTCATGGTTTCTCCGTGGAATGATACTAAATTGATATTATCGTCGTATGAATTTAAAGGTGTGAAGTCAACAATAAATCTTCAGACAGAAAAGATATGCCACTGATTGCTGCATTCCCATAGGCCGGACCTCGTACGGATCTTCCTGTGCATTCTGAAGGGCCTGGCGTACAACGAACACGGCTTCCTTATCCTGTGATTCGCTCTCAAGTTTAATGAGATGATCATTATGGAGATTTCCTGGGAGCCTATCGGAAAACTCCGTGGATGCGTCCGGGTGTCTCCGGAACCTATCTCGTCTGAGGAGCTGGGCATGCAGTTTCTGATCCCTGAGAATATTATTGACATGATCCTGGGGGTTGGTTACTGAATAAGCCATCCCAAATCGCCCATTGAACTCCGGCGCCCTGAACAATAAATTTGGAGGATAATTTGAACAAACTGGAATTGATATCCGCTCTGAAAGAACAAGCGAACCTCTCCAAAGCAGAAGCCGTAAACGTCGTTGATCTCTTTTTCGACAATATGGCGGATACCCTTGCCGGGGGTGATCGGGTAGAGCTCCGGGGACTATGCAGTTTTTATGTCAAGGAATACGAGAGCTATGTCGGCCGGAATCCGAAAACCGGGGAGAAGGTGCCAATTAAACCGAAGAAATTGCCGTTCTTTAAAGCAGGGAAGGAACTGAAGGAGAGGGTGAATCAGAAAGAATGAAAAAAGGCATTCATGTTTTCACATGAATGCCTTCGTATCAACAGATTACAACATTGAAATTTCATTTAGCCAGTACATGATTTGTTGTCACATCGGCAATCAATTTATTGTCTTCTCCGAATACTGTTGTCCTTACGATACTCACTGTCTTACCTCTTTTAACGAAAGAAGACATCGCTTTGAATGTACCATCAGATTGGTTACCGGCAAAATTACTATTTAAATTAATTGCCAAAGGAAACCCCTTCTGCCCTTCGGCCACCTGAGAAGATCCTAACACCAGAACAGTTGCACAAACATCTGCCAACCACAGTATAGCCCCGACATGAACTACTCCATAAGGGTTTTTTATGCCTGTGTGAATAGGCATTTCTCCTGTAACTTTATCTTTGAACTGTTCGATAATTGAGAATTTAATTGAACCTTCAAATTCCCTATCTCCTCCTTTTTGCTGTGTAACAACTGCTTATATGAGTTGTGCACCAGACAGGCCAGGGGTCTCGCGGCCCATTTCCCCCCTAAGAACCGAACTTGAAAGTTTCCCTTCATACGGCTCTCCTCCCAATCGTGAGCAGACCCTGATGTCATCTCCACCAGATCCGGTAATGATATCTTAGCTCTTTCTATGCCGTTCGAGCTTGTTGGCAAGTTCGGCCTTTGCCTGTGCCCTCAATTTCGACCGTAGGGTAAAGAGCTCCCTCTGATTGTTTGGAATATTCGGTTGCTGCCATTCAGGCTTGCGAACCAGCATTAATGCCTCTGCCGGGCAAGTGGACACGCACAGTCCGCAACCGATACACCTTTCCTGTTTGAGGGCCGCCTTTTCACCTTTCATTACAAAGGCTCCCATTTGACAGCGCTCAAGACAGGTCTCGCAGCCGATGCAAGCGGCCTCGTCAAGTTCTACCCGGAAAGGGGAGGATGTTATATCACCCGGTGCGGGATATTGTTTTAAATTTTGGAGGACCTGACAGCAATCTCCGCAGCAGCAGCAGATATTTACAATATCTTGGGCATTGCTGGGCTGCAGCACCAGTCCTTCTTCATCTGCCTTCCGGATGATCTCCAAAGTTTCCTCGAGGGTAATCACTCGTCCCAGGCCGTTGCGCTCGTAATAGTCGGCGCCCCAGCCGAATACGAGACACGCATCCATGAGTTTTCCGCATCCCCCTCCTTTCAATTCGTGCTCACGCCGGCAGATACAAGGTGCAACCAGAAATTTCTTCTGTTTTTTCACCAATTCCTCCGCCTGCTCGTGGGGAAGTACCTTCATGCCTGCCTGGATGCTCCTTTCCACGGGTATGGTCCTGAGCTGAGGCAGGGGAGTGTGCGCCTCCTTAGACAGAATGGGGAAATATTCCTCCACATCTCTGACAAGTGCCTCGTCAAGGTCATTCACATGGTACTCCCAAATGCCTACGACGAACTGTGCTGCCATGAATACGGGAGGACGATCCGTGCTTTCGATGTTGAAAATCAATCCTTTTTTCGACATTTGGTGAAGCAGTGAATTGACCTTTTCCTCATTCATCCCTGCCTTTTGCGCAATCACTTCAGCCGTCTCGAGCTTCATTCCCAGGAAGGGTGCAATTTCCGCCTCTTCAGGGGTAAAAAGGCGTTTCAGGATCCTCATTTCCACCCCGCTTTCGGCGGCAGGAAACCCTCCAGGGAGGCTATCCAAATGTTCCCTGAGCTTTTCATAAACTTGACTCATCTTATTTTCCTCCTTTCGATTGAGTTCACACTGTCGGGTATTCTTCACGATTCATCCCCGTCAAGGAATGCACAAACAGGGTTACCAATACAGCTAACGACTCAAAATCGATCAATTGAGTCGCATTGCGAGCGAACAACAGGGTAGTCCGGGCAGGAAATTCTTCGTCTCGGTCGTAGAAAATAAGCTGTAGTAAAATGTGCGGAAGCAAATCAAAGATTATGCTGATCGAACCCAATCCAGCGTCCCCACCTTGATGGCCCCCGATAGCTGCCGCGACTGATAACAATTCTGGAACACGACCTTGAAAACACTTTATGATGGGACGTTCTAAGGCGCTCTTGGAATAACTACCTTGTTTGAACAAAGGCCCGGCAAGCTCTGCAAAAGTTACAAATTGTCCGAACGGTCGGCTGCGGCTGGCCTTCAAAATGTAATGAATCAATGCACTTCCAGTAACATATGAGACTCTTTGACCATCGGATCTCCTCAAACCATCATTGGATACCAGGTAGTTGACGCCTAAAAACGAGACCTCGGCCTCCCCCGCATCGTTCAGTTGAAGATTTAGGTGTTCTGCTGAGGTGGCAATATCCACAGTTGCTATATGTGTGATAAGATCCTCATAAATCCATTTATGGTCGCCAATGGCTTTTGATTCTTTCAAAATATGATCCTCGTTCGTTTATACTCAAGGGTTCCTTGACAAATCAAAATTCAGCGTTAGTAGCAACTTGATCTTCCATGGGGCAACATCGCTTTCACATGCCAAGATACAATTGGTCACGGTTTTCTTCGCAATTACTTTGGAAGAGATCGCGCCATTCCCTTAACGATCATTACTTCTTTATTGGTATTCAGCTTTGCCTTTTCTTCCGCCCTGGAACCTGCTGTAACGTATACCCGCTCCTGACGGTCCTTGAGGGGCTTAAGTATCCTTTCGATATGTTCTTTCTTGTTCTCATGATAATAGGGTTTGACTTCGTCTCCCGCAGGGCAAACGGCCATGCAATAGCTGCACCGGTAGCTCATCCGAAACATTAAAGACTGCCACATGAAGCCCGTCTCCCGATCATCGAAATGTGAATTGTATTCCTCCATATTCTGAGAGGTAACGATGGCTTCCACCAGATTATTAAACCCGGTGAAATTGTCTCTGTACGTGTGAGTTGCGCAGGCCATGAAATCAAAAGGTTGGTCTTTGGTGATCGCTCCAGTGGGACATACGGCTGCGCAAAGGTTACACTTGATGCAGGGGTTTTCGTTGAGGGGAAGATCATATTCATCAAACACCCCATTCACCAGAATACTTTCCAATTGAATGCAACTGCCATACTTCGGGTGAAGAACGAGCCGGTTTATCCCCATGTGTCCCAGACCAGCCTCTACGGCCATTATCTTGTGACTGACGTCCCATATCTTCCCTGGATACCGATCCATAGCCATGGGCCATCCCTTATTGACAACGACCCCACGCATACCGAGTTGGTTCAGGCGTCGCAGAATCTCTCGCGAAATGCTGGAAGTCCTGTCTCCAGTGTGATGATATTCTTCATTGGCCACATACCGGGCTGGACTTTGAATGTTCTCGCGGTTGTTTGCAATAACGATGGAAATGATGCTACGTGTGAGGGAATAGACGTGCAAGATTCCCTCTCGCTCGTTTTTCAGCGCATCTCGATTAAGATCCACCAGACCCACATCATCGGCCCCGGTATCCAGGCAGATTTTCTTAATCTCAGCGGTTGAATAAATTCTGTTCGGCTTTGACATGCTCTTCTCCTTTTTCTTTCATTCATGGCTCATAACCACCTGACTTTTGCTTTGGGGGTGTCTTGCACTGGAAAACAGGACACAGTGTATATACACGTATTATCAAAATATTTTACAGACTGCGGGAAATGGAAATAATTTCCGATAGGTTCTTGAGCAAGGTGCCCATGTGATCACTGCCAAGTCCCTGCTCGATATGTGCTTGGGCAGCTTCCCACAATGGTATCGCAGCAATCAGGACTTCCAAACCTAGTTCAGTAATGCTGATCTGACGCTCCCTGCGGTCTTTTCCGGGTTCGATAACGATAAATCCCTTCTTCTCGAGGACGGTCAGATTACGAGTGAGTGTAGTTCGCTCGTTCACGGTGATCTCTGCCATTTTCGTCAATGTGACAGGTCCTCGCAATCTGGCCGCCATGAGCACTGAATACTGAGTGGATCTCAAGCCGATAGGCCTTAGGAAATCGTCATAGAGTCGAGTTGTGGCACGGGCTGCCCTCCGCAAATTATAGCAGGCACAACTACGGCCTATTTCCCTGCATCTTGCAGAATCCAATATTTTAGGGTCAGCCGCCATACTACCCAAATCCCTCGAAATTCCCATGGGCGCAAAGTGCGCCAGACACCAACTTCCAGACATTGCGCAAAAACGAAAGATCCAGAAAAATATGCATTTGAAACATGTATATACACGTAAATTGCCACAAGTCAACTAATTTTTCAGGCTGGTACTGGTCGCACATCAGGTCCGAATTTCAGCCCATTCTCGGACTGGCGAACTGCACTAACATTTATTACTTATATATTCATACTCCGTATACTTAATCGCAATTTGATCGTTAATCCGGCTTTCTCATTTCATGATGTAAAATTTTCGCAACCAGTCAGATACCTCATTTTGCGCGCTTTTTGCTTTTTTCTCCAAACGGCAAGTCCATCCGGAATGGTCGAGTTCGGACAACGTGCCGCAATATCCGCATAAAACCTTATTTTGGCCTATTGCTTAAAACCTTACCTAATACTTCATAGGCATTATCGGCTTCTTTCTTGCCGACTTTGGCTTCGAGAACGGATATCAGGCTCCTCATCTGTGCCTCAGTCAGGCCGGTATTAAACCCAACATTAAAATGAGCTTGTAGTTGGGGGTTGACACCCTCAATACTGGCCAAAGTTGAAATGGTTGCTATCTCCCTGCTTTGGAAATCCAGGTTGTCGCGTCCGAAGATGTCTCCGAACAGGTGTGCTTTCAAAAACTCATCTATGGCTGGGGCGAATGTTATATAACCCCCTGTAGCCGGTGCTCCTATCAATCTTGTCTGAATTTCCTTTCCAAGTTCGAGCCTGCTTTTGTCGGCAGGCAAGGGGCTTGCTTCCTTGCCGATCTCGTCGTTGATGCCTTTCGCTTTCCGTTCTTCCATAACGCCCATAAACGTGTTGATACCGTTTAGGCTGCGAGGGAATCCCGCATAGGCATACATTTGCACGAGGATTTCCTTGATCTCATTGACGGTCAAACCGGCATTCAGCCCTTCACTCAGAGCTGTTTTCAGTTTCTGAAGATCGCCCTCAGCGGTGAAGGCCGCAATGGTAACGATTTTTTCTTGTTTGGCGTTCAAGCCTTCGTTTATCATGGTCTGCGCCTCCGAAATGGTTACAATGTTAAACGATGAGATATAATACTACTCCGACATTTTATAGAAATTTAACATCTCAAATTCATGATTAGCAACTTGGCTATATGGTGTCTGACATCTGGAAGCGAAGGCATGCATCTGATGCGTTGTTTTCTGCGCCAACGTTCTGATGAACGAATAGAATAACAATGCCGCCGCGATCTCAATATTGCCGGTATATTCAGGAGAAATACTCTCTGCCCAGTGTCGATTTGTTCTGAAGCCACTGTCTCCAGATTGCCAGATTCATCTGTTTTTTTTCCTGTAGACGCAGAAGCGTTAGATATCCATATGCCAGGAACACCAGCAGGACATGGCGATGCCATCCTGTTGTAAGATCCCATATTCTAAGGGTATAAAAGTGTATGAAGTTTTCAGAATAGATTGACAAGCAGGAATGAATTATCAGATTAAATGGGCCTCTGTTTGAGGCCCATTTAATTTTGGAAGGGAAGGAC
>Ga0268284_1001070_pt1 | contig 15372 bp, 12 predicted proteins | sample saktaG_14_FD_190137 | JGI IMG/M metagenome (GOLD analysis project Ga0268284, IMG submission 190137) | Saline water microbial communities from Sakinaw Lake, British Columbia, Canada - sak_2013_06_06_40m | ecosystem: Environmental > Aquatic > Non-marine Saline and Alkaline > Saline ... | reverse complement strand
GATGTTGACCAGTTATTATTCCCATACACAACCTGAGCACTTGACTGTACCATAGGGGATATTGCAGCAACATACTGATTCCTGGCTATGGCTTCCATATCACTCATCTCTAACTTTGATGTACCCGAACTTCTTACGGGTCCATGGGTGTCAGCCCCTGGCATAATCATCACTAAATTGGTTCCCAATCCTGACATCTGGTTTTTGATATATGACTTTGATCCTTCGCCCATTGCCAACATCGCAATAACTGATGCAACTCCAATGATAATGCCTAACATGGTGAGGAATGCCCGAAACTTATTTCTTTTTATAGCTGTTAGCGCTATTTTAAATGTATTTGTGTAATTCATTTTCTAATATTTATAGTTCCTCATCGACTGGTAATTCGGCCAGCATTTTGGCTGCTGAAAACCTGTTTTTAACTAATTCATTACTTACCACATGCCCATCTCTAAAAATAACCTGCCGGCTTGTAAATCTAGCAATATCAGGTTCATGGGTAACAAATACGATCGTTTTGCCTTCTTCATTCAATTTTTGAAATAAGGACATAATCTCGTAAGAAGTTCTCGTATCCAGATTCCCTGTTGCTTCATCTGTCAGGATCACCACAGGATCGTTTATTAATGACCGGGCGATTGCAACACGTTGTTGTTGTCCACCGGATAATTGATTGGGCATATGGTACATCCTGTCAGCTAAACCAACTGCTTCCAATACTGCTATTGCTTTTTCTCTACGTTCTTTCGCTTTTATCTTAGAATTATAATATAGGGGAAGTTCAACATTTTCAAGGGCAGTAGTTCGCGACAGCAAGTTGTATGACTGAAAAACAAATCCAAGTTTAGTGTTGCGTAATCCTGCTAAATCATTCTTATTCAAATCATTCATTGGAATACCATCAATGATGTATTCTCCGGAGGTTGGTCTGTCAAGACATCCAAGTATATTTAGCATGGTTGACTTTCCAGATCCACTTGCACCCATAATCGCTACGAACTCCCCTTCTTTGATCTGTAGGTTAATACCTCTCAAGGCATGAACCTTTACTTCTCCCAGATCAAATTCTTTTTTGAGATCTCTTACTTCTATAATAGTTTTCTTTTCAGTCATTTCTGCTTCCTTTCTTTTTAAGTTTCATTTTGACTATTTGCGGCCTGACCCTGATGGAGGTCCAAAAATGGATTTTTTAACCTCAGGTTTTTCCGTTTCAAATGTAGTCAGCACTTCATCGCCTTCATTAAGCCCTGATAAGAGCTCATAATTTGCTTCGTCAGTATTTCCTACTATAACCTTTCTCTGTGAAATCGTATTCCCATTCTTAACCCAAACTAATCTTTCTTTCTCTGAATTTGTCTTTAAAGTAGCTTCTTCAATCGTAATTTCAGGATTACTTTTTGCATAAATCTTTATTTCATTCTGATCAATTGAAACATTTAATGCCCTTGCTGGAAGGATTAATGTTTTATCCTTTTCTGCAGGATAAAATGAAACACTTGCAGTCATACCTGGCATTAGATTCTTGTCCGGATTCGGAGCCGTTATTACAACAGTGTAAGTAATAACATTTGAACTTTCAACAGGTTGTAAGCGGATTTGTGAAACTTTCCCATCAAATACTATGTCAGGATATGCATCAACAGTAAAATCAACACGCTGACCTTCATACACTTTACCTATATCAGCCTCATCTACATCAGCCTCAACCTGCATCTGTGTCAGGTCGTTTGCAATTATAAACATCGTTGGAGTATTAAAGCTCGCCGCTACAGTTTGCCCTTCATCTACCGATCTTTCAAGTATTATTCCATCAATCGGCGAAGAAATGGTTGCATAATCCAGGTTAATTTTATTCCTATCATAGTTTGACTGGGCTTGTTTTAAAGCTGCAACAGCATTATTGTAATTGTATTCCTGAAGATCAAAATCAGACTGGGCAATTAATTTTTTATCGATCAATGTTTTATATCTCTCATAAGTTGCTTTCTGGTATTTCACTTGTGCTTCTGCCTGATCAACGGAAGCCTTACTTTGATCTAACTGTGCACGAAGTGGTGTTTCGTCCAATTGAGCCAACAATTGACCTTTTTTTACCTGTGAATTATAATCGACATAAATTTTCTGAATAACACCAGAAACCTGAGTACCAACTTCAACAGTTTCAACAGCTTCCAATGCACCGGTTGCAGTAGTGATATTACTTATATTTCCACTGGATATTTTTGCTGTTTCAAGTTTTATTATTTCTGCTTTACCAGATGATAAGCCAATTATTAAAGCTCCTACGACTATTACAACAGCTGCTCCGATATATAAAGTTTTCTTTTTCATTTTTTTTAGATATTAAAGTGTTAATGGTATTCCTTTGTAGAAATCAAGTATTTTATAACTGAATATGACGTTGAATTTGGACTGAAGCAATTTGCTTTCTGAAGCAATCAGGTTTGTTTTCTGAACCAGAAAGTCAACCGAATTGAGCAGTCCCAGACGATATTTTTCAGTCACCACATCGTAGGATTCCTGACTGGACTGATTTTGCTCGAGACTGGCTGCATATTGTGTTTTTGCTGAAACCACATCCACACAAGCTTGTTCAATCACTTTTCGAAGTTGATTTTTGGTATTGGTTTCGTCGAGTTCAGCATCAGATACAGAGATGTTTGCCAAAGCAACATTCGTTTTAATCTGTTTCTTCTGGAAAATCGGAATGGAAAGAGAAAGTCCAACAGCAGGATTTATTTTATCCTTTAACTGACTAGTATATCCTGAACCTGTTGTGAGACTCGAATAACCGCTCGACAAACCTGCATCCATCGACAAACTGGGCAGATAATCAGCTTTTGCGATTTGAACATCCAGCATGGCACTTTCTTTTGTCAGTTCAGCATTCTTAATTTCCGGCTTTATTCCCAAAGCAAGGTTGTAAATTTCTTGTGCATCGGGTTGATCGGATTCAATCAGCAAACTGTCAAGATTCGGAGAACTGATTGCGAAATTCGGGTTGACCGGCAAATCCATTAATTGCATAAGTGTCACCTTATTAATCGACAACTGACTTTGAGCAGATGCTAAAGTTGATTTTTCGCTGGCCAATTCCGACTTGATTTGCAAATAGTCTGACATGGAAATCACACCCAAATCCATCCGTTCCTTAGCCAAAGCCAGCTGTTCAGTGGTCGATTCAATTTGTTTTTCAGCATTGCTAACATTCTCGATAGCATACAAAACCTGCAAATAGGCATTCAAAATGTTCAATCCCACCGATTCTTTAACCGATTCGGAATAATAAATACTACTCTCCAAATCGAGCCCTGCTTGTTTGATTCTGTTCGTCAGTTTCTGTCCGTTGAACAGAACAACGCTTGAACTTAACGAATAACTGGTGCTATTCGAACCGCTGCTACTTCCGTACGTGCCAGTTGAAGAATCGAATCCTTTGTACCAGTTCAGGTTTTCGCGAACCGAAGCGTTTACCGATGGAAGACGATTGGCTTCAGCCTGATTGGAATAAAGCTGATTCCGGTCATTTGAAAGATCTGCTTTCTGTATCTGAATATTTTTACTCAAAGCGTAATTGATACATTCTTGCAATGTCCATGTTTTGTTTTGCGCTTGTACCGTAAATCCTGAAAAAGCGATCAGGAATCCGGCAATCAGTAAACTTTTATTAATTGTTTGCATAATTTAAATCGTAAAAATGTTCAACGAAATTAGGATCAGAATTTATTTTTAAAGAATGGAATAGACGTTTGGGTGTATTTCAACGATATTTAGCAACTTATCAGGGTTGGTTGAAATGGGAAAATTCTATAATAAAATACCTGACCCAACAAAATGAGCAGCATATTTACTAAGAATTAATCAAGATTTTAATCAGCCATGTAAAACAATTCCTAACTTTGGGTATAAAGTACAAAGTGACAGATTTTCCTTTGTGCTTGCAATAAATTTACTAAACCTGCTTACCATGAAAACCAAATTTATTCGATTAATTACATTCTTGTTCCTTTGCAATTTTGCAATGCCTGTTATGGCTCAAGATGATGAGGCTAAAATTACAGCATTGCAAAAAGAAATGACTGCCTTTATTAAGGCTACCGAAAGTGTTAGTATTTCAGATTTTCAATTGTCACCTGATAAAAAATTAATGGCTTTTACGACTTCTGAACCCTTAGAAGATGGTAAAAGCAAAAGAAATATCTGGATTTATGATTTAAGTTCTAAGACATTAAATCGTTTTACAACTTCCATCAAGTCCGATTCCCGACCTCGTTGGTCGCCCGATGGGAAGCAAATTGCATTTCTGTCAAACCGTGATGATAAAAATCAGATTTACCTGATTAATATGAATGGTGGAGAAGCTCTGGCTTTAACTGAAAGCAAAACAAGTATTCAATCCTTTGATTGGTCGCCCGATGGGTCTTTCATTGCTTTCATGTCATCTGAACCTGAAACAGCACTAGAAGCAAAAAAGAAAAAAGACAAAGATGATGCTGAGTCGGAAGACTATGATTCTAAAAATTCTTTGCTTCGAATGATCAACGTAAAAACAAAGGAAATAACAAACCTTTCAACTTTGGATTGGAATATTTCGGAATACAGTTGGATTCCGGGTCAGCAAAAATTTATCGTTTCCGCAACGCAAAGTATTTTTCCTGAATTTTTTAAAAACAGGGTTTATCAGTTAGATATCACTACAAAGGAAATGAAGGAAATTGCAAATCCGACTCCTTTCTTTTCTGATCTTACCATTTCACCTGATGGAAAAAATATCGCTTTCACCTCTTCTCGAATTGATGGACCTCAAGGCATGGATCTTTATTTGATGGATATTGAAGGAAAAACAATCAAGAATCTTACCTCAAAATCAATTGATCGTGCCATTGTTAGTTTCTCATGGCAGGATAATCAGAACATTCTTGCGCTTGCTGAAACCGGCTTTTCCAATACATTCTTCAACATTTCTTTGAAAGGAAAAGCAAAAAAAATGAATACCCTGGATATCAATCCTTCGGGTGCTTATGTTTTCGATTCAAAAACTCTGATATTTATTGCTCAAACCATTACTACTGCACCGGAAATTTATCTTTCCAGCGATTTCAAAACTGCTAAAAAAATCACCGATTTCAATAAACATTGGGACACCTTAAATTTCATCAAACCCGAAATAATTACTTACATAACCTTTGATCAAACAAAAATTGAAGCATCCTTATACAAACCTGTAAATTATGAAAAAGGAAAAACATATCCTACCGTAATTAATGTTCACGGTGGCCCAACGGGACGTTTTTCAGAACGATTCAATAGTTGGGCGCAATTATTGGCAGATAAAGGATACATTGTGTTATGCCCGAATATCCGTGGATCGACAGGTTATGGTTACGATTTTATGTCCTCAAACCGTCGCGACTGGGGTGGTGGTGATTTTGTGGATGTAATGGCAGGTGTGGATTATTTGGTTGAAACAGGATTGTCCGATCCCGATAAATTGGGAATTGGTGGATGGTCGTACGGAGGATATATGAGCGCCTGGGCTGTTACCCAAACTGATAGGTTTAAGGCTTCTGTATCAGGCGCCCCCATGACTGATATTGCTCTGGAGTATGGTGCAGAAACAAGTTCTATCAATGCTTATGATACTTGGTACATGGGAACTCCTTACGAAAATCTGGACGATTTTATCCGTATGTCGCCTGTAACTTTTGTCAAAAATGTGAAGACCCCAACACTGCTGTTATGTGGAGAAAATGACATAACTGACCCGATTGAACAATGTAGTCAGTTTTACCGAGGCTTAAAACGCTACGGAGTAGAAACTCGCTTCATAAAATATCCACGCGAAGGTCATGGCATCCGTGAAGAAAAGCACCGGATCGACGTTTTAGTCAGGATGGTTGGCTGGTTTGAACGATTTTTAAAGGATTAAAATATTTTAGTAATTTTTTTAGATCATTGCGTGAAGTAGAATCAAATACATAGTACAATTATAAAATACTCAAACTAAAAAATATATGAAAAAGTCAGTATTAAAATCATCTCTTCTAATTACAGTCATACTCCTACCCTATTTAGGGATAGCCCAAAATGTTTATAATGAAAATTTTGCACATACTTTTTCTATCGTGGCACGTGATAAAACAACTGGTGAGATGGCTGTTGGAGTTCAAAGCCATTGGTTTTCGGTAGGTACACTTGTAGCCTGGGGTAAATCAGGAGTTGGTGTTGTAGCCACTCAATCATTCGTTAATCCTGCATTTGGGCCGGAAGGGTTAAAACTGATGGAAGAGGGTAAAAATGCAAGGGAAGCTTTGGAATTATTAATAGCAGGAGACGATGGAAGAGATTTCAGGCAAGTAGCTTTACTTGATGCAAAAGGAATTGTAAATGCATTTACAGGAAAAAAATGCGTAGAATCAGCCCATCATATTGTTGGTGACAATTTCTCGGTTCAGGCCAATATGATGCTAAATAATAAGGTAGTTCCTGCAATGGCCGAAGCATTTAAAAAGTATAATAATCTGCCATTGGCTGAGAGGGTTTTAAAAGTATTGGAAGCTGCTCAGAAAGCAGGTGGTGATATCAGGGGGAAACAATCAGCTGCGATAATTGTTGTAAATGCAGAAAAAACAGATAAACCCTGGCTGGATAAAAAAGTGGATTTACGTATTGACGATGATGAAAATCCAATTCCTGCCTTAAGCAGGCTACTGAACATTCATCGAGCTTATGAGCACATGAACCGGGGCGATTTGGCAGTAGAACTCAATGATATGAAAACAGCACTCAATGAATATGGTGCTGCTGAAAAAATGTTCCCTGATAACTTGGAAATGAAATACTGGAAAGCCATTGCCATGGCTAATAACAATCAACTTGATAAAGCACTTCCGATTTTCAAAGAAATATTCGCTAAGGACAAAAACTGGAGAGAGATGACAAGAAGGCTTCCACAATCAGGAATATTGAATTTATCTGCAAGTGACTTAAAAAAGATCATTGATTTATAGTAAATCTTAGAAGAGACAACCAATTAATAAGTAACCCATTTAATGATGAAAAAGACGTTTATTGCATTAATTACAATTATCACCTTCTTATCTGTTTCTTGTAATGATCAAAGCGATAAAAAAGCTACCGGATTATTTGAAGCCAGAGAATTGTTTCCTGAACCGACCAAACAAGCCGGACAAACAGATGTTATTGAACTTAGATGCGCTCCAATTGATACGGTTCGTATTGCGTTTATTGGTTTAGGGATGAGGGGTTCAGGATCAGTAAAACGTTTTACCTATCTTGATAATGTTAAAATAGTAGCATTGTGTGACCTTATCCCAGAGAACGTAGAAAGAAGCCAACAAACCTTAAGGGATAAAGGTTGGCCCGAAGCAGATGGATATACCGGAGCTGAAGACTGGAAAAAAATTTGTGAAAGGGACGATATTGATTTAATTTATGTTTGTACACATTGGGATTTACATACCCCCATTGCCGTTTACGCCATGGAGCATGGAAAGCATGTAGCTACGGAAGTTCCGGCTGCGCTTACCATCGAAGATTGCTGGAAACTTGTAAATACTGCTGAAAAAACACGTAAACATTGTATGCAATTAGAAAATTGTAATTACGACTTTTTTGAGATAGCAACCCTAAACATGGCCCAAAAAGGTTTATTTGGTGAAATAGTCCACAGCGAAGGTGCATATATTCACGATTTGCGTTGGTTGAATTTTGATGACAGTACAGGTTACTGGGATATGTGGCGTTTAAAACACTTGGAGAAAACGGATGGCAACACCTATCCTACTCATGGTTTGGGACCAATCAGTCATATCATGAATATTCACAGAGGAGATAAAATGAATTATATCGTTTCAATGTCGAGCAATCAATTTGGAATGAGCCTTTATGCCAAAGAAAAATTTGGCGAAGATTCGGATTTTGCCAAAAGAACTTATAAAAAAGGTGACATCAACACTTCTCTTATCAAAACTGCAAAAGGAAAAACCATCATGTTGCAACATGATGTTACTAGTCCCAGACCATACAGCCGTTTGCATACAGTTAGCGGAACCAAAGGTTTTGCACAGAAATACCCTGTACCAGGAATTGCTTTAGAACCCAATGCCCATGCTTTTTTATCTCAAGATAAACTGGATTCTCTTTTAAAAGTATATACACACCCCATCATTGCCGATATTCAGGAGAAAGCAAAAGAAGTAGGTGGCCACGGAGGTATGGATTTTATTATGGATTATCGACTAATTTATTGTTTAAGGAATGGACTTCCTTTGGATCAGGATGTTTATGATGCCGCCGAATGGTCTTCTATTATTGAACTTTCAAAAGCATCGGTTGAAAATCAAAGTATGCCGATTAAAATTCCTGATTTTACAAGAGGTGCCTGGCAAAAAGTGAATACGGTCACTTATTATAAGAATTAATACAAAAAACCGGTAGTTGAAAACTCATCAACTACCGGTTTTTTATCTTTATAAAAACTTAATTATTTCTACATCTTTATTGACCAGCCAAATTTAAGTCCGAAAACAAACCAAACCAATGCAAATGCACCTGCTGCAAATATGGTATCCCCTATAACTCTCAACCATCTTAATGTTGCCATTGCGGGTAATTGCAAGAAGTCAGCAGAACGAGCATACCACAAGCCATATTTGACACTTACCCATGTTTGAGCTAATCCAACAGGGAATACACTTATCAATACCATTAATAATAAACCAATGTTGATTGCCCAGAACGCAAATTTCAATGGTTTTTCGTTCCATTTTGCTGTCAAATCCATCTCGCGTAAAACAAATAACATTAAACCAATTCCTAGCATACCATAAACGCCGAAAAGTGCAGTATGTCCATGAACAGCGGTTGTATTTAAGCCTTGCATATAATATAAAGCGATCGGTGGATTGATTAAAAAGCCAAAGATTCCTGCTCCTAGAAAGTTCCAAAAACTCACCGCTAAAAAGCTATATAATGGCCATTTGTAGCTCCTTAACCATGTTGTTGACTTACTCATTTTCATATTATGGAAAGCTTCGTATCCCATCAATACCAGAGGAGCAACTTCAAGCGCACTAAATGAAGCCCCAAGCGCAAGTACTGCTGTTGGTGTACCTGTAAAATAAAGGTGATGAAATGTCCCTAAAATTCCCCCTGATAGAAATATTATTGTGGAAAACAACACAGAAGTTGTAGCTGTTTTTGGAGCTATTAATCGCATTCTTACGAATAAGAAACCAATTATTACAGTAGCAAAAACTTCGAAAAAACCTTCAACCCATAAGTGTACAACCCACCATCTCCAATATTCGGCTATAGCAAGGTTTGTTTGACGTCCCCACATTAAACCTGCACCATAAAATGCGCCAATGGCTGCTGAAGATACCACAAACATGACCAATAAATCGCGAGTGTTTGTTTTCATTTTTAAAGCTGGGAGTAAGGCTCTCACTACAAGGAATAACCAAATAAACAAACCGGCAAAAAGAAATATCTGCCAGAAACGTCCCAAGTCAACATATTCGTATCCCTGATGACCAAACCAGAAGTTATTTATATAACCCAGTTTTTGCATGATACCATACCATTGACCTATCAACGATCCAACAACAATTACTAATAATGCACCGAATAATACGTTAATTCCGAGTCGCTGAAATTTTGGCTCAACACCTGAAATTGCTGTTGCATAAAATAAACCTGTTGCAAGCCATGAAGTAGCAATCCAAAATATAGCTAATTGCACATGCCAGGTTCTTGAAAGTGAATATGGTAATATTCCTGATAAAGGAAGTCCATAAAATGCTTGCCCTTCAACTCCATAATGAGCAGTGATTATTCCCATTAATATTTGAACAATAATCAGTAAGGATACGACCCAAAAATATTTTAAGATAGCTTTCATTGATGGAAGTATTTTTAAACCAAGTATTGGATTTTCTTTAGGAAGTTCGGGTATTTCATCTTCGTCTTTTTTCGAAAAATAATACCAACTTAATAAGCCAATACCTGCCAATAAAACAATTACACTAAATCCCGACCATAAGATGAGTGAACTGGTAGGTTTATTTCCTACCAACTCATCGGGGGGCCAGTTATTGGTATAGGTATAATCAGCATCTGGCCGGTTAGTAACAGTTGCCCATGAAGCCCAAAAGAAAAAGGCATTTAATAAATCAACTCGTTCTTTAGATTTCAAAGTATTTGGCGACAAACTATAGGCCTCTCTTAAATTTTCGTATGCAGGATCATCAGTAAATAACCCTTCATAATGCATACTAACAGCTAAATAAGCCTTATACCTTAAATCAGAAATTGTAATTGTATTCGTTTTTTTGTCATAAGTATTCTTACGAATGTCTTGTTGAAATAATGCTTTTAAAGCAGCCTGCTTATCTACCGTTAATTCATCATAAGTCATTTGGTATGAATCCTGAGCCATGATATCCAACATGATAACAGCTTCTCGATGCAACCTATCGGCAGTCCAGTCAGGCGCAAGGTATGCACCATGGCCCCAAATAGATCCCAGCTCCTGCCCTCCTGTTGATTGCCAAACATTCTGCCCATCTTTAATCTGAGCACCTGTGAAAAGCACGGTTCCATTTTCTGCGATGACCTTGTCAGGAACAGGAGGTGCTTGTCTGTAAATTTCTCTACCGTAATAGCCCAATACTCCGAAGGAAATAACCATTACCAGTATAAAGCCAATCCAAAGTTTTCTTGTTTTCATCTTTAAATTATTTTTAGTTGATAGGTTGGATAGAACCCGCATATGAACTTCTCATCCTTGTAAGATTTAACGAATATGCCCGTTTTACAATTTTCAAATCGATTAATTAAAGATGTACATATCTTTTTATACTGCGAAAATAGAAAAAATCTTTAACTTTACAATATTTAAAGTTCTTTTTATCCTTTTTATTTTATTAATAATTTTTAAATCTGAAATAAAGCAATTTACTAATAGCATTGTAAAGAGGAATCTAATTAATTATTAGTGTTTTAGAATAAAATAATTTCTATTTTTGTACAACACACCATTGACCTATGTTATCTAAAACAACCGAATACGCAATAAGGGCACTTGTTTATATAGCTGTCAGCAATCAACAGGGAAAACGACCAGGATTTAAAGAGATTTCTGTAGAAATAGATTCACCTGTCCAGTTTACTGCAAAAATACTTCAAACATTAACCCGTCATAAATTGGTTAATTCCTTGCGAGGAAGAGGAGGAGGATTCTTTTTCGATGAGCAACATTCTGGAACTATTTCTTTGTATGACATAATTCGGGTTTTTGAAGGTGAAAAATATTTTGTGCGCTGTGGTATTGGTTTAAAAGGTTGCAGTGCTGACCAACCTTGCCCTTTTCACTTCGAATTTGAACGTATACGAAATGATTATGAAAGATTAGTCAGGACAGAGACTATAGCCTCTTTATCTGAAAAAGTTAATCATGGGGAAGCTTTCTTGAAAAGAACTGCTCTCTAAAAAGAATCTAAAAATTATGATATGCTCGGATTAAGAACCGTAATTTATAAAGTTGGCGACCTTAATAAAGCCAAAGAATGGTACGCAAAAGCATTTAACACCCAGCCTTACTTCGATGAGCCTTACTATGTTGGATTTAATATTGGAGGTTACGAACTTGGTCTCTTACCTGAGGAGAAACCTACAGTCGAAAAGAACGACAGTGTTTTAGCTTATTGGGGAGTTAATGAAATAGAAAAGGAATTTAAACGATTTTTAGAATTAGGATCAATAGTTCATGAAATACCGACTAATGTGAGTGGAGAGCTTATGGTTGCTTCGGTAAAAGATCCTTGGGGAAATATTATCGGACTCATTTATAATCCTGAATTTAATTTAGATAAGCAATAACAATCTGTAAATTCATCACAAATCACATAATCACCTTAATCAAATACTTTATGACTACTTTATTAAAAAAGAAACCTAGCTTAAGATTAGCATCGGCTTTTCTGTTAACAATTACTTTAATTAATTTCGGATTTGCCCAAACTGTTGAACCTGAATTTGGAAAAGAAACCGATAATTGCACCTCAATTTTGGTTGGCAAACTTGCTTCAGCCGACGGATCGACCATTACCTCTCATACCTGCGACAGCAGAACCGACAGAACCTGGGTAAACTTAGTCCCGAATATGAAACACAAAAAAGGTTCTTTCGCTAAAATATATACAGATCCAAAGCTTACTACAATGTATGATCAACCTGGAAGAACGGTAACGATTGAAATTCCGCAAGTTGAGCAAACTTATGCTTATTTTAATGCAGCTTACCCGATTATGAATGAATATCAGCTGGCAATAGGGGAATCTACTTTTGGAGGAAATAGAATCATGCAAAGCGATTCCGGTAAAATTGATTGCCCAGAATTGTATCGTTTAGCCCTTGAAAGAGCCAAAACTGCGCGCGAAGCCATTCATGTAATCGATGAACTTACGAAGAAATATGGCTACAATGATGTTGGTGAATGTTTTACTTTTGCCGATCCCAACGAAGTTTGGTATTTTGAAATTATTGGCCCGGGGAAAGACAAAGTTGGGGCAGTTTGGGCAGCGGTTCGAATTCCTGACGATCATATTAGTGTAAATGCAAATGCAAGCCGAATCCGAACACTGAACCTGAATGATTCTGAAAATTATATGGCAAGCGATAATGTATTTTCAAGAGCTGAAGAGCTCGGACTTTGGAATAAAGAAAGTGGACAAACTTTTGAATTCTGCTATGCTTATGCCAACAGAAATAGCATGGGTTGTCGTCGCCGGGAATGGAGGGTCTTAAGTCTTGTTGCTCCATCACTCAATCTCGATCCAAATGCTGAAAACTATCCCCTTTCGGTTAAACCTGAAAAAAAATACGCTGTGCAGGATGTAGTGAATATGTTTCGTGACTACTATCAGGATACCCCTTACGATATGAGCAGAACAATGTTGACCGTTGATAAAGAAGGAAAATCAGTAAAAAGTCCTATTGCAAATCCCTTTTTAACTACGGAACTTAAGCAACTCTTAAATATACAAAACGAACGGACTATAGCTTGCATTCGTGCTACCTACGTTCAGGTTACACAATCCAGAAGCTGGTTACCCAATGAAATTGGAGGCGTTGTATGGTTTGGCTACGATAATCCTACTGCCACACCACATACTCCATTTTATATCGGAAATACAACCATGCCTGAATCTTATATGATTGATGCCAGAACAAAATTCAATAAGGAATCGGCATGGTGGGCTTACCGCGTTGTTGCACAATTGGCTTTATTTAGATGGCAGGATATGATTGTTGATATTAGTCAGGTTTGGAATGAAATCGAGGATAAAGCGTTTACAAATCAAGCAAACATTGAAGCAGAAGCACTGAGTCTTTATAAGAAAAATCCGAAAGCAGCAAAAGATTTTTTAACCAAGTATTCTAATGATATGGCAAATGATGCCGTGGACAAGTATTGGCACCTTTACGAAGCACTTTGGACTAAATATACTCAGCGATTTTAATCCATTTTTTTAAATCAAATTTAGGGTGGTTTTCCAACCAAAAGAAGTGGTAGTGATTCACAATCACTGCCACTTCTTATTTATTTATCATAAATTATTGACAGAAACTCACTTCTTTTTCTTCTTTTTCGGTTTAGATTCCGGAAGTTCTTTCACGGTAATCCTTACTAATTCGCTTAGCCACTCGCGATCCTCAATTTTATCTTCAATTAAAAAACTCGGTTTGGCTCCCTTATACGGCGGTGCTTCAACAATATCCTGAATAAATTCGCGCCCTGCATTTGTAGGTTTTATAAAGAGTTTATTATCGCAGATGAGTGCAAAAATTTTTCCATCTGAATATACTCCATATTCACCAAACATTTTTTTTGCAGTAACCTCACCTGCATTTTCTATCTGGTCTAAAACAAAATCTACAAAGTTTTGATCTGATGCCATAGTTCTATTTTTTTACATTCAAACTAACTAAGAATACACCTAGTTGCATATGGTTATTTTTTTGATTAATGATGATAAAGATAACCAATCAAATTAAAATTTGTTTAGCTACCAAAAAGTTTTATCTATTGAAAAGTGCATGAAACAAAACCAGTACAAGTCCAATTATAAAAATAGTGGTAAAAATTTCTTTATTATATCGAGCGAGCCAATTGGGAAGGTAAATATCAAAATTATTCTTTTGGGAATTAGAATATTTTCGGGCAATTACCGTAAGTGGACATGACATTTTAAAGATTACGAGGACCAAAGCTTCCAGAAAGACTGAGATTATAGCAATCCATGTAAGAAGGTTTATTTCATTGAAAAAACCACTATATACAACATAAAAAATAACCGTAACAAAAAATATCCAGATTAAGGTATGAATTAATTTAATAAGAACTAATTTATTCATTTGATAGGCATATATTTAAGAATTGAACAATTAGAAGAATTCATGCAAAATTATTAATTTATGAATATAAAGTTATTGGGCCAATTAATCCCATTGGGTTGAGTGGCTGATTTTTTCGGGCTAGGTTTGTCCAGTATTGAGCAATCGGATTATCGATAAGAGATTTCATATAGTTTCCCATCTCAGTAATCACTTTAATTTCAAGGTCATTTATTCCTGTTTTAAGAAAACCTTTAATCGGATAAATACGGTTCCCATACCATCGTATACCACAACTTTGACCATTCACGTATAATTCAGTAACGCCATAAACAACTCCAAGATTGATAAAGTCTGGAATAAATTCATCAATTTCCAATTGTGTTTGGTATAATACAGTTCCTGAAAAATGATTGTATTCCGAAATATCTTTCAAATCTTTGAGTGATTCCAGTTTGATTGGTTCTACGGATTCACCGCAACAATGAATGAATTCAAGCTCCCAGTTTCCAGAAACCTCCATCTGATTTTTGCCAGATACTGGTTTCTTACACCAATCATCTCCCCTCTTATTTTTGTCAAATACGATGATGATCGATTCAGCCGGCCCAAGATTTAATTCAAATTTTCCATCCTTACCGATTTTTATGCGATAACGCTCACCACTTTCAGGATTCCAGACCCATCCGTGTTTATGACTAGTAATCTCTTTTGGAAATAGAACATTGGTGCGATGCGCATTTTGTATATGGCTATTTGCAAAAAAGAAGATTTCATTGCCATCATCACTCTGGTAACGATTCTGCATTAAAAAACGATCAGGCTTATCAATTTTTAAGTAATAAGGAATATTGTATTTTATCATCGCCTCACCATACCATTCAAGGAATCTGTTATCTTCAGGCTTCTTAAGCAGAATAAACCTATCGGAGAAACCCTTTAATTTTT
>Ga0268284_1001068_pt1 | contig 15402 bp, 13 predicted proteins | sample saktaG_14_FD_190137 | JGI IMG/M metagenome (GOLD analysis project Ga0268284, IMG submission 190137) | Saline water microbial communities from Sakinaw Lake, British Columbia, Canada - sak_2013_06_06_40m | ecosystem: Environmental > Aquatic > Non-marine Saline and Alkaline > Saline ... | reverse complement strand
GTCGGGGCCAAGATCGATGCCGCCTTCGACGCCGTCCCTGCGCCAGTGGATGCGGGTAGCCTGTTTGCGTCCGGGTGCGATATTGAAATCAACATCGGTCACCTCGGTCCCGTAATGGAACACCACGCCATGATCCAGCAGCCACTTGACCAGCGGCAGCACCAGCGACTCATACTGGTTGTACTTGGTGAACTTCAGCGTGGAAAAGTCAGGCATACCGCGGATTTGGTGGATGAAACGGTGCAGATACCGCTTCATCTCCAGCGCCGAGTGCCACTCCTCGAAGGCAAACATCGTGCGCCAGTACAACCAGAAATTGCTGCTCAGGAATTCCTTCCCGAATATCTCGTTGATGCGCTTGTTCTCCATCTCCTCGCGGGTGGCCAGGAAGAGCTTGACGATCTCCTTCTGCGCCTGCTCGCTGAGCGTGAACAGGCCGTCCGTATGCGCGTCCTCGCCGCGATTCACTGTGGCGCGCTGCAAAGAGGAGTTCGGATCGTCCTTGTCGAGCCAATAGAACTCATCGAGCACGCTGGCACCCTCGATCTCCAGTGACGGGATCGAGCGGTATAGGTCCCACAGGCATTCGAAGTGCTCTTCCATCTCGCGCCCGCCGCGAATCACGAAGCCTCTCTGCGGATCCTTGATGCCGTCCAGCGCACCACCGGGCAACGGTTGCTGCTCCAAGATAATGATTCGGTTGCCCGGCATCTGACCGTCGCGGATCAGGAAGGCCGCGCCCGCGAGTGCAGCCAGGCCCGAGCCGACAAAACAGGCAGTCTTTTTCTCCACGCCGTTGGGTTTGCGGGGGCGGGAAAAAGCTTCGTAGTTGCCACTGCTATGATACATAAAGGTTTTGTGCGGAGGGGGTTGCTTTCATCAATGAGACTTTGGCGGTCCCAAACGATTTCCGCCATGGGGTGAAAACCTACTTTGGGTTGTCCCGTCGGAGCAACATCCAGTAGTAGGGTTCACGGTGACAAGCGGCACTCCGCAGGCACGGGAGATTTGTCCCTGCGAGGCGTTGTCATTGGCGATGGGTTGGTTGGTGAAGAAGCGGAATGGCGCGATGTCATCCGCCTTATGGCTGAAGACCGGCAGATGTCCGTTGAAGTAATAAACGGTTCCGTCGCGTGGCTCGAAAGCGAGCTCGTTGGTGATGGCAGTGCAACTGGCCGGAAAGATGGAAAGCTGAAGTTGCGGCATGGAAATTGCTTGTGAGGTTAAGGGCCGTTGAAAGAGTCGGTGGCCGGACCGGGGAAAAGATGGGTGGCGCAACCAGTTGGCCCGAGGCGGTCAACCGGGGTGCACCTCAAGAAACGGGGCTCCACTGAATCCAATAGAATGCTTTTTCCTCCAGCAGGGTATCGCTCATCAACACAGGACCGTTGTTACCTCAGGCAACAACGGCAGCAGGCTCGTCATGGGGATTCTGCCCGAATTGCATTTCCCCGTAGCAACCGCTCCGTCTCGTCGAGCAGCGGATGATTGGCGTGGCGTTCCCGCCACCGGGCAATGAGGGCCAGCTTGTCCGCCGGCGTTGCATTCACAGTCCGCTGGAGATTCTCCGCAACAATTTCCGCCACGGGCTGGCCATGGGCCTGCGCCTTGACGAGAGCGGGGTCTCCGGCCAAGGCCAGGATCCCTGCGATCCGGAGATCTTCACACGCCTCACCGTCCCACCCGCCCCGCAGCTCGGGACACACCCCGAGTTGATAGAAAGCGGATATCCACGGAACCTTGAACTCCTTCGGGCCAAAGCGCCGCTGCCGGTAATCGGCTCGGGTGGCGTCCGGCTGAGCGGCCAGCCAGGTCTCAAACTCGGCATACCGTTGTCCCGCAGCATGGCAGAGTTCGACGAACATGGTAGCTTGGTCGCGGTAGTTCCAGCCTTGTCCCGGTCCCATGATGGCAGCATAGAGGCGCAGGCTGAGCGGGATGGCTTCCGCAACCCGGTCCTGGTGTCCATCGGCTAACAGCCACAGGGCGTGCTCATGGAACTGCCTGAGGCACAGGTCAAGAAAGGCCGCCCCCGCTTCGTAGGCCGAGGGATTGGCTAGAACCGTTTCGAGGCTCCTGGTGATTTCGTCATGCCGTCCGTCCCGCAAGAGATTGCCGATAAAGGCGGCCTCCAGATACCACGCCTCGCGGGTATCCAGACCTCCCAAAATCGTGCCGCGGATCCGGAAACTTTCGGGACGGATTTCGGCGGCCACCCGTTCCAGTTCTTCCTTGAGCCGATAGGCCACGGTGGGCTCACGGCAGAGGAGGCTCAGACATTGCATCCGGCTTGCGACGGGCATGTCGGCGGTCTCCCCGTATCGCTCCGCCAACGGCACGAGACGGGCCATCACGGATTCCTCCATCCTCGGCGCGGTCCCCATGCATGGCAACAAAGGTCCGTTCTTCTTGTGTCATCTTCCGTGCCAGAGTGAGGAAGCACGCTTCGATGGAATTCCGCCAATCCGCGCCCGCCCCGGTGTCTTCCTTCTTTGCCACATCCGTCAACCGCTTGCTCCATGCGTTGGCCATCGGCCATGCCACCGTGCGGTCCCAATCGCCACCCGCCGCAAACACCGGGCAGACTTCCGCGACTCCGGCAAAGTAAGCGGTCATGCGTGCCACATCGCCCTCGTTCATGGCGCTCTCCATCTGCCGTTCCAGATAGTCCGCCTGGATTGTGCGGCTCTTGGGCCGCGCGCACCACTCCATCAGCAACAATACCCGGGCCGCAAGCCGCCCGCCCGCCCGCGGATCGTGTTCGCCCAACATTCCAACGTGCGTCAGCCATTTGACGAATCCCTCGCCTAGCCACGCCGGCGGTGCTGTTAGAGCGGTCATCTGGCGCACGGTTGGCTCTCCGGCCTCCCGCAGGGACGCGCCGATCCATTCCCTGATGGCACCCGCCCGCCCGGCCTCCACGGCCTTGAAAAACGCATCATTCGCGTCCGGCAGTGCGCAGGCCGCCGGAATCGCCAAAGCCGTGTCCGCCAGGAAGTCACGGAAAATCCGCACGGCCAGTTCCTCGTTACCGGTGGCGCGAATGGATTCCAACATCGTCTGAATGGCAGCGTCCTTGTCCTCCGCCAGCCACTTGGTGGCGAGGGCCTTGACGAGCGCCGACTTCGCTTCGTCGTTTGCTCCGGATTCGAGAGCGGCCGCGACATCATCCCGGATCGAGCGCCTGACTTCGCCAGTCGCGGGCTGATCCTGTCCGCAAAGGAGCGAGCCTCCCGCCAACATGCCGCCTGCCAGGCCGCAAAGAGCCAACAGACTGCGTGCCATGCGACCGGAAGCATCCGTTCGTAGCCGACTTTGGCGAGCCAGAGTTTGATCGGTTCCGCTTTTGGGACTGGGAACGCTTTGGACGAGGCGCAGCAATGTTTCGGCGTTGGCGACATCGGTAAGGTATTTCTTGCCGTCAGCAGCGGGCAGTTTCAGTTGGTTACAATTTGTAAGCAACTGACTTCCTTCCTTGGCGAGCCGCTCTTTCAGCTTATTCCAGTACTTTCTGGCCGTCTGGAAATCGGGTTGTTGGGTGAGGACCTGGACGATGTCCACGACGGAGAAGAACCAGGTTTCGGTCTTATCATCATAGAGGCTGCGGATTTCGCGTTCCTCAAAGATGGCGGGGATGATTTTCATGGGAATGGGAGTTAGGAAAAGAGCTTGCGATCCAGCGAGCGGTATTGGATCGCCTCCAGCACGTCGGTGGCGCGGATGTTAGGCGCGCCCGCGAGATCAGCCAGGGTGCGGGCGACTTTGAGGATCCGGTCATGCGCCCGGGCGGAAAAGTTCATCTCCTCCATCGCGTGTTCGAGGTAGCCTCTGCTCTCGCTATCGATCTGGCAATGGACCTTCATCTGGCGCGGACTCATCGATGCATTGGTCGCTCCCGCGGCCTTGCGGAAGCGGTCCTGCTGGATCCGGCGCGCCTGCACGACTCGCTCCCGGATGGTTTCTGATTTTTCACCGCCACCCGTGTTGGATGAGAGTTCACGGAAGTCCACCAGCGGCACTTCACAGTGGATGTCAATCCTGTCTAACAGAGGCCCACTGATCCTTTGCCGATAGGTTTCAATCTGACGCGGTGAGCAGCGGCACTGCCGCTTGATATCGCCATAGTAACCGCAAGGACAAGGGTTCATGGCCGCAACCAACATAAAGCTACAGGGAAAGGTGAAGGAGCCGGCGGCGCGGGCGATGGAAACCGTCCCGGTCTCCAGCGGCTGACGCATCACCTCGAGGGTCTGGCGGCGGAACTCCGGCAACTCGTCGAGAAACAGCACCCCGTGGTGGGCCAGCGAGACCTCGCCCGGTCCGGGGTTGGTGCCGCCGCCTAACAGCCCGGCGTCGGAGATCGTGTGATGCGGCGCGCGGAACGGCCGGGTGGTGAGAAAGGCGCGCTTCGGGTCTAGCAGACCGGTGACCGAATGGATCTTGGTGGTTTCGATCGCCTCGTCCTCGGTCATGTCCGGCATGATGGTGGGGATGCGCTTGGCCAGCATCGATTTGCCGGTTCCCGGGGGACCCACCATGAGGAGATTATGGTTTCCTGCCGCAGCTACCTCCAAGGCGCGCTTCACGTGGTGCTGGCCGCGGACCTCATCGAAATCCACCTCGTAGGACCGGTGGGAGTTGAAAAACGCCTGACGGTCGAGGTGGAACGGCGGAATGATCATTTCATCTATCAGGAAATCCCAGGCGTCCTTCAGACAGCGGATCGGAAACACCTGGATGCCCTCGATCACCGCGGCCTCCGGTGCGTTCGCCTCGGGCACAAGTACCCGCGTCCGCCTGCGACGCTTGGCTTCCAGCGCGATGGACAACACGCCTTTCACCGGTCGCACCGCGCCATCCAGTCCCAGTTCGCCGACCACGCAGCAATCGTCACAGTTGAAGGGTTTGGTCCGGCTGGCTGCCACCATTGCCAGGGCGATGGGCAGGTCGAACGAGGGTCCTTCTTTTTTCAAATCGGCGGGTGCCAGGTTCACGGTTTTCACCCCGTCATCGAGAAACAACGCCGACGCGCCGATGGCCGAGATCACACGCTGCGACGACTCGCGCACCGCCGCATCCGGCAGCCCGACGATGATGATGACCGGTTTGTCCGCGCCGCGGGCATTGACCTCGACCTCCACTTCCTGCGCTTCCACCCCGCGCAACGCCGCTGAAAATAGACGGGTAATCATGTGAACAGTGAAACATTGCGCATTTCATCCACCTCTGGCAAGCGGAAACAGAGAGAAAAATCATGGTCCCGGGACAAGTGGAACCCCTCATTTACAAATGGGACGAGAAAGGAAACGCGGCACAGGTGCGCTGCTTTCGCCGTTCATTGGCAGGCGCGTCTGGAGACTTACGGTTCTCAGGGAAGTATCAACGAATCCATGACCTGCTGGCGTGAGGACTCCGGGAGGCTGAGTTTCTCCATGGTGGATTGGAAGAACTTCAGGGTGCCGGCGGAGCCGTAGGCCTTGGAGGCAACCATATTTTGATATTTGGAAGCCACGTCCACCAGGATCGCGGTTTGTGAGTCCACCGAGTCGAATGCGCGCATCGCGGCGAGCGAACTCGATGGATCGCCCAATGGCTGGATGACTTCGGCGGCATAGAGTTGGCGATCCTGTGGGGTGGGCAGGGCCGCCAGAACCGCCTCGACCTGGGATCGAGAGGGCATGTTGTCGCTGAGCGACTTCACCGCCTGATCGCGGAGATCGGCGGGAAACCCGTCGAGTTTGCCGGCAATCCAGCGTGCGGCGGCCTGGTCACCCTGGACTGCGGCGACGCCCTGGAACAGCGCGCCGGTATATTTGGCAGCGTCCTTGCTCTGTTGGGACTGGCCGATGATTTCCGCCGCGGCCGCCTCGCCATCCCTGGCCGCCCAGGCGGTCACGGTGGAGCCAATCGAGCCTTTGCCCAATCTCAGCTCCACGAATTTTCGGAAATCGAAGTCCTCGGCATAACTCGCGCCGCCCATCGACGGACTCATCGCCCCGGAGTAGATTTCCTGGACTCTCGCCAGTTCCTCGGCGCTGCGGGACCGCGCGCCCTCCTCGGCCCTGATCTGATAGTTGGAAATTCGCCCGAAATCCTTCATCGCCATGTCAACCCATGGTTTGGCCATGACCGGGTCCGCGCCCGCCGCCTCTAGAACCATGTGTTGTAAAACAGCATAGCGCCGGCCCTTTTCCAAGCCATCGGCCCACCGCAGCGCTTCCTCGCCGTGGCGCCGGTATAACTCGGCGGCGATCAATTGCAGCAGGAAACCGCGGGTTTGCGAGCTAACAGCAGGATCACCGGCATCCGGCCAATCACCAGTGACCCAGTCGCGCAGTTCGGCGCTGGTCATGCGCGCCAATTGTTTTTCCATCGCTGATCCGCCGAGGCGGTTGCGGAATGCGCGATGCAGATTTTTGAGAGTATGCGGCAGAGGTTGGTCCGCGGTGCCGCGGTTGGCACGCTCGGCGGGACGGATGCCCGCAAACCCGGGCGCGGGAGTTTCCGTCACTGGATTTCCGGAACGCATCACCCGCCCGCCTAACAATCCGAAGGCCAGTCCGAGCAGCGCGGCGATGGTGGAGATGATCGTTTTTCTCATGGCTGGATCTTCTTCACAATGGCCTCAATCTGCGATTCGCTCGCGCGCCATTCACCGAGTTTTTTGCGGAGTGTGATGATATCATCACCGGTGACCGGTTGGCGGAACGGGAGCGAGGCGGTCATCCGTCCCTCTTGCATCGAGGTGAGAATCTCAATGCGCCTCGCGGGGTCCGCGATTCCCTCCAAGTGCTCCAATGCGGATTGGATCTCCCCCCGGAAGATCGCCTGGGCGGCCTGCTCGTGAACCTTCTCCCGCAGGGCACGGTCGTCGATGCGTTTGGCGAAACTCGCCGCGGACGAGGATTCCATTTCCCAGAGCGGGCCGGCGGCAGCCAACAAGGCGTCGCGCTGGGATGGATCGAGCGTGGTGAGTTTGCCGCCGAGCCATTCCCAATACCCGTGGCTGCCTTCGATGTCATCGGGCACCAAATCAATCAGTTTGGCGGGTCCGTCACTCGCCAGATACCAGTCGAATGCGGTCTCCCGGTCCTGGGCCATCCAACTCGCCAACAGCCCCGTCACCGCGCTCTCGTTTTTGTTACGAAGAAAGCCGTCGGTTTGGACGAACGCGGCGAAATCGAACCCCGCCGGCAACTTCGCCGCGTTGCCGAAATCCAGTCTGAGCTCCTCGTCGGTAATCCGCCCTAACAACCCGCCCAATGCCGCGGGTCCTTCCCTGGCGCTGGCTTCGAAGTTCTTGACGAGGATCGACCACGGGCTGCCGCGCGGGAAGAGGTCCTTGTTGGCGATGACAAACTCCAAGCCGCGTGCCGCTTGCTCGGCTGGCCACCGGTAACTCAGGCCGGGGGCCATCCGGTGGCGCGCGGATTCGATTTTCACCGAGTCGAACCATGCGATCGCCGCCTCCAGGTCGCGCTTCATCCACTCACCAAACAGCGCGTCCATCATGCCGCCGCCGCTGCCGCCCTCGAGCACGTAATCCGGGTTTTTCAATCCCTCATCCAGCGCGGCATGGATTTCCGCCTCGCTCCAATCCGCAAACAATTCGCCGTACGGATCATATCCGGGCCGCGACGCCTTGGCGACCCGGTCGCTGGCGCGGGCCTGGAAATCCTCCTTCGTCCACTTGCGCTCGACCGGCCGGTCGCCATGCTTTTGGCTGACGGGAGCGGGCCGGGGTGAAGCGCGGATGTAAACCGGGCTTCCGCCGATCCAAAACCCCGCCACCAGACCGGCGGCAAATACGAGAACAGACCATTTCAATGGAAATGCTGCCTATCAGCATGGCCCCTCCCCTGCAACCCAATTTCCAAATTTTCCACCACCAAAAATTCGCCTCGTCTTTCCGTTCAACGGGGCGCCGCCCCGGTTTTTCCGGTTCTTGACCGCCTGCGGTGGAGGCGCTATCATCATGGGCGTGAAAGTGAAGGAAGTCAGTTTCGAGCGGTTGCAACGTGACAAGCGCAAAGTGCGCTTGCGAGATGAGCGCCGTCTTGCGCTGGGGTTGGTGACACCGGAGCAACTGCAGAAGGAAAATTCGCTGATCCCCGCGAACGCCAGAATCACGATTCCGGCCCTCTGCGAAACGCTGGAACGTTACTACGGGAAATGACGAACCCGGACGAAAGTTGCGGGATTGAAACCGATATTTCGGAATTCTCCGGGATTCTCATGCCGAAGGATGGAACTGATCCGCCGGTGGTTGTGGGTGGTCACGCGGTCAATCTATGGAGTGATTATTTCCTGGCCGGAGGGATCAACGAACTGGCTTGTTATGTGCCATTCACCAGCAAGGATCTTGATCTGTTGGGAACTCCAGGCCTGCTGAATCGCCTCCATGAATCACACCAAGGAAAGCTCACACGCTCCGAACCACGTAGTCCCGTGATCGGACGTCTGGAGATTCCCCGCAAAGGCGGTGGCATATTGCGACTCGAAGTGCTGCATACCGTCAAAGGTTTAAACGCGAAGGATCTTACTCGCACGATGGAACTGAGGATCGAAGGAATGGCGGCTCAAGTGTTGCTTCCCCATTTGATCCTGAAGGCCAAGATCGAGAATTCCGGAAGTATCGCACAGGAAGGGCGCAACGACGTGAAACACGTCAGGATGATGATCCTCTGCATGCGGGCGTTCATTCTTGAACTCCTCGGATTTGTCGGCTTGGGAAAAATCAGCGAACGTGCCTTGGTCAATATTCTTGAGGAAACGCTGGAGATCGTCACCGGCCCAAACGCCGTGAGAGCTGCCAATCTCTGGGGCTTCGACTTTTCCACCCTCTGGCCAATGGAGGATTTGCGGAAAGCGGGAGACGGGAAAATCGCCCGATGGATCGAACATCGGTTTCCCTGATTCCCAGGCTGCAAAAAACCCATGCCAATCAAGCCGCCGCCTGCCCGATTTCAAATAGAACTTGTCACTAAAAGCAGGTTCACCTACGAATGCGTCGTTGTCCCACCCTCTCATATTTTAACATTCTAACGGGGAAATGAATTTCCTCAGCCAACATCACTGTGAAAAACATTCAAGCCATCATTGTTACTCTGCTCGGATTTGTCCTTGTTGCGGGAGCCAGCATCGCGGAAGCGGTTTCCATCAAGATTTGGAAGGACTTCCCGTTCTTCAGCTCCACCCAGAGCGAGATTCGGAAAGCACTGGGCAAACCGGACGCCACTGGAGACATGGACTCCTATGTGATTTCGGATTCTCCTGATTTCATCATGATGGGATTGATCGGGTATGAAAAAGGCAAGGTCGCCGCAGTCTGCGCCGTTCTGCAACCGAAGCTCACATATAAAAAAGTCAGGGATATCCAACTCCAATGCGAAGATGTGAAATTCGTTTCCGAAGACAAGAACGGTGTGCTGTTCAAATACAAAAAGCCTGCGCCCAATGGCCCTAACTTCCTTGTGATCTCTCCACCGGATGACAAAACAACCGGGCCGATGTTTATGGAATCCCGCACGAATCCCTTCGCACAGTCAGGGCAGAAAGAACCCGGTAAAAAGGCCGCCACACCGGCCAATCCGCCAGTAAAAAAATCCTCGCAAAAAAAGCCGCATGTCGATTTGAGCCTGCTCGACAAAGACGTCTTTGACTGGCAGATGCTTGATGATCAAGGCAAGCTGGAATTGATCAGGAAGATCAAGAACCTGTGGCGCGCAACCGGAGCTGAAACCGACAAAAACGCCATCGCTGCGGAGGTTTTGTTGAAGAAGATCAAATTCCCTGATCAGTCGCTGGTCGTTGACCAGGCCTGCGAGGCGGCGGGCATCGATCCGGCCCCCTTCCGGAAAATGCGCAACAATCCGCCGCAAACCCCGGCTGCCAAGTGAGCGGATTTTCCTGACATCAAGAGAAGAGCCCGCAGCCATGACGCTGCTGCTCGCTGTCATGCTCACCGCCATGGCGGAATCCGCGAGCATTGCTGACCTCACACGCCACAACGACGGCAATGGCTCGATCGAGGTGATGCTCCAAGTGCCCAAGTCCGAGGCCGACGATGCGTACGCCACCGTCCGTGTGCGCTTCCGCTTCACGCCGGAGAAGAGCCTCCCGGAAATGCTCGGAGCCGAACTATTGAAGGAAGAGTGAAAGAATGAGGAAACATGTTATGACCGGGAACATCCCCGCCCCCCCCGAAAAAAATTGAAGAGACTTTCCAAAAAAAATTAGGCCTGACGATGGCCCTCATCGCGACGATTTTTTCCATTACCGGATGGATCGCCAGCAAGTATTCCTCCGCCCAATCGGGGGCCGAGTCGGTCCTTGGTTTTCAATATTTTTCTGATAGGCCGCCATCCGTGTTGAGGACAGAAGGACTGATTTCCCCACTGTGATTGTCTGGCGTAACCGTCCTGAAATTGACCCTCTATCTGTTGAATGTTGCGCACCGAATTGACACCGTGCTGATTCTGCAAGATTTCCATGTTGTCATCGGGTTTCAGACCCATTTTCATCGTGTGTATCAGACCCGGATTTCCGCGCTCTGTAAACAACGCGCACGGGGCTGCAAGGGCCAGATGCCGTCGCGTCAAGGTTCGACGAGGGGCTTGATCGCAAACTGAAGACGCGTCCTGCGACTGCGAGACGTCACGACTCCCGGTTGTGGTGGGCTCGGCAGCCTTTTTTGATAGAATGACTGAAAATTGGATGGGGGTATCGCGGGCCATCGGGCCTTTTGACCTCCATGCCGGCTACTCATCATCGCCGCCGCCACTGTCATCGCCGCCGCCACTGTCATCATCGCCGCCGCCACTGTCATCGCTGTCGCCTTCCTCGGCCATGCCGCCGCTGTCATCGCTGCCGCCGCTGTCATCGCTGTCGCCTTCCTCGGCCATGCCGCCGCTGCTATCATCGCTGCCGCTGTCGCCTTCCTCGGTCATGCTATCGTCACTGCTGCTGTCGCTGCTGTCACCTTCCTCGGCCATGCTATCGTCACTGCTGTCACTGCTATCGCCTTCTTCGGCATCTGCGGCGGCGGAGTCATCATTGGCATTGTCTTCCTTGTCTTCCATGATGTTGGAGTATTCCTCCTCATCCACCTGGACCGCTTCAGATAGTTCTGCGGACTCAGTGGCAACTTCCTCGGTGGCGGTGGATTCATCGTAGGCTTCCACGGTCTTTGCATACTGTGAGGTTTCGGTCTCGCTGATGGATTCGAGGACGGAGGTTTCCTCGGCATAGGATTCGGATTGCTCGATCTTGGTGCTGGTGTAATCCCAGCTTTCATAACTACTCCAGTTGGAGGTTTCAAAGACCTCCCCCATGCTCCGGCTATCGGACACCACATCTTTCCAGGTATCATAGGATTCGGGATACCATGCGGCGACGATATTGGCATTGGCGTAGAGCGCGTCGTCAAGGCGGTCCCATTGGTCGATGAAGGCGGCGTAGCCTATGAGCGTATCGGTTTGCAGTCTGGCCAGTTCGTTGAGGAGGCGAAGTTGGTCGGTGGCGAGACGTTGCTGCTGGGAATTCTTTTTGGCCTTTTGGGCGACTTGTTTGAGGTGGCTGCGCATTGCGGTCATGCGGGCGCTGCATTTTTTCACCCGGGCTGTCTCGCTGTCGGTGACTTTGCCGCCCCGCTGGAGGCGGGCCTTGCCCGGGCCGTAGTTTTTTTGATAGAGTGTGTAGGATTTGCTCAGGGCGATGACGCCGCGGCTCACATTGGATTTGGGATAGGCGCGGCGCAACACGCTCCAACTGTTGATGACCTGCGTGACGCCACGACCCACGCCAGTCAATCCCTTGAGCATGTCCGCGTTCTTGCCTTTGATGCCGGCTGCCATTTGGGTGAGCGAGGCGCTGGTGGTCTTGAGGCCGCTCCATAACGGCCGTGCGCCCTTGGACTTCGGAGAAATATCCTTTTTGGCCTGGATGGCGATATAGGTGACAGCCTTGCACATATCGCTCGTCAGCGAGGCGGCGGTAGGCGCTTTGGCGGGTTGGTCATGGCCCTTCTCCTTGGCGGCGGCTGGCTTGACTTGCGGGGCGGCTTGGACGGGGACGCTGCCAAGCAATGCGATGCAGGCCAGGCCCGGCATCCATACGGAGAAGTGGTATTTGTTCATGGCTTTTTGTGGGAAAATCCGTTTCGTTAGAATGTTGGAATATGAGAGGACTGACCGATGACACATTCGTAAGGGAAGCGGCTACTAGCGACAATCTTTTTTTTGCCCTTCCGCCCGGTGGCCGTGCCCCCCAACTGCCGGTGGCCCCTGACACCTCGAATCTGTGTAGCAAAAAACCGTTCACCCGCCGATGTCACCGCCGACGTCGCCACCATCGTCGGCACGGCCTACACACAGTCCTTGGCTGCAACGGGAGGAATCGCGCCGTACACTTGGTCGGTTTTCATCACATGGTGCTGTCCATTGACCTCGTCGAAGTCCACCTCGTAGCTGCGGTGGGAGTTGAAAAACGCCTGCCGATCCAAGTAAAATGGGGGAATCACGAGTTCTCCAAGCAGAAAGTCCCAGGCGTCCTTCAGGCACCGGATTGGGAACACCTGGATGCCCTCGATCACCGCGGCTTCCGGCGCATTGGCCTCGGGCACCAATAAGTGTGTCCGCCCGCGATGCTTGGCTTCCAATGCAATGGACAAAACCCCTTTGACTGGCCGCACCGTGCCATCCAACTGTCGTAGTACACCCCGCCGCGGCATTTGCTGTCGGACTCGCGACCTCGGTGTCAGCAGCCCCTCCAGGCAAAGGCACGTTCGAAGCCACAACCTACAATCAGGCCGCCACCCAGGGGGAAATCCAAAAGCTCAAGAAGGGTGATCGCTATGCGCTGGTCTGTATGGACTGCAAGTCGATCACGGTGAAGGACTGAACCGGGGATGCTGCCGAATTGTGATAAGGCGTGAATCACAAGTGGTATCACGCCAGGAATTTGCCAGCGGTAGGGTTTTACCCCAGGGCGAAACCATCCATTCCTCGGCATATTGACCACTGGCATTTATACCCATGATGGTCGATCCTGATTTACGAAGACCGAGTGCGAGTGGGTTCGCCTGCCAACACCAAACAATACCAACAAAGAACAACAGCACATGAAAGACCAAACGATACACAACCTCCGCATCCCTTCCAGCATCGCCTTGGCCTTGGCTATCGGATTAGCTACCCCGTCGTACGCTGCCGAGCCTCAGGCCAAGCAAGGAATGATGATGATGATGAACCATACAACCGAATGGATGACTGGATGGATGGGCGGGGGGATGTGGATTTGGACGGTGATTGGCATTCTGGTGGTGATCCTGCTGGTCGTCCTAATCAGCAAGTTGTCCAGGAAATAATCTGACGTTCGAAATGCGCCATTGATGCAAGCAATACGACCCCGATACTATCGAAATCTATGGTTAAAGACCCCATCTGCGGCATGACAGTGGACGAAACGAGGGCGCTCCACGCTGAACGTGACGGGCAGACGTCCTACTTTTGTAGCGAACACTGCCGGAAATCATTCCTGTCAGCGTCTGCCAGCGCCACGGCCGAGGAGAAGCCGCATGGCAAAACCATCTATACCTGCCCGATGCACCCCGAAGTGCAGCAGGATCATCCAGGGAGTTGTCCCAAGTGTGGCATGGCGTTGGAACTGATGACCTCGTCCGCGGGCACGGATGGTGGAGAAAACGCCGAACTCCAAGACATGACTCGGCGATTCTGGATTGGAGCGGTACTGGCAATACCCGTGTTCCTTCTATCCATGGCACACATGATCCCGCCGCTTGGCAGGCAACCGTGGGTCACTGGCGATGTTTCGCGCTGGACGCAATTTGCACTCACGGTGCCGGTGGTCTGCTGGGCGGGTTGGCCATTTTTTCAGCGCGGTTGGCGTTCCATTATTAGCCGCCATCTCAATATGTTCACGCTGATCGCCATCGGGGTGGGTGCGGCTTTCGTATTCAGCGGCGTCGCGATGCTGCTACCTAACATTTTCCCGGCCACGATGCTCCATAAAGGCAAGGTCGCTCTCTACTTTGAGGCCGCCGCGATGGTCACGGTGTTGGTGTTACTCGGTCAGGTGCTAGAACTCCGTGCCCGCAGCCGAACCGGCAGCGCCATCAAAGCCTTGCTCAATCTGGCGCCGCCCACGGCGAGACAGGTCGCGCCGGATGGTGATCATGAGGTCCCGCTCGACCAGGTCAAGGTCGGCGACCGCCTGCGCGTGGTCCCCGGAGACAAGGTACCCGTGGATGGCGTGTTAGAAGAAGGTCATTCCAGCGTGGAGGAATCCATGGTCACCGGTGAACCGCTCCCGGTGGAAAAGGCCGTAGGCGACAATGTCACGGGCGGCACCGTCAATGGCTCGGGAAGTTTTGTCATGCGTGCGGAACGCGTTGGCAACGACACCCTGCTAGGACAGATCGTGAACATGGTTGCCGAAGCTCAACGCAGTCGTGCCCCCATCCAAGGACTAGCCGACAAGGTCGCGGGTATTTTTGTGCCGGTGGTGCTCGCGGTATCGGTGCTCACCTTCGGGGTATGGTTCTGGTTCGGGCCGGAACCAAGGCTTGCCCACGCCATCATCAACGCGGTCGCGGTACTGATCATTGCCTGCCCCTGCGCCCTTGGTTTGGCGACGCCGATGTCCATCATGGTGGGTGTGGGACGCGGTGCCCAGGCGGGAGTGCTCGTTAAAAACGCAGAGGCTCTCGAACGGATGGAAAAAGTCACCACCCTCGTGGTGGACAAGACCGGCACGCTCACCGAGGGCAAACCCAAGCTCATGGATGTCCTGCCCGCCGACGGTATCGACGCGAAGGATTTCCTGCATCTCGCCGCCTCGTTAGAGAAAAACAGCGAACACCCGCTCGCCGCAGCCATCGTGCAGGGAGCGAAAGATCAGAGCATCACCCTCGACGAGGTAAAAGACTTTCGCTCCGTGACGGCGGGAGGGGTTGCCGGCACCGTCTCGGGTCGTTCCGTGATTGTCGGCAAACCCGATTTCCTGCGGGATGAAAAGGTCACCGGCTTGGAGACACTCGAAGCGGCAGCAATCAAACTTCAGGAAGAAGGAAAGACCGCGATGTTCGTTGCCATTGATGGCAAACCGGCTGGTATCCTCGCCGTTGCCGACCCGGTCAAAGCCACCACCGCCGAAGCCATCAAGGATCTGCACTTGCTTGGGTTGAAACTCGTCATGCTCACTGGCGACAACCGCCGCACCGCTGCTGCGGTGGCCAAACAACTCGGTCTCGATTCGGTGGAAGCTGAGATTGAACCCGCCGGTAAAGTCGCCCATATCAAGAAGCTGCGCGCCGCGGGCAAGCACGTCGCGATGGCCGGCGACGGCATCAACGACGCTCCCGCCCTGAGTGAAGCTGAAGTC
>Ga0268284_1001067_pt1 | contig 15420 bp, 9 predicted proteins | sample saktaG_14_FD_190137 | JGI IMG/M metagenome (GOLD analysis project Ga0268284, IMG submission 190137) | Saline water microbial communities from Sakinaw Lake, British Columbia, Canada - sak_2013_06_06_40m | ecosystem: Environmental > Aquatic > Non-marine Saline and Alkaline > Saline ... | reverse complement strand
CGCAGCATGATCTTGCGGGCGGTTTCCTTCGATCCCACGTTGCCTGTGCGGCGGAAGTCCTCGGCCAGGGAATTCAGGATCTTCGTCGCACCCCAGACGTGATAGACGTAGTCCTTTTCCGTATAGACCCTGTGGATATCCCCCTCATTGTAGCAACCGGGATGCGACAAGACCGTGCCATCCTCCCGCACGTACGCGAGCATTCGCTTGTGAAACGCCGCCTCGATGTCCTTGCCGGCCGTTGAACCGCTGATTTCCCGCATGTAGTACCATTCCCAATCCATCCGGGCGTCCGTGTCGCATGCAACCACCACATCATGTCCGCCAGGAACAGGCGGACAATTCATCGGGTTGGCCTGGAACACCGGTTCGTAATCGAATTCCTTACGCGGCGACCGGATCAGATAGTTCATCGCCCACTGCGCCATGCGCTGGAGATCAATGTCAGCGCTCCGCTCCACGGCAGACACCGGCGGTATGTTTGTTGGCGCCGGTGCCCGCACCGTAACATCACGAACTTTTCCTGTAAGGCCCTTTACTGTATTCTGCGAGACGATTTCACTGGCTGATACTTGCGTAGCGGGCTCTCCCTGTGCCGGCAAACAGAAAACCAGAGATAGGAGAATTGCTGGCACTATTGCCTTCATTTGTTCCTCCCAACAGTATTGTTCACGAGCGCGTTCGATTTGCACCAGCTCACGAGCCGGCTCGTGTTCCATTACAAAGCGAATCCGGAAGGGCGGTGTTTGGGTGATTCTCATTTCAGAAAAGGAAGTTCAGGTGAAGGGCCGTTGTTGAATGCCCGCCGGGAATGGGGACCAGTGGATCAGGGATTGACGCCGACTTTCAAACGGATGAAGCGCTGGCGTGCGGAGGTGACTGGCACGCTATCGCGGACGCGGAGGACGTTGGGCGGACTGCCAGGCTCGATGAGGGTCTGCGCGGCATTCCATGATGCCGGGGTGAGATCCGCGCTTACCTCGACGGTGTAGGTTAGATTGGTGGCCGCCGGGTTTTTCGGCACGGTGAGGCGCAGATACCGAGTGGCTCCGACGGTTGCAAAATCGGTGACGAGCGGAGTGGCGTTCGGCAGCAGCGGGTTGGTGTTGAGCGCGTATTCCATCAGGTTGGTGAGGACGTCTTGATCGGCGTTGGCGTCCGGTTCGTTGCTGCCGGGGTTGGCATTGCCAAAGTTGGTGATTTCCCAGGTGTCGAGAATGCCGTTGCCATTGGCATCGCCACTGAGCGGGATCAGCACGTTGCCAAGCGCTTTGACATTCCCTTTCACCCGCACCGTGACCGCCGTGCCGTTCAAATTCTGGGTGTTGGTGAAATCCACCGGCAGGACAATGGTGGTTTGGCAGGTGCGGTGCGTGGCGCTGCTGGTGCCGGGAACCACGGTGACCGTGCCGGTGCCGGTGCCGGCACCAGCTATTGGGGAGTCGGCAAAATTGACGTTCACCGGCGATGGCGTGGGAAAGCCAGCCGTGCCGCCAATCGTGCCTTGGTTGATGATGAGGTGGTGGAGCGCGGCATCGAAGGTGCCGCCGGTGGCCGTCGGCGTGGCGGGCGCGGGAAATGGCGGCGGGGTGTAAACCGTCCCGGCCATGCCGGCCGTGGTGACGTCAGCAGCCTTGATAATGATCACATTGAGCACAAAATGCATGTTCGACATCGCAATGCTGCCCCCGGTGAGGGTCAGGGCGGTGGTGGCGCCGGTCGCCGGAGCAATATCTGCCAGCACCTCAATGGTGCCGGTAACGGTGGTGGTTTGGGTGCTGCTGGCGCTGTAACTGGGAATGTTGACCGTGACCTGCAGCACGTTGTAGGGGGCGTCGCTGACCAAATTGAGCGTCCCGCCGCCGGGCCAGGCGCTGGCAGGATGGGGCCACAGGGTGGCAAGCAGCAGGGTGAATAGAAAAGGTGTTTTCATGGCGGCAGATAGTGTGAGCAACAGGCGGCGGTGGTGGTTTGTTTTTCCTTTGCTTAGCGGACCTCCAGTCGGATGGTGCCGCTGTCGATCTTGATGTTAGCGGCCTTGAGCAGTGCCTTGGCATCTTCGATCTGCCGCTTCCGATCGTCAGCCTGCAAGGCCCGGATCAGATCCCTGTTTTCCACGGCATCAAGGACATTGGGTGTCTTGGTTTTCTTGCCCGTGTAAATTTCATACATCTCGGCGAGCGTCCACGTGTCATTGCGCTGTGTGTCGAAGGGCAGGCCCGTGTTGTCGGTAGACTTGAGGTTCTCCATGGGGTTCCGGGCCCAGGCATAGCGGAAATAGAGCGGCTCCGGGACCCATGGACTGGTGAGCACAACCATGGAGCGCTCCCAGTTAGGGTCGCCGCCTTTGCCGGCATTCTTGTCGAGCCATTCCGCCTTGGCCGGCTGGAAACGCCCGTCCTTGCCGGCGATGGCGAACCCCTGAATCGGACCATCGTTGAACGGGCCTGCCCATGTGTCGAGCTGCAAGATGAGCTTTCCATCACCGGTTTTCACTTCCGTGAGCTGTGGCGGGAGCCAGCGAACCGGCTTTCCATATTGCGTGGCCAAGGCCCAGCCAGCGATGCGTTCGCCTACCGGGATCTTGATTTGAGGATGATACCAGGCGCGGTGCAGATCGAAGCAACTGGCATAGCCGATATTCTTGTCGCCAGCTTTCGTTAGGTTGAGGAACGTCTGATAGTGCGCCTCGCGGACGTAAATTCCTTCGTCGACCATCTTCGGCAGGAAGTTGTCAAGGGTCTGCGGTTCACCGTCCGTCTCCTGGGTGATGATCCCGAACGGCATGGTCGGATCATTGAATGCGGCACGCCACGCCTTGATCATTTCGGGGAAAACCCGGGCATACAATTTGTGGCCATCGGGCTGGGCGGACTCGTTGTACCCCTGATGCCAGATGGCACCCTTGACCGGAAAGCCGGCGATCGGGGAGAGCATGCTGGCATAGAGGTTGCCCGGGCGGTTCATGTCCATGGCCGGGCCGGGTTGCAAATCGGTCGGCGCTTTACGGTCAGCCGGAATTGGCTTGCCCTGGGCTTTCATGCTGGCTGCCCAATCGTTGTATTGTTTGATTCGATTTTCGAGGTCTTTCTGCGAATTGAATTCGGCAACCTTCTTGTCCCATTCGGCCAGCGTGTCTTTGACTTCCGGGGTATCGATTTTCTTGAGTACATCCACGGGCGTCCAGCTTAGCAGGCCGGATCCGCCACGCGACACGTCAACGATCCCGATCGGGATCTGCGTCGCCATGTGAATACGGCGCGCAAAGATATAACCAATCCCCGACATCTCGCCCACGGTTTCCGGCGAGCAGACATCCCAGTAACCCTGCCGGTAGTGTTCACTGAAAAATGCGATCCACTGGTATTGACGGGGAAAAGACCTCTTGATGTCCGGACCGTTTTGCTGCGGAACAGTGAAAAGACGGATGTTCTTGAAGTTGGCGGAGACGATTTCGAGGGGGCCGCCTTCAACTTTCGGAAGCTCGAACTCCATATTGCTTTGGCCGCCGAGCAACCAGACGTCGCCGACGAGAATGTTCGTCAGCTCGATCTTCTCACTCTTGGTCTGAACGACCATCGATCGAGGCTCCGAACTCGCAGGCAAGGCTGGCAGCTCCACTTTCCACAACCGGTCAGCGGCGGCCGTGCTGGATTGCGTTTTTCCGCCAAAGGACACGGTGACATTCTCCCCAGGATTCCCCCAGCCCCAAAGCCGGATCGGCTTGTCTCGTTGGAGCACCATGTTGGACTGGAAAAGATTGTGAACACACAAGCCACTGCCGATGGCGGGAGTGTCAATACGGTCCTTTCCTTGTTCCAGTTTCTCCGCGGCCCGGACCTGCGTTGTAGTGATTGCTGCGGCCAAACCGACCAGCAGCACGGTTAAACAATACTTTTTCATAATCATTGGTTTACTTGTAGATTGTTTCTCGATGTTAATGTTTCATGGGAAACTATTCATAGGACATTGGGGGTTGGGAGGGGGGATGCAAGCATTCTGCGCTACTTCCTCATTATCGGCACCAGTTGCACCATCAGCACGCCTGACAGAATCAGAAAGCAGCTTATTGTAGCCCTGGTGAAGAGGTGGCTTCGCAGGGTGGGTCAACGGTGTTCCAGGTAACTGCGGGCCAGCAGCTCACCGAGTTTCACGATCCCCTCGGTGGTGATGACGAGCTTTTCCTGATGCGGGGAAAGATCGAAGGCTTTGAGATGATGGAAGGCGGAGTCAGCCGTGGCGATGGCCGCGAGATTGGCCGTGATGTCGATGGCGTTGAGTCCATCCTCATCAGGAGGCGGCTGCTGGCTGACATGCCATTTCAGCGCGGGCAATGCCAAGTCGATGCGGCTTTGAGTGACCGTGGATTGCAGCCATTTCGCGGCTTCCCTCCGGTAGGGACCAAAAGCCATGTCGTTCTCACCGGCGTGATAGAAAATCCCGGCCACTTCGACGGGATGTCCCTTGGCCTTCAGTTCCTGGATCGCGCTGCGGATGAAGGCGATGAAGGGTTCGTAGAGATTGCAGTCCTTCGCGTTCGTTCCCTGTGGAGTCCAGTCGTTCATCTGCGAGCCGCTGTGGGTGAACTTGGCGATGGCGATGTTGCCGGGCAGCTTGCCTTGGAGGGCTTTGGCAAAGCCCAGCTCCGGGCCGAAGGTATCGTAGGGCCCGGCGGGGCCGAGCGGCTCCCAGCTATTCGAGGTCTTGAAGCCGCCGCCGAGGTTGTATTTGAAGGCGATGCGAAAGTTGTCGTTTGCCAGTGCTTCATTTCCTTTGAGCGCCTTGAGTTCCTGTTTGAAGGCGCGTTCGCCCTCCATGTTGCGATGTCCGGCGAGGATGAAGAGCCTTACCGGACTGCCTTTGGGATACGGCCAGGCTTTGAGGGATCGATCGGTGGCCTTCCTCACGCTTATCGTGCGCAGATAGGCATCCGCGTAGTTCACGCCATGCTGGAGCTGGCCGAGGGTGCCGTAGTGATAGTGCAAACCGGCATCACCACCAATCTCCACCGCGTCATGGGAGGTGGGGATGTAATCCACTAGCGGATCCGCATCCGCCACAGCCTTCTGCGCGGTGCGGATGGCGAACATGTTGTCGCGGTTGTCCATGCCCCAGACAGTCTTGGTGCAGAGTTCACCGATATAGAACTTGAGGCCCGGTGCCTTGAGATCGCGACGCCAACATGCGATGAAGTTTTTGAGGTTCCCGGCGTAGCGCGCCTTGAAGTCTTCTTTGAACATGTCGTTCTCGCCCTGATGCCACATGAATCCTTCAATCCGGTAGGGTTTCTTCCTGCGGTCCAGCTCGGCAAGCGAGGAACGCACGTGATCAAGAGCCAGCGGATAGAGTTTGAAGCCGCTGGGTTCATCGGGGTTCCAGTCATCTCCCAGACCCGTTCCGCCTGAGGCGCATTTGATGATGGCGATGGGGGCCTTGATGTTTTGTGATACTTGTCTGGCAAAGGCGAGCTCCGGCCCGAAGTAATCGCCTGTCGGCTGCATGTCGATCCAGCCATCCGAAGTTGCCATATCCTCACGTCCGAGTTTGTAAGAAAACAGGACCTTTTTCTGCGACTTGTCCAGATCGGCGAACGGAGGAAAGCGCTTGATGTCCGCGACTCTGGAGTGCGTGCCGACCATGTTGGACTGACCGGCGAAGATGAAGACACGCAGGGTTTTGGTGTCCGTGTCGGCGGAGTGGGAAACTGCTGGAGCGAGCAGGAAAAGAGCGAGGAGAAGGCGTTTCATGTTAGCGGAGATTGATGAGCTTCGGAGTCTCGGTGCTTGCCTCGATGGTGCGGATCGTTTCGCGGACGCAATTCGCTTTCATGACCATCAGGTTTGGAGGGAAATCCTTTTCGTCCTTTGCAAAGAAATCAGCGGTTTTCTTGAGTTCCGGGATGAACGGCTTCGCGTGCGTGCCGTAGGTGAGGAGAATCTTCATGATTTCAGGGGTTCGATTTTCGCTACTCCATTGATTCTGACTCATGGTGTATTTAACGCAGGCATCGAGCCCCTCTTTCACCCGATGTTTTGCCAGGATGCGGAGTCCCTCGAGGCGGACATCATCCGCGAACATCTCGCCACTTGGAGCGGGGGTGATGACCGCCTGATAGATCGCGGGGAACAGCGGCTTGATCTGCTCCAATGAAAGGCTGCCGTAAACCGAAGAGATCACAGTCCGGGCGTGGCCATCCTGGTTCTGGAGACCGGCTTGCACCGCCTTGCTGAGAGCGTTTGGGTCCGCCGCTGCAAGGAGTTTGAACATCTGTCCACTGCGGTCGAAAATGGCCGTGCTGAGACACCGTTGTTGCATGCCGCGCGGGTCGTTCTTCGTATCCACTTCCGGCAGCATGCGAAGGAGCACCGGCAGCGCTTTCGCGGCGGGCTCCCCGATATTACAGAGTGCCTCGGTCGCCTTGATGCGGAGCCAGAGGTCTTTTTCTCCCAATTGCTTGATCAGGGCGTCCACGGCGGGAGCCGCGGCTCCTCCTAACTGTTTAAGCGCTTCACAGGCACCGTAGCGGGTGTTGAGGCCGGGGGATTCGAGCAACTGGATCAGGGCGTCCACCGGCAAGGCCGGTTTGCGGCGGGCCAATGCCATCGCCGCACGCTCGCGGACGACCGGCGACCAACTCGCGAGACACTCTAGCAGGACGTCCGGGCTGAGCTTGTCATAGGCACTGACACGATCCTTGTTGTTCCAGCCCCGCCCGTCCTGGATGAGGGCTTGGGCGGTGACGGCATCGATTTGTGGCGCGACGTTGGGTTGTTTGCCGGTAAGCAGGATTTTCTTGAGCGGCATCGCGTAGGCAAGCAGGTATCCGCCGGTGGCATCCCAGCCGCCGAAGCTGTCGAAATCCAACTCCGGCGGTCCTTGGTGCGGGAATCTTCCGTCCCAGGTGCGGGCGAGATCGAAATACCACGCGCCGAATTCTTTCATCCATGCGCCGGTGGCTTGGGGGCCGCCCAGAGCCACCCCCGGCATGGACCAGAGGATGTTGTTATAGTTTCCGGTATGGCCGCAGTCGCGCTCGGGGCCATGCGAGGCAAGGCACATGCGTGAAAAGAATTCGGCGCCGTTTTTCTCACCGAGCAGATTGAACATCACGCCGGCCATGCCGCATTTGCCGTTGTCCTCGTGGGTTTCCATCCATGGACCATGGTCGCCATAGGGAACCGCGCCCTTGCCGATGTAGAAGCGCAGGAGTTTCGAGCTGCGCTCGATGGCGAGGTCGAGGGCCGGATCCTTGAGCCCGGCCTGCCGGGCCATGATCAGGGAAATCGTCAACGGCACGCCGGGCGCGTTCATCATGCCATAGCCATAGAGTCTTCCATCGGGCTTGGCGAACCTGTGTCCCCAGGAGCCGACGTTGCTCTGGCCTTTCGCCGCCTCCAGCGCGAGCCGCTTAAGACCCGGCATGACGGCGTTTTCACCGGTGGCGATGTGGTATTCGGCAAGCAGCATGATGACATAGGCGTAATACCAGGTTTGGTAGCTATCAGCCGAGTAATCAGCCGCCCAGAGCGCCTCTTTCCTAACAATATGGAGGTATTTCTTTTCGCCGCTGGCCAGCAGCGCCAGTGCATTGAGCGAGCGGGGTATGGGATCCTGCCGCTTCGCGTAGTCGTCCTGCTGGATGCGTTTGGCCAGAGCCTTGCAACCCTCATCAAGGATGCGTTTCGATTTCGGGCAAGCATAGGGCGCGGTGGCGCTGTAGCGGCCGAGCACCGGGAGTTTCACCAACCCTTCGGTGGCGGAGTCGTCGCGCCAGCGGGTGAGATTGAGATTTCCATCACCTGCCTCTGCGGCCGTGAGCGCTTTGCCGAATTCCGTGCGTGGATCATAGGAAAACGGCTTCCCACCCACTCCCAGGATCACGTCGCCGACTTTGATCACGCCATCCGCAGGCGAACCTTTCTCAACTTGCGTGATGGAAATCTGGCGGGCTTCATAAGTCACAAAATCCTTGGTATAAATCCAGCCGCGCAGGCCGGTGGCACCGAGGTTCCAGTCGTGCTTCGCTGCCGCTGAGATGGTGTCGCCTTTGGTAAAGTCCGGGTTGGACATGGCCCCATTCGGGCCAGCCGCGTGGACGGGTGAAGCGAGGGCGGATAGAATGGCGGCAGTGGTGATGATGATGATGGCTTTCATTATTTCGATGGGTGATCTTGAAGTGGGGCGAGCAAGGGGTGGAGTGCTTTCGACAGCGTCACGGCGATCTTCCTGGCTCCGCCCGCATTGGGCAACGAGTCGTCTTTGCCCATATCCTGCTTACGGTCAAAATCCCGATTTATTTCAGCCACCACGACGGGTTGCGGGGTGGATGCAGACGAGCGGGCGAGTTGGGAAATTTTGTGATTGAGCAGACTGGATGTCTCTTCCCTGCCTTTGGCCGGCAGGGTTTCCGCAAGCACGATTCTCACTTTTTCGTTGTTTGAACGAAGCGCTTTGATCACCCGGTCGATGTTGCGGACGATTCCTTCAGTTAGAGATTCGGCTGCGATCTGGCTTGCAACGATGTCTTCGGCTCCGAGATGAATCACGGCGACATCGGGCACTTCTCCCATTTGGCGCTATCGGCGACGGGCAGCAAAGCCATCATGATCACACGGGTGTGCGGTAGTTTGCGGCGGAAAACCTGGGCGATCGCCTTTTGTCCTTGGGCGATGTCCTCAGGCGGGCAGTCGGCACCCAAGTCCCACTTTTCCTTGCCATCGGCGCTTTGCGTCACGCCGAAGTTGTTGATGCCGCACAACATCACTGCAACTTTGGGATGCCGCCCCTCCGGGAAATCCAGATTGCCGCGGATCACACGGTGAAGCATGACCGGAGTGATATCCCCGGAGTTTCCCATGTTGATGGGGTTGTAAGCGGCAAATTGATCGTTCCACACCTCCTGACCGGTGGCGGGCCCGAGCGACCATGACCAAGTGATCGAATCGCCGAAGAAAACCAGCCGGGCGTTTTGTGCGGCAGTCACCTCGCGGTTGACCCTGAGAAACTCACTGTTCCAGTAATCATCCAGAACTTCGGCCGGCAGCGTGGTGCTGGGGGAGAGCGGTATCTCATCCCAGAATTGCTCCGCGGCTTGCAGTGAGGAAATCAGGAAAAGACCTGACAATTGGTAAATCCATCGTGTGTTCATTGGCTGAAGTTGATGATTCTTGCGAGGCTTCGCCTCAGACCCCAGAGACCAGACAGAAAACTTGACCTAACAACTGCAAATTCAAAAGTTCAAGAATCTAGCGTTCGTTCTATGGCTGTACGGTCCCCGGCGTGCTTTCCATCCACGGAGGAAAATCCGTGTACATCCGCACCGTGGGTTGTTTGAACCGGGAATCGACCAAGGTCAGGACGATTTCGCGCCGCCGGGTGGTGGCTTTCCAACTGACCGATTGGCCTTTGACCCATTCACCAGAGGCGCTGCGAAACTCGACCACCACAGGATACATATTGTAGTCATTGACCTTCTTCGAGTGGGGAAACTGGGCGTATTTGCCGGGCGGGATCTCGGGAGTGGTCGCTCCGGACAGGACGAAGCGCACCGGCACCGGAGCCAGATTGATCGCGCGGATACTGCCCATGCCGAAGGTGCGGGTGTCATCATCGAAACTCCTTACCTGATAGGCCGGTTTACCATCACCCTTTCCGCCCGGCAGGAAGACAAACAATTGCCGGTCGGATTTCCCGATGGGGGTCTTGCCCACCAACTCGAGTGTGGGCTTGCCATCCGGGCCGGTTTTCGCGATGTAAAATGCGGCCTCGTTGGCTTTGAAAACACCCTGCACCACCGGCGAAACATCCGTGTAGAGCGGGATGTCCGCGCTTTTTCCACCACCCGCGATGGGAATCACGACCTTTTCGATGCCGCCGACTTGCTCAAGGCACAAGGTGCGAAATGATATCTTGCGTCCTTCCTGAGCGTGGGAAACGACCGCAAACAGGAAGAATGTGATGGAAATGTGTCGGGAGTGTTTCACGAACAAGAGGTGCTAGTATAAGAATTTCAGATCTCCGCCTGAGTCAGCCACCGGAACGAGACGATCTTGAACTGGCGTCCGAAGAGTTTATTGGATGGCAACGTCGGTTTGGCATCTGCGGATTCCGCAGGGTCGAGATACTCGGGAATGCGCTGGACGACGGCTTCACAATAGGCGCGTGCCGTGATCTTGCCAGTGGTGTCGCGGGCGTCCCCATAGCTGCGAATGCGAAAGGTGTCAGAGCGGACGGAGATGAACGAACCGATGGCGGAGAGCACGTCGCCCTGAGTGATTTCACCCGGAGCGCCGGCACCGGTATTTCCGGTCACGGCGGCAGCATTTTTCCACCCGTACCCGGCCACGTCGGCAGGGGCGATGGCGAGGGCATTCGCCGCCATGTTCGCATTGACATTGGAGCGGTCCAAGGCCGCTTGGATCGCGCCATTGTTGGATAAATCGCCGGCAATTCCGAGGCGCCGGTTCACGAACTCGGACATGGAGAGGAACGGTCCGCGGGTTCTGACTTCCGCCACGATCTCTTCCGCGAGTTTTTTGATTTCATCCGGCGTGAGTGTCTGGTAGCCGTTCCAAAGTTTCTCCCTGGCGGTAAAGGTGCTGCTAGCGGCGGCGGGCCGGCGGACGCGCAGGAATGGCGCAGCGGTGGATTTTTCCTTCGCGCCTGTGGCAAGTGGAATATTGCTCTCTGACAAGCCGGAAAGCACGGCGATCCACGCGGGCACCGACGTGCTGTTCACGTTGAAGCCGCCTTGCGTCATGATGTGCGCCGCGGACTTCCTGCCGCCGGCAGTCAGGGCGTCGGTGCTGGCATCCGTCGCCGGCTTGCCGGGTGGCTGGTAGGCTATGTTGCGCTTGTTGGGAAGGCTCTTCGTGCCCGCGAAGAACTGATCGGCCAGTGCCTTCCGGGTCATCGAGGAAGCCCCCGTGTAAGCCGTGCCCTGAAGCGTGGACATGGTGGAGAACCAGTATGCGTCCCACAGCCGGTCGTTGGCCAGCCATGAATGGTCGAGAACGGTTCTCGATGCATCCACTTTGAAGAACGCGGCATTGGATGGAAGGGCAGGATGGGCGCGGGACTCACCGACCGTGTAAGTCACATAGGGCACGCTGCCGATGCTGCCGCCATTGGCGTGGCGGAGTTGGGCGATGGACTGCAGCGGTGCCATCGGAATTTCATAAATGGTGGCGGAGTTTTCCCCGTTCAAGGATCCATTGCCGCCGAACAGGAATCCCTGCTCGCTGTTGGGACCACCGGATTCGATGGCCGCGCCGCCGTTTTTCACCGGGACAAAAGCGAACTCCAGGGGATTGGTGCCTTGCGATGTGGAGTTGATGAAATCACAGGTCGCCATCTGGAAGGCTGCTCCCGTATCCGCCACCGGGCGGCTCTTGGTGAACGATTCGACGGTGGTCTTCGCACCGACGCTGAAGATGGCGAACGGGCGGGCCTTGACGTAGGCGCTGACCGGGGTGGTGTTCGTCTCAAGAATACTCAGCGTACTGAGAGGCGCGGCTCCCGGGGCTGGAAACTGCGCGGGGAATGACCGCGGCTCTGTAAAGCGTGGCGAGGTGCCTTCTTCCATGATGGCTTTCAACTTCATCTCATTCGCATAGAAAAACTGGGTTTTTGCCGCTTCGGTACCGTCCAAGCGGACCGTGATGGCGAAAGTATTGTTGGCGTCTGCAGGGATGAGAGGCCCATAACGGACTGCGATTTTGTCCGTTGGCAGCAGAAGCACAACGGGGTCGTCCCATCGCGCTTTATGCTCGGTTGAGCGAAGATGAGCATACGGGGTCGGGACCCACCAGTCGAGGTTGAAACCCACACCGTCATTGGGGCCGGTGATCAGGCCGGGAATCAACTTGGCAGCTTGCGTCAGGTTGCTAGCCCAATCGTGCATCTTGTGTTCTCCATTCAAGTCACGCTGAAAAGTCATGTCTTTGGGATAGGGCGTTCCGAAGATTATCGTTTCTCCTGGCTTCATCGCCACCTCCGTCGCGCTGTCCAGACTGGTCGAGAGCGTCATGTTGAAGACTTTCTCCTTACCTAGCTCCCAAATATACATTTCTTTGAAGGCGCAGAGTCCCGTGGTTGGAGTGGGCTGGTCGTTGAGCACGACTTGAAACCCGATGGGAACGTTGGCAAACTCGACCTGGAGATTGGTGCAGCGGAGTGTCACGTTGTAGGGATTGTGCAACGTGATGACGGGGAGATACATCAAGTTGAGTATGTGTACGTATGTGCCCCCTCTCGTATCGACGTAGTTATTCCGTGCCACCAAACTGAACACCATGTCCACCCGCGCCACCGTGGGCATCAGCACGGGCTTTTTCACCTTGCTCATGTCCGGTTCGTAACGGGTCTTGTTCAAGGTGGCATCGTTGATTCCCTTCAAATAGCTTGGCGAGGTGGTCACGACAGGCAGGGTCGCTTTGAGTCCGTCCTTGGGGTTGTCATTGGCGGTGGTGCGGCGATAGAGCCTTGCGTAATTCGCATAGAGCTCCCACTGGCTGTCTGATGTTGCGTTTTCAAATGGAGTGGTTTTGTTGGAGTAAAGATACCGCCCCGAGTATTCGGCAGGCAGGGTGGCCGTCCCATACCCCCCATCAAACAACACGCTCAGATCGGTCTTCAGGCCGCCGTTTGCCACATCCACCTGCAACGATGAGGAGTTGACGGAGAAGTCGTTGAAAAAGCCTTGCACGCTGCTTTTCTTAGAAGCCTTGATTTGCGCCTCATTGAGGGTGACGAGTTTGGGAAGGGAAGCGCGCAAACTGGCGGCCGGCTCGTCGAGAAACTCCATGCCATCCACCTTGATAAAGCGGTTGCGCGCCGGAGTGCCCGCATGCGTGATCGAGTCACCCACGCCGGACGGTTCATCCGCCGGGAGGAGATCGATGCGGCTCTTCACCCCCTCGTCAAGAACCGCCCAGGCAATGGAACCGGGGTTGTTGGTCGTCCCCCCCGATCCGCTCTTGACGGAAATCAGAGGGGTGGAGATTTCACGGTTTGTCAGATTGGTACCGAGACTGCCGGTGCTTACGAGAGGGATGCTTCCAAGCGTGGAAGGAACCGGGAGCATCTGTGGATCCAACGCTGCGGCTGGATCCGGATTGGACATGAGATACCCTAGGAAGCCTGCACCCTTTTTCGCATCCACATAATCCTGGTTTGAAACGCCTGATGGCGCGGGTTTCCAGGATTGCCACACCCCGGTCAAACCCTCCGGATGAGTGGACTTCGCCAAGTTCGCAGGGGCGGTCACACGGCGGTCCGGTCCTGCGGTCTTCTGCAACTCACCGAGCGCCATCATCATGGCAAGACGGGCGTTGGCCCGGGCTTCCGCCATCGCCTGACCCTGGCTTGTGGCGCGCAGCGAAATGCTCGAAAGCGTCAACAGCCCGACTGCAATGATCGTCAGCAAAATCATCAATGAAAGCGTCACGACCAAGGCAAAACCTTTGGCTTGTAAGCAACGGACTTGAGGGTTCATGATAGCCTGGCGGACGGAGTGGAACTTGGTTGTGACTGAGGATGATGCCGCCACTGTCAAATCTCGCTACTGCTTGGGCGTGATGATCCGCACCGGCCCGAAAAGACCCGATTTCATCAGCGGCGGAATTTTGTCGTAAACCGGCCGTGTCTTGCCGCCGGGAACCCGGCCATACGAACTATCCGACGTCGGATCGGTTTGAATTCGGTCGAGGTTGCTGCGCGTAAAGCGATCCTTCTCGGGCCGCAGCGAATCCCCGTTGAGCCGGTTGGCCCAGAGGTTGGCCACCCGGATCTCCAACTGGTTCGTGCCGGCATGAACCTTCCCGGAAATTTCGATTCGATAGGGCGGCAGCCAGGCCAGGCCGAGGCGCTTGCCGTTGAGCGTGACTTCGGCGATTTCCGCCAGGTCGCCGAGTTCCAGGAAGAGCCGGTTCTGTATTGCCAACGACTCCGGCGCTTCAAAGGTTTTACGATAGGTAGCAATTCCCGAGAAGAACCGGATCCCTTCGTCGTCCGACTCGGTCCAGCTTTGCAACTTGTCGAAGGTGGTCGTTCGCGGCGCGCCCCAGCCTTCCGGAAAATCGACCTGCCAAGGTCCGTCGAGGGTCAGCGGCGCGGGTGTGTCCGCCGCTACGAACGTGTCGCAGGCAAGGGAATCAAGCGGCTCGCCAGTGGCAGTGCTGGCTTTGCGGAACACGACAAACACCGAGCCTAACGGCCCAAGCGTGACCGGCACTTCGGTCTGGCCGTTGGCGACGCTTTTCCAATCGCGACAAGCACTGCGGCGTCCCGAATCGGGCCACCAGAATTCGGGCACCTGCCCGTTGGTTTCCGCCGCCACCCGGAACCGGCAGGTCAACCTCTGCGGATCCCTCGTCTTGTTGCGGATGAAATAGAATTCATCCTCGGTGGTTTTCCGATGAATGAAGTCCAGCGGTCCCAGGTCGCCCTCACTGTGGCCAACGATTTCAAAATCCCCGGCGACTCCGATTTCCCGCAGCGCCGCACTGCGATCGCTGGCAATGATAAACCGCCCCTTGTCGATCGGCCGGATTAAAACCGCTGGCTTGTCTTGTTTGTCTAACACCTCGTTCCGTCCCCAAAGCTCATCGGCCAATCGCCCCACTCGTTGGGTTTCCGATTCCTGGTCTTTTAAGCCCGGGGCACGGGTCGGTCGCTGGTGGCCAATCACCGTGGCGCCGTCGGCCACCAGCGCGCGGATTTTTGCAAGAACCTCCGCCGGGACATGATCCTGCTCGGGCAGCACGAGTGCCGCATAACTCATTCCATCCGGCAGCACGATCCGGCCCTTGTCAACGCGCATCCGCTGCAGGATCACCTGCGACGAACAGACGTCATAATCGTGGCGCGGATCGAGGCACTCCAATAACGGCTTCTCCGGCACATCGCACAACGGCGGATAGAAGTTCGGCGCCTGATCACCGTAAAAATAACAAACGTCGGCCACAAACCAGCCTTGGCGAAGCATGTATGAGCACCGCGCCATGTAGTCCATCAAGCCGCAGGCCATCGGCCACCAGGTGGCCGACGGATTGATATCCGTGCCGGCATGATAGGCCCAACCCGGAAGCCCGGCCTCGGGCGGGGAACTGGCGAACGTATGCAAGGAAAAACAATTCAAGCCTTCACACAACGCACGGTCGGCAAGATTCTTGTGATTCAGTGGCCCATCGACCCAGCGCCTCCAGGTGGTGAACGATTCCGCATCCACCAGACGTTTGTCATAAACATGCGCGGCCGAGGCGACTTCCTTGATCAGGAAGATCCCGCGGTGTCTGTTCCAGAACTCGCCCCGCGGAATATCAACCGCCCCGAGCGCCTTGATCCCATCCACCGGATTGGAATCCCAGATCGGAGGCCCGGGCCCACCCGACTCGGCGATGAGCTTCACGCCATAGGATT
>Ga0268284_1001065_pt1 | contig 15426 bp, 12 predicted proteins | sample saktaG_14_FD_190137 | JGI IMG/M metagenome (GOLD analysis project Ga0268284, IMG submission 190137) | Saline water microbial communities from Sakinaw Lake, British Columbia, Canada - sak_2013_06_06_40m | ecosystem: Environmental > Aquatic > Non-marine Saline and Alkaline > Saline ... | reverse complement strand
TGTTGCGCTGCCGGGTGAGGTATTTCACGGATGGGGCGGTGATCGGGAGCCGGAGTTTCGTGAACGAGGCGTTTGCGGGCGCGCGGGAGCGCTTTGGCCCGCGGCGCAAGGACGGGGCGCGCAAGCTGCGTGGCAGCGGCGCGGCTGCGGCGGGCCTGCTGTGGAGCGCGAGGGATTTGAAAAAGGGGATCAGGTAAGATCCTCAGATAGTGGATAGAGGATGCACCCGAATTCTCTAATCCGCTCATTCTCCGCTCCCGCTTTTTCCTCCTGTTTGCGTAACAGAAATCAAAGGTTGATCGCTCAAGACTGCTGCCGGGACGAATTTCAGGCTAATTGGGCCGCATCCAGAGGTATACCCAGCGTTCGGAGACCGCCTTGCCGGAGGCATCCTGGAGTTCGCAGGTCATGTCGATATGCTTGAGATCTTTGGGTGGTTCGAGCACGAAAAACGCGCGCAGGACCTGCGGCATGTGGATGTTAGGGCTGCGGCCCAGCCCGGCGGGCAAGGCGTCGACGTTGGCCATGCTCAGGTCGGTGAGTCCGACGTGGATGAGTTTCACGGATTTCTGGCTGAGGGTGACGACGGGATGCAGGCCGGAAATGTCGTCCCACTTCGGATTTCCGACTTTGGGTTCCGGTTGGAGAGGTTTGGCGAAATCGATAGCCATGAGGATTTGGTTGGGTTGTTGCACCGGGGTGCCGGAGCGGGTGGCCCGGACGGCGAAGACTCCGGAGGCAATAGGGTGGCGCAGCCATCGCAGGCGGTAGTGGAAAGGAAACGCTTTGCCGACTTCAAGGTCTGGCTCGGGATCCCAAAACAGGATCACATTGTCATTGGTTTCATCGGTGGTGGGCATCTCGATGAGGTGGATATTTCCGTGGTCGAATCCGCGTACGGGTTCCACGCGCACGCTCGGGCGGTCATGGTAGCGGGCTTCGTTATCCTGATAGGACGAGAACGACCGGTCGCGTTGGAGCAGCGACCACGAGCGAGGATTTTCCATAGCGAACACGCAGTGACGGAACTGGTTGGGAGTGTGCTCTAACGGTCGATAGTGGAGGTTGCCGCTTGCCAACTCCATCAGCAGGCCGTCGCTATCGTGGACTTCCGGCCGGAAATCATACGGCCGCGGGTGGGTGCCCTCGCCGAACCAGAACATTGAAGAAAACGGGGCCAGACCGAGTTGTTGCAGCGGGCGGCGCAGGGTGATTTCCGCTTCGATGTCGATGACGGTTTCCGTGCCGGGGGTGATGGTGAATTGATAGGCGCCGGTGACGCTGACGCTGTCTAACAACGCCCAAACGGTGAGCGACTTCGCGTCCATGTCCGGGCGCTGGAGGTAAAACGTGGTGAAGTCGGGAAACTCTTCGGGCACGCCCGGCAGGCCGCTGTTGATCGACAAGCCGCGGGCCGACAGGCCATAGGGTGAGTTTGCCGGGATGGCGCGCAGGTAGCTGGCGCCGAGGAAGACGAGGAATTCGTCCATGTAATCCGGCGAGTTGAGGTGACAGCGTGCCCGCCATCCCGCATAGCCCGGTGGCGGTGGGGTTCCGGCGGGAATCTGGTTCTTACCGTAGTCGAAGAAACTGAGGTTGAATTTGATGGGAGTGGCTTTTCCATCCACCACCTCGTGGACGGCCACTAATTTTTTTGCCGTCCATCCGGGGTGGAAGAAATCGATGGAAAACGGCAGTTTTTCATTCGCCCACAGGCCGGACTCCATTTTGAAGCGGATGTCGCGGTGCTGGTCGTAGTTCAGGTTTTTCCAGTAATCATGCAACTCCTGATGGATTGCCGTGTAGGGGGTCGCAGCCATGGTCCGGGCGGTTTCCCGAAGTTTTTCGAACGAAAAATCGTCCGCGTGGATCGGCCCGGCGGGGCAAATCACCAGAGCAAGTATGGGCAGCAGGGCGCGGGAGCGGAGTGTCATGGGAGGGAGTGGAGGACGGCTGGTTTATGAGATAAAGATCGTGCCGTGGCAATAGCGAGGGCATGGCGGCGGGGGGGGGGAGACAACACCTATGGTCGGCTACACGGTGGGGTTTTGCCGGGAACAACCAAGCGTGGGCGGGGAATCAGGCGGAGTGGCGTGTGCTTAGGAGTGATGGGCTTTTCGGGGCGATGGTTTTTTCTGCTTGCGGCGGCTGGGGTTGGAGTTTTTCCGGCTCTTTTTATCGTTCCCGATGCAAGAGGGTCGCTAATATTTCCGTATGAGCGGGCGAGTGACCGCCCTTTTGGCGCCCTTCGATGACTACAGGTCGCAAGCAAATCATTCGCGATACTTGGAAGCGCTTTCGCAGTGCGCTGCGGATGCTTGTTAGATCGGAGCAGGGGCCCAAGGCGATGATTTGCGCCGCCACTTTGGTCGTCATGATGCTAGGGATCAATGGTTTGAACGTGCTCAACAGCTATGTCGGCCGGGATTTCATGTCGTCCATCGAGCACAAGAACCTGTCGGTGTTTCAGGCCCAAGCCCTGCTGTATGCGGTGGTCTTTATCGCATCGACAGTGGTGGCGGTGTTGTATCGATTCACCGAAGAGCGCCTCGGCATCCTGTGGCGCGAGCAATTGACCTGGCGCCTCACCGAAGCCTACCTCAGCGAGCGCGCTTATTATCGCTTGGATTCCGCCACCGGGGTCGCCAATCCCGACCAACGCATTACGGAGGATGTCAAGGCGTTCACCACCACGACGCTGTCATTCATGCTGTTGATCCTCAACGGCACGCTTACCGCGATTTCATTCTCGGGGGTTTTATGGAGCATCAGTCCGTTCTTGTTCGGCGTGGCGGTGAGTTACGCGGTTTGCGGATCGCTGATCACCGTGTTGCTCGGCAAGCGCATGATCCGTCTCAACTACAACCAATTCGACATGGAGGCGAATTTCCGTGCCGATCTGATCCATGTGCGCGAGAACTCGGAATCCATCGCCTTGGCGCATCGCGAAGGACGCTTCAAAGCCCGTCTGAAAATGCGCCTCAACGCCCTGACTGGAAACTTCCGGCGGCTCATTTCTATCAACCGCAATCTCGGGTTCTTCACGACCGGATACAACTACTTCATCCAGATCATTCCGGCGCTCATCATCGCGCCGATGTTCATGAGAGGCGACGTGGAGTTTGGGGTGATCACCCAATCCGCGATGGCGTTCGCCACGCTCTTGGGTGCCTTTTCGCTGATTGTGACCCAGTTCCAATCGATTTCGGCGTTCACCGCCATCACGGCCAGGCTGCACCTGCTCAGCGAGGCGATTGAAAAAGCCCATCAACCCAATCCCTGCGCGATTCAGGTTGAGCAATGTCTGGACCGCATCCGCTATGAGAACGTGACGCTGCAAGCGGCGGACAATTCGCGGGTGCTCATTGAAGATCTCAATCTGGAAATCCGCCGGGGATCGCGGTGGTTAATTACGGGGGAGGACGACGCGCCCAAGGTTGCCTTGTTCCGGGCGACGGCGAGCGTGTGGGAATGCGGCACAGGCAGGATCACCCGGCCCGGGTTGGAAGACATTTTGTTTTTGCCGGAGCGGCCCTATCTGCCGCCCGGCAGCTTGCGCGACGTGCTGTTGCGCACGGGCATGGAAGCGGTGACGAAGGATGCCGAGATCAAATTGGTCCTGCGGCAGTTAGGTCTCGAAGAAGCCGTGGACCGTGCCGGTGGTCTCGGTGCCGACAAGGATTGGGACGACGTGTTTGCCATCGGCGAACAACATCTGTTGTCCATCGCCCGTATTTTCCTCGCGCGGCCGGCCTTCGTCTTTCTCGATCGACCCGGCAGTTCGCTGCCAAAAGCCCAGATTTCCTCCATCCTCGAGATGCTCACCGCGCAAGGCATCGGCGTGGTCATCCTGGCCAAAAACGGGGAATCGCGCCTGCATTACGATTCAACCCTTGAAATCAAGGCCGACGGCCAATGGGATGTCCATCACGATGCGCCCGCGAGCGACAAGCATGACGATCTGGACGACCTGACTTGCTAGAACCAGCCACCTGCGGTGGGGAACCGTCGCCGGCCAAAGCGGAGTGGCGCAATTTTTCACACTCCCTGGGCGAGCGGACAGAACCGGAGCAAAGCGCAGTTGGGCAAGGGCCATGTCCGTGGTCCTGCTTGCGGGCCAAAAAAAACCGCACCCGGCGAAGGGTGCGGTTTGCGGGAGAAAAGAGCTTGCCGATCGGGCGCTTAGCGCTTGGAGAACTGGAAGCGCTTGCGGGCACCCGGTTGGCCGGATTTTTTGCGTTCTTTCATGCGCGGGTCGCGGGTCAGGAAGCCGAGCGGTTTGACGATCTTGCGGTTTTCCGGATCCACTTGGGTGAGCGAGCGGGAAATCGCGTGGCGGATGGCAATGGCTTGGGCATGGGTGCCGCCACCTCTGATGATCACCTTGACATCGAACTTGTTCATCAGTGAGGCCGCTTGGAAGGGCGCGAGGATGGCGTTTTGGAGTTCAATGGTCGGGAGATACTCTTCGAACGGACGCTCGTTGATGGTGATCTGGCCGGTGCCTTCGGTCATCCAGACGCGGGCGACAGCGGTTTTGCGGCGGCCCGTGGCGCTATTAGTGGTGGTGGCGGTCATTGGGAAAAACGGCAGGGTGTGATTAGCGGATGGCGTAGGCGACAGGTTGCTGGGCTTCATGCGGGTGCTCGGTGCCGGCATAGACCTTGAGTTTGCCGTATTGGCTGCGGCCAAGGCGGGTCTTTGGAAGCATGCCCCAGACGGCACGCTCGACGAGCAGGATAGGGCGGCGTTCGCGCACGATGCGCGGGGTTTCCACCTTCTGACCGCCGACATAGCCGGAAAACCGGGTGTAGATCTTGGAATTCTCTTTGGTGCCGGTGAGCACCACTTGGTCGGCATTGATCACGACGACAAAATCGCCGGTATCGATGTGGGTGGTGAAAATCGGTTTGTGCTTGCCGCGCAGGAGGCGTGCGGCCTCCACGGCGACTTGGCCGAGGACTTTGCCCTTGGCGTCGATCACATACCACTTGCGCTCGACTTCGTGAGGCTTGGCAGAAAACGTCTTCATGTGCTTGGATGAAAAAATGACTCCGTAGGCGAGGCGCATGCGAAGGGGCACGCAAGCTAGGGAGCGGGTTTCGGGGTGTCAACCGGGAAATCTCGGGATTTTTTTGCTTGGTGCCATTGCGCAACCGGAGCCTCGTCATGCCGCCCCCCACGGCAGGTTCATCATCCATCAATGGACCGCAAGTCTCCAGACTCGCAGAACACTTTCCAGCCCCACCCCACCCCCAACTCCCACCGGGAAGGCATCATCACGCACCCGCTGCCTATCGCCCGCTCTCCGATCCCCCGCGCCGATCAAGCACCAGGCAAGGATTGACAGGCGGGCACTGAAGGGCAGGATTGCTTGGATGAACAAGTCAAAGGCATGTCGGGTTGTCGGGATATGGGTTGCCACCTCGCTGGTCTGCGCCGCCCAAGCGGACTGGGCACGGTTCCGCGGCCCCGATGGTACCGGCATTGGCCCGGCACCTGAGGTTCCATCGAACCTAACGGAAAAAAACTTCCGCTGGAACACGGCCTTGCCTGGCAGCGGCCACGCCTCGCCGGTGCTGTGGGGATCGCGCGTTTTCACATCCTGCCAGGATGAGGCGGGAAAACGCCGCTGTATCACCTGCCTCGACGCGGATTCAGGCAAGCTCCTGTGGACGACATGGCTGCCCTGCGAAGAACAACGCATCCACAGCGACAACAGCCTGGCTTCCGCCACACCTGCGGCCGATGCCCAGGCGGTCTACATCGGCTGGGTCAGCGGCGATCGCGTGGAGGCCCTCGCGCTCGACCATGATGGCAAGCAACTCTGGCGCCGCGACCTTGGTGCCTTCAAGGCCACCTTCGGTCCCGGTGCCTCGGTGATGGTCGTCGATGATGTGGTGGTCGTCACCAACGACCAGAACTCCCCGGACGCGGCCATCCACGGTCTCGACCGCAAGACCGGCGAAACCCGCTGGCACATCGCGCGGCGCAGCGGGCAACCGTCGTATGCCACCCCGGCCTTGCGCCAGGACAAGGACGGCCGCAAGGAACTCGTGATCGCCAGTCCCGCCCACGGCCTAACATGTCTCGACCCGCGCACCGGCGCCCAGCGCTGGGCTGTCGAGGGGCTCTTCTCACTCAACGTGGTCACCTCGCCGGTGCTTGGTGACGGATTGGTCATGGCGACTGCCGGGCGTGGCGGCAGCCGCGAGGGTGCGGTGGTGGCGATCGATGGCGGCTCGGCCCGCCTGCTCTACCGCCCGGAGGCCAAGCTTCCTTATGTGCCGACGCCCATCGTGATCGGCGCCCATGTCTATCTGTGGGATGACCAGGGTAGCGTGAGTTGCCTCGAACTCAAGACCGGCAAGCAGGCATGGAGCCAGCAAGTCACAGGCCCGACCTATACCTCGCCGGTGAGTGATGGCAGCCGGATTTTCGGGATCAGCCGCAAGGGCGAACTGGTGGTGCTCGCGGCCTCGCCGGAATACCGGGAACTTGGCCGCTACAAGTTGCCGGAAGGCACCCACGCCACTCCGGCCATTGCCCATGGCAGTCTGTTCATCCGCACCTTCACCCACCTGATGCGCGTCGGGCCATAAGGTCCCGGCATGACGATCGGTCAGGAAAACGATAGGGATTGGGTGCTGGCGTGGCAATTGCCCCGCCACCCCGGAGCCCCGGATTTGGCAGGTTGCGGGCATGTCTCTTCACAAAAAGCACCGCTTGGGGCATCCCTGCCAAACATTGCTTGTCTTGACGTGGCGGATTTTGTGATGCTGTGGGCCATGAAACTCGGTTATACGATTCTCTACGTCAAAGACGTGCCCCGCTCGGTGGCGTTCTACGAAGACGCGTTCGGTCTTGGCCGGCGCTTCGTGCACGAGGCGGGCATGTATGCGGAGATGGACACCGGTACCACCGCGCTGGCCTTCGCGGCCAACGGTTTGGCGAAATCGAACCTGCCCTGCGGGTTCCGGGAAAACAGCCCGTCCGCCCCGCCGGCGGGATTCGAAGTGGCGTTCATTACCGACGATGTGCAAGCCGCGTATGACCGCGCGCTCGCCGCCGGCGCGATTCCCGTGACCCCGCCGGCCATCAAGAGCTGGGGCCAGACGGTGGCGTTTGTCCGCGACAAGGACGGCATCGTGATCGAACTCTGCACGCCCTCGACCCAATCGTGATGCGTTGCCGTGCCAGCCGAACCCGACATTGCCGCATTCTTGCGGGATTCCCGGTGGAAGAACCGCTTCGATGAGGAGATTCTCGCCGCCGCCCGTCCCATGGTGGCGAAAGTGAGGGAGTTGCGGCTCGAGGAACCGGCACCGGCCGCCTTCAATCTGTTAGGATGGGTGGTGAACGAGCAATCCGAAGTGGGGTTCTGGCGCATACCGGACGGCGGCTGGGAATTTGAGACCTTCTGTTCATGCGAGCTTGGCGGATTCTGCCATCATGCTGCGGCGTTGTTGCTGCGGGCGGAAAAAGAGCGCGACCTTTCGCGGCTGCGAGGGCAAAGCGTGACGGCTGCCGTGACGGCCATGCTGCCCCAGGCTTCCCTAACATCCGCGCCACCACCGGCGGCGCAACTCCCGCGGATTTCACCCGAACCGGTGTTCGAACTCCATGTGACGCGTGAAGCGGCGGACCGCACGTCACGGTTATTGCTCCAGTCGCTCGGCCAGCCGGAACCCGATGTTTGGATCTCCGCGGAAGCCAGCGTGATCTACGGCGTATATCGTAGCCCGCTGCGCGGATCGATGCCGGAGTGGACCAGCCGCGTCACCTTGCCGGACGGCCGACCGGCGGTTCTCCAACACCAGGCGGCCGCGGAAAACGCCGCCGCCCGCCAACTCGCGGACACCGGTCTCTCGTCGCTGCAATCCAATTCCGCCTGGCGCTTCCTGCTCAACCTGAAATCCCGCGGCACCCGTGACGCGCCACCGCGCGACCGGTGGTTCCCGGATCCGGGCCGGGTGCCCGTCGACCTGTTCTGGCACCAGTTCCGCGGCGAACGGGTAGCCTGGTTAGAGGAACTCGGCTGGCGTGTGACCGTCGATGACAACGTCGGCCACCGCGTGTTCGAAGCGGACCCCGCGCAATGGGACAGCAAACTCACCCCCGGCGACGGCGGATGGTTCAGCCTTTCGGTCGGCTTCGACGTCGGCGGCACACGCTACGATCTGCTGCCGATTCTAGCAGGTCTGCTGGAAAACGATTTCCTCGAGGAAACGCTCGAGCATCTGGGCACCGGTTATGTGTACGCGCCACTGCCGGATGGCGACGCGTTGCGCCTGCCGGTCCACCGCGTGCGCAAAATCCTCCACCACCTCGCGGCGCTGCTCGATCCGAAGTTTCCCGACAAGGCGCGGTTGCACGCGCTGGACGCCGCCTCGCTCGCCGGCCTGGAGGGGCTTGGCCTCGAGCCGCCACCGGACTTGGCGGAACTCGCGGCGAAATTGCGGGATTTCTCCGGCATCGCGGCGGTGGAACCAGCGGCGGGCGTGTTGGCGACGTTGCGTGACTATCAACTCGCCGGGTTCCGGTGGATGCAGTTTCTCGCGCGCCACGGCCTGCACGGGATTCTGGCCGATGACATGGGCTTGGGCAAAACCCTGCAGACCCTCACCCACATCCTCAGCGAGAAACGCTCCGGCGCTTCGGGCGGACTGCCGGCGCTGGTGGTCGCGCCCACCTCCGTGGTTCCCAACTGGCGGGCGGAGGCGCTCAGGTTCACCCCGGATCTGCGCGTGCTGGTCCTCAACGGTCCCGACCGGCGGCAATACCACCGTTCCATCCCGCATGCCGACATCGTTCTAACATCATACGCGCTGCTCCACCGGGACATCGAGCAACTACGGGGCTTTCCGTACCACATGGTGGTGCTCGACGAGGCGCAGAACATCAAGAACCCGCGCTCCATGGTGGCGCTGGCCGCTTGCCGGTTGGATGCCCGCCAGCGCCTGTGTCTATCAGGTACGCCGGTCGAAAACCACCTCGGCGAGCTCTGGAGCCTGATGAGGTTTTTGATTCCCGGCTTCCTCGGCAGCGAGCAGGCATTCAACACCCGCTTCCGCCAACCGATCGAAAAAATTGGCGACATGGAGCGCAACGAGGTGCTCAAAATGCGCGTGGCGCCGCTGATCCTGCGCCGCACCAAGGACCAGGTGGCGAAGGAACTCCCGCCCAAAACCCAGCTCGTCCACCTCATCGAGTTGCACACCGCGCAGAAGGATCTCTACGAAACCGTGCGCGCCACCATGAACAAACGCGTCCGCGAGGCCATCGCCGCGCGCGGCGGCAGCCAATTCCAGCTTGTCTTTCTCGATGCCCTGCTCAAGCTCCGCCAGATCTGCTGCGATCCGCGGCTGCTGCCCGAAGGTTTTTCTAACACCTTAGGCGAATCCGCCAAGCTCGATTTCCTAACCGAGTTGCTCGCGGTGCTCATCGAAGAAGGCCGGCGCATCCTGCTGTTTTCGCAATTCACCTCCATGCTCGCGCTGATCGAGGCGCACCTGCTGCGCGAAAAAATCCCCTATCTGAAATTGACCGGCGCGTCCAAGGACCGCGGCCAACTCGTCGAGGATTTCCAAACCGGAAGAATTCCGTTGTTTCTCATTTCGCTCAAGGCCGGCGGCACCGGGCTCAACCTAACCGCCGCCGACACGGTGATCCACTACGACCCGTGGTGGAACCCGGCCGCCGAGGCGCAGGCGACCGACCGCGCCTACCGCATCGGCCAGGACAAGCCGGTGTTTGTCCACAAGCTGCTGTGCCAGGACACGGTCGAGGAGCGCATCCACCAGCTCCAGCAGGACAAGGCCAAACTCGCCGCCGGCCTGCTCGCCGATGCCGACCTCGCCGCCAAGCTCGACCCCGCGATGGTCCGCGCGTTGTTAGAGGATTGAGGTGGCGGCCTCAAGATGTGGCTGGAGCCTCCGGCTCCAAACCGTGTCCGGAGCTTCCAGCTCCGCTTTGTAGCGGCGGTCTATGACTACTTTTTCCCTGCGGGAAAAGTCGCGCCAAGGCGTGGCGGATTTCATGCGAGCCATTGGCATCGACACTCATAGAGTGCCGCTACAAAACGATGCATCACTCCTTCATCATGACATGATGATGCACTTCCTCGGTGAGGGATTGGATCCGTTCGCTTAGCGCCTTGGTGATTTCGGTGAGTTCGGTGTTCTGGCGCATCAATTCCAGGAGCTGGGCGGTGAGTACGGCAGTAGCGGTCTGCCGTTGTTCGCTGGCCATGGCGAGGGCTTCGCGGTGTTGCGCGTCGGCATCGGCGTGGGCCTTGTCGCGGTCGGCCTGGCGCGTCTGGGCGAGCAGGATGAGTGGGGCGGCGTAGGCGGCCTGCAGGCTGAACGCCAGGTTGAGCAGGATGAACGGATAGATGTCGAAATGGAAGACGCCCGCCGTGTTGAGCATGATCCACACGCCGACAATCAGCGTCTGGCCGACAAGAAAAACCGGCGTGCCGAAAAACCGGGCGAAGGCCTCCGCCTTGAGCGCGAACCAATTGTTGCCAAAAACCGGCGCGAGATACCCATGCGGCGCGTGGAAACGGAAGTGGTGATTGTTAGAGGAAGGCGGCGTGACGGGATGGGTTTCGGTTTCCATGGCACTGAGTAAACGCCAATCGGGCGGAGGCGTCCAGTCGCAGTTCGGGGGTGCCATGACAAGGAGACAGGCCAAGGTCCTGACCTTCCTCCGGCCGGGAAACCGCCGCCACATCCCTGCAATTTCCGGTTTGATTTTTTTCGCGGTAGTCTTCACAAGCTTCCGGCATGGCCAAGACGAGCGCGACCAACCGGGTGGAGGTGAAGGTGTTTTTGTACGGAATCCAGCCGCAGATTTGGCGCCGTTTCTCCATTGCCACCGACGTGACCTTTGTCGCGTTGAGCGATGCGATCCAGGCGGCGATGGGCTGGGACAACAAACATCCGCACGAATTCCGCCACGGCACGGGCAAGCGGCTCGTCGATGTGATCGGCCCGATCGGGCTGGAGGATCAGACGGCCGGCGAGTTCCAGGACGAGGCGGTGCTCACCGTGGCCGGGTTTCTCGGCAAACGCAGGCTGCCGATCCGCATCCTCTATCGCTATGATTTTGCCGACGAGTGGATCCATGAGATCGTTTTTGAAAAGAAGATCGCGGGCGAAGGCGGGCCGCAGATGCTGGGTGGCGCGCGGGCCTGTCCGCAGGAAGATTGCGGTGGCACCTTCCAATACATGCAAGCGCTGCACGGTGATATCGAGTGGTGGCGTCCGGGCTACGACCCCGAAGCCTTCGATCCCGCGGCGGTTTCCTTCGAACCGAAAAAAGCGCGGCGCTCACGCTGAGTCATGTTAGATGAAGGGAGTCTCCTTATTTGCCGCTTGCGGGCGGCGGGAAGGGTTGCTCGGAGATGATCCAGTTCTCGTTTTTGTCAGTGAAGGTTTTCAGCGCCCACTCGCTGGGGAGCAGGGCCACGAGCCAGCCGTTCGAGTCACGCGCCAAGGCCGCGCCGAGCGAAAGCGCCGGGCGTGCCTCGGGCGCGAGCGGATCGCCTTGCCGCGGCTTGAGCCAGCGGGCGATGGACCAACTCGCGGGTTCCAGCCGGGTTTCCGCGGCGTATTCGCCTTCGAGCCGGTATTGCAGCACTTCGAATTGCAGCGGGCCGACCGCGCCTAACAGCGGCGCCTGCGCCGTCCCGGCGTCCACCAATTGGAACTCGCTGGCCACGCCTTCCTTGAGCAACTGCGCGAGACCATCGCGGAAGCGTTTGTATTTCGCCGTGCTCTTGTTGTGCAGATAGGAAAAACACTCCGGCGCGAAGCGCGGAATCTCATCAAACGTGACGCCACTCCTCGATGCCAGCGTGTCACCTATCAGCAAATCGTAATTCCCCACCAACCCGACGACATCGCCGGCGTAGGCGGCGTCCACGGTTTCCCGCTCGCGGGCGAACAGCCGCTGCGAGTTGCCCAGCCGCATCCGTTCGCCGCTGCGGATGTTGAGCACGTTCATGTCGCGTTCGAATTTCCCCGACACGATGCGCACGAAGGCCACGCGGTCGCGGTGCTTCGGGTTCATGTTCGCCTGGATCTTGAACACGAACGCGGAAAACTCCTCCGCCGCCGGATCGATCCTCAGGTCTCCGCTCTCCCGCGGCAGCGGCGGCGGCGCGAGATCGAGGAACCGGTCTAACAAAAGCTGCACGCCGAAGTTGTTCGCCGCGCTGCCGAAGAACACCGGCGTCAATTCCCCGGCCAGCACCTGCGCCACATCGAAGGTGGCGCCCGCGCCTTCCAGCAATTCAAGCTCATCGCAGATCTGGCGGTAGGTCGCTTCTTCCACCGCCTCCTTGACGCTTTCGTCCTCAATGCCCGTCACGGCCACCGGAGCGCGGAAGGCGCCATGCACCGTGCGTTGGAACAGATGCACCTGCTTGTGCTCGCGATCATAGACGCCCTTGAAGCGCGGACCGTCGCCCAGCGGCCAATTGAGCGGGAAGGCGTGGATGCCAAGCACGCTTTCCAGTTCGTCCACCAGATCGAGCGACGGCCGGGCGGGGCGGTCCATCTTGTTCATGAAGGTGAAAATCGGCACGCCGCGGCGGCGGCAGACTTCGAACAGCTTGCGGGTCTGGCTCTCGATGCCCTTGCCGGCGTCCACCACCATGATGGCGGCGTCCACGGCTGTTAGAACGCGGTAGGTGTCTTCCGAGAAATCCTTGTGGCCCGGGGTGTCCAGGATGTTCACCACGCAATCGTTGTATTCGAACTGCAGGACGGTGGAACTCACCGAGATGCCCCGTTGTTTTTCCAGTTCCATCCAGTCCGAGGTGGTGGCGCGCTGGTTTTTGCGCGCGGTCACGCTGCCGGCCAGATTGAGGGCGCCGCCGTAAAGCAGGAATTTCTCGGTCAGGGTCGTCTTCCCGGCGTCCGGGTGGGAGATGATCGCGAACGAGCGGCGGCGCTTGACCTCGCGCTGCAACGCGGGCGAAGGAATGGCATAAGGAGAGATCGACATGAATCGGCCCGCAGGGCCTAAACCGCAAACGCCCCTCCAGCAAGCGCGGATTACCCGGGCGGTCTCCATCCGGCACCCACGAATCGGCGGATGTTAGGGAAGCCCCCGACATCCGCCGATCGCTATTGGGGGGGTGGTGTCGGGCGAGGCATCTAGGGGGGCTGATCTCGCGCCGACGAAGAACTTTTAGCCCAATTCCGGCCATAATCCATAACGCGATCGCGTATAAATCCGCGTACCCGCCCAATTTGTTTGTTGTTTTCGGTGCTGGGCAATCCGTCCACACTCGCGCCGATGAATGACGATACCCGCCGTTGGATCCAGTCCGATCAAGCACACTGCTGGCATCCGTTCACGCGGCAGGGCGAATGGTGCGCCCCGGATCACACCCCCTTGGTCATCACCCATGGCCATGGGTCGTGGCTGTGGGATTCCGAGGGTCGGCGCTACCTCGATGGAAACTCATCCATCTGGACCAACATTCACGGCCACGCCCACCCGGTGATTTGCGCGGCGATCCGCGCCCAACTGGAAAAATCGGCGCACATTTCGTTTCTTGGCTTCACCCATCCCGGAGCCGTGGAATTGGCGCAACGGCTGTGCGCGTTGTTCCCGGAAAGCACTTTGGAACGCGTCTTCTTTTCCGACGACGGGTCCACTGCCGTCGAGTGCGCGTTGAAAATGGCCGTGCAATACCGCCTCCAGACCGGCGAAGCGCAACGCCACCACTTCATCGCCTTTGCCGACGGGTATCACGGCGACACCCTCGGCGCGGCCTCGCTCGGCGGGGTCGCCCGGTTTTTCGCGCGCTTCAAGGGCCACGGCTACCCGGTGACCCATGTGCGCTCGCTGGATGAACTCCGCGCCCTCCCCAAGGAAACGATCGAAAAATCCGCAGCTGTGGTCATCGAACCGCTCATCCAAGGCGTCAATGAAATGCGCCTGTGGCCTGCGGGCCTGCTGGCGGATTTGCGTGCCTGGTGCGATGCGACCGGCGTCCACCTGCTGCTCGACGAAGTGATGACCGGCTTCGGCCGCACCGGAACCCTCTTTGCCTGCCAACGCGAACAGGTGGTTCCCGATTTCCTCTGCCTCGCCAAAGGCCTGACCGCTGGTTACCTACCCATGGCCGCCACCCTCACCACCGGAAAAATCTACGCCGCCTTCCTCGGCTCACCCGCGCGCGCCTTCTACTACGGTCATAGTTACACCGCCAATCCCCTTGCCTGCGCCGCCGCCCTCGCCAGTCTCGACGTCTTCGTACAGGAACAAACGCTCGATGCCCTTCCCGCAAAGATTGACCACCTCCGCGCCGGCCTCGCCACCCTGCAAGCCGCCCACCCGCTCATCCACGAAGTCCGCCAATGCGGCTTCATCGCCGGCATCGAACTCCGCCAGCCCGATGGCCGGAAATTCCCGGCCGCCTGGCGCATCGGCGAGGCCATTTGCCTGGCCGCCCGGGCCCACGGCCTGCTCACCCGCCCCATCCTCGACACCCTCGTCCTGATGCCGCCGCTTTCCACCACCCGCGCCGAACTGGATCACGCGCTCGCCGCGCTCCATGCCACATTTTCCGCAAACCCGGGCATTGACACCCGGCCCGCCAGCGCGTAAAAACTCCTCCCCGCGCCACGCGCACGGCGGAGTAGCCAACCGGTAAGGCAGTGGTTTGCAAAACCATCATTAGCGAGTTCGATTCTCGCCTCCGCCTCCAGTCACTGCGTTCCTTGCGTCTCCGGCGACTAGGCCAAAGTGCCGCTGCGCGGTGGTTTTCCAATTCCGGCACGACCGGAAACCGGCGTTCTCGCCTCCGCCTCCAGTCACTGCGTTCCTTGCGTCTCCGGCGACTAGGCCAAAGTGCCGCTGCGCGGTGGTTTTCCAATTCCGGCACGACCGGAAACCGGCGTTCTCGCCTCCGCCTCCAGTCACTGCGTTCCTTGCGTCTCCGGCGGCTAGCCCGACTTTCGCTACTGGGAAGATCGAGGGGTGGTTGACACACGTGGTTACAAGAACCGGGGCGAAAGGTCTTCACTACAGGAGGCTGCCGGTCAGGTCAGTGGTTCGAGGGTTATAACGGAGGTGATGCGTGGCGGTGATTGCGGGGGAGTTCGACTAGCGAAAGTCGGGCTAGCAAATCGCCACAAAACACAAAAATCGCCACAAAACCGCTGTTTACTTTACACTGCTTTACACCAAACCGGGGATCTGAATTAGCAGGTTATTTGATAGATTATAGACTCTCTATCCATTACGGCTCTAGTGATTCCCGCGTTTCCGCCACTCCAATGGGGGCGTTCAATTTTCCGTTAATCTGCTAGAGGCCCGAAGGGCTGGCTAACGGGATGAGTGATGGCAGTTGCGGCACCGGTTGGGAAGGCAATTCTTCCCGGCGGGCGCAATTTTCTTCTCTTC
>Ga0268284_1001063_pt1 | contig 15434 bp, 13 predicted proteins | sample saktaG_14_FD_190137 | JGI IMG/M metagenome (GOLD analysis project Ga0268284, IMG submission 190137) | Saline water microbial communities from Sakinaw Lake, British Columbia, Canada - sak_2013_06_06_40m | ecosystem: Environmental > Aquatic > Non-marine Saline and Alkaline > Saline ... | reverse complement strand
ACATTCATGAGGCGGAATCCTATATTTCGGTTTCAGTGGAAGGCGGAATCATCCGCGATCTCCTGCGGAAACCGCTGATGCTGCGGCAACCGGTCGGTTATCAGCGGTCCTTTCTGGAAGCGTACGAACCTGGCGTCACTTTCTATCTCTCTGAATCTCTGCGCGCCGATCTCCATGAAATGGGACGCACGCCATCAAGCGAACGCCAGGCGGGCACCTACGCCCGAGAAATCCTGCACCGGTTGCTGATTGATCTGTCCTGGGCGTCGTCTCGTCTGGAGGGCAATACCTATAACCGTCTCGACACCCAGAAGCTCATCGAATTCGGTCAGGCCGCAGAGGGCAAAGACATACGGGAAACCCAGATGATCCTGAATCATAAGGCGGCTATTGAAATGCTTGTTGAAGAGGCTGATCAGATCGGGTTCAACACGTTCACCTTTCTTAACCTGCACGCCATCCTGTCGGAAAACCTGCTTCCTGACGAAGATGCCTGTGGGCGGTTACGGCGCAGACCTGTCGATATTTCCGGGTCTGTCTTTCATCCGTTGGCCATGCCCCAGGTACTGGAAGACTGTTTTCGCCTTCTGCTGCAGAAAGCCGCCAACATTCCCGATCCCTTCGAACAGGCCTTTTTCGTGATGGTGCAGATGCCCTATCTCCAACCCTTTGAGGATGTCAACAAACGTGTCTCCCGTTTAGGAGCGAACATTCCTTTGATTCGAAAAAACCTCTGTCCCCTCTCTTTCGTTGATGTGCCCGAACAGGCATATGTGGATGGCACCATGGGTGTTTATGAATTCAATCAGGTCGACCTGATTCGCGATGTGTTTGTATGGGCCTATGAACGTTCATGCCAGCGCTACCTCGCAATCACCCAGACCCTGGTCGAACCTGATCCCCTGCGTATCCGTTACCGTGAGGCATTGATCCATGCTGTTCAGGCAATTATCCGTGGCCGTAAGATTCCATCCGTGCGTAACATCCAGCAACTGACGGATGGACTGGTACCGAAAGACGATTCCGAAGTCTTCGCCCAAATGGTGCTGGATGCCATTCAGCGACTGCATGAGGGCAGTGTTGCCAGATATCGCCTGAAATTGTCAGAATTTCAGGCGTGGAAGACCCGCTTGGAGCAGCAGTCCCCTTGACCACGGCAAACCAACCGTACAGCCTCCACCTGAAAATTGCAATGCAGGGCAATGATTTCCGTGATGTCGTCCGTTGCAGATCAAACAACTCCGAACGTTCAAGTTTTTTTCCCACCTGCGCCGCACTGAATTGTAATTAAAGGGTCATATATAACCACCGGTTAAATATGACCCTTTTTTACGGCCGCCAATGACAGTTATATAACTGTATTATTAGCCTAATTATTTTATAAAATCAGAAGGATGAGTGGTATGACGCTGGATGTTGGAAACCTGGCATAAAGCGTGCAATCGTATAATCAGTATATAATCAGATACGAATTTGTCATACTTACATATTAACCGTGCGATCGTGGAATCGCACATCTAAAAAAGGAGAAGTGAAAATGAAAAAAGCGATTCTTATGTCAGTGTTGATGGTGTTTGGATTGGCCATGTTTTCGGGATGCGCCACGATGACGGGCGAAACAACAGGTGAAAAAATTGACGACTCAACGATTTATACGAAAGCGACTGCGATAATAGTTGAAGACCCGGATGCCAAGTATTTAAAGATCGAAGTGACGGTTACAATAGATGAGGTTGTACTTACCGGTTTTGTGAATAGTCCAGCGACCGAGAAACGGATTGTAGCAAAGATCAAGGAAATCAAAGGTGTGAAAACCGTAAAGAGTCTCCTGAAGGTAGAAAAGAAATAATAAATGGATAAGGGACATTTCGAGAAAGCTCTCCCCATATATCCTGAATTATCGGGATGCCCCTTCAACTGCAAGTGTTACGACATCACACTGCTCAATGGGGAGGGAGAATCAATCCCTTCTCCTTCAATGCGCAGCGCCAAAGGAGAAATATTATGCCGTTGATTCAACTAGTACTTGTTCTGGTTGTCGTTGGGGTCATCCTGTGGGTGGTCAACAACTACATACCGATGCAGTCCACCATAAAGCAACTCCTCAATGCCGTTGTGGTTATTGCAGTTGTTCTCTGGCTTTTGAGTGTTTTCGGACTCATAGGAGACATCTCAAGGATTCGTATCGGGAAGTAAAATGTTTGAAAATGCTTTAATAAAACTAAAAAAGTTTGCAATGAAGGACAAATGAAAAGCGTCCGAAGAAAAGTTCGAGGCGCAGTCGCCGGACCCATCGATAAGACGTTTGGCGCCCCGGATTTGTGTCAAAAAAAGAGGATGAAGTGACCATGCTGCTGCGTATCACCACCTGTCTCAATATTACCGGCCGCCTGTGCGCGGCCTCTCTCTGTCTCATGCTCCTTTTTCCATCTCTCCCCGCGATGGCTGCGGACAGGGCAGGCGATGAATTTCTGACCGGTTATGTTGCCTCCATCCTTGAGCGGGACCTACAGTGGGAGAGAGACAGCTATATTTTGAAGATCGTCAACGGGGTTGCCACGATTACCTTGTATAAAGAGGACCCGATGCGACAGGAGGCGGCCGACAAGCAGCTGCGCGCAATCGATGGGCTCAATGGGATAACGATTGTGGTGAAGCCCGCAGATGCTGACAAGCCGGAAGCGGTGAGCAGTTTTATGGGGGTAACCGGCCAAGGGGAAGCTTTTCCAGTCGGCGACCTTTTCCGGCCGCTTATCGCCGACCCGAAGCAGCCGCAGTTCTTTGTCAGTTTTCTCAACTTCAGGTCGTCTGATTTGCGATACAACATGGCGTCAGTCGGTTTCGGAGAGACATTCGGCATGTACAGGTTCTTCGGCAGCCGCGAGGGGAACGGCCTGCAACTGAGCCTGGAAGGCGCTCTGTTCGCCCAATTCAACCTGGACTCAGCTTCTTCAGACCTCATCAACGCGGACTACACCATCGGCATTCCCGTCACCTACCGGTACGGCGACAATTCGGTCCGTTTCCGCCTTTATCATCAAAGCTCCCACCTGGGGGATGAATTACTTTTGAGCGCCAATCATCCGGATCGGGTTAATCTCAGCTACGAATCCACTGAGCTCATCTATTCCCGTGAATGGCGTGAATGGCGGGTATACGGCGGAGGGGAGTACCTGGTCCACAAGGAACCGGGTGATCTAAAGCCGGCGATTGCCCACTGGGGGATCGAGTATCGCGGCGGAAAGCCACTTATTTGGAATGGCAGGCCGATTGCCGGGGTGGACATGAAATGCACGGAGGAGAATGACTGGTCCGTCGATACCAGCATCAAGGCCGGCCTTGAGTTCGGTCATCCCAACCCCGGGCAGCGCCGCCTGCGCCTCATGGCCGAGTGGTACAATGGGTATGATCCGCACGGGCAGTTTTACAACAACAAGGTTGAATACTTCGGCCTGGGGGTCTCTCTGGGATTTTAAACTCAAACGTGAATGCACATGCTTTGGCCAACCATAACGTTCTTTCAAAATTAGAAAAAATATTTTATTGATCGATTCAAATACACCTTGTATATAAACCAGTCAGGAAATTTGATAACAACCCATAAATAAAGGGTATAGCCCTTCGTTGAAGTTGCAGGGCATTGCTTCGGATTCGTAAAGATGCTGGGAGATGACAATGGCTAAGGCAAAACAGGTTGTTGATGTTCTGGAAAAATGCCCGACGGGCATCAAGGGGCTGGATGAGATCACGAAGGGAGGGATTCCGAGAGGCAGGACAACCCTGATCTGCGGCAGTGCGGGTTCCGGCAAAACGCTTTTCGCCATGGAGTTTCTCATGCGGGGCGCCATGGATTCCGGAGAACCCGGGGTCTTCATGACCTTCGAGGAAACGCCGGAGGATCTCGCGAAAAACTTCATTTCCCTGGGTTTTGATCTCCATGACATGATGTCGCGGGGGCTCATCGCAACGGACCACGTTTATATCGATCGAAGCGAGGTTGAGGAGACGGGTGAGTACGACCTGGAAGGATTGTTCATCCGCCTGGGAGATGCCATTGATTCCGTTGGAGCCAAACGGGTTGTCCTGGATACCCTGGAAGCGCTTTTCTCCGGACTGCCAAATGCTGCGATCCTTCGGTCGGAGCTTCGCCGGCTTTTTCGCTGGTTGAAGGACCGCGGCGTAACAGCCATCGTTACGGGGGAAAGCGGCGACAAGCTCCTGACACGCTACGGACTCGAGGAATACGTGGCCGATTGCGTGATTTTCCTCGATTTTCGCACCGACGCTCAGATTTCCACCCGCCGAATGCGCATCGTCAAGTACCGCGGCTCATCTCACGGTTCCGACGAGTATCCCTTCCTGATAGATGAGCAAGGTCTTTCTATCCTGCCAATTACTTCCCTGGGGCTCGATTATCCGGTTTCCTCGGAACGCATCGCCACGGGCGTCCCCAAGCTGGATGCAATGCTTGAAGGGAAAGGGTTTTACCGGGGAAGCACCATTCTTGTCTCCGGTACGGCGGGCACGGGCAAAACAAGTTTGTCGGCAACCTTTGCCGATGCCGCCTGCCTGCGGGGAGAGCGCTGCCTGTATTTTGCCTTCGAGGAATCGCCCAGCCAGATCATCCGGAACATGGGCTCCATCGGCATGGATCTTACCCGATGGGTGAAGAAGGGGCTTCTCAAGTTTCATTCCGTCCGGCCTTCACTTTACAACCTCGAGATGCATCTTCTTACCTTCCACCGGGTGATTGAGGGTTTCAACCCCCAGGTTTTTATTGTTGACCCGATCAGCAACCTGAGCGCCGCGGGAACAATTTCAGAGGTCAAATCCATCTTAACGCGCCTGCTTGACTATTTGAAGATGAAAAAGATCTCCACTTTCCTGACGGATCTCACGCATTTTACAGGCAGCCTCGAGCACACAAGCGAAGAGATATCTTCCCTGATCGATACATGGCTTCTCCTGCGGGATATCGAACGCAATGGGGAGCGCAACCGGGGCCTCTACATTCTGAAATCCCGCGGCATGGCCCATTCCAACCAGATTCAGGAGTTCCTGCTCACGAGCCAAGGCATTGACCTTATCGACATTTACACCGGTTCCGGCGAAGTCTTGACCGGCAGTGCCCGGGCGACCCAGGGAGCCGAGGAAAGGGCCTCTGAGCTGGCGCGCCGGCGTGAGGTGAATCGCAGGCTCCGTGAGCAGGAGCGCAAGCGGAATGCCCTGGAAGCAAAAATTGCAGCCCTGCGTGCCGAGTTCGATGTGGAATCTGAAGAGCTGCTTTTGATGGCGGAAGAAGAGCGGAAAAGACAGATTGTCCTGGCGGAAGACCGGCTGGATATGGCGCATCTTCGCAAGGGAAAATCTTCGGCAGTCCGGCAAAACGTTCGAAAAAGAAGCGGAAAAGGCGAGTGATGTAATGGCAATGGATATGAAAAAAGGGAAAACGAGCACGAAGGCATTCGAAAAAGCGGCAGCCAAGCCAGACCGGGCAATGTACGTCCTTTGTCTGTATGTTACGGGATTGACTCCAAAGTCAGTCCTGGCGATCGCCAATGTTCAGAAACTCTGTGAAACACACCTGACAGGCTATTACGAACTCAAGGTGATAGATATCTACCAGCAGCCCAAGCTGGCCAGGGAAGAGCAGATTATCGCCACCCCGACGCTCATCAAGAAACAACCCCTGCCGGTCCGGAGGCTCATCGGCGACATGTCGGATACGGAAAAGTTTCTTGCAGGTATCGATCTAAAACCCAGGAATTCATGAGTACGAATCAATGAGCAAATCGAACAGAACACGCCAGCAACTTCTGGACGAGCTGCAGGAACTCACATCCCGGATGATGGAAGCCGAGGAAACGCTGAGGGCTATCCTGAGCGGCGAGGCGGATGGTCTGGTTGTCTCAACGGTGAACGGAGATCGGGTCTTTACACTGTCGGGCGCCGATCATTCTTATAGAATCATGGTCGAAACCATGAATGAAGGGGCCGTCACCCTGGCCTCCGACGGTACGATCCTTTTCTGTAATCAACGTTTTGCGGATATCGTCAAAGGGCCTCTGGAAAAAGTATTGGGATCTTCAATCTTCCAATATATTTCTTCAACAGATCATGAATTATTTAAAGGATTGCTGGAGCAGGGTCTGAAGGGGAACAGCAAGGCGGAACTGGCCTTGCAGATCGTGGGTGAAAAATCCGCACCTGTCTTTCTTTCCATAAGCACCCTTCAGCACACGGTTCTGCCCGGTGCGGCATGCATGGTGGTTACCGACCTGACGGTGCAAAAGCGAAATGAAGAGATGCTGGCAGAGGAAAAACTGACCACTCAAATCCTCAATCAAGCTGCGGAAATATTTGTTCTCTGCGACCACCAGGGCCGCATCATCCGTGCAAGTCAGTCGACCAACAGGCTCTTTGGAGAAAGTCCAATTTTTCAGGCATTTGACGAGACATTTCATCTCCTCTATCCTGACGGGACTCCCTTTGTCCTTTTATCTGAAGTGCAGGACAAGTTCCTTCACGCGGTTGAGGTTGCTTTCAATCATGGGGATAACGGGTCTTTTTCCTTTTTATTGAGCGCAGATTCACTTGTCACGCATCAAGAAGTCATCGGCATTGTTGTCGTAATGGTGGACATCACCGAGCGCAAGAAGATGGATCGGGCACTGCAACAAGCCCATGACATGCTCGAACAGCAGGTCGAGGAGCGAACGGCCGAACTTGTCGTTGCCATGGAAGCGGCGGAAAAAGGAAGAGAAAAAGCTGAAACCGCCCTTTTTGAAATACAAAAATTGAAAGATCAGCTGGAAGCGGAAAAAGCCTATCTGATAGAAGAAATCAAACTGGAAAATAACCATGAGAAAATTATCGGCCAAAGTGATGGGCTTAAATATGTCCTCTATAAAGTGGAACAAATCGCCGGCAGTGATACCACCGTGTTGGTTCTGGGCGAGACGGGAACCGGCAAGGAGTTGGTCGCCCGGGCCATTCACGGCTTGAGCGTGCGCAAAAATCGGTCTCTGGTAAAAGTAAATTGCGCTGCGCTCCCTTCAAACCTGATTGAAAGCGAATTGTTCGGTCATGAGAAGGGGGCTTTCACCGGTGCGCATACCAGACACCTCGGGCGATTTGAGGTGGCAAACGGCGCTTCCCTTTTTCTGGATGAAATCGGCGAATTGCCGCTGGAACTGCAACCAAAACTGCTCAGAGTGCTCCAGGATGGTGAATTTGAACGGCTGGGCGGATCTCGCACCATCAAGGTTGATGCACGGATCATTGCCGCCACAAATCGTAATCTGGAAGAGGAAGTCCGAAATGGCCGTTTCCGTGAAGATCTCTGGTACCGGTTAAATATTTTTCCGATTACCATGCCGCCGCTCCGCGATCGCATGGATGACGTGCCGCTTCTGGTGGATTTTTACGTCAATAAGATTTCCAAACGGATGGGCAAGGCCATTGAAATGATTCCGGTGAGCGTAATGCGTGCTTTACAGGATTATCACTGGCCTGGAAATATCCGGGAGTTGGAAAATGTCCTGGAACGTGCGGTGATCAACTCGTCGGGTACCAAGCTGCACCTGGTTGATGAACTCAAGAAACCGGTCAAGGGGGTAAGCATCAGCCGGAAAACCCTGGAAGCGGTTGAGCGCGACTATATTGTCCAGACACTTGAACAGACCCATTGGAAAGTCGGCGGAAAAAACAGTGCGGCAGAAATCCTCGGGCTCGACCGAAGCACCCTGCGCGCGCGTTTGCGTAAACTTGCCATTCAGAAACCATAAATTCTCATCCCCTCATTTCTGCTCGTCAAGGAATCCGAACGCTCAGGCGCCGTCTGAAGTTTTACCCATCTTTATCCTGTAATCATCGACAGTCAGCAGTTCCCATTGATCCTGTCCCTGCAGCTCCAGCACGTGGTCGTGATAATCCAGAATGCTGCTTCGGTGGCCGACGCTGATATAATGAATATCCAGTTCCTGCAGTTTCTGGTAGAGCATGGCCTCGTTTTCCCCGTCCAGTGCGCTGGTGGCTTCATCCAGAACAGCAAATCCGGGATGGTTGATGATCAGGCGTGCAAAGGCCAGCCGTTGCTGCTCACCCAATGACAGAACATCCGCCCAGATCAGTTTTGCTTTGAATCCGCCGGACCTCTCCGGCAGATCCGCCAGGTTGACGCTCTCCAGAACGCGCCGGAGTTCATCCTCCGATATCTCCAGGTCCATCCGCGGATAGAGCATCTGATCCCGCAGCGAGCCCAGCAACATGTAAGGTTTTTGGGGCAGAAAAAATATTTCCTCCAGCGTGGGGCGCAGGACGATACCGGAACCTTGGGTCCATAAACCGGCAATGGCGCGAAGGAGCGAACTTTTTCCGACCCCGCTTTGTCCGCCGACTACCAGATTGCTACTGCCGTCTAAATCCATGGTAAGATTTTGAAACAGGGTCCGGTCTTTGTCGGGTGTCAGGAGGGTGACATCCTTCAGGGCAAACCGGTCGGTCTCATAGGTTTGGATGCCGTGGACAGGTGCCGGTGTGATGGCATCGGCAAAGGTCGACAGACGCTCGATCGAGGCTGCAAAATTCGTTATCTGCTCCATTTGAGTCACGATGAGAGAGAGCGACGCATAAATCTGGATGAAGGCCAAATTAGCCTGCACCATGTCTCCATACTCGATCTTGCCTCCGAAATATTGCGGGAACAACACCAGAAAGGGCAACACAGCCGGCAGGTAGCTGTAGCCCGTGGTAAATAATGACAGGTTCCGCTGCCAGCCGATGAGCAGGTTGAAGTTGCCGAGTACTTTTCTGAATCGATCTCCGATCTGTGCCAGCTCCGGTTTCTCTCCCTGATAAAAGGCAATCGATTCGGCATTGTCCCGCACATGCACCAGGGAATACCGAAAGTCCGCCTCATAACGCAATTGATTGAAGTTCAGTCTGATAAGAGGCCGTCCGATCAAGGCGGCCAGCACCGTTCCCACCAGTGAGTAGCCCATTACGACACCGACAAGCAGCGCTGACTTTGACCAGAGAACGCCGCTAAAGGAAACCAGATCCATCATCGCACCCAGAATGATCAGCAGAAGTCCCAGAGATGTCCGGGTAAATGAACGGATATCCTCCATGATACGCTGATCCGGGTTATCGATCTCTGCATAGGTCTCGATTTCGTAATAACTGCGGTTGCTGAAATATTTACTCAGAAATTCATCGGTCAGCCATTCCCGCCAGCGCATTCCCATAAAATTCTGCACATAATAATAAAAGGCGACAACGGGGATGCCGATCATGAAGCAGCAAAAATAGACTCCGACAAAGAGATAGGCCAGATCCTGGTTTTTTTGCACCAGGGCATTGGTGAAGTAGTTGGCGGTATAACTTAGGGAGACATTGATTCCCGTCCAGCAAAGAGACAGGATCAGAACCGTGGCAAGCAGTACCCAGGCTTTCCTGCGGCTGCGGACGTGGCGGCCGAACAGCATGAATATTCCCGGAGGAACAATTAAAAATCCCGCAATTATCATCCATGCTTTGGAGTTGAAGATTCCGGAAATGTTTGAAAACAGACCGGAAGCAATTTTCCCCATCAACTCCGGTGCAAAATGCTTTCCCGTCCATGTCAATCCGGCGACGATCATAAAGAGAACGCCGAAAAGAAAAACCACCAGCATGATCAGCAACAAGAGCATGGCCCAACTGCCGCCGCGGATGTCCGGGAAAAAATAGGGCTGGGCGATCTTCACAAATCGTCTCCACAGTGAACGTTTGGTCTGTTCCATAAATATGAGAAATCTCCCTTGTTGATATGGTTGTTTTCATGATGGTGTGGACAACTGCACTTTTTATGAATTCAATTTTTGTGCCAGGTTTCAACACTCAGTGTAAAGTCACCCATCCTTTTGTATTTTCTGATTAATTAGTTAAAAAAGACTTGGCATGGCTGTCATTAACAGCATGACAAAATTGGTCATATTTAACCATTGGTCATATATGACTTATTTCCGGTCATTTGGGTGTCGGGGGAGATAAATGATCAGGGCGGATTGAAAATGAGAATCGATTTTTTATTTGCAGTGCTTAAGGAAATTATCTTGTTGCATGAAGAGGCTTTTTCATACAGGGGGCGTCCCTGTGTGATCACCAGCCGGATTCCGAAACTGGGTCTCCACCAGTTGCGCGAAATATCCGCCCTGACGCACCAGGTCGGAGAAATCCCCGCGCTCGATGATGCGGCCCTCCTGGAAGACCAGGATCAAGTCCGCATCCCGAATGGTCGCCAGGCGGTGGGCAATGACGAAGGTGGTGCGCCCCTGTTTCAGGTTTTTGAAAGCTTTCTGCACCTGGGCTTCGGTGGCGGCGTCCAGGGCGCTGGTGGCCTCGTCCAGGATCAGAAGGGGAGGGTTCTTGAGCAGGACCCGGGCGATCGACAACCGCTGACGCTCACCGCCGCTCAGATTGGCGCCGCGCTCTCCGATGCGGGTCTGGTATCCGCGCGGTTGCCGCAGGATGAAATCGTGGGCGTGGGCCTGACGCGCCGCCTCCTCCATCTCGGCGTCACTGGCTTCCGGCTTGCCCACCCTCAGGTTGTCGGCGATACTGCGATAGAAAAGCAGGCTTTCCTGGAAAACCACCCCGATCTGCGCTCGCAGCGAGTCGAGCGTCACATCCTTGATGTCGACACCGTCGATGCGGATGGCGCCGGCCTGCGGGTCGTCCATGCGTTGAAGCAGGCCCATGGCCGTGCTTTTACCGGCGCCGGTCTCTCCGACCAGGGCCACGGTCCGGCCCGTCTCCGCCGTGAAGGTGATATCGTCCAGGGCCTTGCGCTTGGGGTCATAACTGAAACTGACATGATCGAATTCGACTCGGCCCCGGACGTTTTCAATTGGCCGGGCGCCGGGACGATCGGAGACCGTCGACTGCGTGTCCAGCACTTCAAAAAATTCCCTCAGACCGTGGACACCCATGAACAGGCTGTTCAAGAACCCCACCACCTGGTCCATGCGAGAGATGAGGTGCGTAGCGAATCCCATGAAAGTGACGATCTCGCCTACCGTGGCCTCTCCCCGCAGGTTGAGCCATGCGCCCACGGCAAAGATGCTGATGACCGTAATGGTCGCCACCGCACCCTGCAGCACGTTCACGACAGCCCACCAGTTGAGCACCGGAAATTGGGCTGACAGCAGGCGCTCAATCACCTCGCGCATCATCCGCATCTCGGACGACAACCGCACGAAGCTCTGCACCAGCACCACGTTGCCGAAGGCATCCCCCGCCCTCTCGGCAAGATCGGTTTGATAGGCCTGAACCTCACCCTGAGCGCTGAGGGTTCGCCGTGTGACATAGGCGGTGAGCAATGCCGAGCCGAAAATCAGAACAATCATCAGCAAGGCGAGCCGCCAGTTGAGGAATATCGTCATCGGCAGCAGGACCAGCAGCGCCACCAGGGTTGAGAGATGCTCCCGGAACATGGTCACCCACAGTCCGAAGAGCTGGTCCGCGCCCTGCAACATGATCTTGAGCAACCGGCCGGAATGCGACCTGCGGTGGAAGGCTAAATGAAGCTGCAGGACGTGTTCGAAGAACATGGCCGTAACCCGCTGACGCTGGGTGTGGGCAAGCCGGTCGGCGTAAAGCGCCACCATGATGCGCGCCACGATTCCTACTATCCCCACAGCCGTCCACAGTCCGAAGATCCGGATTCCGTCCCGGTAGGTGGCCTCGGCTCCGCGCGCGGCGGCGTTGGCGAGCAGGTCAACCGCCTTGCCGAACAGGATGGGGTCGAGAAACGGCACGGCGGCCAAGGCCAGATTGGCAAGGGCCAACGTAATGGCCAGCCCGCGCACCGGTTTCAACAGACCGAGAACCCGGCCGTAAATGGCAATCAGGGTGTGAATGTTCATGAATCAACGCTACATCAGCTCAAGGTTGATTGTCAATTAACTTATTTATCAGTTCTCTGTCGTCTCCTTGCCTAAACTGCCAGGGCGAGGTGCTGCTTTTCATAACACCAAAGAGACCAAAATTAGGTCATATATGACCACAGGTTAAATATGACACTTTTTATATGGTTGTTAATGGCAGTTCAGTAAATGCATTATTAACTAATTAATCATAAAATTCAGAATGATGGATCGCGTCACACTGAGTGTTGGAAACCTGGCACAAAGAATGCATTTTGTAGGTGAATGCAATAATGCAATAAGGAGATTCGACAATGGCAACAGCAAATAGCAAATTAGCGATTACCGGAAAGCCTGTTTGGTTTATTACGGGCTGCTCGAGCGGCTTCGGCCGCGAGCTTGCGAAGCATGTGATCGAGTGCGGCTACCGTGCGGTGGTGACTGGCCGCGATCTCATTGACGTAAACGACTTGGTTGCTGACAAAGATGCCTTGGCGCTCAAGCTCGACGTCACGGATCAAGGCCAAATCGATGCGGCCATCAAAGAAACTGAGGAGAAATTTGGTCGCATCGATGTGCTCGTGAACAACGCGGGCATCTGTTATTTCTCATCTTTTGAAGCGAGTAAGGAAGATCAAGTGCGCCGAATGTTCGAAATCAACGTGTTCGGTCTGAGCCGAATGATTCATGCGGCGCTGCCTGGAATGCGCAAACGTCGCAAAGGATTCATCGTCAATTTTTCTATCACCGGTGGACTTCGTTCATTTCCGTCGACCGGCTACTATAACGCGACGAAATTTGCAGTCGAAGGTTTGTCCGAAGCACTCTGCCAGGAGGTGGAACCACTGGGCATCAAGGTGATGCTCGTTGAGCCGGGTGGATTCCGCTCTTACGGTGCCAAGCGTTCGGCGAAAGAAGGCAAGCGGCAAATTGACGATTATGCTGCGACGGCGGGCGCATGGAGCAGTCAAGTGTGCGCCACCTCCGTCAGACAACCAGGGGATACGGTTCGAGCGGCATACTTAATCGTAAAGGCGACCGAGTCCCTGAATCCGCCACACCGTCTTCTTCTCGGCAACAATGCTTAAAAGTCGCTACAAAAAAGCTCGAAGAGCTGTGCAAGGAGTTCTCCGCGTTGGAAATGGTTTCTCGCATGGCTGATTTCCCGTTCATATAAAAAATGTTGACCTTAAAAATGATCGCCCGGGAAAAGTATTCCGGGAATTACAAAAGATTACATCAAAAAAAGGTAAAAAACCGTGAAAAAAACAATATATTGCTTGGCGCTGATCGTAACCGTGGCCTCTTTGTTTTTCGTCAATGTCAGTCTGTTTGCATCCGAGACGGATGACCGCATCGAATCATCCGCAAAACAGTCTTATGTGTTCAAGACATACCTCAAGGGCGATGACATTACAATCCAATCCAAGGATGGTGTTGTCGCTTTGACCGGGACTGTTTCCGAAGAATCCCACAAATCGTTGGCACGGGAGACGGTTGCGAGCCTGCCCGGAGTAAAAAGCGTGGACAACAAGCTGGAAGTAAAAGGTGAAGTCCCTGCTGTGAACACGGATGCGTGGCTTATTGCCAAAGTGAAATCCACACTATTGTTCCATCGGAGCGTGAGCGCCACCGAAACCGAGGTTTTGGCAAAAGATGGGACCGTCACCTTGCGGGGCAAAACCACCAGCACGGCCCAAAAGAACCTGTCGACAGAATATGCCAGGGATGTGGAAGGCGTCAATTACGTTAAAAATGAGATGACGGTGTTAACTCCTGCAACAAAGCCAGGCAAAACAACGATGGGTGAAAAGGTGGATGCCATCAGTGAGTCGATTGATGATGCGTCCATCACCGCCCTGGTCAAGACAACGCTGCTGTATCATCGTTCGACCAGTGCCCTCAACACCACTGTAGTGACGAAAAAAGGCGTGGTCGAGTTGAGAGGCAAAACCAAGACCGTGGCTGAAAAGAACCGTGCCACCAAAATCGTGAGCGATGTTTACGGCGTAAAGAGGGTGGTCAACAAAATGACCGCCAAGTACAAGCACCACTAAGAAAGCCGGCTCGTTGCGGATTGTTCCGGTGCAAGCAAAAGAAAGCCTGATCGGCTTCGTCATTGCCGGCAATCATCGTTCTTTGATTTTTTGTGAGGTAAACTGTGAAAAATAACAATAGCGTTGTTGATAAAACTGAAGAAATTGCGGCAGAGAATCAAAGTTCGGGAAAGTCAACCGGCTTCGAGAATGTCAAAAATATTTTTGCCGATAAGTTGCATCATGTTGCTGAGGCTCTATGCGAAAAAGTGGTGGATCCGGATGCGCAATCGGGTCTATCACATTACGGAAAGCATGCATCCGAGTGGTTGGACCAATCCGCTGAGTACGTTCGGCAATTCGACTATGAGCAGGCGGATGCCAGGGTCCGGGAATGCGTCGGACGGAACCCGGGGCGCAGCCTCTTGATAGCAGGAGGCGTCGGCCTGATTATCGGAGCTTTTTTACGACGCAGGTAAGGAGGCGGTTTTCCCAATGAACAACAAAGTGTTAAACAAGGGCGCTACAACACAACGCGAATCCTTGACTGAACTGGTGGGACAGCTTGCCAACAACTCAGCCGCAGTGGTTCACGACGAAATTGAGCTCGTGATCCAAAGCATTCGCGAAAAGGTGCGAACTGTTCGTAGCGGAGTTTTAGTAGTCGCGACAGGATCGGTCTTCATTTTTGCCGCATTTATGGCTCTTTGCGCTGCATTGTTCATCGAATTCACTTCTTATATGGCCCCCGTCATTGCGGCGCTTGTCACTGGAGCGTTGCTTGCTTTAATCGGTGTCGTCATTGCCTTCATCGGCTACAAACAATTGAAGAAATCGATCCTTAAAACATAGCAAACGCTGAAAAGGAGGACAATGCATGGCTGAAAGAGAGCATCAACATAACACAAATGAAGCGGATGTCGAACGCAGTTCCGAAGATATACGTCAGGATATCGCTAAAGAAAAAGAGAAAATATCCCAGACGGTCGAGCAAATCGGCGAGCGTATCGAAGATAAAATGGATTGGCGCGAATATGTGAAGGACTATCCATACTGGACGATAGGGGCCGCCGCCGGACTCGGCTATCTTGCCTCAAGGCTGTTCATAACACGCACCACTCCCATGGAGCGAATCATGGGTTCCATCGCCGAGGAAGTTCGGGGCTCACTCGGTGGCCTGAGTGACGGAGCCGCCGTTCCCGGCCTGATTAAAATGACCCTGCAAATTATTGCCACGAAGGCTGCCGCCAACTTGATAAAGAAGGCAATCTCGACAGATGTTGCAAGTGATGGCGCCGGGCCTCGACCACAGACAGAACGGGGTCCAACCATTAGCTCGAAAGTGGATGCGTCAAATATTATATAAAATCACTGCTGTCCGGTTAACTTTCTTAGAAACGTTATAACTTACTATATTAACATATAATAATTGATAAATATTTTTTTGGGATTAAATTTTCATTCTTCACAAAATCGGGGGGTTCTGCTA
>Ga0268284_1001061_pt1 | contig 15454 bp, 7 predicted proteins | sample saktaG_14_FD_190137 | JGI IMG/M metagenome (GOLD analysis project Ga0268284, IMG submission 190137) | Saline water microbial communities from Sakinaw Lake, British Columbia, Canada - sak_2013_06_06_40m | ecosystem: Environmental > Aquatic > Non-marine Saline and Alkaline > Saline ... | reverse complement strand
CAAGGGTCAAGGGTCAAGGGTCAAGGGTCAAGGGTCAAGGGTCAAGGGTCAAGGGTCAAGGGTCAAGGGTCAAGGGTCAAGGGTCAAGGGTCAAGGGTCAAGGGCTGCGTGGAGCTGCTTGGAGTCCCGCCATTGGCGCGGATTCCGCCGCAGGCGGGGTTCCGGGTTCAGGGTGAAGATGCAACGAAATATCGAATATCCAGCACGGAATGTCCAATGATGATCCCGCCGATGGCGGGACTCCAAGCAGAGTTCTGTGCAGATATTTCGCACTTGGATAGTGAGTGTTCGATATTGGATATTCATCACGGTGTGGGTGACAACCGTTGGATGGTCAATGCTGAATGCGCGATGTTCTTCATGGCGGCATGGCCATACTGCCGATTACGGCGCGGGCAGGCGCGCGATGGCGCTGTCAAGAATAGCGCCCAGCAATGCAAGATACGATATGCCGGCCAGGCCGGCCAGGATCGGCAGGTCGGAATGGCCGGGGTGCAGGCCTGGCAACGGGTTGACCTCAATGAAATGGGCATGGCCCTGTCCATCCAGTCGCACATCGACGCGCGCCATGTCGCGGCATTCGAGCGCGCGAAACGCGCCCAAGGCGGTCGCGGCCACGTCCGCCCACACGGCGCCCGGCGCCGGCACTTCATAGCGCACATGCTGCTCCCACGTTTCCTTGACATCATACGAATAAATCGTCCCGGCGGCGGCATTGAAAAACACAATTTCCATCAGGCCGATGACGCGCGCTTGTGCGCCCGTGCCGACGATGCCCACGGTAAACTCACGCCCGGGCAGGAATTCTTCAACCAAGACCGGTTGCTGAAATTGCCCGAGCAATTCTGTGCATATCTGCCGCAATTGCGCCGCGTCCGTCACGCGCGAAACGCGACTGATGCCCTTGCCGGTGCCCTCCGCGACGGGTTTGACAAACAAGGGGAACTGCAATTGCACGCGCGCGATGTCCGCGGTCGAACGCACGACCGCGAACGGCGGCGTGCGCACACCCGCGGCGCGCACGAGCGTCTTGGCAATGGCTTTGTCAAGCGTGGCGGCGCACACCAGCGGATCCGAGCCGACATACGGAATGTTGTACAGTTCCAGCAGGGCCGGCACCTGGGCTTCACGCGCGCGGCCGTACATGCCTTCGGCAATGGTGAAAACGATGTCCCAGCGTGCGCCCGCCACCAGGCGCTGCGCCAGCGCCCGGCCATGGCCAATGCGCGTGACCGTGTGCCCGCACGCGGCGATTGCCGCGGCCAGCGCGTCAACGGTTTCGTCGGCGTCGAATTCCGCCGTGGCTTCCGGACTGAAGCCTTCCGCCAAATAATCACGCCGCAAGTCGTAGGTCAGACCAAAATGCATGTTGGCAAAGTACTAACGTAGCAAAGTGTTAAGGTAGCAAAGCCGCACGGCAGCAAATAAACAGTAAATGAAAAATGTTAAATGTTGAGGTGCAAATTAGCATTCAACATTTAATATTAACAATTGAATTGTTACTATGAGACATGTCGCGCGGCCGCGCTCGCGTCAGCTCACGTCAGCGCCACGTCCGCCACCGGTGCGCCAACGGGCTTGCGCGTGCGGCGCCGAATGCGGGCAGTGTCGCTCGGCACCAACTTAGTGCTGCTGCCGTTGGTCAAAGCCCAGACACCTTTCACCGCGGGCGCCGGATGGGCCGGTGCTGGCCGCGGCGCGGCGGTGTTCTGGCTTGGCTCCGGATAGCTGATCAGCATGCCCTCGAAATTGCGCAGGACGGTGTGGGTCGGGCTCATCGAGACGATGTAGTTCGGCAGAATCGGAATCTTGCCGCCGCCGCCCGGCGCGTCCACGACAAAGGTCGGGATCGCCAACCCGCTCAAGCGCCCGCGCAAATATTCCATGATCTCGATGCCGCGCGTGATCGGCGTGCGGAAATGTTCGACGCCCGGCACCAAGTCGCATTGGAACAAATAATACGGACGCACGCGTCGCTTCACCAAGCCGCGGCACAACGTTTCCATCACGCGCGGATCGTCATTGATGCCCTTCAGCAACACGGTTTGATTGCCCAGCGGAAGGCCGGCATCCACCAGGCGCGCGCAGGCGGCGCTGGCTTCCGTGGTCAGCTCGCACGGATGATTGAAATGGGTGTTGATCCACAGCGGATGAAATTGGCGCAGCATGGCGACCAGTTCGTCGGTGATGCGCATCGGCAGCGTGACCGGCACGCGCGTGCCGATCCGGATGATGTCGACCGACGGCACACTGCGCACGGCCGCCAGAATGGCTTCAAGCGTGGGCGTCGGCAAGGTCAAGGGGTCGCCGCCGGAAATGATGACATCGCGGATTTCCGGGTGGGCGCGCAGATAGTCGGTCACCTGTGTCAGGCGACTGGTCGAGATGGTCGTCTCCTTCGCGCAGGTCAGGCGTTTGCGTGTGCAATGGCGGCAATACATGGCGCAGGCCGAGGTAGCCACCAGCAGGGCGCGGTCGTGATAGCGATGGACCAAGCCCGGCACGGGCATGTCGTGATCTTCCTCGAGTGGATCGGCGTTGAGGAAGGCTGGGTTCTGCAATTCCTGGGCGCGCGGCACGCTCATGCTGAAAATCGGATCGGTGGTGTCGAGGCGCTGAATTAAGGCCGCATAATACGGCGAGATCGCCATCTGAAAAGTCTGCAATGCATCAAACAAGTCGGTTGCCGGCTCGAGTTGCGGGAAAAATGACTTGAGCTGGGAGAGCGAGCGAATGCGATTGCGCATTTGCCAGCGCCAGTCGGCCCATTGCGGCGTTGCGCTGAGCGAGGCCAGCGCCGGGGAAAGTGCGTCCTGCAACGCCGACGCAGTGCGCTCTACCGTGAGCGCCAGCGACGGCGGTCGGTCGGGAACTTCGAGTTCGTTGTCAGCCTGCAGCAGCGTGTGCATTGCGGTACTCTTCCTTAGGGGGAGTGGATGATTCCGGGCGCGCAACGCCCGGGGTGGTCGCTACAACATTCACCAAAAGTTTCAAGGAGCGCACAAACGCCTGGCGCACATCATTATAAACCCGCTCAATCTCACGCGTCGGCATGCCCAGGATGGCAAACGCCTTGCCGCCCGCATGGAAACTGCTCAACGCGCAGGCGATCCGCCGCAAGTTCTGCTCCTCGGTCCGCTCCGGCACGTGCGGCGCCAGCCATTCCGCCAGCGCTTGTAGATAGCGCATGTACGACTGTTCGAGGGCCGGATCGGTATTGCGCTCCAAGCGCACCATCAGCCGACTCTGAAACAAAACCGTATACTCGTCGGGGTGCGTGTCGAAAAAAGTCGCATGCACGCGCAGCAATTCCTCCAAAGCCTGCTCCAACGTTTTCGCCGCGCTCTTGGCCGCTGTCATGTTTTGCACCAGCTTGCCAACGGTCTCGTCCGTCAACGCCGCCAGCATCGCCTGCTTCGACCGAAAGTGCCGGTAGAAAGTGCCTTTGCCAAGATCGGCTTCATCGGTGATCTGCTCGATCGAGGTACCATCAATCCCGTGCGCCGCGCACAATTTGAGTGCGGACGACAATAGACGATGGCGCGTGCGCATCACCCGTTTTTGGGTGCGGGTTGTGCGCGCGGGCGTACTACTCTCTGTATTTGTTGCATTCATCATTTGTCGCATGGCGACTTCTTGGTCGCAATGAAACAATCATACACAATTTAGAACGAAAAGTCAACCCCTGCATTTTTTGTTCCCAAGTAATACGCCTTTTTTACATATATTGTGGCTTCATGTCGCACAAAACACAAGTTAAAGCATTTTCAATGCCAAGATCACTCGACATCCCTAGCCAATCATTGCAGGGCAGGTTCTCCAGCCCATTGGCGCTGATAAAATGAGTGCGGCTCAACTGCAATCTGATGCCGCATCGCGTAAACTTCAAACTTCAAACTGCAAACTGCAAACTGAAAACCACACCGCGCCACCCCACCCAGGCCTTGCGCCGCTCCCTCAGTTTTTAGTATACTTGCCGCGCAGTGCTAACCTTCTACCACGAACACATGCCTTCCACACCCATCCATATCCGTATCTTCGCCACCGGCGGCACGATTGATAAAATTTATTTCGATCGCAAGAACGATTACCACATCGGCACGCCCGGCGTCGTTGACCTGCTCGAGGAAGCCGGCGTTACGTTTACCTACGATGTCGTCTCGCTGATCCGCAAAGACAGTCTCGACCTGACCGACGCGGATCGCCAGCTCATCCGCGCCACGATCGCCGCCGACCCGCACCAGCACATTGTCATCACTCACGGTACCGACACCATGATTACCACGGCCGGCGCGCTGCGCGACATTCCGGCCAAGACGATTGTGCTGACCGGCGCCATGCAGCCGGCGCGCTTCAAGTCGAGCGATGCGGAATTCAACATCGGTTTTGCCGCGGCGGCCGTGCAACTGTTGCCGCCCGGCGTCTACCTTGCGATGAACGGCCACATCTTCACGCCCGAGCGCGTGCGCAAAAACGTCGAGCAAAATCGCTTCGAAGAACAGCCCGCGCACTAGTGCCGACTAACGAAAGCACTTTCTGCTTTGCAGCGTCCTTGTAGCCGCCCGCGGTGAGGGCGGCTTCTGCAGCCGCGGTCACAATTGGCATGGCAGCAAGTAAGTACTGTCATGAGCAAGTTCTTCGCGGCGGAGATATTCGTACTGTCTTGATCTCGAACGGGCGGAATTGCAATGGCACACTGCCTTGCCGGCACGCCAGTTTCTTCAGCGGCACTTCCAGCATGTTCGTCTCACGCGCACGGACGAGCCCGCCTGCGCACAGGACCGTTTGCAGACGGCATTGTGTGGCGCTGCGCATGCACTCGTACAAACGCACAATGATGTCGCCCGAACCGTCTTCCGCCGGCTTGACCGTTTCAATGATGATGTTCGGCGCATCCACGCTGAAGGCCGACGTTGTCTCGGCCGCGCCGGCTTGCACGCTGACCGGCACATTCAAATCATAGGCCGCACGCACCACGCCGCTCTCGAACAAGCTGCCCTGCCAGCAATAGAAGCTGTAGGTGAATTCGTGCAGGCCTTGATCGGCGGTCATGTCCGGCGACTGTGCCGCTTTCAGCAGCGTCAGGTTGATCGTGTTGCGCGCGACATTCACGCCGTACTTGCAGTCGTTCAGGATGGCGACGCCATAGGCCTCTTCGGCCAAGGCCGTCCATTTGTGGTTGCAGACTTCGAAGCGGTCGGCGTCAAACGGGCGCGAGGCATGCGTCGGTCGGCGCACATGCCCAAATTGAATTTCATGAATGGCTTCGTCGCTGTGCATCGTCACCGGGAAACTGACTTTGAGCAATTTGTGTTTTTCATGCCAGTCAATCGTCGTCTTGAAATCAACGCGCCGGCTGTCCGCGCGCAGGATGATGTCCTGCGTGATGGTTGAAGCGCTGCACGCGCGCTGGACGCGCACAATGCCGAGCAGCGGGCCGTGGGCCACCACCGTGACAGTGGCCGCAGCGCTGATCTCAACTGGCAGGTCTTTGTATGAGCTGTCAATGTCCCAAGCGTCGCAACAGACCGGCACATCTTTGTACAAAAGGAATCGGTTACAGGGCGCGGCCGCCAGCTCGCGCTGCGCGGCTTTGTCAACAATACTGATGAGTTCACCGGTGCGATTGAGGCGGATACACAGGTGCGCGTTTTCGAGCAGGGTTGCCGACACCTGCAGCTCGCTCTCGATGGTGGCCGGCGCGGCGGCGCGGATGGTGGTCCAGCCGCAGGCCGGCACGGCCGGCACGCACGCATAGGTTGTGTCCGCAATGGTCTGCACCGGCAGGGGATTGCCCTGGACGTCCTGTGCGCCGCGGAACGCCGCCGGCAGCGCGACCAGCGCGCTGCGCTCCCACGACAGCGCGTTGAAGACCGTCAGCGCTTTCGGCGCGGCAGGCGCGAGTGCGCCACGTGCGGCGTCGGCCATGGTGCCGGCCTCGGCCAGCACCTGCGCATGCTGCCGCGCGGCATCCTCGTAGACGCGCGCGATGGATGAGCCCGGCAGAATGTCGTGAAATTGATTCAACAAGGTCAGCTTCCACAACGCATCGGCCTGCGCCAGCGGATACTTGAACGCCGCCTGCGCCGTGGCGATGGCGCCCCACAGCTCGGCCTCGCGCAGCGCAATTTCGCTTTGGCGATTGCCTTTCTTAACGCCGGCCTGCGACGTGTACGTGCCGCGATGGGCCTGGAAATACAGCTCGCCAACATAGGTGGGCAGCACCGCGTGGCGATCTTCCTCGTCCTTGAAAAACTCGACCGGCGCGCATTGTCTTGTGCGCGGCACGCCCTCGAGATTGCGGCAGCGCCGCAGAAATTCAAGATGGTCGCGCAGCGGCCCGCCGCCGCCGTCGCCATGACCAAACGGGTACAGGCGGCTGACCAAGCCGTCTTTCTGCACGCGCTCGTTCCAGCGCTGAATCAGCTCGCGCGGCTCGGTGCGCGCGTTGTAGTCGTTGTGAATATGAGCGAGGACGCGCGAGCCGTCAATGCCCTCCCACCAGAACGTGTTGTAGGGAAAGGGGTCGCCGCCGTTATAGGCCCAGAAGATTTTTTGGGTGGAAAAATATTTGATGGCGCAGCCCGCCATGATCTGCGGCAGCGCGCCGGAATAGCCGAACACATCCGGCAGCCACAGCAGTTCATTCTCGACGCCGAACTCTTCCTTGAAAAAGCGCTTGCCGTGCATGCACTGCCGGATCAAACTCTCGCCGCTGGCCAGATTCGTGTCGGGCTCAACCCACATGCCGCCGTCCGGCGCCCACTGGCCGCGCCGGGCCGCGCGCTGAATCCGCGCATACAATGCCGGATACAGCGTCTTGACCATCTGATACAAGTGCGCCTGGCTTTGCAGAAAAATGTACTCAGGGTACTCTTGCATCAAGGCCAATTGCGTGCCGAACGTGCGCCGGCATTTGCGTTCGGTCTCGGGCAAGGGCCAAAGCCAGGCGACATCAATGTGCGAGTGGCCACAGCAATACAGCAGCGGCGCGCTCGAGCCATTGACGCAGGTCAACAGTGGCTGCAGGACTGCGCGCCCGGTCCGCACGGTGGCGCGCATGGCTGCGCGCGGCAGTTCGAGATCAACCTGCCGGGTGAACTCGCGCAAGCCCTCGTCAATCTGCGCGACGCGCAGCGAATTTTGATCGATGTGATCGCGCACTTGCAGCAAAGTCGTCGCATCCATCCAGGCTTGGTACACATCCTCATACCAGAGGCCGATGGTGCTGACGCCGACGGTGCGTTGCTTTGCGCGCGGCGGCGGCACGCTGAGCACGCCATCCGGCACGGGGCCTTCGCCGCAGGGCGTCGCGCCGTGACCGGCATAGCCCTCGATCAAGAAATCATAGGTCGTGCCGGGCACGCCCTTGGTGGTCAGTGTGATGTACTTATGCTGGCCGTCAATCGCGCCGGCTTCTTCGCCGTTAATCAGCACGGCCGATTCGGCGCCGACATCGGCATGCAGCACAATGCGCTGGCCGCGCGCGGCGGCCGGCAGCGTCACGCGGCCTTTGAACCAGCAATACTCCCACTGCGCGCCCCAGCATGTGCCGGCCGGCATCGGTTTGAATTGATTGGCGGGCACCGTCGCGGGATCGAGCGGTTCGCGCGTGAGGATGCCGCTGAAACTGAGGGGTTCAATCGGCTCGTACGTCAGTGTTTTGAGAGTGTTGCACCACTGTTCGATGCGGCGGCGCCATTCAGGGGTCAAGGCCATGCAGAACTCCAATGATGATACAACGCCGGGCGCGAGCGCGCGCCGCAGCGCAAACTAGTATTATACAAAAATCACCCAGTTACTGTGCCGCAGAGGGGCGCGCTGCGGCATGCTTTTTCCAGATCCGGTGGTGCAAACGCGGGTTGGGCGGGTGGGTGTGCTGAGACCCCCACGGCCTTGCGCCGTGGGTGAATGAGATTAAGTAAAAAGGTGCGCCGGCGTTCTTTTCTCAATCTCTGCTTCCACCGAGGCAAGCTCGGTGGGGAGCTGCTGAAGACCCCCACGGCCTTGCGCCGTGGGTGAATGAGATTAAGTAAAAAGGTGCGCCGGCGTTCTTTTCTCAATCTCTGCTTCCACCGAGGCAAGCTCGGTGGGGAGCAACAACACAGACCAACCGCCGGATCTGCGTTTTATCCGCAGATGGTGCATGTGGCGGTCACCTGCCGCAGCCACAGCCGCATGGCCGCACCGCTCACTGATCACCTGAATGCCGACACGGCAATATCGCCCAGATTCGTGACACTAGCACTGAGGTAGCCGAGATCATAGAACACCGAACGAGACTTGCGCCCCAGCACAAGATGCTGATTGCACGGCAGGTTGCGCAAGACGAAGCCGCCGTTCTCGTCAGTGGTCACTTCTTGGTCAAGATAGAAATATTTTGTGCGACCACGGGGCACATCCGCGAACTCGACGCTCAACTCGTCGTATAATTGCGGCTGGCCTTGTTCGCTGATCACACGCCCGATAACATCAATGCCGCGGTCGTTGAAGACCAACTCGCCCAGATCAACGTCTTGATCGGCAATCTGCACGGGCATAACGAGCGGCGCATAGCCGGCGGCGCGCAAGACGATCGCGTGAGGGCCGGCATCCAATTTTTCAATACGGAACTCGCCCATGCGCGGCTGCTGAAGGTAGTTCACGCCGGCGCGCACCAACAGCGGCCGGCCTGCAGCATTCACGGCGGTGCCCCACACCGCATAGCTTGCCGGTATCACCAGTGTGACCGGCGGCCCATTCGGCGCAATACCACGCAGGCGGCGCTCCTGGGTCGGGGTGCGCGCCACCACATCATACAGCTCATTGGCATCAAGTTCGGTCACTTCAAAGCTGCCGGAAGGACTCCCGGTATGTGGCGAATAATATTGGCAATAGCCGGTGCGGGTGAGTTCCACCACCAAAGACGGTTCTGACACGGGCTTGCCGTTGGCATCCACGATTCTGCCACGAATCACACCAGTTCTGCGGTTGCGCGGATCAATCGTCCAAGTGGTTGTCATACCGGCTTCAATGACCACGCTGGTGCTTTGGTGTGACAGCAAGGTGTCGCGGTAGATTGCCAAGTCATACGCACCGGTCACGCAGCCCGAGAAGCAATAATCTTGCGATGCACTGATATCCGCTTCAAAGCATATGTTGCCGCAGCCGGGATTCAATCCTTGGGCAATAATCGACAGGTGCTGATCCGTGATCCCGGCGTGGAAGAATTGCTCGATGGGCGCCAGGAAACGCACCCACAGCTCGCCCGCGGGCGGCAACACCACATCCAGTGCAACTTCTTCGCTAGGCCGCACTGCCACGAATTCTGAAGACCAGCGCTGCTGGGCGCAACTCAGATACAGCGCAATGTTTACCGGGCTGTAGGCGCCCGGCACGTTGGAATAGGCATAGACGCCGTCTGCATCCGTACGCCCGGCGGCGTCCTCGTAGCGCAGGCGACCTTGGGGCGTCATCGCCAGATACACGGCGGCATTGGTGACGGGGTGGCCCAACTGATCGCGTACGCTGACGCGTACGCGCCCGGCGGCACTCATTTGCACAATCGGCCGGGTCATCTCGCGCAGTTCATAGGCCAGGCACGTCACCGCTGGATATTTCTCGTGCATGAACACAAGCTCGGAGTAACACGCGCTGCTCAACTCGAATTCGCCGCTCGCGTCCGTGCTTGGAGAACATTCGTTTGTGCGCCACTCGCCACCCGAACAATTGCTGATGATCACATTGGGAATTGGCTGGCGGGTGGCCAAGTCAATCACCACGCCGCGTGTGCGTTGCGGCTCGCCAAACACGAAATCCTGAATGACGCTCATGTCGGCGCCAATAACCACATATGCCCTTTCCGCCTCCAATCCGGGCGACCACGGAGCAACCGTATACCGGCCTGCGGGAATGAGTGCGGTGCTGTACTGCCCCTCGGCATCAATTTCAAATGCCGGGTGAAAATTCGTCGCGCCATTCAGAAACACGTTACCATTGGTCACCGGTGACCCATCGCGCAGATAGAAGCGGCCCATCAGAAAGCCGCCGGCCGGGCCGCCGGTGGCCACGCAGGCAACCACGGTTGGCTGGACAATCGGCGCGGCGGCGGCCGGCGCGACGCGCGCCGCAGGCGATGAGCGCGGTGGCGGCTGCGCCAGACTGCGCGTGAGTGCCGGTGGGTTTTTGCGACTGCACGTCACAAACAACAACACGCCAATCACCGCCACCAGCATACAGAATGTTACGCATTTCCACATAGATCAATTCCTGTTTTTCACTCTCCCGCCAGCAAGTGTTTCTTAGCAGTAACCCCTCCCCACCGAGCTTGCCTCGGTGGGAGGAGAGATTAAGAAAAGATGACGCGTGGCCTTACACTCACTCTCATTCACCCACGGCGCAAGGCCGTGGTGGTCTTCAGAGACTGCGTGAAAAAACGTGATAGCCATTGCACTATTGACCGTGGTACTGCCGCAATTCCTGGCTGGCGCGCGCGGCGAACCAGCCGCTTTTGTGATCATCCGCCAGGGCGCGCAAGATGGTCGCGGATTTTTGCGGCTGGCCGTTCTGGCGATACAGCTCGGCCAAGCGAAAGCGCACGTGCGCAAGATTGCCGTACACGCCCGGCCGTTGCGCGGCGTGTTCACAGTCACGCAACTGCTCGCGCAAAATCGCGTCCGCTTTGTCGGCGCGCCCGTCTTGCTGATAGGCATTGGCCAACTTGCTGCGCAACTGATCCCGGACGCCCCATTCATCGCTGCCCTTTTCAAGCCGGTCACGACAATTGTCGATCACGCCATCCCACCGGCGCAGGGCCGTGTACTCGTCGAGCATCTGCCATTGATAAAATTGTTTCTGCGAGGGGGACGATTCACGCTGCGCGGCCTGTTGCCACCATGCCAAGGATTTCTCGTGATCCTGCATGCGTTGAAACATGTCGGCGATGCCGGCGCAAAGCTCCGGCTTGTTCGCGCTGTTGTTGGCCGACAGGCGCGCAAGGGCATGCTCAATCAAGGCCGGGTCGTTGGCACGCTGGAGTGCATGCGCCAGATAATGAGGCAGGTCATAGCCTGCGCCCTGCGAGCCCGCGTCGCGCAGAAGGTCACAATAGGCGTCCACCGCAGTGCGCACATCGCCCTTGTCGTCATAGATGCGTGCGGCCAGGGCGCGCGTGCTGGTGTCGGCCGGCTGCGTGGCGAGCCATTGCAAGGCCTCGTCGTAACGCTGGGTGCGCTGCAACAAGTTCACGATGGCGCGGGCAGTCTCGCCGCGCGCATTCAGCGTGGCGTTCGCGTGGGCGTTTTTCAGAATGGCGAGCGCGGCGTCGGGCATGCCGCCGCGGGTGCAGAGGTTTGCCATTGCCAGCGCCTGTTGTGGATCAGCCGCCGACGCGCTGGCGGCCATGTCTGCGGCGAGAGCGGCCATGGCACGCGTGTCCTTGCCGGCTTCGTAGACATTCATCAACAGCCCGGCAAGCTGCATGCGCGCCACGGTGTCCGCTGTTTGAAACGCGGCTTCGAGGCGCGGGCGCACATCGGCGGTATGGCCAAGTCGCTGGGCTATATCGGTGAATTGCGCCGGGTCGGCAATTTGCTGGGCGGTGGCCCACGCCGCGTCTGCCTGGCCGAGTTGCAGCTGCGCATCCAGCGTGAGTTTGAGCAATTGCTGACCTTCGCGACTGGTCTTGTCCATTGCGGCCAGCATCTCTTGGGCGCGCACAAGTGCGTCATCATAGCGGCCGCACTCGACCAAGACGGCGCACAGTTTTTCGGCCGCCTTGCGCTTGTCAGCGCCAGACTGCAAGGCAAACAGTTTTTCGAGCGCATCGGCTTGGTCGCGCACGTTGTCGTTCGCGGCCGCGATGGATGCCAAGTTTTCGTACAAGTAACATTGATCGGCTGGCACGGTCGCGTCGGCCAGCGCGCGCTGGACACAGGCACGCGCGGCATCGTATTCGCCATAGCGCACCAGCAAGGTTGCGGCCTGTTTCACACCGTTGAGCGAACTGTCCATGGCGAGCACACGCTCGGCAATTTGCCGAGGATTGATGCTACTGCCCGGGACATCATTGCACTCGGCCAGATACTGCGCGAGCGCACCTACATCGCCCGCCGTGGTGGCTTTGTTGAACGCGTCAAGGAGCAGGGCTTGGGCGCGATCCGCTTGGCCGCCGGCGCGGAAGGCCTCGACCAATCCTGCAACGACTTGGATGCGGTACTGCGGTGGCGCTGCTTGCAGCGCTTGCTCGGCATAGGCGGCAAGCTGGGCACGATTGTCCGTCTTACCATACAATTGCGCAAGTTTGACCAGCAGCCCGACGCGCTCCTCGGCGTTGACGGGCTTGCGTGCCAGCAACTGTTCGGTCAGCACCAGCGCATCGGCCGGCATGCTCAGGTATTCAAAATAGCGTGCCAGAGATGCCACCGTGTCGTCACTCGTGGTTGGGTCGCGCATGGCCTGTTCCGCAAAATTTGCGAGTGCTGCGCGATCTTGATGCTCGTAGAAGCTATAAAGAAGTTTTTCTTGAATATAGCCGCGTGTTGTGCTTGACGTGGCCTCTTGCCATAAGCGCCACAGTGACTGGGTGGCGCTCTGATAGGGCATGTTGTACACGATGCGATCCAGAAACTGAAAACGTTGGTGAACGGATAGTGCCGCGTTGGTACACCATGCGCCGACCAAGGCCGCGATATTCGATTGATTGTTGGCCTGCCGCAAGAGCAGGTCGAGGTAATCCGCGCCGCAGCTTTCAATCATGGCCGCGTTGGTCAGCAAGGTGCCGAGGGCCGCGATGGATTGCAGACAGGCATTGGTGTCGCCCGCAAAGGCAAGCAATGCGCACACCTTGGCCTGCAGTGCAAACGAAAGATTGGTCTGCGCCGCCAAGTGCGCCGCGATCTCGCGCAGCAGATTTGTCTGGCCGCCATTCATGGCATGCGGAATGACTTCGTTGAGCAAGGCCGGATCGAGTTTGTTGGTGCTGCTGCGCCATACCAGATCCCGCCATGTGCCAAATTGGGCTTGGTCTACTTCATCGCTGCAACACCAGCGCAAATGCGCCAGTCGGTCGGCGCCGCCTGCGCTGGCAGACAGCACGGCGTCGAAATTTTCGAGAAGCTCAACGCGGGCCGTGGCATCGTCCAACTCCCTGGCCAGGCGCAGTGCAGTCTGCGCATGCATAAACCAGTCATAGTAAGCCTGCCGTTCATGGCGCAACGCCGAACGGTACAACGCCAGCGCCTCGGCCCGCAGCCCGACGGCTGCGGCAAGGTCACCCACACAGACCGCATAGGTGTATTGCGTGCATAGATTGGCTGGCGCGGCATTGATAAACTGCGCGAGTTGCTCCTTCCAGTTTGGCTTGGCGCACGCACGCGCCAACTCAAATGGGATGGAACCCGTCGCCAGCGCTTTGGGCAGCAAGGCAAAGGCGTCACCAGGCCGGTCAAGCTGCACCAATGCGCGCAGCACCTCCCGGCTCATTTCATAGACCAGCGTTGCGCTTGCCTGCAGTTGCGTTGCCATCAGGCAGTCAAAGCAGGTTTGCACGGCGCGCGTCTGCATGACGGCGTCCGGCCAGGTGGTGTTCAAGACCAAGCGCATTAGCTCGCATTTATCGTTTTGCGGCAGGTCATTGTTGTTGCTGCAGCAGGCAAGCAAGAGTTCGCAGGCGTCATTGCTGTTGCCAGCTGCGAGCTGGCACAAGGCGGTGGCGCGCGCAATCACACCGTCCTCGCGCGCCAACGGCAGGAGCAGTGGCAGCAAGGCGGCGGCGCGTGCGCTATCGCCGTCTTTCAGGTAAGCGTCACTCAGTTGCGCGGCGGCGCGCGCCTTGGCATAGTCGTTGGTTTCGAGCGCGAGCGCCATGCTGCAGCAGGCAATCTCATCTGCAACAAGGCCTTGGCGGGCGTACCACGCCGCCATGGCGCGCGCGACCGCCGCATTGCTCGGCAGGTGCGCCGCCAGCACATCCAGCACTTGCAGGTCGAGCGGGCATTGCGCCGCGGCCTGTTCGGATGACTCCCACGAAAGCTGTTTGAGATACCACAGCGCCACCGCTGCATCAAGCGGCCTGCGCACGAGCTGGCGTTGCAGCGCATTGGTGGCGTGGGCTTGGCGCAAGAGAAAAAGCCAGGTGGCCATGATGTCGGCCGGCGGCACGTCGGCGCCCAGGATCGCGTCGGCAAAGGCATCCAGATTCGAGATGGTTTGGCGCCCTTGATTGTGCGCCTGCAAGAGATATTGTGCCACAGTGATGCGCATGCTGGCGTTGGTGGCGTGCTGCAGCGCCTCACTGCACCAGACTATGCCGATGGCCGTGCTGGGATTGGCACTGATCTGTTGCAACAGCGTGTCAAACGCGGACAAGGGCGCCGGCGCGGGTGGCGCGTCGCAGCCAGCCAGCAGCGCGACATTGCTGCCAAGCACCCACATGCGCGCGGCCAGCGCGTTGCGTACCATGCTGTTTGTTTCTTGGGCAAGGACTGCGCGGGTGGCCGCAACCGCGTCCGTGACCATGCCCAGCGAGACTGCCAGAAAAGCGCGCGCCAAGACGGCCTGTGGCGTGGGCGGCAGACGACAAATAAAGTTGGTGTAGAGCAGCGCCGCGGGATTGTCGCCTTTAATAAAATTCGCCTGTGCCTGATCACACCATGCCATAACTTCCACAGGCGTGACTGCGCAGGCAAAGACGCAAGTGGAGACGTGATACGTCAAATCACGGTCGCTTTTGCGGCGCACCTCACGCATCAGTGCCAGTTGTGGTAAAAACGCATCCGGCGCCAGCGTGATCGCCCGGTTGAGATAGGCAAGGGCGTCGTCGCATGAATACATGCCCGCGAGCAGCCACAGGTCGGGATTGTCCGGTTGGACACGGCAGGCATGCAGCACCGCGCCATGATCCTCCGCAGCCAGTTGCCCTGCGAGGTGCCAGCCGGCGACGGACTGCTCAACCAGATTGGTGCAGCGCCCGCCGAAGGACATGCGCAGCGGGCGCGGGGCTGCGATAGGCGCCGCAGGCTGGACAGTACGGTGCGCTGCCGGCGCGCCAGACTGTGGCGCACGCTGACACGCCGCACACGCCAGCAGGCACAGCAAACCAAGGCGGATATGCGACCAACAACATTTCATAACAGCTCCCATGTGCCCACTAGTATAGCAAGACACCCGCGCGGTATCAAACGCGCTGGAAGTGCTTCAGACCCCCACGATTCCGCCATTGGCGGGATCGTGGGTGAATGAGATTGAGATACTAATGAATGCGCTTACTTGGTGTCATACCAATTGTGGCCGCGGGCGCCTGCTTGGAGTCCCGTCAACGGCGCGGATGACCGCGGCTGCAGAAGCCGCCCTCACCGCGGGCGGCTTGTATCTTATTTGTGATGAAATCGACTATGATTACAATGACGCTTGGAATGGCCACGGTCGCATCGGTCGATGCGACCGTGGCGCGCCGAACTGTTCTGCACGGTGGCAG
>Ga0268284_1001060_pt1 | contig 15454 bp, 13 predicted proteins | sample saktaG_14_FD_190137 | JGI IMG/M metagenome (GOLD analysis project Ga0268284, IMG submission 190137) | Saline water microbial communities from Sakinaw Lake, British Columbia, Canada - sak_2013_06_06_40m | ecosystem: Environmental > Aquatic > Non-marine Saline and Alkaline > Saline ... | reverse complement strand
GCTGCAAGCAGTCCGGCATGCACTGGCGCTTCAAGAATGCCGCATACATGTGCGCTCTTGTCGCTCGCTTCCGCTCAAACCTCCACGCAGCTTAAGGATGTGCCAACTAAAATGAATCACACCCATCCGCGCGTTGCTATCATTTCCGTGCTTGCAAACGCCCTATAAAAATGGCAAACTAACGCTCTCTTTTCCCCAAGGGCGCTTATCTCAGTTGGTTAGAGAGTCTGGTTTACACCCAGAATGTCGGGGGTTCGAGTCCCTCAGCGCCCACCAGATTTTCAGCCTGTAAACATCAATTTCGACCAATGTTTACAGGCTTTTTTGATTTTTACGACCCAACGCCCCCTTTTCGGGAAACACAGTAAAACAGGGTGGTTTTGGGTGAACGAAAACCCAAAAAGAAACCCAAAAACATTTTTTGGGCTTTTTCACGATAACCCCGTCTTTATTGGTTATTATTGCATTTTGAGTCGTTTTTTGGGTGTTGGGTGGTTTCGGATTTTTTTTGTTTTGGTTTTTTGGGTTTTTCCACCCAGAGAGCTGTCTAACATGCATTTCAATCAATGATGGAAAGGGTAAAGTCGCTTTCAATACCTTCCGGCGCGGGGTTGATTTTGGTTTTTTTGGGTTTTTGGGTGACCCCTCGGCGGACTGGATAAGGGGAGAAAGATTGCCTCGGTTGACACGGCAAAAGAGATTTTGCTACGTTTAATCCCGGTGACGGAGTGCGTCTTGTCGCACGTTGACGAGGCAGGTTAGTTTTGCTAATCTTTTTTTAGGAGTTTGGTGAGATTCCACCCCGCTTGGCTTGCGGCACGGTTTTTCACTAAGCTCCTCAACCATTTCGAGTGACTCGCTACTCGTAAAACGCCATTGCACCGCTTCCGGTTGCAACCAAAAAAAGACCACCGTTGCCGTTCCGGAGGCGAAACAGACGAAACTGGGTAGCGTTCTTGCCATCCTGGATGAACTGACGAAACAAGAGATGAAAAAAGTCATCACGAAGGCAAAGTAACTTGCAAGAGAGCTCGAACCTTTAAAAAGGGTCTTAAAATTTGCGTTCACTCATTATTAAACCACCCAAAATTGCGTCATAAGTATACTGGCTGAATTTTTTGATACTTGCGACTTGCTCCACCTTTGACTTTCCTGTATAAATCCAAGAATTGCTTTCGCCTTTGGCTGTTTCCGGGTGGAAATGGTAAGGCGGGCAATTAACAAGTCAAGGAGGTTTGCCATGTTTAAAGCAGGCAACGATTATGTACAGGAAGTACAGACTATCTATTCAGGGGCTGAAGGCCAGCTATGGGAGCTGCTCATGGGTGAGCAGATTCACATCGGTGGATTCGCCTCGTCAACGGATCTTGCAGCGTTCGGAGGGGTGAAGCCGGGAATGTCCGGCGTGGACTTCTGCTGCTGCTCAGGAGCGGGTATGCGCTTCCTGCTCAAGATATGCGGGGTCGCCCGTATGGAGGGGATTGACTTCACCAAGACGCAGATCGAACTCGGCAAGAAACGCATGAAGGCTGTCGGCCTTTCGGCGTCTCAATACAAGTTCCACTGTGGCGATGTCGCGCTCCCGCACGTGAAGGCAGGAGCTTTTGACTTCGCCTGGGGCGAGGACGCTTGGTGTTATGTGGCTGACAAGCCGGGGCTTATCAGCCAGGCGCACCGGGCTCTGAAGCCGGGCGGCAAGGTTATCTTTTCCGACTGGGTGGCCACGGATAAGATGACGGCGGCGGATGCAAAGCGCTTCCTCGCGTTCATGAAGTTCCCGACGTTGATGACGGTCGCTGACTACAAGGAGCTGATGGGAAAGACTGGCTTCAAGAAGGTGAAGGCTAAGGTGTCCCCTTACTTTGTGCCCTCCATGGACCTGTATGCGGCGATGTTTATGCGGCAGCATGCGTATGACGCCTTGAAACTCCTCGGCTTCAACAAAGAAGTCTACAGCGCGGTCCTGGGAGAGTTCGCTTTTGCCATGAGTCTCGCCAAGGCCAAGAAATTGGTTCAGGCCTACTTCACGGCTGAAAAATAATGGACGCAAAAAGGAACGATTATGAATAATCATGGGAATAATGTTTACACTGCTCTCTTCGCTTCTGCACTGCTGGCGGCGAGTTCATATGCTGGTGCTCCGCTGAACGACCTTCAAGGCAGCGGCGGACTGGGCTTCAATCCCCTCGCGTATGTAGCCGGGCGATATGTGGCCTCTGAGACGAACAGCATCACCGAGTGGGTCAGTTTGCCTCAGGCGGGCATCTGGTATGTCAACTACACCGACGAGAATATCCACTGGCTCGCAGCCAGCGGGGCCTTCTCGATTGCCAAGCGGCTGGAGCTGTCGTATGGCTACGGACTGATTGGGAATGTGAAAGGGGATGAGGACATCAACACGCACAATCTCGGTCTGAAGCTGAAGTTCATCGACGAGAACGCCTGGGACACAACATGGGTTCCTGCGCTAGCCGCCGGCGGAAAATGGAAGCACACGTCCACGGAGATGCTCAAGGGTCTCGGCGTGCGCAATCAAGGCACGGACGCCTACCTCGTGGCCACAAAGATGATCACGCAGACGCCTCTGCCGATCCTTGTTTCAGCCGGTGTCATGCTCTCAGATGAAATCGTCTGCGGCGTGCTGGGCCACAATGATTACGGCGTGGCCGGGTTTGGCAGCATCTCTGTCATGCCCCTGCAATGCCTGGCTGTGGGCGTTGAGTATAAAGGCGGAATCGATGCAGGCGATGGCATCCAAAACTCCGACTACTGGAATGCGCATGCGGCCTGGTTTGTAACTGAGAAGCTGACGTTAGTCGCAGCGTATGCGTATACGGGCCGGATGGAGGGGGGCCTCGACGACCTCGGCATCGGACAAGCGATTGTCCTGAGTGTGCAGTATGGTTTTTGAGGAGTGATTCCAAAACGAGGAACGCGTGACGTTCCCGAGATAAGCCTGTCTAGCGGAGCAACTAAAAGTTGCAAAAAACGCAGACAGGCTTTCTTATTTTAGAGCCCGACTCTTTTGGCAACAGGTATCGCTGCGGAATATCGGTATGTTGGGGTTGGTCGCCCGGGACTGAGGCAACGCCAGGCAATGGGTTCCGCCTGTATGATTGAGCCGCAGGTGGATTGCATGTGCTCGCGGATAATATTTTCCAGCGCGAGCGGCGACATTTGAACACGGGCATTGAGGGTCAATTTTGCGGACTCCCCCCTGAATGAACTATGAGCTTCCAGCGTGTCGCGTGTGCCGACGAGATTTGCGGTTATCAGTGAGTCCCCGCTGCAGAGTGCGAGTTTGACATGCCCAACCTCAGCCGCCATGCTGTCAAAATGCTCGCTTAATGCCCCCATCAGTTTCTCTGCAAATGCTTTCCAATCAATAGAGGCAGTGCTTTTCAGTTGATAGGTCGCATTGAGCCAGCCCAGTACGGCTTCGCCTTCCGCGTAAATATCGTAATCCACATCTGCCAAATGCGTGCCAGCCCTTGACGTTGTCATGACTGCCTCCAACCAGGTCTCCACGCCAAGCCCGTTTCTCGCGCTCACGGCTAGCACCTCTGCCTTCGGATAGCTGGACGCAAGGCGGACACCCAAATCCGAAATCTTTTCGTGGCTCAGCGTGTCGGCTTTTGAGATAAGGATGATGTCGGCCTCTTCAAGTTGTTTACGAAAAATATAAGTGGAGCTGTCATGTAACCCTGTTGAGTTGCCTTTACGAATTCCTTCCAGGCGCATCGGATCGACCAGTACGGTAAGCGGCGCGACCGTCACGTGCCCCCCCTTGTTGTCCATCAGGGGTTGCACGAGTGTCGCGGATAAGTCGGTGCAACTCCCGACAGGCTCGGCAAGCACAATGTCTGCTTTCGCTCCTTGAGTCAAATGACCAATGGCGTTTACAAGTCCCTGAAAATTACAGCAAAAGCAACTGCCGCTGACCTCTGTCACAGCCGTTCCTGTCTTTTTGAGAAGAACCGTATCAACCAGTTCAGGCGCCTGATCGTTCGTAATCAGTCCCGCCCTGACACCCTTTGTTGCAAGCTGTTTTGCTGCCTCGAACATGAGCGTGGTCTTCCCTGCTCCCAAAAACCCTCCAACAAAAATGATGCGTGGTACGTTCATGTTGTCTTATCCTCCCTGCAAGCACAGTGCCCCTCAGTTGATGGACTCTGACTTCCGCTGCATCCACAGGTTGTTTGGTCACATGCGCAGGCGCATGAGTGCTTCTCAAGCCTCATCATGGGAGCAAGGATGCGTGTAAAGAAAAGAGCAGCCGTGATCCCTCCCATAATCGGCGATAGGATATAGACAAAGAAGAATCCGCCGGCCTTGTCTGGAAAGGCAGCAGCTCCCCATCCGGCCAGCCATGCCACGAGACGCGGACCAAAGTCACGAGCCGGATTCAGTCCAGTCTGGGTGAGCGGGGCGGTCAGGCAGATCAGGGATGTCACCGTCAAACCAATGAATAAGGGGGTCAAATGATCGCTCGGGCGTCCGACATTGCAGTCTTCAGTCATCGCAAAAATAATCAGTACCAACAGGAATGTGCCGAATGCCTCCGCGGCCATGGCAAGCGGCATAGATACCACGGCGCCGACTACACCCGGGTTCGGATAAAATTCCCCGAACATCATCGCAGTCTTGATCGACTCTTGAGCTCCTCTGACAATCTGATGCGTTGTCTCAAAGGCCATGATAGACGGATTGAAGAGTACGAAGATTACCAATCCTGCGAGGATAGCCCCAAAAAATTGAGCCACAAGATAGATCGGTAACTTATTGACCTTCATGCGTCCGCTCACCGCCATGGCGACGCTGACCGCTGGATTGAGATGTGCGCATGACAAATGGCGTGTCAGATAGATTGCCAGCGTCACGCCGATGCCCCACGCCAGAGCAATTTGCATCAATCCCTGATGCGCATTGAATAGCACCGAGACTGCAACCGCACCGCACCCGAAGAGGGTCAATACGAACGTCCCGATGGCCTCCCCTGCAAACGCCTTCATAGTCGTGATCATAAGATGTCGTCCTTACTGGTCTTAGGCTACTACTGGACATACTCCAGTAGTAAAGACACATACTTTATCTCATGTGTCCTTATCACGTCAAGGGCGTTTCCATTATTTTCGTTTCGCGTTTGTCGCCATGCGAATGACAGCGACCAGCTCGCTGATTTGCTGCTGATAGTTTTCCAAGGTAGCCGTCCACCGTGCAAGACACTTGCGGCCTTTGGCTGTAATTTTGAACGGACGCTTCGCGGGACCGCTTTCGCCTGCGTCCCAATCGCCTGTCACAAGACCTTCAACGGACATCGCTTTCAATATTTTATAAACCCCGCTGGCATCCGGGGGCACATCGGCAAACATCGTGAACCGCTGCAGTTTGCGCATAAGTTCATAGCCATGGTGCGGCTCTTCCGCCAGCAATCCAAGTAAGGCAGGTCGTATAAACCGGGAAAGTGTCTTTCCCGAGCAGGCGCAGTTGTCAAAATCCATGTATAAAATTCCTTTGGTGCTTCTTTCGATTAAAGAAAATGAAGTAGTTTAATCGCCTTTTATATGCTTGGTGAGGACTTCCTTCATAAAGAGATATTGCGTGACAGGGAAAGATTCTGCCGTGAGTCGGTTATTATCGCACTGCCACTCTTTGCAGAGCTTCATCAGGCCTTGCTCCTTCAAAGCACGTTTGGCTTCGGCGAGGATCATCCTCAAGATTTCCCAGTAATCAAGAATGCCTTCCGCCTCTGGCAAAATATGAGGAAGATCATCTGGGGTTGGCCCGTGGTAGTCACGAGCATCCCAACAAACATCCTCACGATTGTAGTTAAAGACCTGCACAAGTATGGTACGGCCATGACCTGGATTCTGTGGGATCATTCGAATGCAAATGCCTCCAGGCTCTGTGGAAAAGGGCACATCCCAACCACCAGTAAAACTGTCTAGCTGCCTATCATACGGATCATAAGCGCAAATCGAATCCTCTTGCTTACCCAAAAAATGATGCAGGAGGCATAGTTGCGAGATGAAACTCGACAGCGGATAATCACAAAGAAAAGAAGCCCACGATGGCCAGGACAACGTTCCCCAGCTTAAAACATAGTCACAAGATCCAGCTTCAGCTTTATCAACCGTAATCTGGAAGGACGCATGATCCGGAATTCGCTCAGTCGTTAAGCTGGGTTTCGGGTTCATATCTTGATTCGTTTTGCGATCTCGTCAAAATTGCCGTTGGATGGCATAACGAAGAGGCAGCGGCCGTTACTGCGGGCGGCCCAGAGGTTGCCGATGTCGCGTTTCTCTTGCGCGTCAGGCGCGTCCAGTAGATGGCCTCCCTTGTATTCAACCACGAGAATACGCCCGTCTTCCATCTGGCAGACAAAATCAGGATAGAACCAGTCGGTCGAGGTCTGCAAACGGAAGGAGGTCGACCGCCTCGCTAGGTTGCGCACCCAGAAGCGCAGTCCCGGTAATTTCGAGTCGAGATACTGGGCGCATTTGAACTCTTCCGTGAGCGGGCCGCCCACTGTTGCTTCGTGCAACTCGCCGGGCTTTGGCCCGAAGTAGTGTTTGCGGAACTCGAAGGAGCCATCAAATAGCCAACTTGGCTCGTAGGAGATATCCTTGAAGTTGATGGCGTGACTGTCGCTGACGGTAAGGACTGAGTCAAGGGCAAGGTAGTGCTGATAGGCGACCATGCGTTCGCTCGTGCGGTGCATGGCGATACGCTCTTCGATGGCGTCACGCAGACGGAAGCGGTCGAAGACCAGCGGCCCCACATCGGTGAGTCCGTGACGGGACATAAGCCCGTTGATGGCTTTGCGCAGGAACACGGCGGACTCTGCCAGTGGAATATCCGCGTGGTTGATCTGCCGGTCAATCCATGCAATCAGGTGTTCCACCGTCCAGTCGGTGCCGCTGATGTTACCGAGGGCTAACGTCTGCTGATGCAGCCGCACAATGAAATCACAGGGTATGTCGCTCTCGCGGTAGACATCCGTCTTGACCTCGCCTTTTGTCCCGACATCCAGATTGCCGGATGAGAGTGTGGGCCGTTTGGTCGGATCGTAGCTGGCGGACAGGGTGGCATCTTTTGATCCCAGTAGCCAGGGATGTTCGAGCAGGTGTGTGCTTTCGAATTCCTGCAGAAGATTTCCTTCTTTTATGCAAAGCAAAGGGACGCTGAAATCCATTTTCATCTGGTAGGGCGTCAGAGCCCTGGGCTGTCCGCTCCCGCCAAATGTCTTGTCGGCCTCCCTCACCTGCTCGACGAGGGCGACAACCCGCGCCCGGGCCTCGGGCGTCCTGGCGCAACTGGCGACCTTCTCGGTCTCGTCTGCATCAAGCGGCACAAGGACCGTGATGGCTCCTGTCTCAGCGCTGATGCGGACCTTGCCGCACAGGGCGGTTTCTTGCGCCTGGGCGACCTCGGCGTCGATCTCGCCCGGCAGGAGGCGAAGGGTTTGAGGCTGTGCGCCCAGTGGCAACATGCCTTGGGGTGCTGGCAGGATGATGCGCTCAGCCTCGGCTCTGGTAAACCCGTTACTCTCCAGTGCCTCGCGCAACTCGTTCAACACGTCCGGCAGCGAATCGGATACCGAAAGCGCATACGCGCAGTTGAGGTCAGGATGGCTCTTAGGACGCGCATTCGGCAGGCGCAGGATGCGTCCGACGATCTGCTCGATGGCTGTAGCTGAACGCGTCTCCTTCAGGCTGCACAGCACATACGCGAAGGGGCAGTCCCAGCCTTCCCGCAGTTTCTGCACGGTGATGATGAAACGGACTTTGCAGTTAGGAGAAGCAATGTCGCCCGCATCTTTCAGGTCGTCGTTTGAACCGACTGAAATCTTGATCTCTCCCCGGTCGATGCCGAAGTCATTGACCAGTTTGTCGCGCAGGGTCTCGCATGCGTCAACGCGCTCAGCTTGAATCAGCATCACGGGGCGCAAATATTCGCCTGTGGACTGCGCTTCTGTCAGTGCAAGCTTTTCGAGATCGGCCCGCAGCGACACGGCATCCGCCAGTAGTTGATCTTTCTGGCTCGGGTGGCGCGTGACCACGCGAAGGGGCAACTTCACCATGTCGGCAGCCTTGAGCTCAGCGGCTGATACGTGGTGGAGGATGTTCGACGGGTGCTTAGAACGTGCGGGCGTAGCGGTAAACTCCACGATGCAGGAGGGCATCACATCGCCCAGGGCGGCGAAAGAGAGGTCCGTACGTGCGTTGTGGGCTTCGTCCACGATCACGACGGGTCGGCGCAGGCGAAGCATGTTGACCAGCGAGGGCACAGGCTTGTTGTCAGGGCCCTTCAGCAAATCGTCCAGCCGGTCGGCAGGCAGATTCAGCAGATGTTCTTGAAACGTGCCGTTCTGACTGTAGACTTTGCGTCCTGTGGAATCTTCGACGCGGAAAGCCTGGATGGTCGAAACAATCACAACGGTCTGCCCGTCAACGGAAGCACGCGGTAGATTCAGCGCCTCTTCGATGGTGACTACCTCAATCGCACCGCAGGCCAGTTCCAAGGCCCGGCGATACGGATGGCGCGGGTCGCGCAAGGCGTCGGCGGTCTGGTCAAGGATCGTATTGCTGGGCACCAGCCAGAGGATGACGGCGCGGTCGGCATGGAGCAGTTCGCTCATGGCAATCCCAGCAGTATAGCAAGCCAGCAGAGTCTTGCCGCCACCTGTCGGCACGCGCAGACAGATATACGGCATGTCAAGGGCAAGACCCGCCGCGTGGATCGGCACGTAATAGCCACCACCATTGCCATTCATGGCACATACGTGGCGGAAAGCATCTGCCGGGCTGCCCGTCTTGGAAGAGAGCTGGAAGAACTCGCGCAACGAATCCAAGACACGATGCTGATAATCTTTGAGTGCGATCATTTGGAATCCTTCTTGCTCGGAGGGAGACGCCCCGAACATTTTCCCAGTTTCTTTTCTTCCGATTTCACGCGGCGCTCCACCTTCACGATGTCCTCTTCCGGTGGCAGTTTTTCGGGCTTGATGCCGCGCTGGTCCAGCATGGCGCGGACGCTCCGGTTGTTTTGGATATGCTCGCCTGTGATGGATAATTCGCCGCGCAGGTCAGACAGCAGGACATTGTGGTTTGTCATTTCCGTTGCCAGGTTTTTTGCGGCAATGGTCAGTGTCGGAAGAAAATCAGCGAGCGGACGTGATTGGGTGATACCGAATTTCAATTTCATCATCTGTGTGGTATGTCCGCCAAAGAGGACCTCATCGCCTTTTGAACGGATGCGCCCAAATCCGGCATCGTCCACTCCGCGCTCATAAATATTTTTGGAAAGTACCTTTTCTGAATCCCTCAGCCGGTTGCGTGCGTCTAAACGCGCTTGCAGCCTCAGGCGTTCTTCGATTAATTCCTGTTTACGGGTTTGAAGGGCAAAGTAACTTTGGGCGAAAGCGATTGCCTCTTTGCGCGGGTCGCCGTTCTGAGCGATGAGATAACAGGCATACCGGGTGAGCATGAAGTCATCGACTTCCCGCTGGCCACCTTTGCCAATGGTGATCATTTTCGTGATGCCACGAAAATGATCGCTGACGGGATAGCCCATGGTCTCGCAGGAGGTGATTGCCCGCTGAATGGCCGTGACGAAGTTCTCCCATCGCGCATAGTCCAGCGCTTCCATCAGATCCCGGGCGAACCAGAATTCGACATTCTCTTCGGGAATGGTTCGCACCAGCGTGTCAAAATCAGTTTGTAGGGTATGAATCCGTTCGCTGTTCATCATCGTCTCTCCTCTCATCTACGACACCTTGATCTCATAAGGGGTTTGGCGGACCGTGATGCGCGCGGCTTGCAGACGGTCACGGCTCAAAAGACAGCCAGCGCAGTAGATCACCTTCGGCCCGTCAAAGGGTGGCAACTTTGCAAGCGTCTGGCGCGTCAGCACGTTTCCGCCATTAACGCTATCATCCCCTAGGATGCCATTGTAGAGCAGATAGATACCGACACCTCTGCACACACCGAGGAGAGGCGTATTCAACACCCGCGCACGCGGCAGGGGCTCGCCTGTCTCTGAGAAATAAACATGCCGGGCCAGCTCTGAAAATTTAACCGTCTCGCGGATCATGCCCGTCTCATCAAAGAGAGGCTCTCCCAGTTCGCAATAACGGAAACTTCCTCCGATACTGTCTACGCTGCCACCCTTAGCATTGACATAACCTTCGGATGCACGGCGCACACGCTCTGCAGTCACCGTGCGCGCAATCTCAGGTTCCATCTCGACAAGGATGAAACGGCGTAGCGGTTTCTCTGTGTTTTGTGCATTCATTTTCAAAACAGCATGCCCAGTCGTTCCTGAACCTGCAAATGAGTCTAAAATAAGGTCGCCGGGATTGGTCGCGATCTGAAACACGCGTTCAAGAAGCCTTGTCGGTTTTGGTGTATCGAAAGCGGTTTGAGTTTTGAAAAGCGCTTGAATCTCTTTCTTCGCCTCATCCGTATGTCCGACTTCCTCGTGAGTCCACCATGTCCAAGGAACAAGACCTTCAACGTCAGTGAGGTATCGAATTTGACGAGGCACGCCGTTTCCGTCTTTTCCCCACCATAAGCGATTTGCTTGTTTCAACTTCAGATACTCAGATTCGATGGTTGACCAACAACGTCCTTCGGGGGGGCTGTGAACTTTCCCGTTAGGAGCAGTAATTTGATACATCTGATTCGGTCGCCAACCTTGAGCAGTCATTGAAACGGATTGCCAAGGCCCATTTGGATCATTGTTTGGGTTCTTATAGTTCTGGAGTTGTTTCTCATCAAAACCAACACGATTGCGTGTTTCCTTAAACTTCTCGGGGTCCATTGCGTAAACAAGCAGATACTCGTGCACGTCTCCAATGGCTTCGCGGTTTTCACGGGAATAGCGCTTCTGCCACACGTTGCAGGCGATAAACCGCTCACGTCCAAAAATCTCATCCATCAACGTCCGTAGCAAAGATATTTCCGAATCATCCATGGAGATCCAAATGGAGCCGTCTTTGCGGAGAAAGTTTTTGAGCAACGCCAATCGCGGATACATCATGCAGAGCCAGCGGTCATGGCGGTCGAGGGTTTCGCCCTCCTTGCCCACGGTCTTACCGAGCCAATCGCGGATGAGAGGACTATTGACATTGTCATTGTAAGCCCAGCCTTCATTGCCGGTGTTGTAAGGCGGATCGATGTAGATGCACTTGACCTGCCCGGCATAATAGGGGAGCAGAGCCTTGAGCGCTTCTAGGTTGTCGCCCTGGACAATCAGGTTGCCGCTGCCGGGGTCGCCGCACGCGAGGTCCGGCACATCTTTGAGCAGCCGGAAGGGTACCTGCTGGTGGTGGTTGACGACCGCCTCTTTTCCGATCCAATTCAGTGTGGGCATAACAGAAATTCCATTAAAAATGTGCCTCAAAGAATACCACTTTTCTAATAATGGGGCAAGATTAGGTATTAATAAATTAATTGGTGCGCGATGCATTGCAAGCAAACGTTGCCTGTTGATAACTTTTCGATAGTTTCTGCAAGAAACCAGACTTTTTGTCTGGTATAATACGCCCCATTAGAAAAAAGCACAGGCACAGGTGGCCATAGGATGCGTAAGCTTCCGGTAAGGCAACACCATTCACTTTTTCAGCACTTCATGGAGGATACATGCCAATGAGCAATCAACTCACAGATCACGATAACGGCTTGTACGCTAAATTTAGACTATACGTTCCTATCGGGTCTCCCACTATCGACCTTATGTTTAAAGAGTATTTTGGTAGTACCTTTGACGCAGCCCCGCTCAAACCGTTACACATCATCAATGATACGTGGGACACCGCCGATTTTGAGTTTGATGACACAGAGCTGAACCGAGCATGGACTGCTTTTACAAAGATGAACCGAACTTTTCTGGAAACTCTTTCCAAAAAGATCTACCCGAAAGGAGATAACTCCTCTCTCTGCGTCTTCCGAAAGGATGATGTTGAGGACGATGATGATATAGAAGAGACGATCACGGCGGTAAATCAGTTAGCGAGGGAGTGGTGCGCTGCTTACAACCATTTCATTCGCACAACCAATGCTGTGTGTACCGGTATTCCGATTCAAAAACATTCAGGCATTCCCGGAAACTTCGAGACTGGCTTAGAAGTAAAGTCCACCATCCATCCCCTACATGCTGATGTCCACGAAGATTGGCTAGGGGATTACTGTATAGATGGCTACCTGCCTCTCGTGAAGTTGGCGATGACTAGATATCGCGGGGCCTACCAGGTGATCGCGTGGGAAAAAATGAAGCGCAACAATTTTTCTGTAACTACTTTTTACGATATGACTCTATTTTTAGCTGAAGGCAACAACGAGAAAGCTAGAACGTATTCTGCAAGGGACAATCTTTATAAGCTGAGCTTCACCTATTCTGCACTATCTGGTACGGATAACGCTATTTACAAGATACTCCCAAATAAATTGGAGGTTATTCGAGAAGGTAGCAAAATTGATGACGGGAAGCCAAAGTTGTACCCGACTGAAGACAAGGTCATCATCCGCCCGGTAACTGCGTCGGAAAGAAAAAAGCTCGTCGCTTTCTTCCCTGATTACTTCCCAGAGGAGCCTCTTACCAAAGCTTTGATTTCGAAGGACTCGATCAAGTGGGATCATACGACAAGACCTGATTGCCAATTAAGCATTATAGATCTTGAGGGAAAGATAAAAGCTTACGAGAACAGACCCAGAATTGCACCCTGTGAATACCCTTTCTTCTGCACAATTTCCCGATGGGAGGGCAGAAAGCAGCTTTGTATAGCCCAAAAAATCCATATCCGAAAGAAACGCGATATTCTTGAAGGGAACATCACTTTATTGTTGACCTCGAACCCGCCTCAGCCTGAGAACGGCATAGCATTGTGTTTAACCATCAACGTCCCGGATTTACAGGATGAGTACACTGGCTGGGAAGATGTCCTTGCCCGCCCCTCTGTATTGCACGGGGAAAACGATCTTGAGGATAGTGCAGGCTATAAGTTCAAAGTAATTAGCTGCCGTTTCCGCGACGATTTGAGCGATGACGAATTACGCCTACATCAAGATTACTATCACAGAATCAAATGTGAATCCATGACTGACGACACTAGCTCGGATGTAGTCTTACTGCCGCAAAAGATATCACCCGTGGATCCCGTTGCACTGAAAATTGATTCTATACACCAGGGGGTAAATAGTTTAGTTGAAGATAAAGACCGAAAGGTTATCCGTTACACCAAACGGAACAGGAGCAACAGGGGAAAAGGTGGTGGAAAAGATAAGGGAGACAATCGTTCTGGCTACGATCCGATGGTGGTTTACCAAAAGATCGATCAATTGAAAAAGAAAAAGACTCTTAAGCGTGCCTGTGAAGATATTGTCAAGGCGGACAGCCTACATATTAAGCCGGAGAGCTTAGCCAAAGCGTACCGCCGGTATATGGGAAACCCTTAAACGGACAAACGGGCACGGAAGAACGGACAAGTACCACTGGTATTTGTCCGTTCTTTTTTTGTCTAAACGCATTTTCTGCATATTTATGACTTTTGAGCCATTTATTCCGATTTTTGTATTTTTTGGGATTGAAAATCTTTGCAACTTTATCTCACATAGACCACGGACACACTCTTGTCTTGTCCGTTTGTGAGAAATTGCTCTCGTGCGCCGCGATGTGCGGTGTGAAACAAAACGAGGGCAACATGGAAAAGCTTGAAATCATCGGACGCATCATCCGGACGGAAGATGCCCAGGTGTTGAAACAGATTGAAGATTTACTTCTGTCAGCAGAGGCGTTAAGCGAGGAGCCACCGGCGCCACAAAAAGAAAAGACCTACCGCATCAAAGGCGAGAATGGCGTTGTCTTTGAGCTGGGCGACAACTTCGCGTCACTCAAGACCTTCAAGAGCGGGAAACACCTAGTTGCTGAGGATCACTCTCTGCGTGCCGTCACACGCGGTTATCTCGAAATGCTGATCACGAACGCGGGGCGTTTCGTGAAGCGCAGTGAGATTGAAAAACATATTCACTCGTTTGCTGATGGCGAGGACGTGCAGAGATTTTCAGGTCGTACGCGAATCTATGCCGCCTTCCGTTACACACAACGGAGCAAATCTAAATCCGGCAACGGTCCCTTGCCGATTTACAAGGTCATCGAAGCAGTGGATTCATGGGACCCGGAGTACCGCATCTCGTTGAATCGGATAACCGTTTTGAAGACTCCAAACGTTTCGTAGGGCACTCTGACCAAAACTTCTTCAGTTTACGCGAGTTTACCTTTTTTTACCCCAGTTGTTCGATTGAGACAGTTTTCTTGACGTGATTAAATATCGGTGTTTTCAGGGCATTGTATGCGCCCAACAATTTACGAGGTGATCAGATGAATGGCAATACGGAAAGATTCCAACAGCTAATGGCACTCGCCGATGACGGCGATGAAACCGCGATGGCAGACCTCTTCAAAGAGTTCGGTTACGTGCACCCCAAGATGGCTCGCTGAAACTTTCAACAATACCGCGAGACACGAGAGGGCGGTGTCACGCGGTCAATCTAACGAAGCCTGAAAAAAGGAGATAGCAAAATGGCTATTCTACAACAACCCGCTGCTAAGAACAGCAACCCTTACGCCGAGGTGATCGGCGATGACGTCGCGCCTGCCGGGACGTATCAAATGACGGTGATCGATGTCAAGGACGAGTTCGGCGTGGTCCGTCCGAAATTCGAGAACCCCGCGGAGATGGAAAAGGTCGACTTGACCACCTTCCTCTTCGGCTTCCGGGATCAGCTCAACATGCCTCACCGCATCGCGAGCCGCTCCATGAAAATCAGCGGTAATGAAAAGAGCAGCTTGTACGGATTCCTGAAGGGCATCCTGGGCAAGGCTCCTTCTTATGGCTGGGACTATTGCACGCTGAAGGGCTCGAAGTGCCTGGTGACCGTCGAGCACAAGGCGAAGAACAACGGCATGGGTTACTACCCGGCAATCTCGGCACTCTCGCCGATGCCTGTGGGTATGCCTGCCGCACCAGCGCCGGCCCCGGTTCGACAGCCCATGCCAATACCGGTCCAGCAGCCGATGCCCATCCCGGTCATGGCTCCGCCTGAGATGGCGGTGCCGTTCGAGGAGGATGAACCGCTGCCCTTCTAGGCGCGTCATCAAACAACCACAACGCCCCTACCGGCAACGGCGGGGCGATCTAAAAAGAATGAGGTGAAGCATGGCTATCTTAACACAGAACAAAATCAAGGCGGGGCACTGGTACACGGCGGACGGCAAGCCGATGCACCGCATGCCCACGGCGCGCGGCGACGGTGACCGCGCCACCACGATCAAGGACGCGCGTCGGCTGGGTCTCTACCCGAGCGTGACGAGCATACTGGGCATCTTCGCGAAACCCGCGCTGGATGACTGGAAGATGAACCAGGTCGCATTGGCGACGCTGAAGTGCCCGAAG